>ERZ795047.4578-NODE-4578-length-11632-cov-4.050531_pt1 | contig 11632 bp, 10 predicted proteins | sample MGYA00375131_ERZ795047 | MGnify/ENA primary metagenome ERZ795047 (study PRJEB30176, sample SAMN05720228) | activated sludge metagenome | isolation source: Anaerobic digester | place: Japan | collected 2015-05-20 ... | reverse complement strand
CACAGCAAATAAACCTTATGTTTTCATCCATCGAGTCAAAGGTGGTCAAAAAATGCTCGCCAAGGCCCAAGCCTAACACGATGGCGCTCTTGCCTTCGACATTTTCATTGATGCAGTTATAACATAACCCTGTGTTTTCGACGAAGCGGAGTTTGCCATCGACGTCGCGAAGTTCGACGTAAGGGCCCTTGTAGCTTACCGTCCACGAAGCAAGGCCCAGATCTTCTGCCCTTTGCTCAAGAAGCTCTATTAGGTAAGGTTGGATAAGTTTTAAGGCTTCTAAATTAGCCTTCCAGGTCAATTCAAGTTCTTTAACAGCTACAGACATATTCTTACACCTCGATCTGTCACTGCAAAAAATCTACCAGCGTGGGCTGTATTATCCTGGCTATGGTGGCCAAACTAGCCTGGTAGACGGCTTGAGCCATGGCAAACTTCGTGACCGCTTCGGCGAGATCGGTGTCTGACACCTTGCTGTAAAGTTCGTTATAATTCAAGTTCATCTGCTTAAGCCTGGAGTTTGAGGTTTGGTACCTTTTCTGAAGGGCACCCGTTTGGGTACGAACGCAAAGTATGTCATCAATGGCCTCGTCGAGTTTAGGCAAAATTGTGTTCGATATGCCTTCAACGTCGCCCTGCCTTACGGCTTGCATCAGATCGTCGAGCAAGCCGAATAAATCGGTGGAGCCGATATCGGCAGAAGTCCGCTCGGTCATCACCTGGTTGTAAGGGCCTACGCCGCCCCTTACGTCCGAACTTGCAGGACTGGATAACCCCGGAATGTCTCCCTGAGCTTCGATGACATATCCTTTGGGCGACCACATGACAAACCGTGCATCGCCAGTGTCGTCTTCCACAAGCTCAGCCCTGACATCTCCGCTTTGGAACCTGGCATTTACGGTATTTACCAAATCATTTATATTCATGCCTTTGGTATCTATGGTATGGGTATAGCCGTTGACGGTGATGCTCAAACTCCCGCTTCCCGTCCAGCCCGACACATTGGAGGCGCTGCGCAAAGCAGTGTCTATTCGCAGAAAGCTGTTTGCGACATCTCCTTGAACATCATAAACGGCCAGAGGTGAGCCGTCCTTGGCCGCCAGTGAAATCCTCTGGCTCCCCGACGAACCGCTTAAATCGGCGTCGTATAAGCTCACGTCAAGCCAGGAACCTGCGAGGCCCTTTATCTTTTTGGCAATATCTTCGGCCGTATCTGTTTGCAGGACGGAGATATCAACCGTATGGCCGCCAGAAGCAATGCGAATGACACCATCACTTGAGGGCGCGGAACCTGCGGCAATTTCGCCCCCCTTCAGTCCGGAATGAATGCCGAGGTTTGCCGCAATTCCCGATGTATAGTCCGCGAAATGAGGATCGCCGAAAGGCAGGTCGGTAACCCTCAGGGATTGGCCCGTCTTGGAATAAAGGGCCACACGGCCGTCCTCAAGCTCGCGGTAGCCGATCAAATCCTCACCGACTTGAGACTGTATGGCCTTGGCAACCTTTAGGGCATCCACATTCCAAGTGCTGCCGGAAAGGCTGCCAACTTGGTCGCGATAAAGCTTTACGGCGTAACCTTTTCCTCCTACTTCGACATTGACTAAGGCAGGCATGTTGGGATCAAGTCCGTCCAGGGGAAATACGGTATTTGTGTCATCCATGACCAATGCCGTTTGTAAACCGAATTTAGCGGCGGAAGCGCTTACCGTCGGATTTAGGTCATATATATTAAGAGCTGAACCGTCCAGGGTGCGAAAAATGAGCTTTTGGGTGGGTGCTTCATAGTTGATGCCCGACGATTCTTCCTCGTCGCCTTGAACAATTACTTGAAGCCAGTCTCCTGCCGCGCTGTTCAGTCTGTCCGCCAGGTCCTGAAGGGAAAGCGCGGGCCCGCCGTCTATGCGCACCTCGGCAAAGTTACCGCCGCTTTCAAGCCTCCAGTAAATTGGGCTATTTGTCGGGTCTATGTCCTGACCCATCGGAAATTCCACGCTTTTCAGAGAGGTCTCAATGCCCAAATAGGAGGCCAATCCTATGTGACTGTGATCCGTGGGCTGTCCCGTGGTTCCATCGCTCGGCAATGGTTCAAAATCAGGAGAAGGCCACGAGGTAATCGACAAAGGTTCGCCAGTATGTCCCTTGATAACGAGTCTTTGAACCCCGCGATCATAGTCTTTTTCAACGGACACAGACACAAGCTTTCCCACGTCTCCCATGGCCAGACTTTCGTTTATGAGAGATGCCAGTTCATCCAAGCTGTATCCTACAAGTTCCCCCGGGTCTCGAAAGTTATTTTCGTCTGAAGGTTCCTGCACTCCGTCTTTATCGTCGTCGGACCACTTTTCCGTGATCAAAACTTTGGCTGTCCTGTCTCCAACGCGTATTTGAAGTATTTCGCTCCTACCGGTCCATGAAAAGGACAAGGGGGCTTCGTAACTGGCCAATGTGTATTGTTGGTAGCGGATCGGGAACACTTCGCGGCCGTGAAGGGAAACCTGCCCCATAACTCCCCGTTCCACTTCATATTCAACGTGTAGTTGATTTCCCATGTATATGATTTTGCCATTCGCGTCGCGAACGAAAGGCCTTTGTGTGGCGTTCAGGCCGGAAAACAAATATCTTCCCTCCACCGAGAAATTGGCAGTATTCATGAGCTCTTCCTGAAGTTGGTACAACTCCTCTGCGATGGCTGCATATTCTGTCTCTTCAAAGGTCCCGTTTCCCGCGTAGATGGCAAGCTCCCTGATGCGTTGTATCACATCGGTGATCTGGTTTAAAGCGGCATCGGTATTGGAAAGCCACATCATGCCGTCATCAAGATTTTTCAAGTATTGCTCGTTCTCAAATATAGTCGTCGACAGAGACAATTCCCTGCCAACTGCCAGGGGATCATCGGAAGGGTGCTGATGAAGCTTGCCTGTCGACATCTGCCTTTGAAGTTTGAGCATTCGCTCCAAGTTGCTGTGCATGTCCGACAAAAAAATCTGGTTCATCATCGAATTGGTCACGCGGTTCATATTACATACCTCCCGAAAGAAAATGCTACCTTCCCACCATCCCCATGCGGTTGATTATCGTATCAAGCATTTCGTCTATGGTCGTAATATAACGTGCCATGGCATTGAATGCCTGTTGAAATTTTATTATGTCCATCATCTCTTCATCGATGTTGACACCCATGACCGATTGCCTCTGAGCGTTTATCTGATCTGTCAAAGCGCGCTGGTTATCTGCCATAGTCGTGGTCCTTTTCCCCTGAGCCCCTATTTCTGCAATGAAGCTCAGATAAAACTCGTTGAAATCGGCGCTGCCACCGGACAACACCTTTGTCTGTTTGAGCCGGGCCATGGCAAGGGCTTTCGTGCCATCGCCGCTTCCAAGGCTGCTGCCATCGCCATCATCTGCGGCCGCAGCAATGAGACTCGTGTCTTTTTCCAAAAGCGGATTAATGAGCAAGGAGCTCGCCGCACCTCTCTGTTTAAGCAGGGGGACAAAAAAGGCCGTTCCTGTGAGAGCAGAATTTTCTCCCATGCCGTGGCCCGAATAATGCACGGCGTTCATTTCCAAAGCCAACCGGTAGGCCAACTCATCAAAAGACGCAAGGTGAGATAAAATGAGGTCATCGCGTGCCTCCAAAGTGCCGTATATCTTGCCGCCCTGCACATGGTGATCTACGGTTATGGAGGCACTTCCTTCTTTCTTTAGTTCAAGCGTGATGCCGGGAGAGACCTCGCTCGTGGTTTTTGCTGCACAACCATCCGCAGAGGTTATCTGCCTTGCCTCAGTAAAACGGTTGACTGAGGAAAGGTAATTTTTGCCGTCAAAAGTGACCAGGGCGTCGCTTGAGGTACTCATGAAGTTAGTTGTCCCGTCGCTTCTTAAAAGGCCCAAGTTGCTTGCCACGTAAAGGCCACCGTTTTCATCGCCAAGGACGTTGATTCTCTGGGCTTCTCCCATGACCTGGCTTTCAAGGGTAAGATAATAAGTGCCGTCAGGAGCCTGCTCTACGGAAGCCCTAAGCCATTCTTCGGGCTTTGAAGGAGCGCCATCATTGCTCATGTAAGCCCCGTTTATCTTGTTTGCTATCGTAGTTAAACTATCTTCTTCTTTAACGTTTATGGTGACGACCTTTGCCGAGTCCGCAATGCCCATTTTGCCGGCAAAATTTCCCTTTATATCGACAATGGAGACCAAATGTTTGTCCGATGATTCGATTGTCAGGCGGTCATCCGAGGTGGTGGCCGCATCGAAATATGAAGAATAATTTGTGTTTATAAAACCGGATAAATCCTGTACATTCAATGTTGAAGAAGCCGTCCAACTGTTACCCATATTGTCGCTTATTTCCCATCGGGAATCAGCATCATTCCAATTTATTGAAATGATGCTTTCAAAGCCGTCTGCCGCCAGACGAAAGCTGTACTCTTGAGGTTCGTCCGAACCTGGAGGCGGGAGTACGCCGCCGCTAAATTGATGCGAAGTTTTAACGACTCCGCCGGAACTGACCTGAAGCGAAAAAGAACCGTGTAAGTTAAGTTCCTGATCGGGGCTTACCACGTTCGGTAAGCTTCCCGGCGTTCCGACCTTCCAGGTGGTCTCGCTCGCAAGCCTGTGAACGATGACGGAGTGTATGGCCTTTAAGGCTCGCTGTTCTATGGCCGCTAAAATCACGTCCGCGTTATCTACGGGATCAAAAAGGTTATCTTCTACTTGAACGTCGTAAAAGCCGTCGTTGCCGGGTATGGGGACCAGTACGAGATGTCGCGTCTGGGAGCCCTGCACCAGGATTTTTCCGTGAAGGTCTATCTTATAGTCCCCGTCTTCTTCCTGTATGGTCGTAGATACAGATATATCGATGAGCTCGCTCAAGCGTTCGACGAGTAAATCCCGCCGATCGAGCAGATCGTTTGGGTTGCCGCCTACAGCCTTAACTTGTGAGATCTTTTCGTTCAACGCTGCTATCTGGTCTATCAAAGAATTAGCCTCGGTGACCAAAGATTCCAAATCTTGGTTCAAAGACGTCCTGTATTGGTCATAATTTCTCGCCAACTGATCCAAAAAGACGGTCAGGTTTTTGGTGCTTTGGATCACGCCTTCTCGGGCTGCTGCGTTATCGGGTCGCTTCGACAGCTCTTCTAAGGCAGACCAAAACTCGTCTAACGCAACCTTTAAGCCTTCTCCTGCAGGTTCGTTCACGAAAAGCTCTATATGGCTTATGGCTTCCTCTAAGGCTTCCCAATAACCTAAAGCAGACATCTCCTCCTGGTATTGTGCATCCAAGAAGGAGTCGCGCAGCCTCCTTATGGCTTCAATTTGGACGCCAGTGCCTATTTGGCCGGGCGTTGCCGGACGGTTAAAGGCGGGGTCAGTAAAGGGCGTGGTGGTACCTGCCTCTACCCTTTGTCTTGAGTAGCCTTCGACGTCGGCGTTGGATATATTATGCCCGGCAGTCTCCATGCCCCTGCGAAAGTAATCCAACGCCCGTCGGCCCATTTCTAAGCCGAAAAATGAATTAATCATCGCAATTTTCCCCTTTTTGTTTAACCCCTGATGCTAAAGGTGCCTCCGCTTGCCAGCTCGCGCCACTGGGACAGGAGTAGCTCGCTGAATCTTTTGGATTCATCGAGCAGGTGTGTGGTTATGTCGAACTCGGACTTTAAATTTCTCATGGAACGCTCCAGCTTTCTTGACGCTTCAAGCAAAGCCGCTGCCTTTTCCTCCCCCATGACTAAAGCAATTTCGGATATCTTGGGTTCACAGGCAAGTGCATCGGCAATCATCTGGGCAATACCGTTGCGTTTTGATTCAAGCTCTAAAAAGTCTATTGTCTTTTTTTCTAAATCTTTGACCAAGGACTGCAAGGCAGCATAATCGCCACCTCCTAAGAGATGTCGTTCTTTCTTGAGCAGCTCGACTATATCTTCAAGCTGACGCGACATCCCTTCGAGGAGACTCGTCATTTCCTCGGCCAATTCTTCCGGCGGTAAGCCTCTTGCGTTCAAGGCATCATCATCCTTTAAAACCTGCTTTCCGCAAAATCCGAGCAAGCGCATCTAAATCCGGCTCGTACGTGCCGTCTTGTATCTTGCGTTTTAATATTTCGACTTTATCATCTCTAACTTCCGGAATTTTTTTAGCTTCCTCGACGGCCTTCTTTAAAGTCTTGGCAAAGGAGCTTACCTTAAACTCGTCGCCCTCGCCGCTTCGTATCTCTTCGGATCTAGGACGAATCTTTTTGACCGGTTTCGTTTCATGTGCTCTATTTATTGGATCGATTGGTTCAACCATCGTCATCACCTCTTTTTTAGTTCCTGTTAATTTTATCGGCACAAATTCGCCATAGCTTTACTTGCGGGGGTAAAATTTATAAGTTTCCCACTTCTTTTGATGCTTTGATGGCAAAGGAAAAACACGCAATCGCAAAGGCGTTTCTGGGGCTTGCGAAAAAGTTCGTCAGGTTTGTGTAAAAGGCTAAATTTGACCTGCTTTTAGAGCTTCGGTCCTTTGCCTACGGTGAAGCTAATGGAACCTACGACTTCGATGCCTATTTTAGCTAGTGAGGAAGCAGCCTTTTGTATTGTAGCTCCCGTGGTGCATACATCATCACATATTATCGCGGTTTTTATATTTCGGAGCAAACCTGTGACTTTAAAGGAATTTTCCGGAAGTTTACTTCTTGCACTGCCTTTGGACGCCCTCGGAGCGACTTCAACGTTCCAGGCAAGACAATCGCGCATGGGAATGTCAAGCTTCAAGGAGAGGCCTTGGGCTATTTTTCTGGATTGATTGAATAACCTTGGACTTCCGATGTGAAGGGGTATGGGAACCAAAGCGTCGGCAGACATCCCCGTCACGTACGATGCCAAAGCCATTCCCATGGATACTCCAAGGGCGCCGTTGTTTTCGTACTTGAGGAGATGTACGAGTTTTCGCGCCATCCCTTCATGGCGGGCGCCCCAATAATGAGGGAAAGAGGAACTGTGCTCTTCGCAGGGGTAAGGCCCCAGGCACTTGATGCACAGGGAAAAGTTTGGGGATAGCACCTCTTTTATGCATTCTACACAGCCACATGAGCCTGCCCTTCCGCACAAAGGACACCTCACGGGAAATATCAAATGCAAAAGAAAAGGCACTATCCCCGCCATGACAAAAATGACCTTCGCTTACTGGGCTGCCCTTCTTAATTCCTCCGCCTTATCCGTCCTCTCCCATGCCGGCAGGGGATTTAAGTCAATCCGCCCCATGTGACCATATGCAGCAAGCGGTAAATATTGTGGTTTTCGCAAATCTAAATCCCTTATCATCGCGGCTGGCCTGAAATCAAAGTGTTCTCTTATAAGCCTTGCTATCTTTTCATCAGGTATTACGCCCGTCCCGTAGGTCTCAACCGATATGGAAACTGGACTGGCCACGCCTATGGCATAAGCTACCTGGATTTGACATCTACGCGCTAATCCTGCAGCAACGACATTTTTGGCCGCATACCTTGCCATGTAAGCCCCCGAACGGTCCACCTTTGTAGGGTCTTTGCCCGAAAAACAGCCTCCGCCGTGGGGCACTATTCCTCCGTAGGTATCGACTATTATCTTTCTTCCAGTCAAACCCGTATCAGCCAGGGGGCCTCCCAATACAAACCTACCCGTAGGATTTACAAGTATCCTCGGAGAATCCTCCATTAACTCCGGTGGGACTATGGGTTTGATGACGTGCTCTATGATATCCGCTTTTATCTGCGCCTGCTCCACGGAAGGGTGATGTTGAGCAGAAACTATGATGGTATCCGTCCTGACCGGTCTGTCATTTTCGTATTCGAGCGTAACTTGAGTCTTGCCATCGGGACGAAGGTAGGGGATTATTTTTTCGCGACGAACGTACGCAAGACGTCTTGCCAGTCTGTGGGCCAAAGAAATGGACATGGGAAGCAGTTCTTCGGTTTCATCGCAAGCATATCCGATCATCATGCCCTGATCGCCTGCGCCTATGCGGTTCACCTCGTCATCCGTCATATCGTCCTCTCTTACTTCAAGTGCCCTATTTACACCCTGGGCAATATCTGAAGCTTGCTCGTCTATGGCTGTTATGACAGCACAGGTATCTCCGTCAAAACCGTATTTAGCGCGCGTATAACCGATATCTTTAACGATGCATCGAACTAATCGGGGTATATCGACATAACAGTCAGTGGTTATTTCCCCAGCAACCATGACTAAACCAGTAGTGACTAAGGTCTCGCAGGCCACTCTTCCCATGGGATCTTGGGCAAGTATGGCATCCAATATCCCATCTGATATCTGATCGGCCAATTTATCGGGATGTCCTTCAGTTACAGACTCCGATGTAAGCAACAACTGCTCTTTTGGCATCAACTCCACCTCCGAATATGAAAAATAGCGGACCCTGATGCCACGGATACGAAAGCACCAGGGCCCATAGGCACAATAGGTAAAGGTGCATGTTCTTATAACCCGCAACTGGCCTTTCTGTCAAGTCCAATCTTTTCATGAGTATTCGATTGGACTTCGCAAAAGCAGTACTGCACCCGGTAGCTGCTTGAAGCCCCACTTTTCCAAAAAAGGATATAGATCGCTGACATAAGTGATTATTAGAGGAATATCTTTAACGGCAGGATGTTCAAGCACATAGTTCATGAGAGCCGTGCCAAGGCCTTGCCCCTGATGATCGGGATGAATGATTATGTCCCACAGGGAGGCACGATAAACAAAATCGGTCAGGAGCCGGCAGAAACCGACCAATTCGCTCTTATATCGCACGGAGAAACACATGCTGCTTTCCTGCAGCATCCGAGCTATGCCCTCATCAGTGCGACTTTTTCCCCACCATACGAATCGATATAGCGCCTTTACCTCCCAAGGGGAGACGGCAAGCCTGTTGTCGTAAAAGGTATATTCGCTTAAATCCATGATTAATCGCGGGTGCTCACAGAGATATACCCGCCGGAAGAAGAATGAACGGACATCCCGCGCAATATCTTCCTTAAATCAACGCCTCGTGCATCCCTGCTGACCGGTAATTGCACGAGTTGGCCTGTACCACACCTAGAACATATCCACGAAGCCCTGGCCATCCCGTCATAATCCGGATCTCCAGCCAGGACTTTAATTTCCTCGCACACCTGACATTCGACTATGAGCATGGACCAAGCGCCTCCTTTATTAGTATTTCTGATTATCCTTTCCATCAGTCGAGTTCTATTTTAACGCGAACGGGCCCTTCTGTGTAGATGTCGGAGACAGCAATTACGTTTACCTTAAAGGGTGGGTTCGCGTTGCTTAAATTTTCCACGGCGTCGAAAAACTCGGTGGCCTCCAAATTACCGACTGCGCCCGTAATGGGATCGGGAAGTATGCCATCTTCCTGAGCTCGAACGTTAACTTGTCTCAGCAAATTGTACAACGCCAATTCTGCCTCCGCCTCACTCAGGCGTTCCGTAAACACTTCGCTTGCAAGTATTTCCCCTGCCTTATAAACAAGCACGCTATCTTTTACGCTTATTAGACAATCGATCCTTTCGCCTACGACTGCATTGGTGGCAACTATCAATCGGACCACCTTTCGCCTTTTGCTCTCCACAGTCTCTTTTACGGCCTTTTTCAGTTCTTCCTCTCTTACATGGATATCGATGTCTTCCGGTTGCAGGCCAGTGCGTATGGACAATGCCAATTTGGCGTTACTTATCAGCTTTTCGATTGCATTTTCGATTTCCTTTTCGTCAATATTTGTAGGGTCAATGGGCATCTGCATCAGCAACTCGCCGGCCAATACCAGTATCCTGCCTTCTTTCATCTTCTCAAGGTTTGCTTTTAGCTCATCTGCCTGAAGGCGAAGATCGGCAATCTGGGCTTCAAGACTATCTCGTTCGAGCTTCATCGCTTCAAGTTCCTTGCCAAGCCTCTCGCGGTCCCTTTCCAGTTCCTTTGCCTTTTTATTTAACCTTGTAACTTCAGCTTCTACTTCCTTCAAGTTTGACAGGCTTTCTCTGAGCTTTTCTTCGACCTCTTGCAACTCCTTTCCTTTGGCAGATAATTCAGTTTGGCTCTTGAATAAATCTAACTGAAGCGCTTCGAGCTCGCTTCGGCTTTTGCTTAGCTCAGCTGTCAGAGTAGATATCTGCCGCTGGATATATTTCATGTTAAAAAGGGCAACTCTTACGGCATCGGAGGCAATAGCCATAACAAAAAGCGTTACCAGGGCAATCAAAACACCTGTCACTATGGTGATAAAACGGGACGTGTGCCTGGGCCTCATGCCAAAGAGACTAATCCTCTTCTTGCCCAACTTCATGCCCAAAATATCACCTATATAAGCAACTATTGCACTTGCGACGATCAGGGAAATGACCAATCCCCAGTTAAGCTCACTCAAACTGGAATGCAAAGATCCACCTCCCATTGAAACATACCACTATAACCTGAAATTTGCCACATGCAAATTACGGAAAAAGGCGGGGTTGCTACCCCGCCTTGTGCCCTTAGACGAAAAATAAACTAGCTGGAGAATCTATGCTTCCTTGCTTAATTCGGCCAAAGCCTCTTTTGCAAGAGAAAGGCCACGATCTATCTCCTCAGGCGCTATGTTTAAAGCAGGACGGAACCTCACGGAACGTGTTCCACAGGCAAGCAGGAGGACGTGTCTTTCTCGCATCTTCTTCAAAAATTTGTCTCTCAAATCTGGACAGGGAAAGTCAAAGGCACACATGAGCCCTTTGCCCCTTACGTTCGTAACGAGTTTCGGAAATTCAGCGCCGAGGGCTTGCAATCCATTGAATAGCTGAGGCCCGGCTATGTTCGCAACGTAGTCCAGGATATTATCATCGCGATAGATCTCAAGGTATCTTGTAGACCTCACCATGTCACAAATATTGCCGCCCCAAGTGGAGTTAATGCGACTTGACACGGTAAAGCAGTTTTCTGATACTTCATCTACTTTTGGACCAACCATTATCCCACAAACTTGTGATTTTTTGCCGAAAGCCACCATATCGGGCATAAAGTCGTGATGCTGGTAGGCCCACATCTTGCCCGTAATTCCCATGCCGCACTGGACTTCATCCAAAATAAGCATGAGATCGCACTCATCGCATATCTTGCGCAGCTTCTTGAAAAACTCAGTTCTGAAGTGATTGTCTCCACCTTCGCCCTGAATTGTCTCTATTATGATGGCGCAATAGTCGTCAGGGTCATCCCACAGCAACTTTAAAATCTGGCTTTCAGAGACCTCTTCTTCCCATTTTACGGCCTCTATGTGTTGCTCAAGGGGCCAAATGATCTTGGGATTTAGCACCCTTGGCCAGTCATATTTGGCAAAATACTGATGCTTATTGGGATCGGCAGTGTTCGTCAAAGTTAAAGTATAACCGCTTCTTCCGTGGAAGGAATCCCTGAAGTGTATTACCTTAGTTCCCTTTTTACCATCAATGGCTACGCCTTTGGTTATCTTGCCCTGAGCCAAAAGTTTTCTAACCTTCCAATCCATGGCCACTTTAAGAGCGTTTTCGATGGCTAAAGTTCCATAATCGATGAAAAAGAGGTGATTAAAACCGCTTGGCACGGCTACCTCCGAGAAAGTCTTGACGAACTCCGCCATCTCCACGGTGTAGATATCGGAGTTTGCG
>ERZ795047.4573-NODE-4573-length-11639-cov-5.486965_pt1 | contig 11639 bp, 9 predicted proteins | sample MGYA00375131_ERZ795047 | MGnify/ENA primary metagenome ERZ795047 (study PRJEB30176, sample SAMN05720228) | activated sludge metagenome | isolation source: Anaerobic digester | place: Japan | collected 2015-05-20 ... | reverse complement strand
GGTCCTCGACGGACACGACGACGGTCTTGTCCATCTTGTCGCTGACGACGAGGCCCTCGCGGACCTTGCGGCTGTTGCGCTCGGTGGCTGCGCTCTCGGAGGTGCTCACTTCTCGTCCTCGTTGCTCGAGCCCGGCGCGGTCCGGTCTGTAGTACTCCGCCGCCATGCTGCACACGAACCCGGGCGTGCAGTAGCCGCACTGGGAACCGCCGCGGTGGGCCAGCTCGGCCTGGACCGGGTGCAGGTCGCCGGGGGAGCCGAGCCCCTCGGCGGTGACGATCTCCTGACCGGCATACGAGAGGGCGGGGGGCAGGCAGGCGTTGACCGCGACCCACTGCGACCCGCCGTCAGCCGCGGGACGGGCGACGAGCACCGAGCAGGCACCGCACTCACCCTCGGCGCAGCCCTCCTTCGCCCCGGTTAGCCCCTGCGCACGCAGCGCGTCGAGCAGGCTCACCGACGGGGCGACGCCGTCGAGGGGGAGGGGCATGCCGTTGACGGTCACGGACAACTCGGCCATCTGTTCAGCTCCTGTCGGGCAGGGACGTCGACGCTGACGCACCACTCATCGTACGGAGGTCCACCTCGCCGAGACCATGACCAAACGCCCGGGCCAGTGTGGACGAAAAGGAACACTTCACGGGACTGACGTCCCGGGGCGGTGGACGTGCAGACACTAGCGTCGTTGACCGGGCTGGCGTCCAGGACGTGCCGACGGCCGGGGCCATGCCCTGTGCCGACGACCTGAAGGAGACTCCTGGAACCATGACGACCACCGCGGTACATCCGGTCGACGAGAAGCTGCCTACCGGGCGCCTCGCCGTCCTTGGCCTTCAGCACGTGCTGGTGATGTACGCCGGCGCGGTTGCCGTGCCCCTCATCGTGGGGCGCGCACTCAAGCTCACCCCGGAGCAGGTGGCCCTGCTCATCAGCGCGGACCTCTTCGCCTGCGGCATCGTGACCGTCATCCAGTCGTTCGGCGCGACGCGCTGGTTCGGCATCAAGCTGCCGGTCATGATGGGCGTGACCTTCGCGGCGGTCTCCCCGATGCTCGCCTTCGCGGCGGCCAAGCCTGGGACCGACGGGGCCCGGGCGATCTTCGGCGCGATCATCGGCGCGGGCATCATCTCGATGCTCATCGCGCCGGTCGTCAGCCGGCTGCTCCGCTTCTTCCCTCCGGTGGTCACCGGCAGCATCATCGCCATCATCGGCATCACCTTGATGCGCGTCGGCGTGGGCTGGGCGACGAACGGAGCGGCCAACCTGGCCCAGAATGTCGACCTCGAGAAGGTCGCGGGCGCGGTCGAGAAGGCCAAGTCCAGCGCGGCCCCCGGGACGACACCGGTGCTCAACTCCGTCCCCATGGTCAACAACCCCACGTATGCCGCCATCGGTGACCTGCTGCTCGCCGGCTTCGTCCTGGTCGTCATCCTCGTCCTGGTCAAGTACATGAAGGGCTTCGTCAAGCACATTGCGGTGCTGCTCGGCATCATCGTCGGCTGCGTCGTGGCCGCCGGCCTGGGCAAGATGAGCTTCGACAAGGTCGGCAAGGCCAGCTGGTTCGGTGTCGTCAAGCCGTTCGCCTTCGGCGTTCCGACCTTCGACATCGCGATGATCCTCACGATGAGCCTGGTCATGATCGTTGTCATGATCGAGTCGACCGGCATGTTCCTCGCGCTGTCCGACATGACGGGCAAGACCATCTCGCAGCCCGAGCTCGCCGCCGGCCTGCGGACCGACGGTCTGGGCACCCTCATCGGTGGCGTCTTCAACACCTTCCCCTACACGAGCTTCTCCCAGAATGTCGGGCTCGTCGGCGTGACCGGGATCCGGAGTCGGTTCGTCACGGTCACCGGCGGGATCATCATGATCGTCCTCGGCCTGATCCCGAAGATGGCCGCCTTCGTCGAGTCCATCCCCCAGGTGGTCCTCGGCGGGGCCGGGCTCGTCATGTTCGGCATGGTCGCCGCCACTGGGATCCGGATTCTCAGCTCGGTCGACTTCGCCAAGCAGCACAACAACCTGTATGTCGTGGCCGTCTCGATCGGCTTCGGCCTCATCCCGCTGGTCGCCCCGCGGTGGACCCAGCACATGCCGGAGAACCTGCGTCCGCTGATGGACTCCGGCATCCTCCTGACGGCGCTCTCGGCCGTCGTGCTCAACATCTTCTTCAATGGCGCTCGCGGCGACACCCACGACGCCGTCGAGGCGGCGAAGGCTGCCGAGGCCTGACCGGAGGCCGCTGACGCCACGGTTGTTCTGGGTCGCCATACCTCTACCGGTGGCAATCCGGAACAACCGTGGCGATTCGTCGCCGCCGGACCGCGCAGGGGGGTCCCGCGGCTACGGTGTCGACGCGCGTGCAGGCGGACAGGCCGCGGCGACCAGAACCGCGGCCGCCGACCGGGCACTCGCGGCGACCTCGGGGTCGGCGTCGAGCACACCCGCGGACAGCCCACCGTCGAGGAGGACGGTGAGCTGCCGTGCGAGTCCCTCAGGATCGGCGGCGCCGGCCCGGCGGGCCAGATCGGTGACCCAGGCACGCACGAGCCGCTTGTGGTCGACAGACCGGGCATGCACCTCGCTCCCCGGCGAAGCCTCCGCCGCGGAGTTGATGAACGCGCACCCGTGATAGCCCTCGCGCCGCGCGGCGGTCTGCAGCGCGTCGAACATCCCGACCAGCTGCTTGGCCGGGTGATCGCCGGCGGCACGGGCGCACGCGCGCAGCTGGCCGAGCCAGGTCCGGTCGACCTCGTCGAGATAGGCCAGCACGAGGTCGTCCTTGCGCGGGAAGTGCTTGTAGAACGATGCCTTCGCCACGCCCGCCTCGTCGATGATCGTGTCGACACCGACCCCGCGGGGGCCTCGGGCGTAGAAGAGCCGGAACGCGGTGTCCACGATGCGCTCCCGGGCCCCCGGTCGGGGTCCGCTGGGCGTCGTCACGGGATCACCTGCTCCATGCGCCCAAGCGTACAGACTGGTATGCCTGCCGACCAGGACAGACTCCACCAGAGTGGCCCGGTCGCCCTCGTGGAGCAGCGGCATCTGTCACTTGACTAATAGACAGACCTGTCTGTTACGGTCCTTCCATCATCCAGGGAGAAGGAGTCACCATGAAGATCGCCGTTCTCGGCACCGGACCCGTCGGCCAGACGATCGCCGCGGCCCTCAGCGCCCTGGGGCATCAGGTGGTTCTCGGCACTCGCGACCCGGCCACCACGATGGCCCGAACCGAGCCGGGCGCCTTCGGCACGCCGGCCTTCCCGACCTGGAAGCAGGACCACCCCGACGTTGAGCTCGCGACCCTTGCGGATGCCGTCAGCAGGGCCGAGCTGGTCGTCAACGCCACCAACGGGGCCGGCTCGCTGGCGACTCTCGATGCCGCCGGCGCCGACGCCCTCGCCGACACGGTCATCCTCGACCTCGCCAACACCTTGGACTTCTCCCAGGGGATGCCCCCTTCGCTCCTGGTGTCCAACACCGACTCCCTGGGTGAACAGATCCAGCGCCGGTTCCCGCGGGCCAAGGTCGTCAAGGCTCTCAACACCATGAACGTCTCTCTCATGGTCGACCCCATGCAACTGGCCGGGGGCGATCACACGTGCTTCGTCTCCGGCGACGACGCATCGGCCAAGCAGACCGTCGTCGGGCTGCTCACGGCCCTCGGCCACCGCGACATCATCGACCTCGGGGGCATCGCCACCGCCCGGGGAGCCGAGATGTACCTGCCCCTGTGGCTCGGGCTGATGAGCGCCCTCGGCACGCCGACGTTCAGCATCAAGGTCGTCCGCTGAGCCGGACCGACCCCAGCAGCTGAGCCAGAGCGAAGGTCAGCGCAGGTCGAGGGCGATGTCCAAGGTGGGGGCCGAGTGGGTCAGGGCACCAACGGCGAGATAGTCGACCCCGGTGGACGCGACCTCCGCGGCGTTGTCCAGGCGCAGCCCGCCACTGGACTCGGTCCGGGTGCCGAACCTTCGGGCGATCGCCACGCTCTCCCGCGTCGCCTCGAGGGTCATATTGTCGAGCAGGACCAGCGTGGCCCCATCCGCGCAGGCCTGCTCGACCTGCTCGGGCAGGGTGCACTCGACCTCGCAGGCGATATCCGGCCGCAGCGCCCGGACGGCGCGCAGGGCGGGCACCACGCCACCGGCGGCGACGACGTGGTTGTCCTTGATCAGCGCCTGGTCGCCCAGCCCCATCCGGTGGTTCTGCCCACCGCCGCAGCGGACGGCATACTTCTGCGCTGCTCGTAGTCCCGGCACGGTCTTGCGGGTGTCGCGGATGACGGCGCCGGTGCCGGCGACCGCCTCGACCCAGCGGGCCGTGAGCGTCGCGACCCCGGAGAGCATGCAGAGCAGGTTGAGGGCGCTGCGCTCGCCGGTGAGGATCGAGCGGGTCGACCCGCTCACCGTGGCGATGAGGTCGCCGCGGCGCACTCGGTCGCCGTCGTGCACCCTGGTGCGGAAGTCCAGGTCCGGGTCGACGGCGGCGAAGACCGCGCGAGCGATGTCGAGCCCGCAGAGGACCCCGTCGGCGCGCGCGACGATCTCGCCGACGTCGGTCGCGTCCTCGGCGACGGTGGCGACGGTCGTGACATCGGCGCCGAGGCTGAGGTCCTCGGTGAGGGCCAGCCGGGCCAGCCGGTCGGCCTCGCCGTCGGGTAGACCGATGACGGTCACGGGGTCTCCTTCGTCGCCTCGGGCGAGGCCGTCGTGGTCAGGTCGATCGAGGGTATGCCGGGGTCCGCCTGTGGTGCAGTTCGGGGGTCGGTGACCGGGTCGCTCCACGCCAGGGCAAGCCCTCCCTGAGCGCCGGTGGTGACGATCCGGCGGCGCAGGTGATCGTCCGGGTGGTCGATATCGCTGCGGCGGTGGCAGCCCCGACTCTCCTCCCGCAGCCGGGCTGCAGCGACGAGCGCCACGGCGATGGTGTGGAGGTTGGTCATCACCCAGGCGGCATGGCGCAGCTCGGGCCCCTCGGAGCCTGCGAGCTCGGTCAGGGTGGCCTCGAGCGCGGCAAGCTCGTCCGGTCGGCGGACCACGCCCGCGTGCCGGACCATCGCCTGGGTCAGCTCGGCGCGCCGGGCCGGGTCGAGCACCCGGGCGGGCCGGGTGTCCGAAGCCGGCTCCCGCAGCGGCGGCAGGTCCGCGACGAGGAGCGCGCCGAGGCGGCGAGCGACGACGGTCGCCTCGAGCAGCGAGTTCGACGCGAGCCGGTTCGCCCCGTGGACTCCGGTGCAGGCGACCTCGCCGACGACATACAGGCCGCGCAGCGACGTCCGGCCGGACATGTCCGAGCGGACCCCGCCACACGCATAGTGGGCCGCCGGGGCGACCGGGATGGGCGTGGTGACCGGGTCGACCCCGGCCTCGCGGCAGCTGGCGACGATGGTCGGGAAGCGGCGCGGCAGGGTCTGCTCGCCGAGCCCGCGCGCGTCGAGGTAGAGGTGGTCCACGCCAAGCTCGGCCATCCGCGCGGCCATCGTCGCCGCAACGACATCCCGGGGGGCAAGGTCCTCGCGGGGGTGCTTGCCGGCCATGACCCGCACGCCGTCGGCGTCGATGAGGACGGCGCCCTCACCGCGGACCGCCTCGGACACCAGCGGCGCCCGACCGGCGGCGTCGGCGACCGACGGGATGGCCAGGACGGTGGGGTGGAACTGGACGAACTCGATGTCGGCCACCTCGGCACCGGCACGGATCGCGGCGGCGAGTCCGTCGCCGGTGGCCACGGCCGGGTTGGAGGTCTTGGCGAAGACCTGGCCGAAACCACCGGTGGCCAGGACCGTCGCGCGGGCCCGGATCTCGCCGATCTCGGCTCGCTCGCCGGTCCAGCGGGACACCCGCGCCCCGACGACGGCGCCGTCGCTCGCCTGGAGCAGGTCGAGGAGAAAGGTCCGCTCGAAGACGTGGATGTCCCCGGCGGCCGAGGTCGCCGACTCCAGCGAGGTCTGGATCTCCAGCCCGGTGGCGTCACCACCGGCGTGGACGATCCGGGGCCGGGAGTGGCCGCCCTCGAGGGTGTACGACAGCGTCCCGTCCGGGGTGCGGTCGAAGTCGGTGCCGTGCTCTATGAGGTAGCGCACCGCGGCGGGACCCTCCTCGACGAGGATCCGGACCGCGTCGGCGTCGCACAGGCCTGCTCCGGCGACGAGGGTGTCGACGAGGTGGTGCTCGGGGTCGTCCCCGGGCGCGTCGGCGGTTGCGACACCGCCCTGGGCCCAGCGGGTGCTCCCGTCACCGAGGTGCTCCTTGGTGACCACCTCGACGTGCAGGCCGTGGCCGCTCAGCGTCGTCGCGAGCGAGAGCCCGCCGACCCCGGTGCCGACGACAAGGACGTCGGCGGTGGTGACGAACTCGACCGGCCCGCAGGCCAGCCGCTCGACGACCCGCGGGGCCGACTCGACCCGGCGGGGCAGCGCTGGGCTCACTCGCCACCTCGCGATGGTGAGCCGATGGCGATCATCTTCTCGACGCTGGCGCGGGCGCGCTCGGCGATGACCGGGTCGACCTCGATCTCGACGGTGCCGGTCCGCAGCGAGTGGAGCAGCGCGTCGGCGTCGGTCATCTTCATGTACGGGCAGATCGCGTCGTCGTCGACCGGCTCCCAGCGGGTCGTCGGGCTGAGCTTGCGCAGCTGGTGGAGCATCCCCGTCTCGGTCGCGACGAGCACGGTCCGAGTGCCCGGTCGGCCGCCGGCGATGGTCGTCATACCACCGGTTGAGGTGATCCGGACCCGCTCGGAGGCGATCTGACCCGACCCGACGAGCGAGAGCGCGGTGTTGGCGCACGCGCACTCGGGGTGGACCAGGACGTCGGCGTCCGGGTTGTCGGCGAGGGCGCCGAGCAGCTTGGTCGGGGTGATGCCCTCGTGGACGTGGCACTGGCCCTGCCAGAGGTGGATATTGTCCCGCCCGGTCATCCGGCGGACGTGCTCACCGAGGTGCCGGTCGGGCAGGAAGAGGATGTCCTGGTCGGCCGGAATCGTCCGTATGACGTCCGCGGCGTTCGAGGAGGTGCAGCAGATGTCGGTCTCGGCCTTGACCGCCGCGCTGGTGTTGACGTAGGCGACGACCGCGGCGCCGGGGTGCTCGGCCCTCCACGCGCGCAGCTGGTCGGCGGTGATCGTGTCGGCCAGGGAACACCCGGCCTCGGCGTCCGGGAGGAGCACGCGCTTGTCGGGGGAGAGGATCTTCGCCGTCTCGGCCATGAAGTGCACGCCGCAGAAGACGATCTCGCTGTGCGGCGCGGTCGCGGCGATCCGGGACAGGTAGAGCGAGTCGCCGACGTGGTCGGCGATGTCCTGGATCTGCGGCACCTGGTAGTTGTGGGCGATGATCAGGGCGTCCCGCTCCTTGGCGAGCCGACGCACCTCGTTCGCCCAGGCGGTGTGGTCCACGGCCACGGTTCCTCCTCGGGTGTGGCGCTCGGCGGCCCTCGGGTCGGGTTTCCGCCTACTAGTCGATAACTGCGCTGGAAACGATAGCATTCCTGGTGTGAGCCGGCCACCGCACGCTGCTGAGCACGAGGCGCTGGCCGCTGAACACGAGGTGCCGGCTGCTGAGCACGAGGCGCTCGCTGCGGAGCACGAGGTGGTGGCTGCTGAGCACGAGGTGCTGGCTGCGGTTCTGCACGTGCGCGAGGGGTCGCTTCACGTGCTGCTCTGGCAGCGCGCCCTCGGCCCGGACCGCGGCCGTTGGGCCCTGCCTGGCGGACGGCTCGGCGGGGCGGAGAGCCTGGACGCCTCGATCCGCCGCCAGCTCGCCGAGAAGGTCGACGTCCGCGAGCTCAGCCATCTCGAGCAGCTGGAGAGTCGGGGCGAGCCGGCTCGGATGCCGGAGGCCCGGGTCGTCGCCACGGCATACCTCGGGCTGGTCCCTGGCGACGCGCGACCGCAGCTGCCCACGGACACCCGGTGGCACCCCATCGACGAGCTGCCAGAGATGGCCTTCGACCACGCCGCGGTCGTCGAGGCGGCCCGGCAGCGGCTGCGCTCGAAGCTGTCGTACACCAACCTCGGTTTCGCGCTCGTGCCGCCCGTCTTCACCTTGTCCGAGCTGGCCGGCTACTACCGCGCTGCGCTCGGGCACGATGTCGACGGGACGAACCTTCAGCGGATTCTCGTCCGCCGGGAGCAGATCGAGCCGACGGGTGAGCGGCTGCCGTCCGGGCCTGGTGGCGGCCGGCCGGCGGCTCTTTTCCGGTTCCGGGTACGAGCGCTTCAGGTCACCGACGAGTTCGCGGTCCTTCACCCGCCCCGGCCGTAGCAGCGCCGGCGCGGGGCCGGGTGGGGTGCCCGGGGCCTCGATCGGGGGATCAGTCCGCGACGCAGTCGGCCCAGAGGTCGACGCCGGAGTCGACGGCGAACTCGTCGATCGCGGCGAGCTCGTCGGCGGTGAACGTCATACCGTCCAAGGCGCCGAGGTTGGCGTCGAGCTGCTCGACACTGCTCGCCCCCATGACCACCGAGGTGACCCGCGGGTCGCGCAGCACCCAGGCCAGGGCCATCTGGGCCAGGGTCTGGCCCCGCCCTTCGGCGATCGCGGCGAGCCCGCGCACCCGGGCCAGCGCCGCGTCGGTCACGGTGTGGGCGACCGTCGAGCCCTCCCGCGCCGCTCGACTGTCCGCCGGTATGCCGGTGAGGTAGCGGTTCGTGAGCAGGCCCTGGGCGAGCGCGGTGAACGCGATGCAGCCCATGCCCTGGGCGTCGAGCTCGGCGAGCAGGCCGCCCTCGACCCAGCGGTTGAGCATCGAGTACGAGGGCTGGTGGATGAGCAGCGGAGTGCCGAGGTCACGGGCGATCGTCGCCGCCTCCTCAGTCTTCCGAGCAGAGTACGACGAGATGCCGACATAGAGGGCGCGCCCGGAGCGGACCGCCTGGTCGAGGGCCATCATGGTCTCCTCGATCGGGGTCTGCGGGTCGAAGCGGTGGCTGTAGAAGATGTCGACATAGTCCAGGCCCAGCCGCGCCAGCGACTGGTCGAGCGAGGCGAGGACGTACTTCCGCGAGCCGCCGCCCTGGCCGTAGGGACCCGGCCACATGTCCCAGCCGGCCTTGGTCGAGATGAGCAGCTCGTCACGCAGCCCGGCGAAGTCGGTGCGGAGGAACTCGCCGAAGTTCAGCTCGGCCTGGCCGTACGGCGGTCCGTAGTTGTTCGCCAGGTCGAAATGCGTCACCCCGCGGTCGAAGGCCCGCCGCAGGATCGCCCGCTGGGTCTCCCGCGGCCGGTCGGTGCCGAAGTTCTGCCAGAGGCCCAGGGAGATGACCGGCAGCTGCAGGCCGCTGCGCCCGCAGAAGCGGTACTCCATGGTGCCTGCGTCATAGCGCGCCGGGTTGGGGACGTAGTCGCTCATGACGCCCATCCTCGCGTACGTCGGGGACTGCCTCGGTCGCCGCTGGTGCACACGGCTGGTCAAGCGCGGCGCCACTTGGGTCGGGCTGGGGTCTGGGGCGGCTTATGGACTCTGAGCGTGCTCTCGGCATCGCGCTAGGTGCCATAAGCCTTCAGCGAGTCCACAAGCCTCCTGGTCCGGGTGCTCGGAGGCCCCGGACCGCAGCCGGGATCGCTCAGGCAGCTTCGACGAGGTAGACGGTGTAGGTGCGCTCGAAGATCGCGCCCGGTCCCTCGTTGCCGGCGCCGCAGATCGTCCCGCTCACGGTGACAGCGGTCATCGAGATCGCCTGGTAGTTGTAGGCTCGCAGGCTGTTCTTCGACTGCTGGTTGTCCCGGACGCTCGTCTCGCTGATGCCAGGGTGGTAGGGGTCGCCCTTGGTCGTGTCGACCACCCAGCCGGCAGCGACGTTGTATGTCGTGTCGACGCTGAGGCACTGGCCGCCGGAGAACAGGCCTCCGTTGCGGGCGTGCTGGCTGACGAGGAAGGACACCGTGCTCGTCCTGGGCACCTTGGGCACGGGGACGAGGATGGGCAGCGCCGCCGCGCCACCGGAGTAGGCGCTGACCGGGTCGGCATTCCAGCGCAGGACCAGCCGAGGTCCCCGGCTGCGGTCCAGCCCGCCGAAGTCGACCGCTTGGACGTCGACCGACATCTGGTAGTTGGTCGCCACCGAGACGTGCCCCACCCCGGCCATCGCGACGACGTCGCCGTCATACTCGACGTTCGCGGTGAACGCGCTGACCTTTGAGTAGTCCTGGAAGTCGTAGCCGTAGAAGGTGGCGATCGAGGTCTTCCCGGCCTCGACGGCCACCGCCGGGTCGGTCAGGCAGACGACCGGGCGCAGCGCCGGGGCGGGCTTGAGCTCGTTGACCTGGTGGAGCAGGGTCTGCAGGGCGTCGGCGACCCGGTGGCCAAAGAAGTCCATCCCGCACATCGAGGCCCCGGTCGCCTGGCCCAGGGCATGGGTGTAGACGGCCTGGACCTTGTCGGCCAGCGCCGAGCCCTCCTTGCCCAGCTGACTGACCAGGGTCGACACGGTCGCCTGCCAGTTGCCGGGCGCGGCCTGGACGGTGGCGATGCCCTGTTCGAGGACCTCGACGCCCTTGTCGACGGTGGGGCAGCCGGCCAGCGGGAGGATAAGCAGCACGGTCGCAGCGAGTCGGGCCACCCGACCCCTCCGTGATCGATCCGAGTTTGGTCGGAAACCGCTGCCGCAGAACATGATTGCCTCCAGCGCCCAGTGCTGCTGAGATCAATCCTCGTCCGCTTTGTGTCGTCTGAAGGTGTTCCGTCCGTCACCCGCCGGGGTGCGGGGCGGCCTCGGTCGTGGCGGCGGCCTCGAGGGTGATCCAGGCCTGGAGCTGGGCCGAGAACTCGACGGGTGCGCCCACGTGGGCTGTGGCGGGTTCGCCCGGCTCGGGGGAGAAGACCGTCGCCAGTTCTCGTACGCCGGTATGCCGATCCCGGTCCGACACCGGGCGTTCGGCGCGGCCGGCCCAGAGCGCCTCGGCGGTGTCGACGACCAGTCGCCGGGCGGTGCCCCGGGCCGAGGGGGACAGGCGTGGGTCGAGGGCCGCGCCGGCGAGATACCGCGCGGCGATCCCGGTGAACAGGGCGCCGTCACCCCCGCCGTGGCCGCGCAGGACGAACCGTGGCTCTCCCCCGCTCCCGCCCGCGTCCGCGTCCGCTCCCGCGTCCGCTCCAGCGCCTCCGCCTTCGCCCGTGCCCGTGCCGGTGTCGGGGAGGGTGAGCCGCCGCGCGATCGCCTCGATGAGGTCCTCCGCGCGGGCCAGGTCGACGGGCTCGCCCAGGGCGAGCAGCGCGCCCAGGGTCGTGCCCTGGTTGTATGAGTAGTGCTCCGGGTGTACGCGGCCGTCGCGCCCTCGGTGCGATCGGACCCCGTCCATGACCAGGCCGGAGCTGGGATCGTGCAGCGCGAGATAGGTCCATTCGAGCAGCGAGCGGGCCCGTTCCGGGTCCCCACGCTGGGCCAGGAGCAGGGCGGTCGGCGAGGTCGCGGCCGCGTTGACGAAGTCGCGTCTGGTCCGCCAGTACATCCCACCCTCGGGGCGCTCGAGGCGCGAGATCCGGGCCCGCAGCACCTCGACCGCGCGGTCGGCCCGGGCCGCGTCGGGGCCCTCGCCGAGGAAGCGGGCCAGCCGGTGCAGGGCGAGGGCGAGCCAGGCCATGTCGTCGGCATACCCGTTGGTGATCCGGCCGCCATTGCGCAGGACGATCCCACGG
>ERZ795047.4563-NODE-4563-length-11649-cov-16.984216_pt1 | contig 11649 bp, 12 predicted proteins | sample MGYA00375131_ERZ795047 | MGnify/ENA primary metagenome ERZ795047 (study PRJEB30176, sample SAMN05720228) | activated sludge metagenome | isolation source: Anaerobic digester | place: Japan | collected 2015-05-20 ... | reverse complement strand
GTGACCGTAGAGTTATCCGCGCCCACCTTGACCTCAAGCGCCTCTATCGAGTCCTGTAAGTTGTTCCACTTTGCAGAGGTTATGAGATCCGATGATGTCTGGTCGGTGAATGTGTCAATATTGGTCGGGAAATTGGTAGCCATTATATCGCCTCCGTCTGTATTCCTTGCAGATACAGCCCTCCGATGTTGACAGGCTGCGTTATGGTGAAATCGCTCATCTCAAGCTGCACTGACCGGCAGTTGAATCTGAGCAGTCCGTAATTCCTGTCCGACTGCGCCGTGATGGATTTAGTGACAAGAGCAGTCGAACTCCCGTTGCGATAGAATTTGAGCAAGAACGCGGCCTCTGCATCGCTGCTTGCCGAGAGAAAGTATTTCTCCACCCGGATGTTGTTGAACGGGTGCTCCATCACGCACGACAGGATATCGTATTCCGGCTGAGTGCCGTTGTCGTTGACCGTGGCATCGAGGGAGTAGAGATGCCCATCCTCACCGCCCACATAGAACGTATCCACCGAGAACCCGAAGGCCGAGGGCGTTACCCCCGCGAACAGGTACTCGGTCCAGGGATAGCGCACCGTGTCGCCCATCCTCACACCACGTCTGGTATGGGCAACGAGCACCCGGTCGTACCCGGTCAGCTTGAGCATGAATTGCCCGTCAATGGGGTTGAACGCCGCGAATGCACTGTCATCGAAATACTCGGTTATGATGGGGTTAACGGGCGTTCCCGGCTCACCCATGCGAATATCGCCGTACTGCTCGACACCGGAAAGGGCGTATACGCCCGTCCTGTTGGCTATCCATATGTCATTGATCGTCGATGCAACGGTAAACGGAGCGCCTTGCACTTCCTGTAAGAGAACGTGTTGCGCGAAATCGTCCGGTCCCGCTCCAGTTATCTTGGACACATACGGGGCTTCCTTGCGGCCAATGATGTAGAGATCGCCATAATGGGGGATGATCGTGCCTATCGGAAAGTTCTTCGCGTTGTTGTCCACCGCGCCCACGTACCCGGCTCCCCGGGTTGTGGAATAGTCGAATACGGTGTTGGCGTTCGTGAACCGCACCCATCCAGGGTTGTCCGGGTCGAGGAACCACAGCCGGTTCTGCCATCCCCTGCCGAACGATGCCTTGGGCGGTCTTCCCGGCTTCACGGCGATACGGGGGTTCCTGGTGGTTGTGGCGTGCCAGGTACCATCATAGTAGTATTCCCTGCCATCACTCGCCACCGTGTTTCCGTGGACGTTGACCTGGTTGGAGCCATCGCCGCCCGAATACTCGATGGAAATGAAGTATGTGGTGGAGGGTGACATCTTGTAGGTTTTGTCAATGTCGAACACAAACTCAACTTCTTCAGCCGTGGCCCCGGTAAGCGTCGATACGTCGAAATTGCCCGATGTTGCCAGAGCGGTTCCCGTGGGCGCACTGCCCGTAGTGGCGTACAGTTTCGCCACTGCGTTCCCGGTAGGCGATCCGGTCTTGGAAAGCATCGCCTTGACCGTTGTCAGGGGAATAGAGAACCCGGCATCCCAATCTTGCGTGGTGAATAGCGATCCGGCCCTGGTATTCCCTCCGGTGTTCAGCGCAACGCTGGCATCAGCTGTCTCTGCCGTGTAGTCCACCTGGTATGCCGAGGTTCCATCACCGTCATCGTAACAGATGTTGAGCGTGTTCCCGTCCCAATATTTCAGGTACGATGTGTCGAAAATCATCACATACCCGCCGAACGGTGTCATGGTGACATCACCGCTCACCGTCCCGATCAGAACAAGATTGTCGCCGCTCAGGTGGTAAATCTTATAGTTCTCATCTGCCACCATGACGTAGTGCTGGAACTTTTTCGCCGCATCGCTGCCGCCGAATGTCAGGCCAGGCTCATCGAAGTAGTGCTCGTCAAACCTCACGCCGCTTATGTCTACCAGGCCATTGGAGATGTACTTGATTGCGGCATCATCATCCGTCCCATCCACCGTTACCTTGGTAAGCCCCGGCCTCGTCACAAGATGCCCATCGTCGGTGTACTTGAAATTCAGGCACTCAATCAACTCGCCCACGTTCAACTGTTTTGCACCACCCTCTCGGTTGATTCCGTAGGGAAAGCCGGGGAAGGAGAGTATCTGCGCCTGTTTTCTCGGGAAGGTCAGGCGTGTGGTCTGAATGGGGAGGGGCATTATCTCCTCCTGTTTACCATTCTTGGCTTTATGGGTGTCCGTGCGCTGGTTACGCCAAGTGCCTGTCTCTCCAGTTCGTTGTAGAACTGGGTTATACTGCTGATGTCCTGCTCCGCTCTCGCAGATGCCATCGAGTCGATGAACTTCTTTATCGCCACGTTGAACACATCGTTGAACGGCATGGTGGAGTCCAGCAGGAGCGAGGCCTGCTTCGGGAAGTACAGGAGTGATACCGTGTACTCGTCATCGGGAACGGGGAGAAAGCCTATATGCGTTGAAGTGAGATAGTAATAGAGCGGTTCGCCCTCATTGTCAGAGTCGTAATGAACACTCTCGGTCTGCCGCACCGGGAAGAGGAAATTGTCGTCGATCCATACGCCGGATTCCCTTTCTTTCGCGCCCCGGTACATGGCTACGAAATCGCTCATCTCGTTGTCCGCCAGGGCATACGTCCCGGTGCCGTCAGCAGTCGTGATGGTGCCGCTCTTAGTCACGGAGATGTCGTTGCGGTTGATAAGAAGCTGATGAATGTATTCCACGGCATCCTGGCAGTAGGCCAGCAGTTCGGTGTCGCCCCAATCTGTCTTGTCCGGGTCCTGATACCGCACCATGCAGGCATCGAGAAGGTTCTGCACTGTCGCCATCTACTTCTCCTGATCCTCGTCTATGCACTTGCTGCATAGCTCAAGGCCATCAATGAGGCTAAGTTTCTTTTTCGGGTACGCGAACCCGCAGCGGTCGCAGACCACCATCGAGGACACAGCCGCATTGGTAGCACCGCCCAGTTCGTCTATCTCTGTGATGGTGCTAGAGTAGTTTTCCAACATCGACATCCCCGACCTTTATGCCAAGATTGGCAGATATGTCCGCTTTCGCATCCGCTTCGATCTTTGCAACATCCAGAAGATTCAATTCATCTTCAATGGCCTTCTTGATGATGTCTGACTGCAACGCAACGGACTTGGCTGATATGACCTGGGCCTTTATTTGATTGACCGCGTCGGACACACCATCTCTGATGTCGAACGATGCCCGGTACGCTGTCATGTCGGACGAGTCCCTCACGACTATGGAATAGGTGGTGCCGTCGTCCTGCCTGATCTCTTCTACCTGAAACGCCATCACGTATCCTTAAATACGAGGGGGCCATTGCTGACCCCCTCCGTACTTTTTGCTATGAAGCTGCTGCCATGGTCTCTTTGGAGTACACATCAACCGCAGCGGTCGGGCTCGGGTCGTAGATGAGCAGATAGATGTCGAACGCGGCAGTGTCGGTCCCGTCAGAGGTCGTGAACGTGAGGTCGATGTCGGCTGCAACCGTGTAGGGCTTCTTGTGGAACAGGCCGTAATCCTGATCTACATCCGTACCTACGATGTAATCTGCCAGCAAGGCACCGCGAGTGTTGGCCGAGTAGTAGGTTTCCGTCGCTCCAGCCGTGACTGCTGCATCGGGGTAGACAAGCCCTTTAGTGGCAAGGCTTGCGCCGTCGATAAAACCGTCGGCATCACCGGAATTTTTGCTGTTGGTTCCCACGTCCACCGTTTCTCCCGCGTCAACCGTGTTCACCACAATCCACGCATCGAGTACGGTCCACCCTGCCTTGAGGTCAAAGCCGGTGTCCTTCTCGGTGGCGGTAGTGTTCGCCGCTTCGGTTGCCGTGACGGGGATCTTCACGACCGCGAGGCCGCTGTGATGCCCGTCGAGCTGGTTGCCGAATGCGAGAAAACCGTCCAGCGCGAGGTTGGTCAGGTTAGTGAAAGGAATAGCCATGAGCCACCCCCTTAAGCGCCGGCGTTCAGCGCAATATTCATCGGGTCAACCGAGCCTGCCCCTGCAAACCGTGCCGTTACCTTGAACTTCGCGTCGCCGGTCTCGAAATCGCCTTCCCGCGCAAAGGTCGGGGATTTGCGATTGAACCACACCATGCCTCTCGTATCATCCAATTCCCCGATGTAGTACCGCGCCGTGGTGGAGGTGATGTACGGGGTGCAGAAGAACTTGAGGTTGGGCCTCGCCTTCTTGAGCGCGTTGATGGCGTTGTTCGCGGTGTTCGGGTTCATGACGCTGCCGAATATCTCCGCCAGCTTCCACTCAAGAGCGGGGTTGCAGAGAATCCAGTGAACGCCGCCCACGCGGTTGATCTTCTTGCCGCGATGATCGGTCAGCGCCTCGAAAGCAGCGATGTCGGTCTGGATCGAGTCGATGGAAAGCGAGGTCGCGGTGTAATCGTTGCTCCAGGTGGAGCCGTCCAGCTTCACGTGGTCATCGTCGAAGATGTACTGGCCGTCTGCGGAGGTGAGCGTGTCGGCACCGTTGTTGAAGCCGTCATAGGCCGCGCAGTTGATGGTTTCAGCCATCGAGATGCCGAGTTCCTTCATGCCGCCCTTCATCTTGCCGTACAGATCGTCCTCGATTGCCTCCTCAGTGATGCGGAGGCCCAGGGCCCAGGTTTCGACCACGAACTTCTTGGACGGTCCCTGATACCTGGCATCGTAGGTGATGGGGGTGCCTTCGGGCTTCTTCGCCACGAGGCCCAGGCCGCTCATATAGGCCAGTTCCTCGTAAGCCTTCTTGGTCTTGTTTACTTTGATGAACTTCTTCCAATCCTCGCTGTAACGCTTGTAAGACTCGGTAGCCACAAGGTACAGGCCGGGGACATACAGTTTGTTGAATCTTGAACGGGATTCAGTAGCCATTTGTCATGTCCTCCTTAGATTCCCGCAGCGGCAGGAGTGTGTACATGCTCATGGAGCTTCACGACCAACTCGCAGTCGGTTCCCCACTCATTGCCCTGCTGCTCATACAGCCCAAGAACGTACAGCCCTGCGGCACTACTCGCGAGAGCCGTCACATACGCACCGGACTGTCCCGTTGTGGTGTTCCCGGTCCCGACCACCCAATCAGCGCAGCTTCCCACATCCGCCGCAGTAAGGGCGGTGGATGCATGGTAGTAGTGGACCTTGTAAAGCTGATGGGGGTCGATGTTCACGATTGCCGTGTAGCCTGCGGCGTTCCCTGCCGGGTAATACAGCGCGGGAAGGCCATCGGCATCATAGAAGCCGACAACCACGCCGATGTTGTCCGTGTTCCCTGCCGCAGCCTGTGCAATACCCTTGTCAGCGTCCAACTCCACCACATCGCCCCGGTAAATGGCGGTGGAAGAGATGTCTACGTCGAACTTCACGAGCGCATCGGGCTTCTGGGGTCCGATGGGCTCAAGCCCGTATTTCGCGGTAGCCATTGATTACTCCTTATTCGTCGTCTGTGCTGGCTTCGACCGGTGTTCCGTCCCAATCCACCTGGATGGGATCGCTGCCGGGAGTAAGGCCGTACCCGCCGGAATTGGACACCTCTTCCAGATGAACCGCGCCGCTCTTCTCCACTTCTTTGATCTTCTCCTTGCTGTTCTTGAGCCTGTCGCTCGATGCCTTGGCTGCTGCCCTCCTCTTGGCTATGTTGTAACCCTTGGGTTGCCACATGAGAATGTGACGGCTGTAGCCGTGGCGCTCTATCGCGCCAAGCGCGGAAAAGTACTTGTCGGGGAGAAAGGCATGGTTCGTCCGGTTGACGGGAATCCAGTTCTCGCTGTGGTAAAACCTCGCAACCCGCTCGTCGGACACCTCGACCCAGCAGTATGCTCTTTCCTTTGCGTCCGTGGCCTGCTTCGGGTGGCCCTTGCAGAGTTCGTCAGGGAGCCGGAACATCGACTTGAACTGCTCGTCGATCTCGACCTTCCCCGCGTACCACTCTTCAGGCTCCTTGCTGGCCTCACCCATTAATTGCCGAAGGAACAGGTCCTCTTTGGACTGCGCCAGTATAACCTGCTCCGGTTTCGTCTCGGCGGCCTGCGTAGGCGCTGCCGGTTTTCTTTCATGCTCTTTTAGAACGTCTTTGACTGCCATATCCTACCTCCTGCACCTTGCCACGAACTTCGCGTACTCTTTCGGGTCGAAATCATTGTCCTTGCAGAACTGAAGCTGCTCCCTGGAAAGTCCCGGCTCGGTTGCCGAAGACTTCTTTGCACCCTCGACAACACCCTGCCCTCTCACCCGGTCTTCGCGCGACTTGTCAACCTTCGCAGACTCCAGCTTCTTGAGCTTGAGCCTGGTGGCTGTCTCGCCAACGATGCTCAGGAAAACCTCTGGTGAATTGCTGAGCAGCAAGGCCACTTCCTCGGGCGTGTATCTGCTCTGAAGAGTCTTCTGCGACTCTATGAACAGTTCGCTCCCCTGGTCGTTGATGTCCGGGTAATCGCGTACAAGCCGTTCCTCTACCTTCTGCCGTCTGGCCTGGGCCTGGGATATAAAGCTGTTTGCTTTCAGCGCCTCCCGCTCGACATCCATCTCCTTGCGGAGTTGTGCCTCAATGATGCGTGTGTGCTCCCGAATATAAGCGTCCGGGTCCACATCGCGCAGATGCTTGATCTTGTCGAGTTCCTGCGCCAAGCCATCCTTTACGAGCTGCTTCTGCCGATTCTCCCGCTCTTTCCGCAACTGCTCCTCAAGGAACGCCTTCTGCCGGTTGATCTCGCGCAGGCTGTAGCCCATGCTGGCTATGTCCTTCTTCAGCTTCTCAACCGTAAGATCCAGTTCCTTGGACGGTTCGGGCTCCTTGTCAGGAGGTGGTTCGTCCGCCTTCTTTGCAGAAGGCTCATCTGTCTGTTTCTCCTCTTCGGGTTTCGCCTTCTCCCCTTCGTCCGGGGGATTTCCGGGTTCCTCCTCCACCGAAATCTCGTTGAAATCGGTTTCGGGTGTTTCGTCTACTGCCACTTCCTCGAAAGCCATAAAAGCTCCTTGCGGGTTATTCTCCTGGCCTACCGGCCTGGGTTGCTCTTTTGACCGGGCAAACAAAAAGGGCGACGGTCAGATGGTCAGGCACCTGACTGCCGCCCTTGCTTGCTTCTTTCGCCGATACTTGGTTGGCCGACCAAATATCAGACCCGGTTTATATTATTGTTGCACAACCTCCTGTTTTTGAAATACGGACTTGAAAACATCGAGTATTTTCTGTCCGAGTTTTCTCTTTGCCTGCTGCCGCTGTTCGTCCTTCTCCTTAGGGATGTAGTCCGCGGGGAGGGCGATAATGATCTCCAGTTCCTTGATCATCGCCCTTTGGCTGTTAAGCCTCATGAGAACACCCTCTTCTGCCTCGATGGTGGTCGAGGGCAGGGAGAGCGTCTTGTGAAGATCCCGGTAATGGCTGTCCAGCCGGTTCAGGAGATCCTGCTGGTAAAGCAGGAAGTCCTCGCTCGAAAGAAGGTCTTGCCTCGCCATTACGCCATGCTCCCTTCAACAACATACTTTGCGAGTTTCCGCTTCTGGGATGCCATTGCGTCCTGAATGTCCTTCGGACCGATCATGTTCTTGTGCTCAAGTGCTGCGGCCATCTCCATCGAATCCTGGATCTTGCGCTTTATCAGATTCTTCTCAACCGCTTTCTGCATGTCGGGTATCGCCTGCTGGTCTTTCAGGGCTTCCCTCATCCTGCTGACCGTTTCACCGTCCTGCGCCGCCTGTCCGAGTTTCTGCTGATGCATTTTCTGCATCTTGTCCTGAATATACTGTTGCACAACCTGGGGGATCTCGGGGTTCTGCGCTACGGCCTGAATCAGCATGAGGAAGGCGGGTTCGATGTATATCTCCGGGTTCTTCTTGTCGTATGCCTGTAGAGCATCCATGAACAACTGCATCTGATTGGCGAACGGGAAGGACGCGGCAAGACCGAGGAGTTCCTGGGCCTCGTACCGCGCCATCATCTTGTTGTACGCGCTGTCGGAGATGCGGAGCGAGAAGTCGTAATCCTGCTGGAGAGCATCCACGTTGACGCTCCTCAACACCTGTCCGCCGGGGAGCACTATCTCGGCATCCGTGGGCATGTACCAGGCGTAGAGCATCATGTCGAGCTTGATAATGTCTTCGAGCTGCTCCTTGATCGGCTTGGCCTGGTAGGTGTGCTTCACCTGGGCCTCCTGCAAGATCATCCTCATGCCAGCCGCAGTCCCGGCCCCCTGCCCCATCGCCTGATCCTCAACGCCCGACTGGTACGAAGACATGGCGATAAGCCGTTCCAGGAAGGACGTTATTAAGTTGATGAACTCGATGTAGACCTGTGCCTTGACCCCGACATTAGGAAACACAATGGAATTGGCGTTGCCCACCACGGGGTTCGCGCCGCCGGGGGAAATGTCCAGTTCGTCCTGCAAGCCCACATCGGAGCCGTAGAAGAACCACGGGTTGATCTGCGCCGCGCCGGAATCGAGCATCTGGTTCAGGCAGTCGTTGATGGAAAGCGCATGGTGGCGTATCTTGTGCGGTACGCCAGTGCCGAACTGCTTGTTGAAATCAGGGAAGATCACCAGCCTCTTACACGGCTTGCCGATGAGCCCATAATACACATCGCGCACATACTGCTTGCGGATAACCGTTTCCGTGTTCTTGGCGATCGAGACTATCACCCAATCCCGGCCTTCCCCTATGTCGTACCTGTCGTAGAACGTCAGGACTTCGATTTCCTCGCGCTCGACCTCAGGTGCCGCCCCGTCACGGTCGCTGCCGGGGGGAAGGTCTTCATCATCCCTGGTGGTTGTGGCCGAATCAAGTAGTTTTTTCGTGATATTTATATAAACACCACCATTTTCCTTGCTGTTTTCCTCCAAATCGGCATATTTGAAGAATTGTTTACGTATTGTAGGGGTTTCATCCCAATCAGGGCAGATGTCAGGCCCGTAGACTTCGTTCATGAGGGCGTAGTCGTTGACCACCTTGAAGATCCGCACATCCTTTTTCTGGATCTCGTCCACCAGTATTTCTTCAGGCCTGATGCCCTGCATGATAAGCGCCCTAAGACTTTCCTCGTCGGTGATTCTCTCCATCGTGAATGGGTTGACAGCCACTTTGCCCACGAACCGCTCTCCCCTGATTAGCTTCTGCTCCTTGTAGTAGGGGAAGATGTAGAGAGTGCCGTCCAGGAGGACGTTGTGTATCCATGCCGGGACATTGTCCTGCCACTTGATGTTGTGTGCCAGAGCCCATTCAGCGAACTTCTCCACCTCTTTGGCGAACTCGACACCCTTGCTGCTGTTGGGCAGGGCCTCCACGATGTCGCGGTCCTTGCCAGCCACAGCCGCCACCAGCCTAGGCTCCAGGTTGTCCACCACGATAGCCTCGGTCATGAGCGAATAGTTTGAGCAGTTCTCCCACGGGAAATTCTTCGAGTCCCTATCCCCGTCATATCTCTTGCGGTTCTCTGCCGCATCCTCGATCTTCTGCCTGCGGTATTCCGATGATTCGTACTCCCGGTAGAGCTTCATGAAGTACGTAACCATATCGTCCCTGTCCTCGGAGGGGGAATCATCCTCGACGGTAAACTCTTCGTTTCTCATCTCTTCGTTCTGAAAGTTCTTCGCCACTTCCTATCCTCCGTATCCAGAAAATGACCGCCTGCTGTAGCGGGGCTTTCTCTTCTTGGTCTTCCGCAATACCCTGTTCTGCCCGACCAATTTCACCAGGAGATACTGGAGAGCATCATGGACGTGCGAAAAACGGTTCTTGACCGGCTTGTCGCCAAACACCCCGTTCTGCACCTCCTTGTACCCGTAGCCACCCATGAAGCCCTGTATCAATCTGTTGCATGACTGGTCGATGAGAAGCGCCGGTTCTCCCCTGTTCGTCTGCCGGAGCATGATATCAACAGATTCGCGCCTGGGCTCCCAATCCTGGGAGGAGGGATAAACATCAATGCCGATCTCGCGCATCATCTGGGCATTCGACGTAAGACCGCCCCCGGCCTTGTTCGATGAGAACTTGAACTCACCGGCGGGATCGCCCCAGTCAATGTATTTGGCATCCGGGTAGGTGGCTAGGCACTCGCGCTTGACTCTCTCAGCGAAATCAATAATACCGGAACGGTCATCCCAAAACTCTCTAAGGATATGCACCACGCCAGGAGTGGGGATATATCCAACCACGCAGGCAGGGCAGTTTCCGGTGTTATCCCATCCTCGATAGATGGTGAATGCTTTACCGGGCCATACAATAGGGTTCTTGGCAACATGGAAATTGTAGCTGAAACTCCCATAAACATCCTTTCCAACCTTTTGGACACCCGGCTTGCCCTCGATGTAGCGGTCAATCCAGTCGGGGTCGTTCGCGTACAACCGGCGCATGTCGGTGTAGTAGTTAGGGTCAAGGTTTTCCTGGTTTTCTCCGGGTTTCTGCCAGAATCCCTCTCCGTCGGGCAACCTCATGTCCTGGGGTCCATAAAACTCGTAATAATCCGGCGATTCGATGTCTGGCGGGTTCGTGGACTCAATACCGAACTTCCTTACAACCGGATTGCCGCGCTCGTCCTTGGGCCATTCGGAAGCCCTCGGATAACGCCCGATCCTCTGCCGGAGAATGAGCTTGATCGAGTGGTGGACCTCGGAAGACTCGTCAATGCCGTAGCCCGTTAGCTCAAGGGACCGGAACTTGTTCACATCCTCGGGCCTGTCGCACGACCTGAACAGGATCTCGATTTCGAGCGGCTTGAATGCCGTTATGGTGAAAACCTTGTCCTGCTTGTGGAACTTCCCGGCCCATGTCGGGTCGAACCACTCGAAAAGAGTCTTCATGGTGGTCGTCCAGAGCTGGTCGTTCGTGTTTCTCAGGATGAGCCATCGGGTCTTCTTGATGCCGTACTTGGTGTAGAGCATCTGGGGCAGGAAGTAGCATATCTCCCAGATCATCCCCGTCGTTTTCCCCGAACCTGCGGGGCCGACGAGTGACCGGATCATGGCATCCGAGGCATGGAAAAGCTCGATGGTCGGGGCGGGGTTGTACTCAAGGTTTACCTGTTTCTCGCCCTTGCTCTCGTACTCAAGCTCGTATGTGGCTTCGCCCATTACTTGCCCTTTTTCCCCTTCTGAATCCGCTCGTTGATGGTGGGCTGAAGCCCCTTGTAATCCTTGGTCTTGATGGATACGTTCGTGGCAACATCAAGCGTCTGCGTCTGCCGCCATTGAGAGATGTTCTGCATGGCGAACACGCCGAACCTGGAATCGTAGTGCTTGGTAAGCGTCATGGTCGCCAGCTTGTTCTGCTGAATCATCTTGGCGAAATCGTACAAGGGAAGGCAGGATGTCGGGAACTTCTTCGCAAGATTCTCATACAGGTGGGAATCCCGGTATCCCCGGATGGACAAGCATTGCCCAAAGAAAATCTTCTTGTAGTCCATGTTGTCGAGGAAGCGAATCAGGAACTCAAGCTCCTCAACGGCCTGTTCCTCGGTCCACGGCGTGCCCTTCTCATGCAGCGGGGGCGGGTTCAAGTCTTTCGGGTCGATGCCAAGCTCGATTTGAAGGGTCTTCTTGTTTAGAGAGCCCTTGGGCCTGCCCGGTTTGCCCTTCTTCTTAACCCCGCCAAGTACTTTGTCTTCCATTACGGCCTCCAATCCACCGTCTTCTTGCGCCAGTGCATCCATCCGCCAGCCCTCA
>ERZ795047.4562-NODE-4562-length-11649-cov-20.178799_pt1 | contig 11649 bp, 11 predicted proteins | sample MGYA00375131_ERZ795047 | MGnify/ENA primary metagenome ERZ795047 (study PRJEB30176, sample SAMN05720228) | activated sludge metagenome | isolation source: Anaerobic digester | place: Japan | collected 2015-05-20 ... | reverse complement strand
CCCCGCGCCCGGATGGACGACCATGCCCGGCGCTTTGTTGACCACGAGGATGTCGGCGTCCTCGTAGAGGATGTCGAGCGGCAGCGCCTCCGCCTCCACGACGGGCAAGACGGGCGGCGGCAAGCGGACCTCGATCACGTCACCGGGACGCACTTTGGCGGCAGCGCGCGCGGGCGCGGCATTCAGCGTGACACGCCCCTCCTCGATGAGGCGCTGAACGAAGGCCCTGGAGAGATCCGGGAAGGCCGCCACGACGGCGCGGTCCAGCCGTTCACCCCCCGCCGCCGCGGTGAAAGTCAACGTCGGCAGCCCCGTCTCATCCTGCATTCTGCGGCGCCTCGACGACCACCCGGCCGGCCTTGATCACCTGCGCCACGGGATTCGTGCCGAAACGATATCCCAGGTAGCGATAGTCCGGCGCATCGAGCACCAGGACGTCGGCAACCTTCCCCGGCGTGAGGCTGCCCACGCGATCCCCCATCCCCACGGCAAAGGCGGCGTTCAACGTCGCCGCGACGAGCGCCTGCGCCGGCGTGAGCTGCAAGTAGCGGCACGCCAGCGCGATGACGAAGGGCATGGATTCGTTCCACGCCGTGCCGGGGTTGCAATCCGTCGCCAGCGCCAACGCCGCGCCCGCCTCCAGCAAAGCCCGCGCGGGGGTGTACTCGTGATGCCCCAGTCCAAACGGCGTACAGGGCAGCGAGACCGCCACCGTCTCCGCCGTCCCCAGCAGCGCGATCTCCGCCGGTGACGTTGCGACCAGATGATCCGCCGAAATCGCGCCCAACTCCACCGCCAGCGCCGTCCCGCCCAGCGGCTTGAACTCGTCCACGTGGATCTTGAGGGGGAAGCCCAGCGCGCGGGCCGCTTCGAGGATGCGGCGCGACTGCGCCAGATCGAAGACCCCCTCTTCACAGAACACATCGCAGAACGGCAGGCGCGGCAGCCCCAGCGCTCGCGCCTTCTCTGCCACGGCCGGCAGCATTTCCTGGATGATCAGATCCACGTAGGCGTCGGTGCGCCCCTGATATTCCGCCGGCACCGCGTGCGCGCCCAAAAATGTCGGCGCCAGCGTCGCGGGATGACTGCGATCCAGCGCCACAATCGCTTCCAGCTGACGCAATTCAGCCTCCGTTTCCAGCCCGTAGCCGGTCTTCACCTCGACCGTCGTCGCGCCATGCGCCAGCATCCGATTCAGACGCGGGCGCGCCGCCGCGACCAACGCCTCCACCGGGGCCGCCCGCGTCGCTCGCACCGTAGACATGATCCCGCCGCCGGCGGCCATGATCTCCATGTACGTCGCGCCGGCAATCCGGCGCTCGAACTCCGCCGCGCGATCCCCCATCCAGATCAGATGGGTGTGCGGATCCACGAAGCCGGGGCAGAGCACCTTGCCGGAGACATCCATCTCGCGGCCGGCGCGGAAGGTCGCGCGCAGCTCAGCCGTCTTTCCCACCGCCAGGATGCGCCCGTCTTTGATCGCCAGCGCGCCGTCCTCGATCAGGCCCAGATCCCCCAGGCGGGCGCCGCGCTGAGGTCCGCCCGCGTGAGGCGGCACCGTGCACAGCTGCGCCGCCGAATGTAACAGCAGATCGGCTTCTTCCATGATTTCCCATTCCCTCCGCAAATCGTCTGTCACTCCTGCCCATGGTTCCATTTTACATCCAAAAACAAAAAGGCCAGGGAGAAGTCCCTGGCCTGATCTCGCCGCCGCATCTCAGGGTACAAACCAATCGTCCTGACGCGCCAGGTAGAACCACACCCCCACGCTGTAGGGATTGCCGTCGGCGTCGGTGCAGCGAGCCACAATCGCCGTCGGCGGGACGTCTTCGGGGATCAGCGGATATCCTTCGGGAACCCAATTCTGGTCGCCAAACAGATAGACGTCCTCGCGAGCAGAATCCGCCACCCAGATGGGGCCACCAATCTCAGAACGGCTCACGGCAAACATCGCGCGCCACTCCCCCTGCCCTCGCAGCTCATGGCGCAACGCCACCGCGTTGACGTAATCACGCAGGATGGTGGTCGCAAAGAACTTCGGCGCGCGATACATGATCTGCTCCCAACCGCCGTTGTAGGCCGCGAGCGCATTGAAGACATCCCCGTCGCCCTGGTGAATCACCGTCGCCAGGGTGCGCGTGCCCCAAAACAGATTCGTGGTCGGATCCAGCAATTCGGCGCGCGAAGGGCGCCAGGAGAACCCCGCCTCTTTCGGCATCACCTGCATCAGCCCCACCGACCCCACCGGGCCGATGGCCTGAGAATCGCCGCGGGATTCCATCCACACCAGCGAGGCGAGGAAATCGGGATCCAGCCCGCGACGCTCTGCCTCTTGAATGATCAACGTGTCCCATTGACGCACGCGGGGGCTCCAATACGTCGAAAGTGTCGGGGTGGGCATCGCTTCAGGGATTGGAACGGCGGCAGGGCGTGGAAGGCTCTTCACCTCCCCTGCCTGCGGATCTACCGCTTCGTCCAAAATGGGCGCGGCTGCGACATTGAATACCAACGCACACAGACCAAGCCATAGCCGCCATCGCCGCTGAGGTCTCATCTAAGTCCTCGCTTTGAAGTCCGGGGATGTTGTATCAGCATAGAACAATCTTATAGGGGAAAATGGGATTTTGTCAAGCGCAGGACGCGCTCACCGCCCGGAAGCCGCCAACACCGCCGCCAACCGCGCGGCCTCGTCGGGGTTGCGCCGGCAGTGATCCAACAGCAGGTTGATCATTTCCCCGCGTTGCAGACCCCGCGCGAATTTGTCGAAGACTGCCGGGAAATGGTCAAGGCACAGGCTCTCGATTTCTACCGCGTCGAGCCGCTGCAGACGGTCGCGCAGGGACGGGAGATCCACAGGCGCGGCAGGAATGGGCGGCGTCGCGGGCGCGCCTTTCTCGACGGTGACGACGTTCCCGTTCCCCACCACGTTCCCGTCGCCGATGATGGTGATGTTTCCCTGGGTCGGCGACGTTGGCGCGGCGTAGTAATTCCCCGCCACGTTGAGCTGCACGCCGACCTGTTGCCCCTGCTGATTGAAGACCGTCGAGCCGGCAGGAGGTTGCGCGCCGCCGCCGACTGCCTCCGCACGCACGGCAGCCGTCACCTCCCCCGCCAGCGCCGCCAGGTCCTCACGCAGCGCGTCGCCGGGCGGGGTATTTTCGGCCAGGACACGCAGCAGCAGGGCCAGGGCGTTTTCCCCCGCCGGATGGGTGTGCTCACTCAGGGCAGCGATGACGGCCCGCGCTCGTTCCGCGCGAGTGCCGGCCTCCGGCAGCAGGTCGCGCCACGCGCTCAGGCGGGCGTCCACAAAGAGAGCTCTCAACGCGCGGTCACTGTCGCAGGCGCCGCAGCGCAACAGCGCCGCCTGCACACGTCCATAGAGATCGCCGGGAATCCCGCTCATACGCCGTCACCTCCAGCCACGAATGCGGCTACGAATATAGCCACGAATGCGACCACGAATAAGGCCACGAATAAAGGGACTACAGCAAAGTATAGACAAAAACGCGATTCTGGCAAAGCCTTCCCACCTGGAGATGCGCATTGACTGCTGACTGCATACGGGTATAGTAAGGCCCGCAACCATTGATCATCCCAGAGGACCTGCCTGTGAAAAGCCATCCATTATTGCTGACCCTGCGGCGCCTGCGCGGCAATGCGCGCGGCTGCGTGTTGACCGAGCCGCTCTGGGGCATCCCTTTCAACCTCTACGCGCCCTACGCCTCCCTCTACATGCTCGCCTTTGGACTCGACGACCGTCAGATCGGCCTGTTCGCCAGCATCGGCATGTTCGTGCAGGTGATCTGGACCGTGCTCAGTGGTGCCATCACCGACAAATTGGGGCGCAAACGCACCACCCTCATCTTCGACCTCATCTCGTGGAGCGTCCCCACGCTGATCTGGGCCATCGCGCAGAACGCCACCTACTTCCTTATCGCCGCTATCGTCAACGCGACGTGGCGGGTCACGCACAACTCCTGGAATTGCCTCCTCGTGGAGGACACCGATGCCGACCTGCTGGTAGACATCTACTCGTGGATCTACATTGCGGGCTTGCTGGCGGCGTTCGTCGCTCCGGCGACGGGCCTCTTCATCGGACGCTTTGGGCTGGTCCCCACCGTCCGCGCTCTCTACCTCCTCGCTTTTGTGATGATGACCGCCAAATTCATCATCTTGAACTCCCTGGTCACCGAGACCCAACAAGGGCAGGCGCGGATGCAGGAGACGCGCGACGAGCCTCTGTTCAGCGTGCTCCAGGGTTCCGGGAAGGTGCTGCACCAGATCCTGCACACGCCGGCGACACTCTACACCGCCGGCCTGATGATCCTGCTGAGCATTGCCAGCTCCATCCGCGGCACGTTCTGGTCCATTCTGGTGGCCGAAGAACTGCACATAGACGAAAAATACCTCGCCCTGTATCCCTTCGTGCGCTCGATCATGATGCTGCTCTTCTTCTTCCTGGTCATGCCGGCGCTGCGCAAGTGGCGCGTCCACAAACCCATGTTGCTCGGCTTTGCCGGGCTGATCCTCAGCCAGCTCCTCCTCATCCTCACGCCGCCAGGCAATTACTTCGTCCTGTTCCTGGCGACGGCCCTCGAAGGCTTTGCGACGCCGGCCGCGTATACCCTGCTCGACACGCTGACCGTGACCACGGTGGACGCCGCCGAACGGGCGCGCATCATGGCGCTGCTCAATCTCGCCGTGATTCTGGGGAGCTCCCCCTTCGGCTGGATTGCGGGGGAACTCTCGGCGCTCAACCGGCGCCTGCCCTTCGTGTTGATCACGGTCATCTTTGTCCTCAGCGCGATCCTGACCTTCCTCGCCAGCCGCGCCACGGAACGGCAGCTCGCCGCAAAAGCCGCGAGCTGAATCGTCCTGACCCCCTCACCCACAACGCCCCAGGCCTGGATGCCTGGGGCGTTGCCGATCGGGGAGCGCTGCACCGGCTACGGGCGTGCTCCCAAAGTCAGGGACAGCGTGACCGTCTCGTCGCCGCGCAACACTTTCACCGCGATGGTCTGCCCTGGACTCGCGTGGAAGCTGAGGAAGCTGTTGAGATCGTCGAAACTGTTGATGGGCTGATCGTCCAGCGCGATGATGAGATCCCCGCCGCGCCCGGTGTTGGGATTGGCGGCGATAATCCCCGCTTTGTCGCCCGGCCCGCCGGCCGTGACCGCGACCACATAGGCCCCTTGAATCTGTGACAATCCGTAGCGCTCCTGGTCGGCGAGGGTGATTTCGCCATCGAAGGACACCCCCATGTACGGATAGACATAGCGGCCATCGGAGATCAGGCTGGGGACGACGCGACGCACGGCGGCGGCGGGCACAGAAAAGCCGACGCCGGAGCTCGTCCCCGTCATAGACGCGATCGCCGCGTTCACCCCGACGACCTCGCCGTTGAGATTGAGCAACGGGCCGCCGGAATTGCCGGGGTTGATGGGCGCATCCGTCTGCACGACTTCCGGCAGAGAGTAAGTGCTGTTGCCCATGAGGCTGCGCTGCGATTGCAGACTCCGCCCGAGGCCACTGACAATGCCCAGCGTCATAGACCCCTGCTCACCGAAGGGATTGCCGATGGCCACGACGAACTGTCCCACCTGCAGCGTGTCGGTCTGGGCCACGGCCAGCGGCTCGATCCCCTCTGGCAGGCTGTCCACTTTGAGGACCGCCAGGTCACTGTCGGGATCGGCGCCGATCAACTTCGCCATGGCTCGATCGCCGTTGTAGAACACGATCTCGAAAGTCCTCCCCTCGGAGACGACATGACTGTTGGTGACGATGTATCCCTCGTTGGTGTAGACAAAGCCGCTGCCGCTGCTGCTCGCCACACCGCCGCTGGAGACGATGATGTACACGACGGCGGGATTGGCGCGGGCATACAAAGCGGTGAGTGTGGCCTCCAGATCGGTCTCGATGACGGCAGGCGCCGTATAAGCCACGGGAGTGCGCTCCAGTTGCGCCAGGCGCTCATTCACGGCCGCGTCCACCAGGGTCTCGATCTCATCGGCGCTCAGTGACGTCGCCGGCGGCGTTGCCGTCGCGTGAACGGGCGTCTCCTGCGTCGTCTGGGGCCCGGTGACGAGACTGCATCCCAACAGCACCAACAACAAAGGAATCACCAGAAATCGCACAGCAGGGTTGTTTTTCACATCACACCTCAGAATCAGAAGTTTCTGCCCCCAGTCTCAGCGAGATGGCCCGAAAAAGTGTTGGCGGCGGCTCTGAGCGCCGCCGCCAACGGCTACACGCTAGAAACGCTGGGACGACATTCCCATCCCACGCATACGCCAGCTGCTATTGTTCTGCAGCGTGCCCGTATCGGAGTCGGAATCGGAATCGGTACCGGGGCAATGACAACCTTCCCCACCGAACCGTCCACGTCCAGGATGCCCCATCGGGCCCATGCCGCGCCCAAAGTCGCGGCCGAACATCGGGAGCCCCTCATCCTTCAAGGTCGTCGCCTGCTCCTCGGTGATGACGCCATCCGCTACGGCGCGATCGAGCGCTGCCTCGACCGCCGCCTGCAAGCGGGTCTGCAAGGTCGCCTGATCCAGATCGAGCTCATCCATCCACTCCGACAGCGTCTTGTCGTCGAGCGTCGCCGGCTCGATGCCGAGCGCTTCAGCCAACAGGGTCTGCCGATCCAGATAGGGCACCACCAGCGAGTGGAGCTTCATCTGATCGTACTGCTCCTGCGTGATGAGCCCCTGTTCCAGCGCCTGATCCAGCGCGCGGGTGCTCGCTGCTTGCCGGGCCGCCTGGAGCTTCTCCACCGTGATCCCCAGCTCCTCAGCGAGGAGCGCATCGCGGTCCAGGCCCTTGATGCCAAACCATCCCCCGCCACCGTGAGCGCTGACCACGCCCACCGTCCCCACTGTGAGCGCGAGCACCGCCACTGCAATCACCAACCCACGTTTCCATCCTTTACCTTTGAACATACACTTACCTCCTTAGTAACTTGTGAGATAGAATGTCAGGCAGGGCCTCGCAACCCTGTTCCTGATGCTCTGATTGTAACAAGAACTTGTTAGAAAGTTATTAAGGAGCTGCCATGTGCCGGCCGGGACATCGCCGGGCATGAAACTGACGTGGGCACACCTGCGCACGTGTCCACATGGGCACGTGCGCACGTGCTCTATTCTCCAGACGCTCGATCCGCCTCGCCCTCCGGCCCCTCAAACAGGGCGCGCGCTTCTTCCAGGTAGAGGGCCAGCTCCGCCTCGCTCTTGCCCTTGCTCAGCAGATAGCGCTTCAGCAAATGCTCGGGGGTCAGCGACTCGGGGTCCAACCCCTCGAGCCGATCGCGAACGGCGCGGTCAATCTCACGGTTGATCTGCGCGAAGAACGCCCCCTCCAACAGCGGCATCAGCGCCGCATCGCGGAGCAACGGCTCCTGTTCAGGGGTCAGCGTCAACACCAGCCGCACGACAGCGTCCGTGATGGTGCGCCGCGAGACCGCAGCGCGCACGGCCGCCAGCGGCTCCGAATCCGCACGGACGTCCACCCGCACGGTGCAAAAACGGCGGGCCGGCAGCTCGACGTAACGCCAATCCGCCTGTCCCCGCCGCAGTTCGAGCCAGCAAAACCCCTTGGGCTGCTTCTCCTCGCCGAAGTCCACCCGCTCCAGACTGCCCGGGTACACCACCGGCGGCGCCTGCTCGGGGTTGAGATCCTGGTGTTGATGGATGTGCCCCAGGGCCACATAATCCCACGTCGGGTCGCAGAGCGCCGAGAGGGGAAGGGTGACGTCGCGTCCCACCATGATGTTGCGCTCCGAGCCCCAATGGGCATTTTCAACCGAGAAATGCCCCAACAGCACCGTCGGGATGTCGGGATCGGCCCGCGCCGCGAGCTGCTGCATGAGGTCAACCAACGCCCCGCTCACCGCTTGATCCAGCGCCTCACGGCTCATACGACGATATTGCTCACGGGTGAGCAAGCGCTGATGGACCGGGAACGGCACGGTCGCCACCTGCAAAGGCCCCCGGCGTGTCTCCAGGCGCACCAGCTCCGGGCGATCCGCCACGGTCACATGGGGCACCCCCAACGTGCTGAAGATTTCCACGCTGGAGGCCCGCTGTTCCATCAGCGGGATGTCGTGATTGCCCACGAGCAGGACCGTGGGGATAGCGGCCTCCGAGAGCCGCCGGATGCGCTGCGCAAATTCGCGCTGATGGGTGGGACTGGGCGTCCGCGTGCGGAAGGCATCTCCCGCGAAGAGCACCGCGTCCGCCTCATGCGTGATGGCATACGTCACCACCTCGTCCATCCGGCGCAGGAAATCCACGACGCGCAGATTCAGGCCCGTTTCCGGGTCGAGCCGCCCGTAATTCTCCATCCCGATGTGCAAATCGGCAAAATGTAGAATGCGAATCGGATCAGCCACAGCGTCCCCTCGACTGTCTCACCCTCACGGCTCGGATTCGAGCGCCATGAGCTTCTCGACGCGTGAGCTGTGGCGGCCGCCCTCAAACGCCGTGGTCAGAAAGGCGTCCACGATGTCCAGCGCCAGCCCCACGCCCACGACACGTCCCCCGAGCGCCAGGACGTTGGCGTCGTTGTGCAACCGCGCCATCCGCGCCATGTAGGAATCCGTGCACAGCGCCGCCCGTATGCCGTGCACCTTGTTCGCGGCGATGGAAACGCCGATCCCCGTGCCACAGATCACAATGCCCCGCTCGCCCGCGCCGGCCGCCACCTGCTGCGCGACACGACGTCCGTAGTCGGGATAGTCCACCGAGACCTGCGGCTCATACGTCCCCAGGTCCTCCACCTCGTGCCCCAGGGCCAGCAGATGGGACTTCACGGCCGTCTTGAGCTCATACCCCGCATGATCAGAGCCGATACAAATGCGCATACGTCCACCCCCTTTACCAGCAAATGGCGCGCTGGCCATGAGCGCGCAGGTAAGCGTTTGCCCGCGAGAAATGCCCACATCCGAAAAAGCCGCGATGCGCCGCCAGCGGCGAGGGATGCGGCGCTTCGAGGATCAAATGCCGCTGTCCGTCCATCAACGCGCGCCGGGCCTGAGCGTGCGCGCCCCACAGCATAAACACCAGCCCTTCGCGCTGTTCATTCAGCGCCATGAGAATGTCATCGGTCAGCGCCTCCCATCCCAACCCGCGATGCGAGCCCGGCTTGCCCATCGCCACCGTCAAAATCGTGTTGAGCAACAACACGCCCTGATCCGCCCAACGGGTGAGATCGGTGGAAAAAGAGGGAGGCGCGCCGGCGTACACGTCCCGCGCGACTTCCCGAAAGATGTTCCGCAACGAGGGCGGCGCGGCGACCCCCTCCGGCACCGAAAAAGCCAGTCCATCAGCCTGCCCTGCTCCGTGATAGGGATCCTGTCCCACGATGATCACCTGCACTGCCGCGAAGGGCGTGCGCTCCAGGGCATAGAAGACGCGCTCCTCCGCCGGGTAGACCGCCTCCTGCTCGCGCCGCGCCGCCACGGCAGCGAGCACGTCCAGGTGATAGCCCGCTGCCAGCAACGGCGCCGCCTGCACCCAATCCCCCAAACGGTCAGGCATCAACGGCGCCCCCATTTTCCGCTTGCGGCTCAAGGCTTGCGGCCGGCAGCGCGCTGTCGTGATCCGGAATCAAAGTCTCCACATTGCGGATGACCGGGAACAGGTAGCCGCCCAGGCTCACAATCAGCGCGGCCACACCGAAGATGACAAACATCAGCGCGATGCCCGCTCCGGGACCAACTCCCACCAGCCGGCCAAAGAGCGGGACCGCCGCGCCCCCCTCCCGCAACGCCGGCTCGAAGACTTTGTCCGCCAGGGGCCCGGCAAGCAACGACGCGATCGGCATGACCAGCCACGCGATCAGGCGTCGCGCGCCAAAGACCCGGCCCTGAATGTCCGGCTCGACTTTGGCCTGCCAGATGGCCTGATTGGAACCGTTGATCAGCGGGCTGAATGCGCTGCCGAGAAACAGCCCGACCGCCCAAAACGGCAGCGACTGCGCCAGGCCGAGCCCTATCATGCCGAACAACGCCGCTCCCGCCCAGCCGAGCAGCACGCCATGGACGCGCCGTCGAAAGCCGCCCCAGGTGCTCATCACGATCCCGCCCAGCAACGCCCCCAGCGCGCCGGCGGAATTCACCACGCCGAAAGCTTGCGCGTCGTTCCCCGTGCGTCCCAGAATCATCGCTCCGAAGACGGAATATCCCAGGTTGTGAAACAAATTGCCGAGCATGAAGATCAGCTGCAGGCCCAACAGGCCCGGACGGCTGAAGATGTAGCCGAAACCCATCAGGGATTCCTTGAGGAAGTTGCCTTGAGCCGCAACCCCGGCTGCCGTCCGCGCCGGCTGCGGAATGTGGCTGAACAGCAGCACGGTGATGGCAATGCTCGCCGTGACCAGATCTAGGATCAGGAGGCCCGCGACCCCCACCGGCCCGATGAGAGCGCCCGCGAGCAGCGGCGCGATGATCCCCGACGCCGCGCCGGCCGTTTCCAGCATCGCGTTAGCGCGCGCGTACTGCGATTTGTGCAGCATCGTCGAGATCGCCGCGGAGTAAGCGGGCCACTGAAAGCCGTTCATGATCCCGCCGACGAGCGCCAGCGCGTACAGGTGCCAGATCTGCAGCGCACCGCTCAGATACAGCAGCAGAATAATCAGCGAGGTCACCGCCGCGGTCAGATCGCTCAGCATCATCATGAGCTTGCGGTTGGCGCGATCCACGATCGCGCCGATGAAGGGGCTGAGCAGGGTCATCGGGGCGACAAAAAAGAAGCCCGTCAGCGCCAGCGGCGTCGCCTGACCACTCTTGCCGTAGACCCAAAAGGTGAGCGCAAACCCGCTCATCGCGGTGCCCAACAAAGAAAGCACCTGACTCACCCAGATGAGGGTGAAAGTGTGCATCCCGCTTTGCTGAACGGAGGAAGGTGTGTCCTGCATTCGCCGCCGCCTCGCTACAACCGCGGCAGCACGACTCCGACCTGCCCTTGATACTTACCCTTTTTGTCGGCGTAAGAGATTTCACAGGGCTCATCGCCCTCGAAGAAAAGCACCTGCGCGATGCCCTCGTTGGCATAAATCTTCGCGGGCAGCGGCGTCGTGTTGCTGATCTCGATCGTGATATAACCGTGCCAGGCAGGTTCGAGGGGAGTAAAATTGGTCACGATGCCACATCGCGCATACGTGGATTTCCCCAACACCGCCCCCAGGACATTGCGCGGCATACGGATATACTCCAGGCTGCGCGCCAGCGCGAAGGAGTTCGGCGGGATAATGCAGAGATCCCCCACAAAATCCACCATGGCGTGCGGGTCAATGCCCTTGGGATCCACCACCGTGAGATTCCCCACCCCCGGCGTGAAGACCTTGAACTCGTTAGCGACCCGAATATCGTAGCCATAAGATGAAAGCCCGTAGGAGATGATCCCATCGCGGCGCTGCCCGTCATAGAACGGGTCAATCATCTGCTGTTCCAGCGCCATCCGGCGAATCCAATGATCAGGTTTGAGTCCCATAGCGCTTCCTGTGTGCAGTCATCTGGAATGGGTGAGGGGTAATGGGTAATGGGTAATGGGGGATGGGGGATCCAGTATCCAGCATCCAGCTTCCAGTGTCCAGCTTCCAGTATCCAGCTTCCAGCGTCAGCCTACCCCACCCGCTTGTAGAACAGCGGCA
>ERZ795047.4557-NODE-4557-length-11659-cov-5.629180_pt1 | contig 11659 bp, 9 predicted proteins | sample MGYA00375131_ERZ795047 | MGnify/ENA primary metagenome ERZ795047 (study PRJEB30176, sample SAMN05720228) | activated sludge metagenome | isolation source: Anaerobic digester | place: Japan | collected 2015-05-20 ... | reverse complement strand
TCCAGGTGGCGGTGCACATCGACGCCGCCACGCGCAGCGCGCGCATCGACTTCAGTGGCACCTCGCCGCAGCAGGCCAACAACTTCAACGCGCCCACCGCGGTGTGCATGGCGGCGGTGCTGTACGTGTTCCGCATCCTGGTGGACGACGACATTCCGCTCAACGCCGGTTGCCTCAAGCCCATCCAGGTGGTGATCCCCGAAGGTTCGATGCTGCGCCCACAAGCGCCGGCCAGCGTGGTGGCGGGCAACGTCGAAACCTCCACCTGCATCACCAACGCCCTGATCGGCGCGCTGGGCCTGATGGGCGCCAGCCAGTGCACGCTCAACAACTTCACCTTCGGCAACGAGCGCCACCAGTACTACGAGACGATTTCGGGTGGTTCGGGCGCCGGCGGCGTGTTCGACGAGCAGGGCCGGCTGGTCGGCGGCTTCGAGGGCACCAGCGTGGTGCAGACCCACATGAGCAACTCGCGCCTGACCGACCCCGAGGTGCTGGAGTGGCGCTTCCCGGTGCGGCTGGAGAGCTACGAGATCCGCCCCGGCTCGGGCGGCGCCGGGCGCTGGCGCGGCGGCGATGGTGGCGTGCGCCGGCTGCGCTTTCTGCAGCCGATGACCGCCAGCATCCTGTCCAACGGCCGCGTGCACGGCGCCTTCGGCATGGCCGGCGGAGGCGCGGGCGCGGTGGGCCTGAGCCGCGTCGTGCGCGCGGACGGCCGCGTGCAAGCGCTGGGGCACATCGGCAGTGCCCAGATGCAGGCCGGCGACCTGTTCGAAATCCACACGCCCGGGGGCGGCGGTTTTGGCCTGCCGTGAAGCGCCTGAAAAGGATGAAATCCGACTCTGGCGCCCTATGGATCTGCGCGAACAGCTATTGAAATTATAGTGATCGAGCAATGAAAACGGCACGCGTGGGCGTGCCGTGTGCGCTTGGCGATGCGCCCGCGGGCGCCTGCTTCAGGGCTTGCTGGCCGCGGTTGCCGGAGCGTTTGGTGCTGCGGTCGTTGCCGCTGGCGTGCCACCGGGGGCCGCACCCTTGGCGGCGGAGCCCGGCTTGGCGGGGCTTGCCTTGGCCGGGGCGGCGGCCGAGGGCGTGTAGGCAGCGCCATTGACCGTCAGGCCGCTGGCCGAGAACTTGGCGGCGTTCTTGTCGCCAATCCCCTTGACGCGGCTGATGAAGTCGGCCCAATCCTTGAATTCACCCTTCTTGCGTTCCTTGATGATCCGGCTCGACGTGCCCGGCCCGATGCCCTTGATGCTGTCCAAGTCGGCGGCCGTGCCGGTGTTCACCTCGACGGCGGCAAAGGCCAGGGCGGCGTAGAGCAGGCTCAGAAGGACGAAGATTTTCTTCAACATGAAATGCACTCCTGGTGATGAAAGCATGCCGGCTGAGGCCGCCGGCGGGCCTGGATTCAACTGTCCTGAACGGGTGGGGGTTGACAGTATCGCCGGCGCGGCGAAGCTCACAACTCCTCGATGCGGCGCGGCGGAAAGCTTTCCCAGGCCTGGCAGCCGGGGCATTGCCAGAAATAGCCCTGGGCCTCGAAGCCGCAGGCCGCGCAGCGGTAGCGCGCCAGCGGGCGGGCGGCGTGATCGACCGAGCGCTGCACGACAGCGTGGGCGTCCTCCTGGGCGAAGGCCTCATGGCTGAGCCAGCGCGCCGCCGCGATCAGCGAAGGCTCCTGCCCCATGTGACGCAGGTAGCTGGCGCGCGCCTGGTCTTGCGGCACGCCGGCGGCCACGTCGGCCTGCACGATGGCGTCGGCCACGTCGATGGATGGCGTGGCGGCGTAGCTGCGCTCCAGCAGCTCGCGCACCCGCGCGGCCTGGCCGGCGGTCTGTCCGATGCGCACCAGCTCGCTGGCCACCAGGGCAATGGCCTGCGGTGCGTGCCGTTCCAGGCCGGCCAGCAGCTCCAGGGCCTGCGCCGGCTGGTCGCCGCGCGCCAACAGGCCGGCCAGCTCGATGCGGGGCCGGGCGGCGCCGGGCGCTTCGTCGATGGCCTGGTGCAGGTGCTGCCGGGCGCCGGCGGGGTCCTTCTTCTTGTTCAGCGCTTCCGTGGCCTGCTCGCACAGGTAATGCGACAGGCGCAGCGTGAAGTCACCGGCGCCCGATTGCTGCAGGCGCTGCGCCATCGCCCGGGCCTGTGGCCAGTCGCGCGCCCGTTCGTGCAGCGACAGCAGGGTCAGACCGGCCTGTTCGTCATACGGCGTGCCTTCGAGCTTGCGCAGGGCGTCTTCGGCGCGGTCGAGCAAGCCAGCCTTCAGGAAATCCAGCGCCAGGGCGTGCTGCGCGCGGTCGCGGTCGGCCTGGCTCAGGTCGGCGCGCGACAGCAGGTGCTCGTGCACGCGCACGGCGCGCTCGTATTCGCCGCGACGGCGAAACAGGTTGCCCAGGGCGAAGTGCAGCTCCGAGGTGTCCGGGTCCTTCTGCACCGCCTCGATGAAGGCATCGATGGCCTGGTCCTGCTGCTCGTTCAGCAGGTGGTTGAGTCCCTTGAAATAGGCCTTGGGTGCCTGCCGGTTCTCGATGCGCAACTGCCGCAGGTCCAGCCGCGACGCGAACCAGCCCAGCGCGAACACCACCGGCAGGCCCAGCAGGATCCAGCTGAGGTCAAACTCCATGCGGGGGCTCCGGCAGCGACGAATCCAGCGGCGGCGCGCCAGTGTCAGGGTCGGCCGGCGGCTTGCGCCCCTGCCGGCGCGACCACCAGCCGGGCAGCATGCCCAGCACGCCGACGATCAGGCCGGTGCCGAAGGCCACCAGCACGACCAGCGTCATCGGCGCGCGCCACTGGTGGCCGAACAGCAGGTGCACGGTGGCGACCTGCTGGTTGTTCAGCGCAAAGGCGAACAGGGCAAAAAAAACGGCTGCCTTCAGTATCCACGTCAGCAGCCGGGTGAGTCGGTTCATGTGTCTTCTTCGGTGTCGAAGAAGATTCTAGTCCGCTGAAACATTGAAATGGGTGGTGAAGGACAGTCGAGACGGGATGCGATGCAAGGCGCAAAGCGCAGCGATACCGGGCGGTATCGCGAGCATTTGCAACGCCGCAGCGCGCCCGTATCGGCTGGACAGCACCGATCCGATTTCAGTGTTTCAGTGGACTAGTGTGGTGCGTCAGCCCTCGGGCGCACGTGCGGGCGGCGCGACCGGCTGCGCGCCGATGGCTTCTCGCAGTGCCTTGCCGGGCTTGAAGTGCGGCACGCGCCGCTCGGGGATGTGCACGCGCTCGCCGGTGCGCGGGTTGCGGCCCAGGCGCGGCGGGCGGTGGTTGATCGAAAAGCTGCCGAAGCCGCGGATTTCGATGCGATGACCGCGCTCCAGGGCGTCGCTCATCGCGTCCAGGATGGTCTTGACCGCCGCATCGGCGTCGCGCTGCGTCAACTGGCCGAAGCGCGCGGCCAGCAGTTCGACGAGGTCGGAGCGGGTCATGGTGGCAATCTTGGGCACGCGGCCCGGTGGGTGTCCGGGCCGCGTGTGCCGCGCTTACTTGTCGCTGCCGTCCAGCTTGGCGCGCAGCAGGGCGCCCAGGCTGGTGGTGCCGGCGCTGCCGCTGGACTGGTTCAGGCTGGCCATGGCTTCCTGCTGGTCGGCGGCGTCCTTGGCACGCACCGACAACTGGATGTTGCGCGTCTTGCGGTCGACGTTGACCACCACGGCGGTCACTTCGTCGCCCACCTTCAGCACCTGGCTGGCGTCCTCGACGCGGTCGCGGCTGATCTCCGACGCGCGCAGGTAGCCGACCACGTCCTGGCCGAGGTCGATCTCGGCGCCACGCGCATCCACGCTCTTGACGGTGCCGGTGACGGTCTGGCCCTTGTCGTTGACCGACACGAACGTGGTGAACGGGTCCTGGTCAAGCTGCTTGATGCCCAGGCTGATGCGCTCGCGGTCCACGTCCACGGCCAGCACGATGGCCTCGACTTCCTGGCCCTTCTTGTAGTTGCGCACGGCGGCTTCGCCGGGCTCGTTCCAGGACAGGTCGGACAGGTGCACCAGGCCGTCGATGCCGGCGGCCAGGCCGACGAACACGCCGAAGTCGGTGATCGACTTGATCGGGCCCTTGACGCGGTCGCCGCGGCGGGTGTTCTGGGCGAATTCCTGCCAGGGGTTGGCGCGGCACTGCTTCATGCCCAGGGAGATACGGCGCTTGTCTTCGTCGATCTCCAGCACCATGACCTCGACCTCGTCGCCCATCGACACGATCTTGCTCGGGGCGATGTTCTTGTTGGTCCAGTCCATCTCGGACACGTGCACCAGGCCTTCGATGCCGGGCTCCAGCTCGACGAAGGCGCCGTAGTCGGCGATGTTGGTGACCTTGCCGAACATGCGCGTGCCCTGCGGGTAGCGGCGGCTCACGCCCAGCCACGGGTCGTCGCCCATCTGCTTGAGGCCCAGGCTGACACGGTGCTTCTCGGTGTCGAACTTGAGGATCTTGGCCGTGATTTCCTGGCCGGCCTGCACCACCTCGGACGGGTGGCGCACGCGGCGCCAGGCCATGTCGGTGATGTGCAGCAGGCCGTCGATGCCGCCCAGGTCGACGAAGGCACCGTATTCGGTGATGTTCTTGACCACGCCGTTGACGACGGCGCCTTCCTTCAGCGTCTCCATCAGCTTGGCGCGCTCTTCGCCCATGCTGGCCTCGACCACGGCGCGGCGGCTCAGCACCACGTTGTTGCGCTTGCGGTCGAGCTTGATGACCTTGAATTCGAGCGTCTTGTTCTCGTAGGGCGTCAGGTCCTTGGTGGGACGCGTGTCGACCAGCGAGCCCGGCAGGAAGGCGCGGATGCCGTTGACCAGCACCGTCAGGCCGCCCTTGACCTTGCCACTGGTGGTGCCGGTGACGAATTCGCCCGACTCCAGCGCTTTCTCGAGCGCCAGCCACGAGGCCAGGCGCTTGGCGGTGTCGCGGCTCAGGATGGTGTCGCCGTAGCCGTTTTCGATCGAGCCGATGGCCACCGGCACGAAGGCGCCGGGCTCGACCTCGACCTCACCCTGGTCGTTCTTGAATTCCTCGATCGGGATGTAGGCCTCGGACTTGAGGCCGGCGTTCACGACGACGAAGCTGTGCTCGACGCGCACCACTTCGGCGGTGATGACCTCGCCCGGGCGCATTTCGGTGCGCTGCAGGGATTCTTCGAACAACTGGGCAAAAGATTCAGACATGTGAGTTCCTTGTTCCGCGCGCACGGGTCTTCACGACGGCACCATGCAATCGTTTCAAAAAGCTGTACGGCGGCGGGGTGGCGGCAAGGGCCGCGGGTTGAAGGTTGAACAACCATCCGGCCCGGTGCGCTGGGCGAGCGCGGGAGGGAGGCCGGACGGACCAGAAAAAGCGCCTGGCGAGTGTCCAGGTGCTGTGGCAGTGCCCCGAGACGTTGGTGCGTCGGTCAGAACGGCTGCCGTGCCTGCCACCAGCCGAACACCTGATCGACCGACTGATCGATCGTCAGCTGCGAGTTGTCCAGCAGCAGGGCATCTTGCGCGGGCTTCAGCGGCGCGGCGGCGCGATTCTGATCGCGTGCATCGCGCGCCTCCAAGTCGGCGCGAAGACTGTCGATATTAGCAGAAATCCCCTTGGAAATCAGCTGCTTATGCCGTCTTTCGGCGCGCTGGGCGGCGTCGGCGGTCAGGAACACCTTGAGCCGGGCGGCCGGAAAGACCACCGTGCCCATGTCGCGCCCGTCGGCCACCAGGCCCGGCAGGCGGGCAAAGTCGCGCTGCAAGGCCAGCAGTGCCTGGCGCACGCCGGGCAGCGCCGAGACACGCGAGGCGTCCATGCCCGCGGCTTCGGTGCGGATGGCTTCGGTCACGTCGTGCCCGGCCAGCCAGACCGTCTGGGCTTCGAAGCGGACGGGCAACTGGCGCGCCAGCGTGGTGATGGCCGCTTCATTGGTGGCGTCTGGCTCCAGCCCCCGCTGGCGCGTGGCCAGACCGACCAGGCGGTACAGGGCGCCGGAATCCAGGTAGTGGTAGCCCAGTTGCTGCGCCAGCGCGGCGGCCAGCGTGCCCTTGCCCGACGCCGTGGGGCCGTCGACGCAGATCACCGGCACGGGCGCGGCCGGTTGGGCCAGGTCGAACAGCGTCTCGAAGTAATCCGGGAAGGTCTTGCCGACGCAGCGCGGGTCTTCGATGCGCACCGGCAGCCCGGCCGGGTTGAAGGCCGCCAGCGAGCCGCACATGGCCATGCGGTGGTCGTCGTAGGTGTGGATCGAGGCCGCCCGCCATGCCGTGGCACCGGCCGGCGGGGTGATGCGGATGAAGTCGGCGCCCTCCTGCACCTGCGCGCCCAGCTTGCGCAACTCGGTCGCCATGGCGGCGATGCGGTCAGTCTCCTTGACGCGCCAGCTGGCGATGTTGCGCAGGGTGCTGGGGCCGTCGGCGTACAGGGCCATCACGGCCAGCGTCATGGCGGCGTCGGGAATGTGGTTGCAGTCCAGATCGATCGCCCGCAGCGGCCAGGCGCCGCGCCGCACGCGCAGCTGGTGGGGGCCGCTGTCGATGTGCGCGCCCATCTGCCGCGCCGCTTCGACGAAGCGGATGTCGCCCTGGATCGAGTCGGCGCCCACGCCTTCGACGATCAGGTCGCTTTTGCCGTCAACCGGCGCGGATAGAGCGCCAGCAGCTATGAAATAGCTAGCAGACGAGGCGTCCGCCTCGACGTGGATGCTGCCCGGCGAGCGGTACCGGCTGCCGGCCGCGATGGTGAAGCGCTGCCAGCCGTCGCGCCGCACCTGCACGCCAAAGCGCGCCAGCAGTTGCAGGGTGATCTCGATGTAGGGTTTGGAGATCAGCTCGCCCACCACGTCGATGACGATGTCGGGCGCGCCGGCTTGGCCAGCGGCCAGCGGCAGCGCCATCAGCAGCGCGGTGAGGAACTGGCTGGATACGTCGCCCCGCACCGGGATGGGCTGCGCAAGCCGCGGGCGGGCCGGGCCGATGTGCAGCGGCGGATAGCCGGGCTGGCCGAGGTAGTCGATGTGGCAACCCAGCGCGCGCAGGGCATCGACCAGGTCGCCGATCGGGCGCTCGTGCATGCGCGGGATGCCGCTGAGCCGGTAGTCGCCGCCCAGCACGGCGAGGGCCGCGGTGAGCGGGCGCATCGCCGTGCCGGCATTGCCCAGGAACAGCTCGGCCCGCGGCTGACGCGCCCGCCCGCCCAGGCCTTCGATGAGGTGTGATGTGCCTTGCGCCGTGACGCCGCAGCCGAGCTGGCGCAGCGCCTGCAACATGACGCGCGTGTCGTCGGAGTCCAGCAGGTCGTGAACGGTGGTGCGCCCTTCGCACAGGGCGGCCAGCAGCAGCACGCGGTTGGAGATGCTCTTGGAGCCGGGCAGGCGCACGGTGCCGGCGACCGAGCGCAGCGCGGGGACATCGAGGAAGGCGGTGCCGTACACGGTGCGTGGCTTGATCAGCGGGCGCCGGGCGACACACGCCAGTTGGCGCGCGCGTGGCTGGCGCGGTTGATCAGGCGCTCCAGATCGTCGGCCTGCCCGTTGGCGATCAGGCGCTGCAAGTCATCGAGGGCCTGTTGGAACAGGCCGGTCTGGCGCGCGAGTTCCTCGCGGTTGGCGATCAGCACGTCGCGCCACATCTGCGGATCGCTGGCGGCGATGCGGCTGAAATCACGAAAGCCGGGGCCGGCCAGCGACAGGTATTCCCGTCCTTCGGGCTGCGCCACGATGCTGTTCATGAGCGCGAAGGCCACCAGATGGGGCAGGTGACTGACCGCCGCATAGGCGGCGTCGTGCGATTCGGGCGACATGTTGACCACCTCGCAGCCGAGCCCCCGCCAGAGCGCGGTGGCCTGTTCCAGCTTGGCCGTCAGCGTGCGCTCGATCGGGGTGATGATGACCTGCTTGCCGGCATACAGCGCGGCGTCGGCGTTCTCCACGCCGGACACCTCGCGTCCGGTGATGGGATGGCAGGGCACGAACACGCCCACATCCTGCTTGAGCACGCGCCGCGCGGCGTCCACCACGTCGCGCTTGCTGGAGCCGACGTCCATGATCAGCATGTCGGTGCTGACCAGGTGCCGGATGGCCTTGAGCGTGGCTTCGGTGGCGGCCACCGGGACCGCCAGCAGCACCAGGTCGGCACCCGAGACGGCCAGCAGGGCGGAGGGCGCCTCGACGTCGATCACGCCCATTTGCAGCGCCCGCGCGGTGGTGGAGGGCGACTTGCTGTAGCCCACCACGCGCTTGACCAGGCCGGCGCGCTTGAGCGCCAGGGCGAAGGAGCCGCCCATCAGGCCGCAGCCGATCAATCCGAGTTGTTCAAACATCTTGTCCCAGGGGATAGGCGCCCAGCATCTTGTAGAAGGCGCAATACGCCTGCAGTTCGCTCAGCGCGGCGGCCACGTTGGGCTCGCTGGGGTGACCCTGCAGGTCGATGTAGAAAAAATATTCCCACTTGCCTGATTTGGCGGGGCGCGACTCGAAGCGCGTCATCGACACGCCGTGCTTCTTCAACGGCGTCAGCATGTCGTGCACCGAACCGGGCTTGTTGGGCACCGACACCACGATGCTGGTGCAGTCGCGCCCGGTGGCGTTCGGCGTGGCCAGCGTCTGCGGCAGGCAGATGATGGCAAAGCGCGTGCGGTTGTAGGCCTCGTCCTGGATGGCGTGCGACACGATGTGCAGGCCGAACTGCGCGGCCGCGCGATCACTGGCCAGCGCGGCCCAGGCCGGGTTGGCCGCGGCCAGCCGCGCGCCCTCGGCGTTACTGGACACGGCCCGCCGCTCGGCGCCCGGCAGGTGCTCGCTGAGCCAGCCCTGGCACTGCATCAGCGCCTGGGGGTGCGCCAGCACCACCTCGATGTGGTCCAGCGAGTTGACCTGCCGCAGCAGGTTGTGACGCACCAGCAGGCTGACCTCGCCGATGACGTGAACCGGCGAATGCAGGAACAGATCGAACGAGCGGGCCACCACGCCTTCGGTGGTGTTCTCCATCCCCACCACGCCGAATTGCGCGGTGCCGGCGGCGGTGGCGTGAAAGACTTCATCGAAACTGCCGCAGTACACCAGGTTGGCGGCGCTGCCGAAGTATTCGATCGCCGCCTGTTCGCAAAACGTGCCTTGCGGCCCCAGGACGGCGACGCGTTGCGGCACTTCCAGCGCCAGGCAGGCGGACATGATTTCGCGCCAGATCGCCGCCACGTGGGCGTTTTGCAGCGGGCCCGCGTTGCCGGCCTGCATCTTCTGGATGACCTGCGCCACGCGATCGGGACGAAAAAACGGCGTGCCTTCCTGGCGCTTGAGCTCGCCCACCTGCTCGGCCACCGTGGCGCGCTGGTTGAGCAGCGTGAGCAACTGCGCGTCCAGGCTGTCGATCTGCGTGCGCAGCTGGGCCAGGGCTTCGGACTGGACGGGCGAGGGAGAGCTCATGCGGCGGTCGGGCGGAGAAGGGTCAAGGCGCACGCGCCGGATGGCGCGTGGCGGCAGTCGGGCGCAGGTGGCTTATTTCTTGGCTGGCGAGTTGCCGCCCGAGCCCGAGCCCCCGGCCGCGCCGACGATGCGGTTGGCGGCGCTTTCGAAGGTCTTGGCGCCGGCTTCCACCTGGCTGCGCGTGGCCTCGATGATGCGCTTGGCCCAGGCGTCGGTGGCGTCTGCCCCCAGGGCCTGGAGCTTGGCGCTGGCCGGCGACTCCATGTAGGCGATGATGGTTTTCATCTCGTCTTCCGACAATTTCTCCATGAAGATCGGCACCAGCGCCGCCTCGGCGGACTTGCCGACCTGGGCTTCGACCGCCTTGTGGGTGTTGTCGGCGAATTTCTTGAGCTCGGCGTCCAGCTTGTCGCGCACGTCCTTCTGGCGGGCGGGCGGCACGGTTTCGTCCAGCCGCTGCGACCAGCCGGCCACGATCGGCTGCACCGCGCTGCCGGTGAGCTGGTCCGCCATGGTGGCGCCATCGGTTTTCAGTTGCAGTTGAGCCAGCTTGGTGGCCAGTGCCTTCTTGGCATCATTTTGGGCCATGGCGCCCGTGGATAGAGCGCAGACAGCTACTAAAATAATAGCTGCTGGAATGCGGGGAAGAAGCATGTTCACTGGGTTACTCCGTTGGGGGTTCCTGGGATGGATCGAGGGTCGGCTCCTGGGCATCGTTTTCGACGATGCGCTGCAAGCCGCTCAGTTGGGCGCCGTCGTCCAGCGCGATGAGCGTGACGCCTTGGGTGGCGCGGCCCATTTCGCGGATTTCGGCGACACGGGTGCGCACCAGCACGCCCTTGTCGGTGATCAGCATGATCTCGTCATCGCCGCGCACGAGCGTGGCGGCAACCACCTTGCCGTTGCGCTCGCTTTGCTGGATGGCGATCATGCCCTTGGTGCCACGACCGTGGCGTGTGTATTCGTTGATGTTGGTGCGCTTTCCGTAACCGTTTTCGGTTGCGGTTAGGACACTGTTGCGCGCGTTCGGTTCCGCGCTGTCGGCGGTGGTCTCGCCGTCGGCCACCAGCATGGCGATCACGCTCTGGCCTTCCTCCAGCGACATGCCACGCACGCCGCGCGCGTTGCGGCCCATGGGGCGGACGTCGTTTTCGTCGAAGCGCACCGCCTTGCCACCGTCGGAAAACAGCATCACGTCGTGCGCGCCGTCGGTGAGGGCGGCGCCGATCAGGTAGTCGCCCGCGTCCAGGTCGACGGCGATGATGCCGGCCTTGCGCGGGTTGCTGAATTCGGGCAGGGCCGTCTTCTTGACCGTGCCCATGGAGGTGGCCATGAAGACGTAGTGGTCGTCAGGAAAGTCGCGCATCTCGCCGGTGAGCGCCAGCACCACGTTGATCTTTTCGCCCTCTTGCAAGGGGAACATGTTGACGATCGGCCGCCCGCGCGAGCCGCGCGAGCCGGAGGGCACTTCCCACACCTTGAGCCAGTACAGGCGACCGCGATTCGAAAAGCACAGGATCCAGTCGTGCGTGTTGGCGATGAACAGCTGGTCGATCCAGTCGTCTTCCTTGGTCGCCGTGGCCTGCTTGCCGCGGCCGCCGCGCTTCTGGGCGCGGTATTCGGACACCGGCTGCGCCTTGATGTAGCCCGTGTGGCTGAGCGTGACCACCATGTCGGTGGGCGTGATGAGGTCCTCGGTGCCCAGATCCTGCGCGTGGTGCTCGACCGTGGAGCGGCGCGCGCCAGCCTTGGTCTGGCCGAACTCGACCTTCAGCGCCGTCAGCTCCTCGCCGATGATGATCGAGACGCGCTCGGGGCGCGCCAGGATGTCCAGCAGATCGTCGATCTGCGCCATCACGTCCTTGTACTCGGCGATGATCTTGTCCTGCTCCAGCCCGGTCAGGCGCTGCAGGCGCATCTGCAGAATCTCCTGCGCCTGGGTGTCCGACAGGCGATACAGGCCGTCGGACTGCATGCCGCACGCGCGCTCCAGGCCTTCGGGGCGGTAGTCGTCGGCATTGACCACCGCGCCGTCGGCCCGGCTGCGGGTGAGCATCTCCCGCACCAGCTGGCTGTCCCAGGCGCGCGCCATCAGCTCGGCCTTGGCCACCGGCGGGGTGGGTGATTCGCGGATGATGCGGATGAATTCGTCGATGTTGGCCAGCGCCACCGCCAGGCCTTCCAGCACGTGGCCGCGCTCGCGCGCCTTGCGCAGGGTGAAGACCGTGCGCCGCGTCACCACTTCGCGGCGGTGCTGCAGGAAGACGCTGATCA
>ERZ795047.4553-NODE-4553-length-11669-cov-4.340107_pt1 | contig 11669 bp, 10 predicted proteins | sample MGYA00375131_ERZ795047 | MGnify/ENA primary metagenome ERZ795047 (study PRJEB30176, sample SAMN05720228) | activated sludge metagenome | isolation source: Anaerobic digester | place: Japan | collected 2015-05-20 ... | reverse complement strand
CTTCCGGAGAATATACAGTTCCGGCTTCTGTAGATTGTGTGATACTTAGCACATGAGGTCTCGGGTAGTGAATATCTTTCCTTTTGACAATTCTTGCCTCAACCGCGCTGAGATCGATTTTCCCATTTGCACCAGGAACAGTAAGGAGCTTGGCTCCATTGGAGAAAAATTCGGGGCTTCCACACTCATCTGTTTCTATGTGTGCCATCTCATGGCAGATTATGCTGTGGTATGGACGGCAGATAGAGGAGAGGGCTAGAGAGTTTGCCGCTGTACCATTAAACACAAAGAAGACTTCACAATCGCACTGAAAAAGCCTCCTGATCGCATCTGAGGCGTTCCTGGTCCAGATATCTTCTCCATAGGACTCGCTGTAACCCTGATTAGCCCTGATCATGGAATCGAGCGCTTCAGGGCAGATTCCGGAACAGTTATCACTTGCAAATTGAGGCCTGACCTCGGGAGGCATGATTTTCACTCCGCTGTTACGCCGCTTTCCTCAGGCAGAGGGGACTTTTTTTGATTGTAAAGCCTGATTACGAAGAGATAACCCCTGTAGACTCCAAATGCAATTATGATTCCGAAAACCGCTCCACCGAGAACATCGAAGGGATAATGTACACCAATGTAAATCCGGGATAAACCGATAAGAGATGCAAAGAGGAAAAACCAGATGTATTTCCCCGGGTAAAAGAAGGAAAAAAGTGCAGCTTGTGCAAAGATATTCGTAGCGTGAGATGAAGGGAATGAAAATGTTCTCCTCAAACCCTGGAGGAATATTCCCCCTTCAAGCATTACATCCGGGTGGCAGGGCCTAAGCCTGCCCACAAGAGGCTTAATTACTTTGGAAGAAATCGGGTCTGTAAGTGCTACTGTGACTATTGCCAGAAATAGCACGATCAGGGCTTTTTTCTTCTGGGATCTGATAAAAAGTACTGCTCCCAGGATTGCAGGAATAATCCAGTATTTTGGTTCTGTAATAGTGACAAAGAAAAAATCCAGAAAAGGGCAGGACAACTGCGAGTTGAAGAACAGAAAAAGCGCCCTGTCAATTGAGAGGAGAAATTCCATGGTATTAAGTATTTATCCGGGAGTTTGTGTTCGGGATTGGTTTTTCCAGATCAGTTTGGCGTTGATTGTACCGAATTTGATTTTGGATTTGATCAGCACCGGTATTTTATATTGGTCGTCACTGACCCATACTTCAAGTTTGTCTCTCTTGTTAAATGCTCTTCCCTCACCTGCCAGTTTTGGTTCAAGCAGTATGCAATTAAAGACTCCTGCATCCACTTCGATTGTTTTTTTCTCTCTGACATTGAAAAAAATGGGATGGACCTTGGAGTGGATAAAGAGATTGAGAGAAAAAGTATCTCCGGGTGTTAAATCCATGGTACGGATATAGTAAAGAATCGATATGTAATCATGGATAAACTGCGGGGTTTCCAGACTTCTGAAATTCCTCTCCTGGACATAGGTTTTACCCCCGGCCTGATCGTAAAGGATGTAACCGTCAGCTTTATATTTTTTCCCTTCCCGAAGATGCTGTTCGAAGAAGAGTGGATAGAGCCCGTCAGCATCAACAACAGACATCACATAGTCCCGCATGCGGTAGAAAGCACTTATAAAGTTGTTGGAGAGTGCTTTTCCACCCAGACGGATAGTATGATTCTGGGGATCGGGCTCAGTAGTGAGCACTACGAAACCGGCTTTGAAAGGCCCCCAGGCAACATCATAAACCAGTGTTTCCGGCTCGCAGGGCCTCTTTTTTTCGATAAATCTCAAAGAGGACTGCGGATCTGTGACGTTATTTACATTTTTTACGGAGTCGATGTACTGCTGCTTGAAGAGGAAAACGTCAACCTCTTTTGCGGCATCCTGCCATTTTATCTCCTCTTCATCGTCTTTTGCAATTGTAAATGAATAACAGGCGAGCAGGAAAAAAAACGCAGCACTGACTGCAGGTATCCGCATCGATAACTTATGCCTGAAAAAGCGCATTCTCATTATACTTCGTTACAACCTTTCATTATAGAATCGTAATCTGCCCTGACCATGATTTCCACCAGTTGGTCAAAGTTGACTTCTGGTCTCCATTTCAGAGCATCTCTTGCCTTGCTTGAATCCCCCAGAAGCTGTTCGACTTCGGTGGGGCGGTAATACTTGGGATCGATACGCACCACGACTTTCCCGCTGTTGGTGTCGATACCGGTCTCCTCAACACCTTTGCCTCTCCATTCGATTGGCATAGAGAGCAATCCGAATGCCTTTTCAATGAATTCTCTGACAGAATGCATCTCTCCGGTAGCAATCACATAATCATCAGGCCTGTCCTGCTGGAGCATCAACCACATCGCCTTTACAAAATCGGGAGCATATCCCCAGTCACGCCTGGCGTCGATATTTCCCATGTAGAGACAGTCTTTCTTCCCGGCCTTGATAGATGATGCCCCGATGGTGATTTTACGGGTGACAAAGCTCTCTCCTCTGCGGGGAGACTCATGATTAAAGAGAATTCCGTTGGATGCATGCAGGTTATAAGCTTCTCTATAGTTTATGACTATCCAGTATGCGTAAAGTTTAGCAACTGCGTATGGTGAACGCGGATAAAAGGGCGTCTTCTCGCTCTGCGGAACCTCCTGTACCTTTCCATAAAGTTCTGATGTGGATGCCTGATAGAACCGGCATTGCAAGCCTGTCTCCTTTATGGCGTCCAGAAGTCTCAGTGTGCCTACCGCGTCGACATCTGCGGTATATTCCGGAACCTCAAAGGAAACCCTGACATGTGATTGAGCAGCCAGATTGTAGATCTCATCGGGCTGCACCTTCTCTAACATACGGTTCATGTTGCTACTGTCTGACATATCGCCGTAATGAAGGAAAAGGCTGGTGCTTTTTCCATGCGGATCTTTGTAAAGATGGTCGATTCTGCGCCTGTTGAAGTAACTGGCGCGTCTAATCATACCATGGACTTCATAACCTTTTTCCAGAAGCAGCTCTGCAAGATAAGACCCGTCCTGGCCTGTAATTCCTGTAATCAAAGCGGTTTTCTTCATGAATTCTCCTGATGGCTATTTAAGAATAAGTGTAAAATAGCCAATATACAACCGATTCTGATTGATAATCAATCACTGCCCCCTTAAGGCAAAACTTTTATGCAAATCCCTGAAAAACTCATCTGGAGTCAATTGTTGATTCGTATCGTTTGACTTGCCTGGGCTTCGGGCTATATTTTTACGGTCATGGATCCTGTAATATTTTCCTCCGATCATACAAAGAGTGCCAGTCAGGGTAAATTCCTGGGAATGATCATTCTCAGTCTGTTTTTTGTATTTCTCTTTCTCTTTTCCGCATCTGTTGCCACCGGATCATTTTTTCTATATAGACTCTATCAGACGCTTCCAACGCTCAATCAGATGCAAAATATTGAGCAGCGACTGGTTACAAAGGTTCTGGGCAGGGATAAATCGGTAATACATGAATTCAGTATTGAGAAAAGATACTGGGTTCCTATAGAGAAAATCCCCATGGATCTCCAGAACGCGGTGATTGCAATTGAAGACAGGCGCTTTTACCGCCACTGGGGAATAGATGTGAAGAGAATATTCGGTGCTATAATAGTGAACATGTCCAGAGGAGGGTATGCACAGGGCTTCTCGACGATCACCCAGCAGCTTGCCCGAAATGTCTATCTTACCTCTCACAAATCAATCACTCGTAAATTAAGAGAAGTGCTTACCGCCATTCAGCTTGAATCCTGCTACACGAAAAGAGAAATACTTGAATTGTATCTCAACCAGGTCTATCTGGGCGCAGGAGTTTACGGTGTTGAGGCAGCCAGTGAGTATTATTTCAGCAAACACTGCTCTGAACTAAGCCTTGAGGAGTGTGCTCTTCTTGCCGGATTAATCCAGCTTCCGGAACGGTACCGTCCTGACAAGCAAGCCAATATTGCACGCATCACTCAGCGACGTAACATTGTTCTGAAGGCAATGGAGGATCTTAAAATTATTGACCGTAAAACCGCTTCCCAGACTGCCCTCCTGCCGGTTGAGTGCAGGATAACCCAGCCGGTTCCGGGCAAGGGACAGTACTTCATGGAAATGGTGAGGAAATATGTATCTGATAAGTACGGCGATGACATGCTTTACAATGGAGGGCTGACAATTCACACTACTCTTGATCCTGTCGCTCAGGATTCAGCCGAACAATCCTGTGCACGCCAGATCGCCAGCCTTCAGAAACGCCTTAACCGAATATTTCTTGACAGTACCAAAGCAGACAGAAAACTCAAAATTAAACGGGAAACATTTCTTGCCTCCTTTGATTCCATCTACGCATTGCACGAGGAGGAGTTTTCAAAGCTTCCAGACTCCATCAAACTCCGTCAGGCTCAGATCTCCGTTGTCGCTCTGGATGTCCAGACAGGTGCAATCCGGGTTCTCATAGGAGGGAGAAATTTCCAGGAGAGTAAATTCAACCGGGCGCTCCATGCCAGGCGCCAGCCGGGTTCTGCTTTCAAACCTTTTGTCTACACTGCCGCTCTGGAAAATGGCTTTACTCCCGCTTCTGTTGTTCTTGATCAGCCGATAACCTTGATGACAGATAATGGAGAGTGGCGTCCAGAAAATTATAACAAGGTCTTCAATGGCCCGATAACTATCCGCAGTGCACTTGGTAAATCAGTGAACCTGGTGGCAATACAGGTGCTTAACAAAGTAGGTGCCCACACTGTCATCGATTATGCCAGAAGGATGGGGTTGAAGCACGAGATGAACCCTGTTCCGGCACTGGCAATAGGTGCCTGCCAGGCTACTCCGATGGAGCTTACCTCCGCATATTCCATCTATGCCAATGGAGGAATACAGGCTAAGCCATATTGGATTGAGAAGATTGTGGACAGGAACGGACGGGTGCTTGAGTCGCATACCCCTGATGAGAAGGAGGTGCTCTCTCCTCAGACCGCCTTCCTGATGGCATCACTTATGAAGACTGTAGTATGCTGCGGAACCGGAGCCAGTATTCCTGGGCTGGGCTTTACACGGCCTGCTGCAGGGAAAACCGGTACCACAAATGACTATTCTGATGCCTGGTTCGTGGGTTTTACCCCTCAGATCGCATGCGGTGTGTGGGCTGGAGTCGATGAACGAAGACCACTTGGTACTGGTGTCACAGGATCTATCGCGGCTATTCCGGTTTGGGTCAGGACAATGATACCTCTCCATGAGGGTCTTCCAGTCAAGGATTTCCCAAGGCCTGAGGGGATAAAAACAGAGACCATCTGCCATGAATCCCATCTTTTGGTCAATGATCAATGCCCTAAAGGAGTCGTGGAATTCTTTCTTGAGGAGAGTGTGCTTGACACCTGTGATATCCACGGGGGCAGAGGGAAAAAAGGAGATAACATGATGAAGCTTTTCAGCACCCCTCAGATTGAAAAGAAACCCTCCACGGATAAGAAGAAGCGAATGATGTTTTAGGTATTGAAGAAATGAGAGGCTCACAAAAAGGAAATCCTCTCATGGAATCGTGGAGAAAAGAGAGAAGTATTCAGTAAGACTAAACGGCCTGAACCATTTTATATCAGCGGATAAATAAAATCTTCAGTACTTCTCAGAAATCATTCTCCAGGCCGTATCTTCACAATATTTTAAAATTCTATTCACTCCCTGATTTATTCTTTTTTACCGGCACCTCATCCGGACATCCATCTTCATCTTTATAACCGTTGAATACTTCCTTTTCGTTAGGACAGATGTCATCTTTATCTAAAATACCGTCTTTGTCATTGTCATCGTCGGGACATCCGTCATCATCCCTGAACCCGTCCATGTCTTCTGCCTCATTCGGGCATTTATCTTCTGAGTCATAGATCCCGTCCTTATCGTTATCGAAATCCGGGCATCCATCCTCATCTTCAAAACCATCCAGGTCCTCAGCTAAGTCCGGGCATGCATCCTTTTTACTCTCTATTCCATCCTGGTCGGGATCATTGATTTTTATCTCCATATCGACCTCACTGATAAGCCCGATAGAAAGCCCGTCCTTGCCTTTACCTTTGAGTGCTTCGCTTTGTTGATAGTTGTAGGTCTGTTTATCCGCCATCGCAAAGAGCGGATCTGTGCTGATATTCGTGTTGTCGATTTGGGCATAGTAGTTATTAGGATGGCGGTTTCCGAAAAAATTGTTGAAAACAATTCTTGACTTTCGGGATTCATCTTCTGCCCAGACTCCATACTCTTTGTTTTTGAAAAGAATATTGTGGCTGACCAGTACTTCGCTTCTTGCAGAGAGCATTATTCCGCTGTAACCGTTTTCTGCGATAATGTTGTGTTCTATGGCGGTTTTGATACTTCTGGAGGACTCGCAGAAGATACCGGACCATCCGTTGCGGTAGATAACACAGTTGCGGATGTAGGGGAGTGAGATCAGACACTGGATTCCGGTACCTTTATTGTCCCTTACAATGCAGTTTTCAATTACAGGTGAGGTGTTCTCACATTTAATGCCGGTGCCTCCATTCTCAATTACGAAGTTTTTTATTGTAGCCTGGTCTGCTCCTATTACCACCGGATCCTTTTTATTCCCCTGGATTCTGGTCAGGGATGATGATTCACCAACCAGAAATACATTTTCTTTCAGGGTGACAGATTCCCTGTAAAGACCTTTTTGTACAAATACAGTGTCGCCTGAATCAGCTTTATCAAGTCCAGCCTGTATACCCGGAGCATCTTTGGGCACTACTATAGTTTTTCCTGATACAGAAAGAGCTAATGACAGGACAGTAGCGAGGATCAGAACAGGTGTTAATCGCATAAGTCCCCCTTTGTCGGCCTTATAATCGATTTTTAGGTAAAAACTGTAATACTCAACTATATATGTAATCTAAGTTATTGTCGTCAGAGAGGCAATTCAGTACTGGAAAAGTCAAGGGAAAATGGAAAAAAGAGAGTTGCAAGCTGATGCAGGAAAATGTATAATATGGTGAAGCATTTTAATTCCCTTCCGAACAATCATCAATTCAGGAAAAGGAGTGATTATGGTGCAGCTTGCCGAGATACGGAAAAAAGCCAGGGAGTTGGGAATTTCAGGTGCGAAGATGAAAAAGGATGAACTGATTCAATCTATTCAGAAAGCTGAGGGGAATTTTCCCTGTTTTAAATCAGCACAAACTGATTGTGATCAGATGGATTGTTGCTGGCGTGAAGATTGCCTTTCTAAGAAATGATTTAAGAAAGTAGTTGCTTTTTTTTCAGATTTTATTTACATTAAGTTCATGCGTATGAAAAGCCGAATCAATAGTGTAATTCTAAATGCTGTCCTGCTGGTAGTAGGCGTGGTAGTAATTATTCCCGCCAGAAGGGAAACGGGCATTTAGAGCATACGCTTAAAAATGGTAAAAATAAGGCCCGTTTCCCTCGAGGAGACGGGCCTTTCTGTTTTGTTAAAGGATAAATTCTTGATTGTTTGGGGCGGAGGTCGTATTTTACACTGTTTTGATCTGCCCCGGATCGTCTGTCAATGAACTGCTGGAGGATGCTTTGAGGAAGACAGGTGCGCAAATTGTTGTTGATGCCCTGATCAAGGAGGGTGTCGAGGTTGTTTTTGGATATCCGGGTGGTGTGGTTATCCCAATTTTCGATGTTCTTTATGATACAAAAGAGATCAAATTTATCCTGACCAGGCATGAGCAGGCTGCCGCACATGCGGCTGATGGTTATGCAAGGGCCAGCGGGAAGGTTGGAGTCTGTCTGGCTACTTCGGGACCGGGAGCAACAAATCTTGTGACCGGTATTGCCACCGCTTATCTCGACTCTATACCCATGGTTGCTATCACCGGCCAGGTCGCTTCATGGCTGCTTGGTACAGATGCATTTCAGGAAGCGGATGTGGTGGGAATCACCAGACCCATTACCAAGCACAATTTTCTTGTCAAGTCTGTGGAAGAACTGCCGGTTATAATAAAACAGGCTTTCCATATCGCATCGACAGGAAGACCCGGCCCGGTGCTTGTGGATATACCAGCGGATATTTCCAGGGCTGTTCATGAGGACTATAAATACCCGGATTCTGTAAAGATACGCAGCTATAAACCAAATCTGGTCGGCAATCTCAGACAGATAAAGCGAGCCGCGGAAGCTATTGAGGCTGCTCGTAAGCCGGTGATCTTTGCCGGAGGCGGAATTATAATTTCCGGAGCCCATGAAGAGCTCAAGACTTTGGCTGAAACTACCAATATTCCTGTGACTACCTCATTGATGGGGCTTGGAGCTTTCCCAGGAGATCATCCGCTTTTTATCGGTATGCCCGGGATGCATGGATCGAAGACTGCGAATTTCGCGCTTCAGGAGAGCGATCTTATCATCTCTATTGGTGCCCGTTTCGATGACCGTGTGACAGGTTTTGTGGCAAAATTCGCTCCCAATGCCAGGATAATTCACATGGATATCGATCCAGCGGCCATATCAAAGATAATCGAGGTTGATATTCCGGTTGTGGGTGACGCTAAAAACATCCTGACTTCTCTTAATAAGTATGTCAAGCCCAGGCAACCGGATGAATGGAACCAGTTGATCAATACCCGTAAGGGAAGCAGGCTTTTCAACTACACTCAATCACAGACTGAGATAAAGCCGCAATGGGTGATAGAGCAGCTTCAGAAACAGGTCGGCAATGATGCCGTCATCTGCACTGAGGTGGGTCAGAACCAGATGTGGGCCGCACAGTTTTACAAGTTCAATAAACCCCGCACCCTTATTACATCGGGTGGTCTGGGAACGATGGGGTTCGGGCTGCCGGCTGCAATGGGTGCGGCATTGACAAATCCGGGTGTTCCTGTGATCGATATTGCCGGTGACGGATCTATACAGATGAATATACAGGAACTGGCCACTCTGGCGGTGAACCGGATCCCGGTCAAGATTCTTATCCTCAACAACACTTATCTGGGGATGGTGCGTCAGTGGCAGGATCTGTTTCACAACAAGAGATACAGTGCTACATGTCTGCGCGGTGGTGTTCTCTGTAATGAATGTACTGGTACACAGAAGTGTAAGCGCAACTATGTTCCTGATTTTGTGGCTCTTGCCAACAGCTATGGTATCAAGGGATTCAGGGCAGAGGAAGTGGGACAGGTTGAATCGGTCATTAAAGAGGCGCTTTCTGTCGATGGGCCTGCGCTTATGGAGTTTATGATTTCGCCGGAGGAAAATGTGTTTCCGATGGTTCCGGCGGGCAAACCGATTGATGAGATTCTGGAGGGATAAGATGGGAACACATACTATATCGGTATTAGTAGAGAACCACAGCGGCGCTCTTTCCAGGATAGCCGGGCTGTTTTCCAGCAGAGGCTATAATATCTCAAGTCTTACTGTTGCTGAGACAGAGGATCCTTCGGTTTCACGGATGACCATAATAGTCGATGGTGATGAGAGTGTTCTTGAACAGATTGTAAAGCAGCTTAACAGGCTTGTAGATGTAATCAAGGTTATTGACTTTGGCAATGAACCGATTGTGGAAAGAGAGATGCTTCTTATAAATGTCGATTCCTCCAAGGCAAACCGTCATGAGATTGTTGAGCTTGGGGGGATATTCGGAGCGCGCATAGCATCCGTCTCCCCGACATCAATTACATTTGAGATGACCGGGACAAAGAAATCCATAGATGATTTCATGATGATGGTGAAGCCTTACGGAATTAAAGAGGTGGTCAGGTCAGGGACAATCGCTATTGCTCAGGCAAAGAAATAGATCGTTGGAGGACCCTCAGGGCCCGTTTCCAGCTTAATGTTTACACTTTTTCAGAAGGAGCCCCATATATGGCTATAATCGATTTCGGCGGAACAAAAGAAGAAGTCATCACCCGCAAGGAGTTTACTCTTGCAAAAGCCAGAAAAACACTTAAAGGTGAAACTATCGCCATCATCGGTTACGGTGTGCAGGGTCCCGCCCAGGGATTGAATCTCAAGGACAATGGCTTTAATGTCATAGTCGGACAGGCGAAAAAGTTCAAGAAAGACTGGGATCGCGCGGTTAAGGATGGGTGGGTACCAGGTAAGACTCTGTTTGACATCGAAGAAGCAGCCCAGAAGGGAACAATAATCCAGATGCTTGTTTCGGATGCAGCGCAGATGGCAATCTGGCCTGTTATCAAGAAATATCTGACACCAGGAAAAGCGCTGTATTTTTCCCATGGCTTCTCTATTGTATATAAGGATCAGACAAAGGTCATTCCTCCGAAGGATATCGATGTTATCCTTGTTGCTCCAAAGGGAAGCGGAACTTCAGTGCGCAGGAATTTCCTGAGTGGAGCCGGAATCAATTCCAGTTTCGCTGTTTTCCAGGATGCGACTGGCAGAGCTGAAGAACGCTGCCTTGCAGTTGGTATTGGAATAGGTTCCGGGTATCTGTTCCCGACAACATTCCAGAAAGAAGTTTACAGTGATCTTACCGGTGAGCGGGGAGTTCTGATGGGTGCACTTGCCGGAATTATGGAAGCACAGTATGATGTGCTCCGTAAAAACGGCCATTCTCCCAGTGAGGCTTTCAATGAAACAGTTGAGGAGCTGACTCAGAGTCTGATCAGACTGGTTGACGAAAACGGAATGGACTGGATGTACTCCAACTGCTCAGCGACGGCTCAGCGCGGTGCGCTTGACTGGAAGCCGAAGTTTAAGAAGGCTACGCTGCCGGTTTTCAGGGAACTTTACGATTCTGTCAAGAGCGGCAAAGAAACCAGAAGAGTTCTGACTGCTTGCGGAAAGCCCAATTATAAGGAACTACTGGACAAAGAACTATCTGCAATGGGTAACTCGGAGATGTGGCTGGCGGGTAAGGCAGCAAGAAGCCTGCGCCCGAAAGAGAAGGCCAAAGAGATATCCAGAGCAACAAAGGGTATCGCTGGCCGCGGTAAAAATTAGCATATCCGGATAAAGGCGCCTCCCCGGTTGAGGGAGGCGCCTGCAGGCCGGAAGTATATGAGGATATATGAAAGACAAGGTCTTGATTTTTGATACGACTCTGCGTGATGGCGAGCAGGCACTTGCATCCAGTTTGTCAGTTGATCAGAAGCTCAGAGTGGCCAGACAGCTTGCCAGACTCAATGTTGATATTATTGAGGCTGGTTTCCCGGTTTCATCCCCCGGTGATTTCCAGTCAGTCACAAGTATCGCACGTGAAGTAAAGGGGCCTGTAATCTGCGGGCTTGCAAGAGCCGTGGAAAAAGATATCCTGGCCTGTGCACGCGCCGTTAAACCGGCAGAGCAGTGCCGTATCCATACCTTTATCGGTACTTCGGGCATTCATACAGAGAAGAAGCTGCGCAAGTCTGAAGATGAAATATTGGAAATTGTAAAGGGCAGTGTCCGTCTTGCCAGACGTCATTGCGGAGATGTGGAATTTTCTCCTGAGGACGCGGGCAGGACCGGAGTTGATTTCCTCTGCCGTGTTGTGGAGACCGCTATAGATGCTGGTGCCAGAACAATTAATATTCCTGACACTGTGGGATATACCACACCGGAGCATTTTGCCAAAATAATTGACGAATTGTTCAACAGGGTGCCTAATATCGATAAAGCGGTAATTTCCGTGCACTGCCATAACGATCTTGGGATGGCCACAGCGAACTCACTTACAGCGGTTTTGCATGGTGCGCGCCAGGTGGACTGTGCAGT
>ERZ795047.4550-NODE-4550-length-11673-cov-6.418144_pt1 | contig 11673 bp, 10 predicted proteins | sample MGYA00375131_ERZ795047 | MGnify/ENA primary metagenome ERZ795047 (study PRJEB30176, sample SAMN05720228) | activated sludge metagenome | isolation source: Anaerobic digester | place: Japan | collected 2015-05-20 ... | reverse complement strand
TTAGATCCTTGTGTAACGAGTTAGCGCCGGAAAGAATTTCAGAAACACATGTGCGCAGTCATGCCTACATCAATAAATCAGCACGGGGACGGCCCTCATACTTCCAACTTAAGAATACACTGATTCGTTTCTCTCAAATCCCAGAAGCACCGTCAGAAGATTCAATCCGCATGGTATATATGGACTCAACATCATACTGGGACCTATTTGCTAATAAAGGATTTTCTCTGGCAGTCGGAGTATGGTTTACACAACTTGTCGTAAAGTGACATGCAGAAAGGTGATATAGCAAGATGAATTACCCTCATGATCCAAAGCAGTTTTGGATAGACCAAAACACTAGCCATAATCGCGAGTTTGGTGGTCATTCTACCAAACCCGACATATCTAGCGAAAACACAGATTGCAGAACCGCCTTGAAATACCCTCCAATTAGCCGCAAAACGCCTTTTTTTCTACACGGTGCCGACTACAATCCTGACCAATGGTTGCACATGCCTGAGATACTTGAAGAAGACTATCGCCTTATGAAACTCTCTAGATGCAACGTGATGAGCATAGGCATTTTCGCCTGGTCATCTATAGAAAAGGAAGAAGGCAAGTTCGATTTTTCGTGGCTAGATAGGACTATGGATGAGATGTACGAAAATGGCATATCTGTGATGCTTGCTACACCCAGCGCCGCAAGACCCGCATGGTTATCTCAGAAGTATCCAGAAGTTCTTCGAGTAAGGGAAAACAGGGTACGAAATCTTCATGGAGGGCGACACAATCATTGCCTTACCTCCCCTATATACAGAGAAAAGGTGCAGATCATAAACGCCAAATTGGCACAGCGGTATAAAGACCACCCCGCCTTGATCGCGTGGCACGTCTCAAATGAATACGGGGGTCAGTGTCACTGCGAACTATGTCAAGACCAATTCCGCAGATGGCTCAAGGAAAAGTACCACGAAGACCTCGACGAACTCAACAGAGCGTGGTGGACGTCTTTTTGGAGCCATTCGTATACCGATTGGAACCAGATTGAGTCTCCCGCTCCTCACGGTGAACACACCATAATGGGCTTGAGCCTAGATTGGAAGCGATTCACAACCTACCAAACCATTGACTTTTTCAAGCATGAGATAGAACCCCTGCGAAAGATTACTCCAGATATACCTGTTACCACCAACTTTGATGACTTCGTTGACATCGAAAACGGAATAGATTACTGGAAGTTTGCCCCACATGTAGATTTTGTCTCGTGGGACAACTACCCATATTGGCATGGCGAACGGCCTGACCCAGTTGAAGGCGGTAGACGCGCCTTTATCCACGACATAAACCGGTCCTTGAAGCAAGGAAGACCATTTGCCATGATGGAGAGTTCCCCAAGCTCCACCAATTGGCAGCCTGTTGGAAAACTCAGAAGACCCGGGATGCACGTTTTATCATCGCTTCAAGCCATCGCTCATGGGTCCGATACAGTCCAGTACTTTCAATGGCGAAAAAGCAGAGGTGGTTACGAAAAACTCCACGGGGCAGTTGTAGACCACTGCGGACACGAAAACACAAGGGTTTTCCGGGATGTAACACAAGTAGGAGATGTTCTTTCCAAGTTAACGCCAGTCCTCGGGACTTCGGTATGCCCTAAGGTCGCTGTCATCTATGACTGGGAAAACTCGTGGGCAATAAGTACATCTATTGGGCCTAGGAGAGACAGAAAAGACTACTTCGAAACCTGTCAAAGCCATTACAGAACCTTCTGGGAGAACGGAATCCCTGTGGACGTGGTAAATATGGATTGTGACTTCTCGAAATACGACATATTGGTTGCTCCCATGCTGTACATGGTAAGAACCGGAGTAGGCAGCAGGATTGAGGAGTTTGTGCAAAAAGGTGGCATATTCGTGACTACCTACTTAAGCGGAATGGTCGATGAAAACGATCTATGCTTCCTAGGTGGATTTCCAGGGCCTCTTCGAAAAGTTACAGGAATATGGTCAGAAGAGATTGACTGTCTCTATGATGATGACGTAAATCACGTGAGTTTCCTTCACGATGTAAGACCGGACGCTGTGCTTAATGGCAAAGAGGAACAGGTAAAAGAAGGCAACGCCATTGAGAAGAATTACGAGGCGCGTGTGTTTTGCGACCTTATCCACTGTGAAACTGCCAAACCTATCGCAGTTTACACATCCGACTTTTATGCGGGAAGACCCGCTGTCACCGTAAATCACTTGGGAAAAGGCGAATGCTACTACATAGCGTTTAGAAATAACAAAGAGTTTCTGCAAGACTTTTACAATGCCTTGATCCAAGACCTATACCAAGAAGGTGTACATCTGGAAAGGGCCATTGACACCGATCTTCCGTACGGTGTAACAGCACAGTTGAGAACCGATGGACAGAAAGATTACGTGTTTATATCGAATTTCGATTCGTCACCAAAAGTAGTTCCTCTAGACAATAACGTTTACACCGATCTCTTGACCGGAACCGCAGTAAGCCGTACGGTCAAGCTTCGTCCTTACGCAATGGCGATCCTAGAGCGGCCTTGCAGGACATAAGGTATCGCATGCAGACAGATTTTTAGCCCTTAGCGCGTTTATCGCTACCTAGGGTGTTTTGTCCTTTAGGTTTGAATGGACTTATGGCCTGACTTCTCGCGCGCCGGCTCAGCTTTGTATGGCATTGGAACGTATCCAACCGAAGGCCTGTTAGCCGATGCCTGCGGATAAAGCTCCATTAATTTATACACTTCGGTCGGCATATCAAACGAAACCTTTAGACCCATTGCCTGGAGTTTTGTTGCACCCAAAGGATAATCATGGGTAAAATACCCCTTCGTGAAAAGATCAGCCACTTCTTCTGCCTCTTGCTCGGCAAGACTATTTCTCAATATACCTAACACCGTTTCTCTAACTTGTGAAATAGCCTTTTCGGCAATGTCCGCCAAAATTAGGGTGTTGTCATCTACATTTTCGATAGGCTTTCTCTCTAGCACGCTAAGTATGGATGCGGCAGGGTAAGAACCTATCTGCGGATCAACGGGACCCAAAACAGCGTTTTCATCCATTACTATTTCGTCCGCAGCAAGAGCAAGCAAAGTGCCACCGGACATGGCGTAGTGAGGGACGAACACGGTAACTTTTGCCTTATGCCTAACCAGTGCCAGCGCTATCTGTTCCGCAGCTAAGACAAGGCCACCGGGAGTGTGGACTATAAGGTCAATTGGAACATCATCTGGAGTCATACGTATTGCCCTGAGAACTTGCTCGGAATCTTCGATGTCTATATACTTGCTCAGAGGAATCCCCAGAAGGCTCAGAGCTTCTTGCCTGTGAATAAGAGTAATCACCCGGGAACCTCGTTTTTTCTGCATTCGTCCCATCAGAGTCAATCTCATTGCTTCAAGCCGCCTTTGGGTGAAAAACGGCCCCAACAAGGTGCTCCCAATAAGTATGATCCAAAACAAACTAGAGATTAAGCCTGTCACATCCATGCAAGAAACCCTCCTCTCCTAGTGCCCAATGCCGAGTCCCAGAAACGGTCATCATGCTTCATTGTCCCTTGTGGCGGAGAAGCATGAAGACCGTCTCCGCGGAACCATGCAGCTTTTTAAGTGAACTCTACCCCTTGAGTTTCTCTTCTGTAATAGTGTAAGAAGGTGGCATAGACGGTGTCCAGAACATATTGGGGGGCACGGGATAAACTGAAAACCCGCCTTTGGCCGTCATCTCAAGGTTCTCGATAAGTTTGTCTCTTACGAGTTCATAAGGGGCAGCAAATACTAGTTCACAATTCTGGGTTCCACCGAAAATCCTGTCGCCTGCGCAAGGAAATCCAACTATTGGTTCTTTCTTAGCAAGAACGTATCCGGTGCACGAACACATCGCTGCTTCTGCTACAGTATCTGCTTTTACTTTTTCGCCGTTATCGTACACGCAACCATGAATCAACCTCATTGTTTGTGCCGGGTTTGAGTAAATAATCACAACATCGGGCTCAAATTTCGCATTTGCCAAAGGACTGACTAATACCGCATCATAGACCTTACCCGAATCACCCAATTTAAACGTGTTTTCCATAAATTTTTTGCCAGCTTCAATATCCTTACAATACGCTCCTACAGCCGCTTGCCCAGACTCTATGTCGCTAGGGGTCTTGATCAATCCGGTGCACGCCGCTCCCATTGCACATATCATCATATCTGGCACACCCGAATTGGTCCTGCCCTGATACCGCGCCATGGATACCAATTGGCACAGATTCAGTTTGAAATTCAGCGGCTCCCTAGGCAAGTCTTTTCTGTCTTCGTAAAATTTCATGGCTACCGGCATAGTGTCCAGTCGCAAAATCTTTTCCAACTGCTCCGCAAGTTCCCTATTGTCCAATTCACTCACCTCCAATCAATTCGCAAGATACCTGCCTCTACCTAAGTCTATATCCACTTCACAAAACCGGTCAACTCGAACAGTTCGACCGGTTCGTATGAGATCCCCTGTCATTTGATCGCGTAGACGGCTCCTGGTGGTGAGCTCCTACGCTTACAATCTCTTGCAGGATTATGTCTAATACTGTCGAATATGAATCCCGAAGTTCAAAGAACGCAAAAGAACGGAGGTGAACGAAAATGTTTGTTGAAAACAGGATATTCGATTTTTGGACACTCCTTTTCATGACCGGATTGATGTGTGTGTACATGTATCTTGCGAAGAAAGGCATGAAGGTGACTGTACGTCCAATTCCTGGTTTTGATGCAATCGAAGAGGCCGTAGGTAGGGCAGCCGAAATGGGAAAACCGGTTCATTTCACTCCGGGGTTCGGCGGGTTGGTGGCCGCGACCTTTGCAGGACTGGAAGTCTTGGGATATGTTGCGAAGCTCTCTGCTCAATATGACGTCCGGCTGATAGTCACTGTCTCACAGCCTGAAACATACGCGGTTACGGAACAAGTCATGAGGCAAAGCTACCTCGAGGCTGGAAAACCTGAGGCATATAGGCCGGAGGATTGCCGCTTTATATCAAGCGACCAGTGGGCCTATGCAAGTGGCGTCATCGGCGTGCTCCTAAGAGAGCAAGTAGCATCAAACATAATGATCGGTCAGTTTGCGGCAGAAGCCCTTATTCTGGCTGAAGCCGGTAACACTGTCGGCGCAATTCAGATCGCCGGGACCACCAACGCATATCAAATCCCATTCTTTGTCGTAGCATGTGACTACGTTATCCTGGGTGACGAGATGTTCGCAGCAAGTGCGCATTTTGCCAAAAACGAACTCCACCTTGGAAGTCTTCGTGCGGAAGATATTATAAAAGCAGTCTCAATCGGATTGATGATAATCGGCGCAGTTTCTGTTACTCTCGGCTCTACGGGGATAAAAACGCTGATGGCAAAATGAGCACTCACAAGGAGGTGAGCGTCCATGTTAATGAGGAAAACGCTTCCGACGATAATTGCCTTTGTGTGCGGAATAACTGTAGCAATAGCATACTTCTTCAACATACCTTTCGTGCAGTCTACCGCACAAAATATTCTCAAGTGGCAATCGGTTATCGCGATTTTCGCCCTAGGTCTTGGGGCCATTAACATCATTAGAGTTCATGTTAACAACATAGGAAAAGACAAGGGCAAGAGCATATACAGCATAGCGCTCCTAGTGACATTTGCCATCACAATAATCACAGGGGTGTTTCTGGGACAAGACTCTAGCGCGTACAAGTTCATTTTCGACTATATAAACGTGCCTACTGGCAGCGCGATCTTTTCGTTGCTGGCGTTCTACATTGGAACAGCGGCCTATAGAGCTTTCCGAGCCAAGAACGCAGAAGCTGCCATCCTTCTCATAACAGGTTGTATTGTAATGTTAGGTAGGGTTCCTTTGGGCGCCAAGATTCTACCTTTTTCTGTTCCCGCTACCGACTGGATCATGTCAGTTTTGAACGTAGGTGGGCAGCGTGGAGTCATGATTGCAGGCGCCATAGGTTTTATAGCTGTGTCTTTGAGGATCATTATAGGGCTAGAACGCCGTTCCTACGGCGGAGAATAGGGGGGATAATAAGTGGACATATTTGAAAAGCTACAGAACCTAGATAAACGCGTGTTCTACCTTCTTATGGCCCTTGCTATCGCTATCCCTACTATTCACCCCATTGGATTGCCTATTGATGTAACTGAGCCGGTCCAAAGAGTCTATGACTTTGTAAGCAGTCTTCCCGATGGTTCTATAGTCGTCATAGGGTTTGACTACGAACCGGGAGACGAGATAGACCTTAACCCAATAGCTCAGGCTATCATGCATCAGTTGGCTTCAAAGAAAATCAAGGTAGTGGCTATAGCATCATTTCCCGCAGGTCCTACCTTTGCTGATGAATGCATGGCAATCCTGGAGGAATACGGGTATGAATACGGCGTTGACTACGTCAACTTAGGCTATTATGCCGGAGGTGAACCTACGCTGGCTGCTTTCGCCCAAAATCCGGCATCGGTCTTTCCCAAGGACTGGCACGGCACCAGCATTGATTCCCTGCCTATAATGCAAGAAGTGAGCACAATGAAGGATTTCGCGATGGCTATGACGCTCAACGACGGGCCGACCGGCGGAACGGGAACCCATGAGTGGGTAAGGCAGGCAGTTATGGCTTACGGAACCCCACTGATCATGGGGGTTACCGGAGTCCTGGCTGCCAGCAATGAAACCTATGTCCAATCAGGGCAATGCAAAGGAATACTCGCGGGGCTAAGAGCAGCCGCTGAGTACGAAAAACTTACAGGCAAAAAGGGCACCGGAACCGTAGGTATGGACGCTCAGTCCATCGCCCACGTTCTGATAGTGGTTTTTGTACTTCTAGGCAATATTGGCATGTTCGTAAGCGGACGAAAAGAGCCCAAATCCAAGTCATATAATGCTGGAGGTGGGGTCAAATGAAGATCTCGACTGACATAGGAGTGTGGATAGGAGCGTTAGCTGCTATTGCTATCTATTCAGTTCTTATCAAAGATAACCCATTTTATACTATGATCGAGCACATCTTCGTAGGAGCGTCAGCAGGGATTGCAGTTGTTGTGGGTGTGAATACGTTCTTGAACTCGGCATGGAGTCCTATGATTGGTGGGAACTATCTACTCATAGTGCCTATTCTCCTAGGCCTACTTCTTTACTCCCGTTACTTTGAGAGCGTCGCATGGCTGAACCGCATCCCGCTGTCTTTCCTTATGGGAACAGGAGCAGGCGTTGCTATGAGAGGCGCCGTAGAAAGTCAGATCGTCGAGCAGATCTCCGCAACGATGGTAAACTTGACTTCTTTCGACGCGTGGGTGGTATTCCTTGGGACGGTCCTGTCTCTAAGCTATTTCTTCCTGACCTTTAAGAGAGGAAAAGTCACAGGAGTCACCTCACAACTCGGCCGTTACTTCATGATGGCTGCCTTTGGGGCAGCTTTTGGAAACACCGTTATGGGCCGTATATCGGCGGCAATAGGACGTTTCCAGTTCATATTCCTTAAGTGGTTAGGCCTCGGCTAGAACGAAGCCCCGACGCATTACGGGGACGGTTTGCACATATTTCCAATCAGAATGAGCGCAAAACCGTCCCCAAACATATTGACAACGCTCTACATGACATGCTAGCATCATCAAAATAACTGAATCCAACGCAATGATCGGGACTAGTAAGCGCAACACCGTCGGTATAGCGAGTCAGGGACAGTGTAAGCCTGACACCGCAAGGAGCGACCGAATGGGCCCGTGAGCAGCGGTGCCGAACGAAAAACGCCCGAGTATTCCGTCGTCATTATAAAGACGCGAAAACATGGGTAGCAGCAAGTAGGTTCCGCCGGAAACCCACCGATAAAAGGGCAAGGATATAAGGACTGCATTCAGAGATGATTGCGCGAAGTGTAGTCCCGTATCTGCAGACGAGAGGGATCCCTGAACTCCGCCTGGTGTCTTGGGTGTCTTTGCACCCTAAAGTCCATGACATCCGACGGACCCGTGAAGAGATCCAATCGAGGTGGCACCACGGCTATGACCCGTCCTCTGAGAAGAGGACGGGTTTTTTGATTATATCTAGCAATTAAAGAGCCGACCACCGACTTAGTTGCATTCGAACATGAGGGTAGAACGAAAGGAGAGAATCAAATGGAAAAGCAAGTCGGAAGTAAAAAGAGAGTCAAGTATGTTTTGGACGAAAAGGATATGTCTACATGTTGGTACAACATCTTGTCAGATCTACCATTTCAACTGGAGCCGCCTCTTAATCCAAATACTTTGGAACCAGCAGGTCCCGAGGATTTGGCAGCTATCTTCCCCATGGCGGTCATCGAACAAGAAGTCTCGACAAAGCCAACCATCGACATCCCAGGTGAGGTCCTAGACATCTATAGGCTGTGGAGGCCTACTCCTCTTTACCGGGCGACGCGACTCGAAAAAGCACTGGAGACCCCTGCCAGGATTTACTTCAAATATGAAGGGACCAGTCCTGTAGGAAGTCACAAGCCTAATACAGCAGTAGCACAAGCTTATTACAACAAGCAAGAGGGTACACGCAGACTATGCACAGAAACAGGAGCAGGCCAATGGGGCTCAGCGTTAGCTATGGCGTGTTCGTTCTTTGACATGGAATGCATAGTATACATGGTGAAAAGGAGTTACGAACAAAAACCATATAGGCGTTCGCTGATGCAAGTATTTGGCGCCGATGTTATTCCAAGCCCAAGCGATAAGACAGAATCAGGAAGAAAGGCTTTGGCGGTCGATCCCAATTGCCCCGGTAGCCTCGGAATAGCAATAAGCGAAGCAGTAGAAGACACAGTCAGAAGTCCCGGAACAAAGTATTCGCTCGGAAGCGTTTTAAACCACGTTCTCTTGCATCAGACAGTAATAGGCCTAGAAGCAAAGGCCCAGATGGAAGCAGCCGAAGATGTTCCTGACATAATCATCGCTTGCGCTGGCGGCGGGAGTAATTTTGGTGGTCTCACGTTTCCGTTTCTGGAACCCGTGCTAAAAAGCATGAAATCTTCAACTACCCACAAAAAAGAGGGTACTGATGACGCATATTCGAATTCGTATTCGCCGCGTCCCTCATCTCCCAGAATAATCGCAGTCGAGCCCGAAGCCTGCCCAACACTCACAAGGGGAGTATACGCGTACGATTATGGAGACAGCGTAGGGATGGTTCCTGCGCTGAAAATGTACACCCTTGGCCATGATTTCGTTCCGCCAGGTATCCACGCAGGAGGTCTGCGCTACCACGGCATGTCTCCAATAATCAGCGCACTTTTGCAAAATGGACTGATAGAAGCAAGGGCGGTAGAACAGCTTGCGATTTTCGAAGCAGCTCAGTTATTTGCAATGTCCGAAGGCATCATCCCTGCTCCCGAATCAGCTCATGCAATACGTGTGGCAATAGACGAGGCTCTTAAATGCAAAGAAACAGGCGAGGAAAAGGCAATACTCTTTGGACTCAGCGGCCATGGGCACTTTGACATGAGCGCCTATGATGAATACCACAAAGGGAATCTAGCGAATGTAAAGCACCCTCAGTCGGAGATAGATAAAGCGCTCGCCACGCTACCGAAGACTCAAAGAAACAACGAGTAAGATGTGATTGAACGTTCACCTGTTGTCATGCAGGCGAAAAGGCAACAATCTGCAAAGGAGGGTAAATAAAGTGATAGAGCCCGAATCTTATTGCAGTTCTGGAACATGCCGGTACTCATTTGCTTTGGTACACCACAAGGAACTGGTATCACATGAGAATGTGGATAACAATAGAGTTCTTGAACTCACACAAGAGATCGAGCGCGATGGCATGATCAAATACCCAGTGATCGTTGACGTAAACTCAATGATAATACTTGACGGGCATCACCGAGTTCGCGCACTCGTATCGTTAGGATGTCAGTTCATTCCCGCATACCTACTGGATTATTACGATGATGCGATAGTGGTAACCAGCTGGGGAACCTCTTTGACCGCAGATGAACGGGACGGTTCCAAGGCTCAAGCCATCTCACCGGTTACAAAGGATACTGTAATTGCGGCCGGACTAACGGGTAAATTGCTTCCCCCAAAAACGTCTAGGCACCTGTGGCCTTGGCCTTATGAACAGCGACCGGTCTCCGTCGCTGTTCTCAAGAACCTTTCTTCAAGCATAGTTTCTTGAAGCAAAAAACCATGGGGATGCATGCTGTACAGCTCAAATTGCATCCCCATGGAAAGAACCAACCTTACCTATTTATACGCGTTCGAAGCGGCCCGTGAAGAACCTTAGCACGGGGGGCTCGTAGACCCATTTGAGTCCTGTAATTTTGTCTCTTTCTTCATAGACTTTCTTTACTGATTCCGCCACATAATCTAGGTGAGCGCTGGTGTACACGCGTCTCGGGATGGTCAACCTAACTAGTTCGAGTTTTGGATAGTAGTCATTGCCATCTTTGTCTCTGCCTGCGGAGATGATACCTCTTTCCATGGTCCTTACTCCGGAATGCTCGTATATGGCGGCAGCTAACGCCTGAGCAGGGAATTTATCTTGAGGAATGTGGGGCAAGAACGCTTTTGCATCTAGAAATACTGCGTGACCTCCTAAAGGCCTTACAATAGGAACGCCGGCTTCAATGAGCTGTTCGCCCAGATACCGAACTTGTTCCACTCTATGCCTTATATAGCTATAGTCCATGGCCTCACGAAGGCCAATGGCAAATGCTTCCATATCTCTGCCGGTCATCCCGCCATAAGAGGGCATCCCCTCATAGACGACTACCAAGCCGGTGGCCTGCAGATAGATCTCCTCTTCGTTCATTGCCAAAAAGCCACCCATGTTTACTATTCCGTCTTTCTTTCCACTCATGGTACAACCGTCCGCGTAGGAGAACATCTCTTTCACTATTTCTGCGATAGTCTTTTCTTCATAACCCGGCTCTCTAGTCTTTATGAAATAGGCATTTTCAACGCATCTCGTAGCATCGAATATAACTCTTATACCGTATTTCTTAGAAAGCTTATACACGTCTCTTAGATTCGCCATGCTAACAGGCTGACCGCCCGCCATGTTTACCGTCACACCTACAGTGATGTAAGGGATCTTCTCTGGGCCTACTTTCTTAATTAGGTTTTCATACTTCTGAAGATCCACATTGCCTTTGAACAAAATGTCGTCTCTCGCAGGGTCGTGAGCTTCATCTATAATCACGTCCACGAAAGTTCCGCCGGCGAGCTCTTGGTGGGCCCGGGTAGTAGTGAAATACATGTTACCCGGCACATACATACCCGGCTTTATCAAGATTTTGGATATTAGGTTCTCAGCGCCTCTACCCTGATGAGTAGGAACCACGTACTTGAACCCGAAAAGTTCCCTGACTGTCTCTTCAAGATGCAGCCAGTTCTCGCTACCCGCATAAGCCTCGTCACCAAGCATCAGACCAGCCCACTGATACTGACTCATAGCGTTAGTGCCGCTGTCGGTAAGAAGGTCAATGTAGACGTCTCTGGACTTTAGGAGAAAGGTATTGTAGCCTGCCTCTTTTATCTTTTCTGCTCGTTCTTCTCTGGAAATCATCTTCAAAGGTTCTACCATCTTGATCTTGTAAGGTTCTGGTACATAATTGGGCATTTTGAATCCCCTCCAGGAGTAGATTTGACTCTACATCTATGTTAATGCAAAAAGCATGCCGTCGTTGAAAGAATAAGCGC
>ERZ795047.4539-NODE-4539-length-11691-cov-4.476023_pt1 | contig 11691 bp, 11 predicted proteins | sample MGYA00375131_ERZ795047 | MGnify/ENA primary metagenome ERZ795047 (study PRJEB30176, sample SAMN05720228) | activated sludge metagenome | isolation source: Anaerobic digester | place: Japan | collected 2015-05-20 ... | reverse complement strand
ACGTGCAGCACCCGCGCGCCCTCGAGCCTCCGCGCCAAATGCCTCGCATCCGCCACCGCGGCTTCGCCGGCATACGGGGCGTGATCGTCCAGCCGCTTCTGTGCGATATCCACTCGTGTGAAGGCCATCATCCATCCCTCCGAAAGACCTTATTAGCTACTTCGAAGTCCAGCCGACCATGCCCCTTATGTAGTACCGTTGCATGAGTGCGAACACGATGATGGGCACTGCCATGACTATGACGCTGCCGGCAGAGAGAACCCCCCAGTCAACGTGGTAGACGCCGCGGAGCAGGGGCACGCGCTGAGTGGCCAGGAGTTTGTCGGGTGAGTACAGCAATATTAGGGCCAAGAAGAAGTCGCTCCAGACCCACATGAACTGCAGAACAGCTGCTGAAGCTACAGCAGGCAGCGACATAGGCATGACAATCTGCAAGAAGACCCGGAGGTCGAACGCACCGTCCACCTTCGCCGCCTCCTCCACCTCGATAGGCACTGTGGTGAAGAAGTTGCGCATGAAATACATGATCCACGGCAACCCCCAGGCCGCATGTACCAGTACTAGCCCGGTGTAGGAGTCCACTGCGCCGAGGCCCCGCATGATGCGGTATATTGGAACCGCGATCATCTGCTGCGGCAGCGTCATAAGCGCCACAACGGCCATGAAGAGCAAGTCTCTTAAGCGAAAGCGGAACCGCGCGAAACCATACGCCGCGATCGACGCAATAATGAGAGGCAGAATGGTGGCGGGAACAGCCACACGCAGGGAATTAAGCATGCCCTTTCCCAGCGGCGCCGCAGGGTGGTTCCATGCGCCCACGTAGTTTCGAAAGGTAGGGTTGAACTGCTCGAATTTCCACCATCCTCGACTGATCTCGGACAGTGGCCGTATCGATGCCATGAATACCCCGAGGAAAGGAATGAGCCAGATCAGAGCCGCAAGCCCCGCAGCAACGTACAAGGCTATGGTAGATGACTTCCGGCGCGCGAAGATGGATGTGCTTCTCACGGCTGCTCACCCCTTACGGACCTGAATGTTGGTATCGACACGACCAAGGCCACCAACATCAGGAATGTGGCTACCACAGCCGCTGAGTTTGCGTCGAACTCACGAAACGCGTACATGTACATCTGCAGCGCAAGCACGTTTGACGCGCCCCCGGGGCCGCCCATAGTAGCCACGTACACGATGTCGAATATCTTGAGAACCCAGAGAAAAGTCATGGTGATCACAACGCCGGTAACCGGCCGTAGCATCGGCACCGTGATGGAGAAGAACGCCCGAGTCGCCGACGCGCCATCGATCACAGCGGCCTCGTACACATAGTCCGGTATGGTCTCAAGGCCTGCTGAATACAGGATCATGCTGAATGGCGTCCATAGCCAGAGCGATCCTATGATTAACGAAAACAGCGCCGTGTCGGGATAGGCGGTAAGGGTGCGCCTGGGCAACCCGATGAGCGACATCAGAGATGGCAAGATGCCCACATTCCCGCCGAACAGAAACCTCAGTATGACTCCACCCACAACCATGGGCGTGACCATCCCAAGGAATATTATGGCCTTAACTACAGCCCCTCCCTTGATCTCACGGAGGATCACCGCCAGCACCAGACCGAGGCCCGCGGTCAGCGGCAGATGTATGACGACCCACATCACGTTGTGGACCAGCGCACCATAGGGAAATCCCCTCGTGAAACCGCGCGGATCGAACATCTCGGGCTGCGAAAGCACCTCCGCGTAGTTCCCAAGCAGCGCAAACTGGCCTTCGCTTGTGAAGAAGCTCAGCCATACCGTATTGACGACAGGGTAAACCACAAACACTGCCAGAAGCGCCAGGGCCGGAACGAAGAAAAGGGCCCTGCCACGCAATGTGTGCATGTTCCCGCCTCCTTCGAGGTGCTCCGTAAAGGCCCGACCGGTCGCCGCTCGGACGCGGCGGCCGGCCGGAGTGCCTTGTCCATCTGCTTACGATCTGCTTGCCCTACTTGCCCGCCTTGCGCTGGAGGTTATCCAGGACTTCCCCTACCCTTGCCGGGCTCACCCAGAGCAGCTTGAGCTGATCCCAGAAGGCCGGTTGCCATTCTCCGCCAATCGTATCGTCCAGGTCCGGCAGGGCCTCAAGCCCCTTGAGCAGAGATGCGACCTCGCGGTCCACCGGAGGATATGCCTCAAGAGGCGCGCCCGTGTATGTAGCAATGTGGCCGCCCGCAGCTACCTGCAGCGTCTGGCCACGGGTAGCGAGATGGGCGAGCAGCTTTCTGGCCTCAGCGGGATACTTGGTATACGCTGGAACAAAGGCGTAGTCGGTGGCGAACACCAGTGCCCGAGCCCCGGGGAGGGTAAACACTCCCAGGTCGGTCGGGTCCTTTACCATTCCAGTGATCCAGCTTCCCATGAAGTACAGAGCATAGTCCCCTGCCCACCACAGATCCGCCGCCATAGTCCACTCGATGGGTTCGCTGAAGTAGCCCGCCTTGAGCAGCGGCACCAAGCGGTTCTCGAACACGGCGCGGACCTTCGGATCGGTCCAGGCAATCTTCCCGGAAATCAGATCACGCGTCATGGCGGGTCCGCCGTACGTAGCGATGAAATGTTCCGTCACGTCCGACAGCGGCCAGCCCACACCATTGCCGCTGGCGATGGGGGCACGCACGCCGGGTATCTTCTTAATGCGCGCAAGGAGATCCACGAACTCATCCCACGTATTAGGAACAGCAAGACCATGCTTTTTGAAGAAAGACTTCCGGTACCAGAATCCGGGCTTGATCTTGCCGGTGTACGGAGCGCCCCACAGCTTGGCGCCTGACTTCACGGCGTCAAGAGCACCCGGCACGAAATCCGACTCATTGAGCACACCGGTCATGTCCAGGACATGACCACTCTGAGCTTGCTTGTTGATGAACCATGCCCACATGAAGATCACATCTGCCGGAGCGGTCTTCGAGTCGAATTGAGCTGGAAGAAGAACGGCAAGGTCCTCAGCACGATAGATCTGGTAGTCAACGCGAATCCCAGTCTCCTTCTCGAACTCCCGGAGCACCGGCATGAATGCGTCCATCTCCGGCCCAGACCATCCGCTTATTACGGTAAGCTTCTTCTCGGCAGCCAACCCGGTCAGACTGAAGACGGCAAGGACAATAAGGAGCAAGACTGTTACCTTTCGCCGCATCATAATCCCTCCGTTCTAGTGGTCTGCATAGGTCTGCAGGCTTACTGACATCCTTCTGATACCAGCCGGAACGTGTATCGTGTGCCGGATCACCCCCTATCAGCCGCGTTTGCCCCGAGGCGCGGCGACCCCACCGAATCACGAGGTTGGAACTGCACAGGCAGAATGCAACGGACAGGACCGCCTTCGCCGCTCATTCTCCCGATAAGAATCTGTACTGCCATTCTCCCGAGCTCCTGGATGGGCTGCTTTACCGTCGCGAGCGGCGGGTCCACATATTCCGCCATGGATATCCCGTCGAAACCCACTACCGACACGTCGGAAGGAACCGCAAGACCCGCCTCGCGCAGTGCGCGCATTGCCCCAAGCGCCATCACATCGTTACATGCAAACACCGCAGACGGAACACCGCGCGAGCCGATAATCGCATGCATGGCGGAGTACCCCCCTGACTGCGTGAAGTCGCCGGCCTCTATGATGTTGCGATCCAGGGGCAGGCCGGCGCCGGACATAGCCAGCCGGTAGCCCTCAAACCTGGCATCCGAAGCAGTCTGGTCGGGCGGCCCTGTTATGCACGCTATCCTGGTATGGCCCAGGCTGATCATATAGTCAACTGCGTCACGGGCCCCGGTCGTGTTATCGCCGCTGATCCACGAGACAAGCGGGTCGGGCACCACTCCGAGAACGACGAAAGGTAGCCCGACACTCTGCAAGAGCGCGATGCGCTCGTCGTTCGCCCTGGGCTCCGTCAGAATCATCCCATCTATCCGGCGCGGGTCGGCCAGTTCCGCGTGAGCGCGCACAGCCCCGGCCCCGTCCCCGTCGGGCGTCGACAGGAACAGGCTGTATCCGCTGCGCATGGCCTCATCGCCCGCAGCGCCCAGAAACTCAAGGTAGAAAGGGTCAGAGAGCGATCTCGGCGCCCACGGCACCGCGAGCCCGATCGTATTCGTTCGCCGGGTGGCGAGGGCACGGGCAGTGGGGTTAGGGGTATACCCCATGTGCCTGGCGAGCGACGCCACTCTCGCCCGCGTGTCTTCAGCGACCCGAGGGTCACCTGAAAGCGCCCTCGACACTGTGGACTTGGAAAGTTTGAGCATGTCTGCAATGTCTTGAAGCGTAGTACTCACGTGATCACTCCTGCCATGTCACAATGTGGGCCTGCTGTTGCATCCCAGTAGGGCGTCGCGCCACATTCCCGGATCGACGCATCTTCATATTGACGCATCCCCGTATCGATGCATTGTCGTCCTGCGCCGCAGCAGAACAGGTCGGCGTGCATTCACCAAACGGTTGCATTACGATGTTTACCGGGTTTAAGTGGCGCTTTATCGGCACCATGTGCACGCTTGTGCAACCGGTTGTATTGTTCGACATGGAGGTCCCAATTCCTCCTTTAGGTGGACAGCCTACCGCTCAATACCGTTTGGCCGCCTGGGAGCCACATGGGCGGGCCGAGGGGGCGGCTCTATGAACATGCGAAAGTGCCGGGGGCTGTTCGTCGGATGTACAGCCCCCGGCACCCCACTATCTTCCCCAGCGTGCGACAGTCGCACGCTGGGGGTTCCGAATCAGGAACCACCATGCGTCGCCTCAAACGCGCACTGGTAGAGCTTCTCCGCCAATTCCTCGATGAGGTCGCGCATCACCAATCGGTCACGGAAACGCTGGGGAATTGCTGAAACCCCGTAGAACGCCCCTGCCAATTGCCCGTACACGGCGGCTGTGGTATCGGCATCGTCGCCAAGGTTCACCGCCAGCATGAGCCCGTCCTCAAAGCTGTGGCCGTGGTGGAATGCCCATAACGCGGCCTCGAGCGAATCTACCACGTAGCCTGTCCCCCGTATCTCGGGAGGGTTCTTCATTACGAATGAGCCATCCGCGACTTCTCGAATGGCGTCGGCCAGCGGCGCGCGCTCCCACAAACCCGGCGCGGGCGTGTACCGGGGAGAAAGAAGCTGCTCTTTCGATGCACCGCCGACAGCGCCCACGATAAGCGCTCCTAAGTACCTGCACCCGTCAACGGCGTTCCGGGCTCCGTGAGTCGTTCGCGAGCTCGCCGCCGACATTTCCACCGCCTTCTCCGGGTCGTGCGCGAAGAACAGGGGAACCGGCGCAAGCCTCATGATCGAGCCGTTGCCGGCGCGATTGGGATTCGTGCTGCCACAATAGGGCCGGCGCGTGGCCTCGAATCTTTCGATAGCATCGGCGCATGTGCCCCCCACATCGAAAGCCCGACCGATGCTGGACATGTAGCCTTCCCGCATCCACCTAAGGTATCTCTCGAGCTGATCAACGGGATCGAACCCACCGCGCTCCACCAGCGACTGGGCAAGACACAGGGCCATAGATGTATCGTCGGTGAAGGCGCCCGCAGGCAACCCGAACACGCCCCCGCCCACCATGTCGACGACGGGCTCGAAATCCCCAGGACGCATGAACTCGACCTGCGCCCCTACGGCGTCACCCACTGCGAGGCCGATCATGCTTCCGAGATACCGTTCACGAGTGGTTACATCCATGAGGCACAACTCCTGTTCCTCTTACAAACCTCTCTACGCATTACCCATATCCATGGATGTTCCGCGGTACGGCGTTCTCCTACGCCCTGACGGGGCTCCGAGGCACCTGTTCGCTCTTGAACAGGCTTTTCGAGCAACCTGCTCAGATCCTGCCTGGTTTGGCGGGCACGAGTTGTGTGAATTCGCGCCGGCAACGGCGCCTCCTTTTCCCGGAGGCACGCCTCCGTCAAATCCGCATGTAGAGGCGTTTCACATAATTCGGTAACGTACCTCTATCCCTCGAATATGCCCGAGAGGGAGTTAGGCAGCAGCAGATTCTCCATGAAACGCCAATGACTCCCGAGTCATTCCTGCCGCTGGTCAAAACCGGGCACTTCCTGTACAGGTCGCCGCAGAAACCGTGCAGTATTGTTACAGGTAAGCTAACTCCCCGCTAAACACGGTTTCGTCGAAAGACATACGTATGGGTAATGCATACGCACTGGGCTGGGGCTGCGCGGTTTGCCCAGCCAGTTTGCTGGCTTGCCTTCCCGCTTATGCTAACCCCAGCTCGCGATGTTTCTGGGCGATCTGGTCGGCCAAACGCTCTATCGCCTGCAGGTCCTGGCTTCGCGGGAGCCCCTTGCACACCACAGGTTCGAGCACTTCGGCCCGGAGGTTGCCGATCAACCCCGAGATCTGTTCCACTGCCCGACCGCCCCAGCTATAGGAGCACATTACTGATACGAACTTGGTGCGTGGGCGCAGCGCATTGGCCAACAAAGCAACGTGAGCCGCAGCCGGATGCGCACCGCCGAGCACTGTTGGAGTGCCGATGACCACAGTGGCGGCATCCACCAATGACATCGCCACGTTCCCAAGATCCGACCCTGTAAGCTCAAACCGCTCCACCGCTACGCCGCGGCCTACCAGCGCCGAAACCAGCGCGTCGACCATCACGCGTGTGCTGCCGTGCATGCTTACATAGGGCAGGCATACCTTGTTGCGCATGGGGCCAGCGCTCCATTCTCTGTAGCAGCCGGTGATGTAACCCGGATCAGACACTACTGGGCCATGGCTAGGCGCGACGACATCTACGTCGAGACCGTCGATCTTGTCGAGGTTCTTCACGATGAGGTTGCTGAAGGGCATCATGATTTCGGCAAAATACCGCTTGGCCGCTTCGCGCTCCCGAGGTCGCCCGGTCGAGTAAAGCTCGCTAGTTGCCAGGTGACTGCCGAGGAAATCGCAGGTAAACAGGATCTTGTCTTCGGGCACATAGGTCAGCATCGTCTCCGGCCAGTGCACCCACGGAGCGTGCACGAACTTGAGAGTCCGCCCGCCCAGATCGATAGTGTCGCCATCGTCAACCACGACGATGCGCTCCTCCGCCACGTGAAGCAGGTCGATGAGCATGGGCTTGCACTTGGGAGAGCATACAACTGAGGCCTCGGGGTAACGCGCTAAGACGGCGGGTATCGAGCCTGAGTGGTCCTGCTCCCCATGGTGCGCAACTACGTAGTCAAGGTGTTCCACCGAGGCCAGCTGAGCGTCGAGTTGATAGTACACAGACGGGTCGACCGTATCAAGCAGAGCGGTTTTGCTGCTGCCCCTGACAAGATACGCGTTGTAGCTTGTTCCGTCAGGAAGGGGAATCAGCGAATCGAAAAGCCTGCGGTCCCAGTCAACCGCGCCCATCCAGAATATACCTTCGCGAATCTGCCTGGCTCTCATTGTATGCAGCGTACCTCCAATCGATTGCGGCATCACACATTATCTCCAGGGGATATCTCCGTTGCGTTCCGACGGCACCGCCTCGGTCAGCGCCTCTGTCATCCTCCGCCTCCCCTGCGGAGGAAAAGGAGCAAACCGGCTATGATGAGCAAGGCAGGCCACCAAGTGACAACCCATTCTAGCACAACGGGGGCCACACTCGACAGTATCAACGGAACGCCCACAGCGGTCATAATCACGGCCGGAACCAGCGCCCAGCGCTGGGGGTTGCCAGCGAACCTTTCAGACAACAACATTATCATAAACCAGCCGGCCGCCATGCTGAGCACGATCACTCCCGCATTGGCAGGGCCCTTAAGACGCCAGAACACCTCACTGGCCAAGAAAGACCCCGCGCCGCTGCCGAACACAACGCCACCGACGACAATCAGCCCCACACTCCTGCTAACTGCTCCCCATAGCAGGAGGAGCGCACCGATCCCAGGCGCCGCCAGCATCCCCATGATCCTGCCCGAAACAAACTGCGATGCCAGCAGGTAGCAGCCGACAATGATGAGCACGATGCCCGCCCAATGCCTCCTCCGGTTCTCCGACGAGCCGTTTTCCCCGTCCATCTGCATGCCTCCCCTCCCACGCGCTAAGGCGATATCTATATACCCAGCGATTCGGTAGTCCTGAAATGCAGTTTAGCATAGTCGGCTAAAGCCTCGCGCCCGCCCTTCGACGCTATCTCCGATGCAACGGCCACTATCCGAGGGTCTGACGCGCCCTTGGGGAGCGCGATCCCCGCCTGCTGCGACAGAGCCGAAAGCCTACGTACGAACTCGTCCCGCGCCAGAATAGAGGCGGCAGCCACAGCCACGTCCGCCTCGGCCCGTGGATGTTGCTCCAGCTTGATCTTTCGACCCCTCTCCATAAGGGCCTGCGTAAGGTAGGACTCGTCGCCAAATTGATCGGAGACGGCAAGGCCGCACTCCACCCGCGTCAGCACGTTCTCTAGGCACCTCGAATGGGCCCATGCGAGCATTACATTTACATTGCGCATACTCACATAGAGCTGATTGTAGCGGGCCGGGCCAATGACGACCACAGAATGCGGGCATTCGCTCCTGATTGCCTGGGCGAGCTTCGCAATGCGCGCATCCGACAAACGTTTGCTGTCTACTACCCCCATCTTGACCAGGACAAGCTCCGATCCCCGGTCAACGTATACGCCGGCAGCTACCATCGGTCCGAAATAGTCGCCCTTGCCGGACTCGTCTATCCCTATCCTGGGAATCCCGCATGCATGCGCTGGATTCGGCAAGCGCCCACCTCCATGTGCTTCCGTGCGGGAGACGCTTCCCCGTAGACTCGTCGAACACCATTCAGCGAGCTCGTCCGTAAGGCTGGATGAGCGACCCTGGACCAGCGACTTCCCTGTGAAGTAGACGACCACTGTGGCCTGATTCTGCCCGTCGCTTATCTTCATCTGCCGCCCGTGCTGGATCGCCCGCTCCTGGCACACTTCCCAGCCGCGCTCGGCCACGAACCGTGCAAGTCGCGCCATATCGTCGCCAGACAAGTCCTTTTCGCTCAGTTCGAACCACCTTCGCTTCAAGCATGTACTCTATGTAGTTTCTGCGGCAACGGCGTGATTCCTCTCTAGGTCACGTTCCGCATGTAGGCGTTCCCATGTGTCGAGCATATCGTGCCTAACACAAAAGTATAGAACAGCCGGAAGTGATCCGTCTCGATGGCAAACTGGTATTTGGGCCATCATCACCATATGTTAGCGAAGTCTCAGCAGTATCATCCTGTTCTGCGGAGATATTGATGAGCACTTTGCAGCAGTCTCCGACCATTAAAGTGCTTTCGACAATTATGCTTTCAGCATCGATCTTGCCTGCGGCAGTGATCATGGCTGACATGGGATCTAGGCACCATCCATTGCAGGGATTCGCTCCTCCCATCTTCTTGGACAGCGCGCATAACTTGCACGAGACTGCTGTAGCGACATATCCCTTGTCTGTTGTTTCCACAGACCAGTTTGCGCAGCCATAGATCTCTGAAAGCTTTCCAAACACATCCTCAACAGTCTCAATACCAAGCTGCTGGTTCAAAAATGGTGCTGTCTGTGCTTGCCTTTCTTTCCTTCTCTCTACGATTGTGTCAAGCACCTTTAGCTTGTCATAGGTGTTCACGGTCTCCGCTATGGATGCCGCATAGGTATTTTGCAGTAGGGCAAGTCTCGTCTCAATATCCATTTTACTGTCTCTCCTTTGAGTATGCTATTTGTCATAACGTTCGTTAGGTCATGCAAACACTAACACCCGTCAAGTACGAAAGACAGGTCATTCACAACCGCGGAGTACAATCGAGATCTCCTCTCGGACTTCTTCTTCAGGTAGGAATCTGTTCTTGACGACAATGCTTTCTATCAACGTTTCCAATAGATGTACTAGCGTTCGTACAATCGCGATGCCATTGTCTACGTCTTTCAGATGTGGCTCTAGTATCTGATAGTGTCGTGGAAGTATGGTCTTTTCCCACTCGTCCATGATTTCCATCAGTTCCTGATCGCCATCGAAGGACAGGTAGACCTTGATCCCAAGCCGGTAGACTTGCTTATCATAGTTGCTTAGGAAGTTTAGGTTGTACACAAACTTCGTATAGAAATCTACAATGTTACTCGTGTTCGAGAGTGCTGCTTGCCTCTTCAGGACTTCGAAATACTCCTTTTTTATGATTTCATCAAACAACTCCTTCTTGCTGTTGAAGTAGTAATAGATCATTGGCAAAGAGCAGTTCACGTCCTTAGCTATGTTGCGGATCGTTGTTCCATGGTAACCACTGGTGTTGAAATGCTCTACTGCTACTTCTTTAATCCTTTCTCTAATATCCTTTTCTGCCATACCGAACACCTTTCTACCTAACGTTCGTTAGCATTGTATCATATGAGATGCGGGGCTGCAATAGGTTTCGGAAACATGTTTGGCACCGTTTCCGAGTCTGCGCAGACAAAAACGCTTGCCGGGACTGGCAAGCGTGCATACCGTGTAGAACTGTCACAACATGGTAAAAGCCGCTCCGCTATTACGCAGGAATGGCTTGATTACTCAGTTTTCTAGGCAAAGTGGAGCCACACACCGACAAAAGACTCTCTGCAAACTTGGTGGAGGCGCCGGGAGTCGAACCCGGGTCCGAGAAGACCACTTGGCGCGCTTCTACGAGCGTAGCCCGCGTACTTGCTTTCACCCAACGTGCCGCGCACGAGCGCGCTGCACGAGGGCTATCTCGATTATCTTGGCGCGCGCCTCCGAGAATTGGCGCACGTGCATCCCGGCTTAAATGACGCCCTTGCCAGGCTCCCGGAATGAGCCCGGGTCGGACGGCAACCTAGATTACTAGGCTGCGTATGCTAGTGAGTTATCGGCACTTATCGTGCTTCCACCGATTAACGAGCAGGTGGGATCTCGGCTCGCCACGCCCCTCACAGCACTCCCCGTCGAAACCGTAACGCCCCCTATCACTGCTTATAGTATCATACCACGCGACGAACAAACGATGCAACAGGCGGTTTTCGCCCGTCACTCTTGGGTCATGACTACTCCCGCTCGCGCCCGGATGCTTTCGCCGTGCGCTCTATCTCTCTCTGCACGTTTCGCTTTGCGATGTCTTCGCGCTTGTCCCACGTCTTCTTGCCGCGGGCCAGGCCGATCTCAAGCTTGGCCAGACCCCCCCGAAGGTACATCCTAAGCGGCACTATGGTATACCCGCGCTCCCGAACTCGCGAATCGAGGCGCCGGATTTCCGACTTGTGCAGCAGCAGTTTCCGCGGACGCCTGGGGTTATGGTTGAACCTGTTTCCATAGTCATACTCCGCTATGTGCGAATTGACCAGAAACACCTCGCTGCCTCTGACTTCGGCGTACGCGTCGCCCAGGCTGACCCGGCCCTGCCTTACACTCTGGATCTCGGTCCCGGTCAGGGCGATGCCTGCCTCATATGTCTCCTCGATGAAATACTCGTGCCTGGCCTTCCGGTTAGTGGCTACAAGCTTCTCGTGAGTCTTCTCATTCGACACCCAACACACCCCCACGCCCCAGGCCCCGCGCAAACCCGGCCGCTGCCTGCGTATCTACATCACAGGCCCAGCTCCGCGGCGTGCTGCTGCATGGCTTGCAGGCACACACCCACGAAGTCGGAAAGCTCAATGCCTAACTCCGAACAAAGAGCGATCTGTTCACGCTTGGCGCCTCTGGCGAACCCCTTCTCATGATACCGATTGATGACGAAGCCGACA
>ERZ795047.4520-NODE-4520-length-11724-cov-7.327792_pt1 | contig 11724 bp, 12 predicted proteins | sample MGYA00375131_ERZ795047 | MGnify/ENA primary metagenome ERZ795047 (study PRJEB30176, sample SAMN05720228) | activated sludge metagenome | isolation source: Anaerobic digester | place: Japan | collected 2015-05-20 ... | reverse complement strand
CACGTCCTCGCGCGCGTGCGCGTCGCGCAGGAACTCGGGCCACGAGAACCATTCCATGACCGGGAACTCGCGCTGCATATAGTCGCAAGTGCCCGGAGGAACCGTGGACCGTATTCCCACGTAGCACACAGGGTCGTGCTTGTTGAGCCACTGCGCTGTTTCGTAGACCGCCCCGCAATCGCATGTCCCCGCCCAGCCCATCGGCGTCGGCACGCAGATGAGCGCCACGTCGCACCCGTTCGGGCTGCCCTCAATGCCCTTCGGCGGGTCGTGGTACACAACCTCATGCCCGCCGTACTCCAGCGCGTATCCGGTGGCGTCGCCCAGGACGCCCTTCCCGATGATGCAGACCTTCACTCACGCCACCCCCTTGCGCGCCACGATCTCGAAGTATTCCCGGCCAAGCGGCGTGTACTGAACCACGTTCAAAAGCGCATTCGCGCAGTAGCGCCGCACAATCTTCGGGAAGACCCGCTCCTCGATGATCTGCCGGTCGCGTTCCTGCCACGGAAACCGGATCACCAGATACCCGCCCTCCGCGAGTTGCGACGCGGCCCGCAGGATCAGGTCCTCGTGGTGCGGCGCGCGAATGTGCTCCAGGCAGTCGATCAGCGTTATCACGTCGAACGGTCCCTGCCCGATGGTGCGCGTCACGTCGGCCTGGTGAAACTCAGCGCCGCCGGGATTGTTCGCCGCCGCAAACTCCAGCAGGCCGCCCGCGACGTCGATACCCACCGCGCGGTGCCCCTCCTGCGCAAGAGTGCGGCTGATGTAGCCGGTGCCGCACCCGAGTTCCATGATGCTGCCGCCTTCCGGCAACCACCCGCGCACGGCATTGAGCGCGTCCACCTGCCGCCTATTGCCGTCCTGGTCGATCATGTGCCGCAACTGGTCGCCAGTGCTGTACCACTCGCCCACTGTCTGCGCGGTAAGCGGCCCGGTGATGATGTCGCAGGCCTTCTCCGCGAGGAGTTGCGCGTCATAGCGTGGCAGGACCGCCGCGCGCATCGTTTCTGCCAGCGCGCCCTTGTCCGGTTCCGCAAGCCACTTGTCAATGAGCGCGTAGAACCCTTTCGGCGTCTGCCAGACCCACTCTGCAGGGTACACGTCCGCTGCTCCGCGCCAGCAGTTCACGAGCGGCACGCACCCGCAGGCCATGCCCTCGGCAATGCTTGTGTGGCAGCCCTCTTCATTGCTTGCGCTCAGGACGAAATGCGACCGTTGGAAGACGTCGCGCAACTGGTCCTGCGGCAAACTCCCGCCGCACTCAACGCGGCGCTCGATGCCCAATCCCTCGATCAGGTCCTGCACGTTGATGTGGTACTCATGGTTCCCGTACCCGGCCTGCCCGCCATTGCCGTAGATCGCGAGGTGAAAGTCCTCGCCCAGGTCCGCCACGAGTTGCACCGCCGTGTACACCCGCTTCTTCGGCACGATGTTCCCGGCGAGCACGATCTTGTAAGGCGGCTCAAACTTCCGCGCCGCCGCGTCTATCGTCCACTGCTTTGCGTCGATGCCGACGTGCCCGAGGTTGACGACCCTCTGCGGCGGTGCCTGCCACTTTTCGCCGAACCGCTCCTCGACGTGCTGGCCCACGAAAAACAGGCAGGCGACCTTCTCCCACGGCACCTGCTTGATATACTCGTCGGCGTACATTTCGATACGGTGCGCCCGGACGAACACCGGCACATTGCCCGTATCGAAGTTCTGCAGGATCGCGTCCAGTGGCGGCTGTGCCCAGTCTACAAAGACCCGCTCGCACTGCGGAAGCATCTGCCCGAGTTGGAAGGCATTGTGCTCCACGCTTTCGGTATGCCGGTACACAATCACGTCATGGCCGCGCCGGTCCAGTTCCTGCATGATCGGCCCGCCAAACGTCGGATTGCTTGTCACCCATCCTATTCTCATGGTCGCCCCCCCAGGCGGTAAAACCGCGCAGGGCGGCCCCGGTTGCCCGAAAAGCCGCCCTTGCGCTGTCGCTGTGTGCTGCGTCCATTGCCGCGTACTACGACTGCAGGAACTGCTTGATGATGACCTGCCCCTGCAGATTGGCCTTCGTGCCGCTGCCCACGCTGTCGATGTCCACCCGCAGGTACTGCCCGGCGCTGAATACGCCAAGCGCCCCGCTGGTCGTTGCAGTCACGGACTTGAGCGAGGTCAGGCCGGGAGCCAACTTACTCCCGGTGCCGAACACGCTGTGGTGAGACGCATAGGTCGCGCCCACATGCACGTCGATGGCCGAAGTGCCGCTGGAAGGCGCGGTCCCGTAGGTGCCGCACGCGCCCACGACCACGCCCGCGTAAGGCATGGTCATGGCGATGATACCCGTCCGCGCCGCAGGCGTCGCCTGCTCGAAGTTCAGGAACGCGATTGCGTAGGGCTTGCTCAACTTGTCGCTGGTGATGGAACCGGCAAGCTTCGCGTTCGTCACCGTCGCATCATCCAGATCGGCCCCGTTGATGCCAGCAGGAGGAACCCCGGGCGTCCAGTTCTTGCACGTTACGCTCATTCGCTTGTCACCTCCTCAAGGTGAGTAGCGGGGCGGGCTGTCACACCCGCCCCTTGGACGCTACAGGGCTGCATTGCAGTCCAGGACGTGAACGGCGGCGCTGTCGAACTTGCGGAACCCGGTCCAGTAGGAGAAGGTCCACACGTTCACCTGCCGCGTGATGATCTTGTCGGTCTCCTGCAGGAACCCGCCGCTGGTGTACTTCTTCAGCGCGCGGCGGCTGTCCACGCCGACAACCAGACGGTCAGCGTAAGACGAACCGCTTACGCCGCCATCCCAGCGCCGGTAAGACACGTTCAGCGGAGACACGATGTCCATGACGTACCCGCCGGGCTTGCTGGCGGCCTTGAACTCGGCGAGGTTCGCGATCAGGGCGAGGTCCGTCTTGCCCGCGACCGCCTTGTCGATGTTGTACGGCTGGCTCGGATTGTACACCCACGACAGCATGTCGGCGTAGGTGATACTCCCGGCAGTGGTGACATCCACGTCGGTGGAGTCGCTCTCGGCAGCGCCCGCCGTGGTGCCGTCGCCGCCCACCAGAACATCCATCGCGAGATCGGTTTCGTCCACGGCCACCTGCTCGGCGATCTGGCGGAAGTGCCAGCCGAGCGCGTCATACCGCTGATTGCGGATGACCTCGTAGGCGGCCTCGATGGACGCGCCGTACTTGTACAGGTAGATGTCGGAGTCAGCGAAGGTCAGCTTCACGCGCGGCAGTTCGTCGCCCGGCATGGTCTTCTTCAGGGACCGGGTGTGCGCGGCATTGCCGCCCGCGTACAGGGCGCGCACGGTCTCGCTGTTGACCTGCTCCTGGCTGAAGATCAGCCACGGGACGAGACCGGCGGCGATCAGGCCAGCCTGAATCTCGCTCTCGATGTACGCCGGGAAGAGGGACTGCACGCCGCTGTCCGGGCCGTAGAAGTCGGCCACGGTCACAAGGCGCTTCTTTTCGGTCTGCTCATACCACATGAGCTGGTGGTTCAGGGCAGCGCGGCCCTCGGCCCACTGGTCAACCGGGTCCATGCAGATGTCCTTCACCGCGTCGCCGTACTGCGACAGGAAGCGGGTCTTGCAGGCTTCCACCAGTTCCGGCGGCGCCGGCGACTGCTCCGCGAGGTACATCGGCGCGGGCTTGCCGTGCTGGGCACCGGCCTCCGCGTAGAACGCAGCGTCAATCTCCTTCGCCTTCAGGACAGGCTCCGGGAGTTCAATCGTCTTGGTCATTGCACGTCCTCCTTTCGCCTGTTACTTGGCGAGGAACTCCAGCTTGCCGGATGCGTTGCCGTCCTTGCTCACACACACCGCGAACTTGTTGTTCGCCGCGTTTGAGGAAGTCAGCACGTAATTCGACTGGCTGGCCGCCGAGATGATGTAGTACCCCAGGGTTGCGGTGCCGCTGTAGTCCGCCTCGAAGACCTTGTTGTACCCGAACCATTCCACGGTCGCGAGGTAGTTGTCGTCCGACAGGTCCCGGATGCGCCCGAGGACCTCGATGTCAGCATTCGTGCTGGCCTCATCGATGACCCAGTTACCCGACGTGCTCAGCTCAACCAGGTCGCCCACGGCGGGGCCGGTGGTCACGAAAGTCGACTTGACGTTGCAAACGGTCTTCAGGGTCACGCCCTTGTCGCCGCCGCCAACGATGCGAATTGCCATCCTGCTTACCTCCTCGTTAAACGACGCTCAGGCGTGCGCGCACAGGCTTGGCGGGTTCGTCCGCCGCATCCTGTTCCACGACCTCGCCCGGCTCGCTGGGAGTGGACTGCCGCCCCGAGTGCATCCCGTCTACGATCTCAAGCCACCGGGCCTGCAGGCCGAGCAGCTTGTCAGCGGGCATGGTTTCCAGACTGTCGCCGAATGCGGCCTTGAACGCTTCGAGTTCCGCGTCACGCTGCACCAAGGCGGCGAGACGGTCCACGTCCTTGACCACGCTGTCGCGCAGGCATGCGTCATTCGCGATTGTGGCCTCAAGCGCGGCGATCTTCGCGTCACGCTCGGAAACATCCGCTTCCAGCGCCGTCACTTTCCCGGCGAGTTCGTCAGCTTCCGCGGCCTTCGCATCGAGCGCGGCCTGCAGTTCGGCGGTCTTGTCCTCTGCCATGTTGTCCCCACCTTTCTGTATTGTGTCTGGTTCGGCACTGGTTGCCCCGTCGCCGGACTGCTCGCCAGCGGAAGCAGCCCCACTCCCGTCTTCGGCGTCCAGGATCATCCGCTTCGCCGTCTCCAGGTCGCCGCTCGCGAGTGCGGCGTCCAGCGAGACCAAACGGGTGCCCTGCAACTCCGGTAGGTACACGATTGAGCCCTCCAGCATCGAGCCCGTGCCCCGGTACACCATGCCGCAGAGGACGCGGTTCTCCGGGTCTGCCGGGTCGGGCAATACGTCGCGATCCGGCGCGGCAAGGTCAGTGCGCGGGTACGCCTGCCCCGGAACGTGCTTGCAGAGCTTCGCGTCCATGATGTTATTGCCACAGATACTGCACTCGGCCCAGTCCAGCTTCATGCCCACCGAGACGTACCGCCACGCGCCGCTGTCCATCATCGCCCGCGCGTGCTCATTCTGCGAAGTGCGCGGCATGAAGAACTTCGTCACGCCCCAGGTGGTGCCGTTCTCCCGTTCCTCGTACCCGTCGAAGAAGAGGCCAATGGGTTCGGCAGGGAAGCCCTTGTGGGCGCTATGGCCGATGAGCAGGCTCTTGCCCGGCGCATCCGCCATCAGGGACTGCTGAAACCCACGCGACAGTTTGAGCACCTTGGACCTCGACCACTGGTCGTTCGTCAGCCGCATACTGCGCACGTAGTAGTTCTCGCGCGGCGGTGCGTTGTCCGGGTCCAGCGCGAACTGCTTGATGCGCTCGTATTCCTCTTCGGTGGGCACCGTCTTATCGGCCCCGGCACCATCGCGGTCTACAAGCTGGACCTCGAAAGTCACGGTCTGGCTGATCGGCATTCCGTGGCTTGCGAACTCGGCCTTATGCTCATTGACCCACTGTTCGCAGGTCTCCGCAGTGCCCCACTTCGCCGGGTCGAACAGGAACTCACGCACCTTCCAGAGGCCATTGCGCGCGAGAGGCGACCAGCGCGCCATCAGGCCGTCCGCTGCGCTGATCGGCTGCAAACGGGTGGCACTGTCGAAGTCCGCGCCCTTGAAGTTCGGGTTTACGACGGCGTAGAAACCGTCCACATTCGTTGCCATAGTTACCTCCGGCAGAGGAGCCGGACAGTTTCGATGAGCCGCCCCAGTAACGGCATCTCTTTCATGCCCGCCCAGCAACGCCCGCAGAGCACGACGCCCGGCAGGCCGTGGGCGTCGTCAAAGACGATAGGTCCGAGGATCGCGCGCCTGCAGCGTCGGCAAGTCACGCCGCGTCACCGCCCGGCGCTTTCCCGCACCTGCTGCACTTGTCCGGTTCAGGCTCCTCAATGTCGCGCCAGAGCAGCAGGCCGCAGTGCCTGCAAGTGGTGGCCGTCTCGGTGGGCACGCTGCCCGCGAGTTCCGGGTGGATCGCCGGGGCCTCGTCGCGCTTACGCCGCTTTGCTTCCGCCATCATTGCCATCTCCCAGGTAGTCCTCGCCCGTCTTCGCGGACACAAAGACGTGCCCGCAATGGTCGCAGCAGACCTTAGGGCGTGTCAGCAGAACCGCCAGATTGCACTTCGGGCACGGTATCCACGACCAGCCCAATGCGCTTCCGCTTGTCTGCAAGGTCACCGCCATCGGACTGCACCTCCTGAAGCTCCGGGTCCGGTGTGTTCGCATCCTGGAAGGCCCGCCTGCAGTCACCACAGACAAAGCACATTCGACCACCGAAAAAACGTTCCCAGGTTGCGGGCTTCTCGCATCCGACCACTTCACACTGTCGCGCACTCATGGGAACGCCTCCCGTTGATGTCCTCGCTGTCGTGTCTCGGCAGGTAGCCCACCCACGGCAGGCTGTCCGTCTGGCGAATGACTGCGACGCCCTCCGGGTACTCCGGCAGGGGCGTCAATGTCAGGTTCAGCGCGTACTCCACAAGCAGGCGCGGCAGGTTGTAGCCCGTCCGCAGGAAGTACACGTAACTTGCGGTCAGGAACCGCCCAGGGTTGATCTCCGTGATCTTCGGTTGCCCGTACTTGTCTTCTTTCAGGTCCACGCTGTACACGCCGTGGGGTTCTCCGTCGATAGCCCGCACCGCCCAGCGCGCCACGTCCTCCGCGTTCGGGTCGGAAATGCACCGCGAGACCGCGCTGCTGCCCACGCCGCAGACGGACGGCTCCACGCTGGTGACCTTGTAGGACAGGCGCTCTTTGGCGAAATGCCCGATCAGGCTGCCCTGCCAGTAGAGAAGCTCCACGCTGATGTTCCTGCCCGGCAGGTACTCGCTGCACATCTGCCCGGTGAGCTTCGCCGCACCCGCGCCGCCCGCCCCGTGGGTGTCCCGCACCCAGTAGGTCTCCGGCGCATGGTCGCCCAGTATCTTCGCCGCCAGTTCCTTGTTCTGGCAGCGCTCGATCACGTCCGCAGGCGGCAGGTAGGTATTCGGCCTGCCCGCCCAGAGGCGCACGAGGCTATCCGGCACCGGCAGGATCAGGTCCGCGTCGGTGCTCGGCGTCAGGTCGCACTCGGCCACCTTGCGCGCCCACGGGTTGTCATCCCACCCGGTGAGCGTGTAGCGGTCGTCATTGGCGAGACAGCGCGTCAAGCCGACGCCTGCAACGCCGCCCGCGCCGAGAATGTGGACGATAGGCTTCCCCATTGGTCATTGACTCCCCAGGCAAACGAAAAGACCGCCCTATTGGGCGGCCCTATTGTGCGGCTTTGCGGCGCGGCAAGCGCGCCTGTACTCGCGGTGGCGGCTCTGGCTGCACCGCCCGCACCGGCTGGTCCACCGGCATCCTGCCGATGCCCCCGGTCAGTATCCGCTGCTCCGCGAGGTGCGCTTGGCAGATATGGCAGGCAGTCGGCGACACGTCCAGAAGCATGTACCCGCTGTCAGGGTCGATGGTGAGACCACAGACACAGTTCGGATGGAAGGGTGGCGTGGCGATATTCTCGCCGCCCGCATTGCGCGGCAGGACGTAGCCTGCCTCCCCATACTGGCGCTCCATTGCGAAGTTCTGGCCGAATGCGATCTCCGTCCGCGACAGGCGCGCCCACTGGTAATTCTGCACATGGGCGAACTTCGCCCGCAGGTCCCGCGCCACTTTCAGCGGGTTCTCGCCATTCTCCATCGCCCGCAGGAGCAGGTCGCGAATGCTGCCGCCCTGCAGGTCTTCGGCGGTCAGGATGTCCCCGATCTTCACCCGCGCCCCGTCACTCAGGCGCTCGAAGGCGCGCCGGAACAGTTGCTCCCGCGCTTCCTCCAAACGCGGCCCGAGAAGGCGCGCCGCGTCGTCGCCGATCTCCCGCGTGGCGCGATCCAGGCCGGTTGTCAATGCCGTCCGCAGTTCACCCGGCAGAAGCGGCTTGCCTTTGTATATCGGCGTGTTCACGTCGATTTCCGCGTTACTGGGCCGCGTGAATGCCTCCGGGTCCCGTGCATGACCGAGTATGCTATCCTCGATATGACGCCCGGCGCGGACCAGCGCGTCACTCAGTTCCGGCGTGAACTCAAACCGCTCCGCTGCGTCGAAACTGCCCTTGAAGCGTGCCGCCTTCCAGATATACTCCCCTGCCGCCTGCCAGACGCTTCCGATAGCTTCCCACAAACGCCGCTCTTGAGCGGCGATCTCCGGGAAGCGCGCCGGTTTCAATGCGCCCAGCTTGCGGCCCATCGCTTACGACGTCTCCTTGACGTACTCAATCGCTACGTCCAACTGGGAGGCCGTCACGTTCACGCCCGTCAGGTTCAGCACTGAGACCTTGAACCTACGCGGGAGCGGACCCGGCACGAAATCCGCCCACCTGTGTGCCGCGTTCTTCGTCACGTTGTGCTCGTACTGGTGCAAGACGTCGTCACTGTGCGCGGTGCCCGTGTTCACGATGCCGTCCGGCAGGAGCTTGACCACGAAGCGCGGCTTGCCAGCAGTGGGTGTTGCCGCAAGTGCCGTCGCCCCGAGCGTGGTGAATATCCACGCCCCGCGAACGAGGGTATCGTCGCCGATGTCATGCTCGCCGCTGGTAGACGCGGAACCCGCCGTGGGCGCGGCATCCGCGATGAGCGCGCTGGACACGTATTTGATCGCCATTAGTCACGTCCTCCCATCGGATACGCGCCCCAAAGCGCCTGCGCCGCCGCGTCTGCGCCTGCGTTCGCATTGCCGCCCGCCGCGCCCGGCATGACCGGCGCGTCCATTGCAGTGACCACCGGGTCTTCAAAGCCCGCAAGTTCCGCCGCCCCGTCCTGGTCGATGAACCCATTCGCCCAGGCGGTCAGCGCATACTGCAAGCGCGTGGTGTCGGCAACCGCTTTCACGCGCTCGGCCTCCGCCGTCTCGCGCCTGTCCTGGAGGTTGACATCTTCCCAGTCGACATAGGCATTGCCGCGCCACCCCTTGACCCTCTGCACCCAGTCGATGACGCGCTCGAAGTCCGGCTTTAGTTCCGCCCGGAAGTCGTCAATCGCGCCGATAATCGCGTCCGCCTGCTGCTGTGACAGGCGCTCCGTGGTGCTCCACTGCAAGCCCAGCATGAACGGCGCAAGTTCGACGCTGGACACGATCTGCTCAGTGAGCGCCCGATACGTGTTCGAGAACTCAAGCTCTTTCACGTCCGCGCCGATGGACTGGAAGGTCAGCCCGCCCTGCAAGGCCACCGTAAAGTCGATGATGCCCTCGTTATTGCGCCGCGCCTTCTGGCTGTCGTGCCAGGCGCTTTCTATCGCGGAACGCCGCGCGGAGAGTTGCTCGTCACTTACCGGGATGTCGCTGTCCACCGTATGCAGAATCAGGAAACTCGGTGCCCCGTGCCGCTGCCACATCTGCCGCACCGCGTTTTCCATGCGCAGGCAAATGTCCGAGACGAACGGGATTGACCGCAGGAGGCTGACGCCCAATGGGTCGTCGCCTTCCTTGTTCAAAGCCGAGTACAGGATGAGCGACTGGTCCGGGTAGATGATCTCCTGCCCAAGGGCATTGCGCTCCCCGACCTGCAGGCCTTCCTCCGTGCGGATGAGCCGGACCTTCTTCGCGTCGATGACCGTCAGCCCGGCAATGTCGCGCTTCGTCTCAGACAGCACGATCTCGCCAGCCGCATGGCCGTACTGCAAAGCCTGCCGCACGTAAGGCCGCGTGAACGGCGTAATGCCACGGAAGACGTCCTCGACAACGCAGTTGCCTATCCACTCGTTCAGCGCGGTCTCGGTGGCTTCATTGTCACACTTGACGGTGAACGGCACGATCATGCGAGCGAGCTTGCGCAGGCCCACGTCAAGGAACGGGAACGCCCGGATCAGGCTGTCGTAGACCGCGAGGTCAACGTCCTGCTTCAGCGTGTTCGTGCCGACAATACCCAATGGGCTGTCGTAACTGCGCGAACTGCTGGCGACGCTGATGACCGGCGTATCCGGGGACACGGAGGGCACGTCGCCTGCCGCCGCGACTGCCTGGCGCGCCTGTTTTGTGAGCGGCCAGAGTCTCATGCTTGCCTCTCTATGTAGCCTGCCGAGATACCGCCGAGCCCCGCTGCGTCCGTTAACGCCGTGAAGCACCGGCACGTCGCGTCGATCTGGTCGTCCTGCTGGTCCTTCACGTCCGGGTTAAAGTTGCAGAACTCATCGATGAACGTTTCATTCCACGGCCCACGCACCAATGCCACGTTCCCGGCTTCGCACTGCGCGGCAAACGCCTCCGCTCGCAGGTGCTTCGGTCCCGTCTCTGGCGATGCGTGGATGATATGTCCTGCCAATAGCTTGACGAGTTCCTGCGTCTGCGCCTTGCCCGCCTGCCCAGGGTCTTGCGGTATCGATATACGCACCTGCTTCCCGTCCTGCTGTGCAGTGACCCGTATCAGGTCGCGCACGCCCGCAGGCCCGAGTTGCTCCCGCCGCACGTCGTCAATGTAGAAGCGCCCATTCTTGACGCCCCGCACGCCCACCGTGTAGTCGCCGCCCTCTGCTGTGCCTGCAAGGTCCCATCCGCGCGCCTTGTCGCCAATCGCCGGGGCCGCGTCCACGATTTCAAACCAGTGGCGTTTGAACATGCCGCCTTCGCGCGGCGCGGGCCTCTGCTGGTACAATGCCGCGAACCCGTAACTGCCCAGCGTCGCCCGCCTGTCCTCAAGTGCCGCAATGTCGTAACGCTGGGGCCAGAGGGCTTCACCCGGCGCACGCCCGAGCGGGTCGTTCTCCTCGGCGAGAGCCGGAAGGTTGATGATCGTCCAGTCTTCGCGCCCCTGGTCGTGGGCGATGATGCGCCCTGGCAGGTCGTCGTGGTGCCAGCGCGTAGCCACAAGCAAAACGCGCGCCCCAGGGTGCAGGCGCGTGTACAGGTCATCCGTGTACCAGTTCCAGTTCTTCTCCCGATACGTGAGGCTGTCCGCCTCCTCGCGGGATTTCACCGGGTCGTCAATCGTGAGAAGGTCCGCGCCGCGCCCGGTGACACCGCCGCCCATGCCGACGCAGTACATGCCGCCATCGTGCCCGAGTATCTCCCACTCGTCGGCGCTGGACTTCGCCGGGTCCACGCGCACGCCGAAGACCCCGAGCTTGTGGGCCTCGTCAATCGCGTTCCGGGTATGCCGCCCCCAGGTGGCCGCGAATGTATTCCCGTAGCCTGCCTGGATGATCCGTTCATCCGGCATCTGCCCGAGCAGCCATGCCGGAAAGTACCGGCTACAGAGTTGGCTCTTCCCGTGACGCGGAGGCATGAAGACCGCAAGGCGCTTGATGCGCCGTGCCGCGAGGTCCATGAGCCGCAGGTTCAGGAGTGCATGGTGCGGCGCGCAATGCCAACGGCCATCCGACAACACCCATGCAAGACCCGCAGGCGTCTGCCGGGCTATTTCAATCCTCTGATCCCTCGTGAGGTGCTTCGGGTCCATCGATCTGTTCCTCGCCGCCTGAGAGACGGCTGATTAGCTGCGTCGCGAGTGCGCAGGCTTCCGGGTCGGCGAGTAGCGCAAGGCTGGACTTGGTTTCCACCTGCAGCGCCCCGCCGCCCGCCCCGGTGAGTTCGTGGCGCTCCTTGCGGCCCCACCGCTCCGGGTGCTTCCGCTCAAGCCACCATTCCGCGTGCTTCGGGTCTTCTTCCGCCGCCTTCATCACGAACCGGATACGGTGGCGCAGCAGCGCGTCGTTGAC
>ERZ795047.4519-NODE-4519-length-11725-cov-9.711225_pt1 | contig 11725 bp, 7 predicted proteins | sample MGYA00375131_ERZ795047 | MGnify/ENA primary metagenome ERZ795047 (study PRJEB30176, sample SAMN05720228) | activated sludge metagenome | isolation source: Anaerobic digester | place: Japan | collected 2015-05-20 ... | reverse complement strand
GTTGAAACATGATGCGCCTTTCCTCGTAAATGTCCGCGATTATAGCAGATCATCCTTGTGGCGTGAACGGCCAATCCCGGCGGAGAAGTAATGGGTAATAGGTAAGAGGTAATCAAAATCGCTATCGCTATCGCCGCAAGTCGCAGGTCGCGGGTCAAGCGCTCTTGTTGCGGCCACGCAGTGGCCCGCAACCGTGAGAGTAAAAGCGTTGTTCGGATTTGTTTAACCACAGAGGCGCAGAGACGCAGAGTTTTTTGGGAGATGGCGCTCTCGGTTTCTTGGAACCGCCAAGATGCCAAGAACGCCAAGGTTTTTTTAGGGGCCTTACCACGAAGTCACGAAGAAGGAAAAAAACATTAAAAAACTCTCTGTGCCTCCGTGCCTCTGTGGTTCCCTTGATCCTTGCCGAGCACTGCCCCCTAAAAAAACTTCGTGTCTTTCGTGCCTTCGTGGTGAAAAACTCACTTCGGCGTTCAGCGGCACTCACCGATAAATGTCACTTCGGTGACCCATGGCGATAACCGTGACCACAAGCCGTGCATCGTGAATCTCATAGATCACACGGTAGGCTCCAACACGGATTCGCCATGCAGGGCGTCCAGAAAGTTTGATGCATCCGGCAGGACGTGGATTCGCGGCTAGAGCTCGAATCGCAGCAACGATACCGGGCTGGGCACTACGCTCAATTCCTGCAAGTTGCTTTTGGGCAACGCGCAGAATATCGATCTCATAGATCACGCCTGACAATCCTGTTCGATCTCTCGAACGGCCAGTTCGAAGGGGATCTTGTCGGCAGCATGGCGCTGGGCTTCGTCGTATGCGCGGATATCGTCCAGCTCCTCCAGCTCACTAACGATGTGTTCCCATTCGTCCGCCGTCACCAGAACCGCCTTGCGCTTCTGGTGTTTGTCGACAACGTATTTTGGACTTAAAGTTATCACGGTATCACCACGAAGTCATTATGGCCGACTCACTCGCCTAAATCAACCCCTCTTTGTACAATTTCTCCAAACCACGAACCACACCAAATACACGAAAACAGCGCCGTGCCTTTTCGTATCCATTCGCGTGATTCGCGCAATTCGCGGTTGAAAAGCCGAGCCGTGCCTTTTCGCGTATTTCGTGTTTTTCGTGGTTAAAATTTACTTCGACGTTCTGAGTTCAGCGTTCAGCGTTCCCAAAAAATCACGAAAAAATGTCTTGCGCGGTTTCCCGCAGTTTTCCGATTTTTTCGGTTGACTTTTATCCCCCCCCGCACAATGTGTGCCAACCATGGGGTCGGCATTTCCCCAGTCAAGCCCATAAGCGTGTAACGATCTGAAATCACTGGAAAAAGTAAACGAGAGAGGATGATGTCCGATGAACGAAACACTTGGAACAAAGACTAACGAGAAAACGATCTTTGCTATAAGAGGCGTGAAAGACACGGGAAAGACGCAGACCATTAGGAAGATTCACAGGTTGCTTGAGAAAGCTTATCCCACGGCAAAGGTTACATGGGTCTATCCAAAAGAGGATCCCTTAAATTCCCCTCAAGACATTTGTCTGTTCATGGAAATAGACGGGGTGTGGATCGGAATAGAAAGTCAGGGTGATCCTAGCTGTCGTTTACCGGAAAGTTTAGAAATGTTTGCAAAACACCAACCGCCCTGCGCTGTGATCCTGTGCGCCACGCGAACACGCGGGGGGACAGTTTGGGCGGTTGACGGGCTTGAACACGCCTACGGATATAAAGCTGTCTGGATAGAAAAGGAAGATTACCAGAAAGACAGCAAGGACAACGATCAAGAGAACGCCGAATGCGCTAATCACATCTTCACGCAAATCGTACACCTGCTACCCCAAAAGCCGGCGCATTAACTCCTAACTCGTGGGTGGGTTCAGCCTTGTGAAAACCCACAACCTAGGTACAAATCCATGACCACAAAAACACGTATCATTCCCGCACTGCTCCTTTCCGCCATGCTACTGCCTCTCTCGGTGTCCGCCTACACCTACACCGTCAGCAACGGCAAGGCCACCATCACAAAATACAATGGCTCCGGAGGTGACGTCTCCATCCCTTCCTCCCTCAACGGCTATTCTGTCACCTCTATCGGCTACAAAGCCTTCTCTAGTTGCTCCTCCCTGACATCCGTCAACATCCCAGACAGCGTCACTTACATCGGGTCTTACGCCTTCTCCGCCTGCACATCCCTCACCAATGCCACCATCGGCAACAGCGTCACCTACATCGGTGAATACGCCTTCGACTACTGTCCCGCACTCACCTCCGTCATCATACCAGACAGCGTCACCTACATCGGTCGTCGCGCTTTCCAGCAATGCTCCTCTCTGACATCCGTCAACATCCCAGACAGCGTCACCCACATCGATGTAGGCACCCTCCAGCAATGCTCCTCCCTGACATCCATTACCATCCCAGACAGCGTTACCAGTATCAGCGCGGGTGCCTTTTCCGGTTGCACTCTTCTCTCCTCCGTTCTTTTCACCGGCAACGCCCCGACCATCTATAAGGACGCTTTTGAGGCCACTCCTGCCACCCTCTATTACTTCCCAGGTACATCTGGATGGGGCACCAGCGTCGCCGGTCGTCCTGCCAAACCCCTGCTCTCATATGACGAAAAGAACGGCGGTGCCACGATTACCAGCATAGACACTTCCTTCACCGGCAACTATGTGCCTCTCCCCCCAAAACTCGCCGGTCTCCCCGTTACCGCCATCGGCTCCTCCGCCTTCCGCTCCTGCATCGACCTCACCTCCATCACCCTCCCCGACAGCGTCACCACCATCGGACCTTATGCCTTCCACGGTTGTACGTCCCTCACCTCCGCCAACATTCCGGACGGTGTCACCAGCATCGGCACCTACGCCTTTTACAATTGCCATTCGCTTCAAGAGGTCACCCTTCCTGACAGCGTCACAACCATCGGCGACTATGCCTTCGCCTTCTGTTCATCCCTTTGGGACGTGATCATCCCCGATAACGTCAAACGCATCGGACGCGGGACGTTCTCCGGCTGTTACAGCCTCGAATCCGTCACCCTCCCGACCGGCATCACAGCCATCGGCGATGACGCCTTCTCCTACTGCGCCTCTCTCACCGCTATCGCCCTCCCCGACACGCTCACAACCATCGGCGACTATGCCTTCACCGGTTGTGATTCGCTCTCCTCCGTCACCATTCCTGCAGGCGTCACGTCAGTCGGTGACGACGCCTTCTCCTTCTGCGACTCCCTCACCTCCGTCCTCTTCACCGGTGACGCCCCGGACATCGGCACCTACGCCTTCGACAACACCCCCGCTACGCTCTACCATCTTCCCGGCACAACCGGCTGGTCATGCCCCCCCGCCGGTTATCCCGTTGTCTGCTGGAATCCGGCCTTCAGCCCTGCGTCACCGCCGCGCTTCGATTCCGGTGCGTTTTCTTTCACGCTCACCGGCAACGCCGACCTCCCCGTCCGCATCGAGGCGTGCGACAGCCTTGCCGCCCCGGTCTGGGCACCCGTCAGCGACACCACCATCCCCGCCTCCGGCACCCTCGACTTCACCGACCCCGACGCCGCCTCCCGTCCCTCGCGCTTCTATCGTGTGCGCTTCCCGCAATAACCTGAGCGTTTTTTTTCACACGGAGGCACGAAGGGCACAAAGGATTTGTGATTTGTGATCTAGGAGCCGCAAGTCGCAAGTCGCGGGTCAACCTCTCTTGTTGCGGCCACGCAGTGGCCCGCAACCGTGAGAGTAAAAGCGCTGCTCGGGTTTTGAAACCGCCAAGACGCCATGAACGCCAAGGGCACCCCTAGTTTTCATGAAGTTTCATGTGTTTCATGGTTTCATTTTCATACTTCGGCGTTGGACGTTCTACGTTCAGAGTTCAGCGTTCATTCCGTCTTATTTTTCCGGCACGAACAGGTTCAGCAGCACGCCGGGGCGGATGCCGAAGAAGGAGGCGCGCTTGCCGCGGCCGAAGCGTTCGTCGGCCACGTCGCCTTGATCGGCGGCAGCGACGACGATGGTCGGTTGCAACTCTGCCGGGATGTCTTCCACGCGATTCCAGTACCCCACGTTGCGGTACTTACGCAGATACCACGGCAGCGGCCAAGTGTCGGGTGTGGGCACGGCCAGCGCGATCAGGGTATCGGTGCCCTCGGCCTGCTTCGCAGCGCGTTCGATCTCGGCCACCAGATTCATCGCGTCGGTGCCGGTGTGGGCATAGACATACGGGTTGCGCGGATCGGCCGGCATCTTGAAACACGCGCGATGCGCCTGCATCACATGATGCCGCACCAGCACGGCGACGCCGAACAGGATGGCCAACTTTCCGCATAGATGCACTGCCGCGGGCAGCGGCCCCGTACGCTGGCCATCGGTCCGCGAAAAGGCCTTCCAGCACACTCCGATACCCACCCCGGCGAGCAGGATGAAGCCGTGCAGGAACGAGAGCGCGCACCATGGCGTCTTGTACGGGATCGCGCTGTAGAGCGCCGTCAGGGCCAGCGTGTAGACCGCCAAAAAACGCACCCAGCGCTGACGGCCCCGGGTCTCTTTGCTCGCCGCACTGTGCCGCCGAAACGGCAGGATGGACAATAGGATCGCCAGCGCCGCCGGCAACAACAGGCCGGCCTCGCTCCAGACGGGCCCACGTCCATATTTGAACCAGAAGATGATCTTCAGGTAAAAATTCCAGGGGTGCTGATGCTCCGGCACCGCTGTGGCCCGCGTGTGATAGGTCTGGTAGGTCGAGAAGAGCGCATCGTAGACACCACGCGGATAGGTGAAGAACGAGGAGTATAAGAGCACGGCCACAAACGCCGCCACACCGACCGCCACCAGCGCATCACGCGTACGCCACGCGCGCCACAGCCCGCCGAAGCCGCAGGCCGCGACCATCGCCACCGCCGCAGCGGCGAATGAGAGCACCACCGTCTCTTTGGTCGCAGCGGCCAGACCCGCGAACGCGCCGAAGGCCGCAGCCCAGACTAGAGTTTCTGGTTTCTGGTTTCGGGTTTCGGGTTTCGGGTTTCGGGTTTCGGGTTTCGGGTTTCGGGTTTCGGGACAGAGAGTGCCGAGGCATAACGCACGGCGCACAACAGCATGCCGGTCAGGAAGGTGATCAGCATCGACTCCTGAATGAAAAAGCGGTTGTAGTAGACCATCGCCGGGGACACGACGGTGAGAAGCGCAGCGCTGTAAAGTCCGACCCGGTTGACGAACAGGCCGTGCCCGTTCGCGCATGAGCCCAGTCCCAACATCAGCAACAGCGTCAGCAGGCTGAACGTCACCGGCACCAGGCGGAAGTTCCACTCGGTCGTCTCGGCGAAGGTGTCCGCCGAAGCCCGGCAGAAGGGCCAGGCCGCGAAGTAGAGCGTCGGCCCGTGGTGGTCGGCGGGATCGTAGTGGTAATACCCCTGATCCAGCAGCAGTCCGGTCCGCACCGCCTGATTGGCCTCGTCGCCGTGCATCGGCCGCTGGTCGAGGCGCGGTACACGCAACACCAACGCGCCGATGATGATCGCGGCAACCGCCGCCCAACCTAACACGCGTGACAAGGCATATGTCATCTCATTATCTCCTCGGCCCCACTCCCGGCAGGCCGACCGGCCCTTGCTGCATCATCTGTCGCAGAATCGGCTCCGCCACCTGACGCAACATAGGGTTTTCTTGAATCCGTTGCAACGCTTGGGATTTGCCCAATTCGATCGCCTTGCGCAATGCGTGCTGCATCTGCTGTTGCTGTTGGCGCATCGCGCAGAGCGTCGCCATATCGAGCCATGCGCTCCAGTCATCCGGGCGGAGCAGCAGATAGCGCGAAAGCGGCACGATCATCTTGTCCGGCTGGCCGGCCTCGCCGTACACCCGCACAATCTCCATAAGCTGCTCAGCGGAGGCGGTGGACGGCAGGCGCGCCATCACATTGTCCATCACCTTGGCCGCGTCCGCATGTTTCTTGACGCTATTCAGCAGCGTACCGATTTCGAACAGCCGTTCGACCGGAAGATTGGGTAGCCCCGCCAATTGGTTCAGGTAGGTGGCCGCCGATTCATTCTGCCCCAACTCGCGGTAAGCCATAGCCAACTCAAAGGCGTCATCTGGCGAGAGCGACTTGTCGGCCTGTGCTTTGGCGGTCAGTTCGCGCACTTTGGCTTCGGTCTCGCGCACGCGGCGGATAAACGCCACAAAGTCGAAGCCGCGCCCGTTGTTGGGGTCGCGCCGATTGTACTCATCGAGAATGTCGATCGCCTCGGCGTAACGCGCCTGACGCAGCAGCACCTCTTGGATCAGACGGAAGTTCGCCTCCGGGCTGACCGGATAGAGCGTTCGCGCCTCTTGGAAGGCCCGCTCGCTCTCGCCCAGCATACCGCGCGCTGCGTAGAGGCCGGCGATCGCACTGCGCAGTTTGGAGAACGACTTCTGAGCGGGCAGGTCACGCCGGAATTTCGGCGAGCGCAACAGGTGACGCGTATACCAATCCCAGAACATCATGTCGTCCTGCATGGTCGTGCGGTCGATCGGCGTCTTCTCGGAGTTGATCTTCATGATCAGCCCGTGCGGCGTGAGATACGGGAACATCCAGTTGATGACGTAGCTCTCTTCGATATAGAAAGCGTGACGCGCCTTGTTCTTCTGGAAGATCATGTCGCACAGGATGCCGTTGATCTCCATCACGCCCAGCGCGCCGCTGACTTGCACGCGTCCGTTCTCAATCGTCAGATCGGCGTTCTTGGGACGCTTGCCCGCCTGCACCTCGTCGACATAAATCTGGAAGGCGCGCGCGCTGTCGTCCGGCGTCGGTATCCAGATGGGGTTGCCGTACAGATCGCGCATGGTGTTCATGTAGGTGTTGTCGGCCAGCGCGTTCTGCGTGATCAGAAAGACATCGGGCCGCACCTGCGCAGAGTAGATCATGTAGGTGGGCACGAAGCGTCCGGGATCGGTGCCGCCGAAAAAGATAGCGTTGGGCTCCATCTCGGGCGGGAAGAGCGGGTTGGGCAACGGCTCTTCGTCGGCATCCAACTCCTCCATGATCGCATCCGCGCCGCGCAACTGGTAGTTGCCGAACTGCCAACCGAAATCGTGGCCGTTCTGCTCCGCGCCGCTCATCGAGAAGACCAGATACTCGTTGTTGTAGTTTTCGTAGATCGGGATGGTTGCAATCAGCAACCCCGCACACAGCATCCCGATGCGCAATGGCTTCAGCATCGACTCGGGCAGCGTGCCGCGCTTGACCAGAGCCTTCAGCAGACGGTTGCCGATCGCCAGACCAAAAACAAGACCGTAACCGATCCAGATCGCGAAAAGCGCGTGCGAACTGATGAACTTGACCTTCTGGATAAACATGTCCTGCAGGTCACCCTTGATGTTGGCGAGCACCACGAGCAGCACGCTCATGACCAAGAAGCCGGCCGCCGTGGAGATGAGCCATTGCTGCGTGACCATATCCATGTCCGAGCGGAAATCAATCGTTTTCTCGGCCCACCTGCGGAATAAGAACCAGCCTGCGGTAATCGCCGCCAGGATAACCAGCGACAAGGCCAGTGCGCCGACCTTGGCACCGGTCCCCGGATCCGCACCCGGCTCGGACATCATGCTGAGGATGCCCTTGGCCACGAACAGCCAGACAATCGCCGCCACGCCAGCCAGCGTGATGCCGGCTGTCAATCCCTCCGAAAGATTGTGCGACTGCCAAGTACGGCGCGCAAACTCCTCGACCTGATTGAACGTGATCGTGACCGCCCCGACCAACAACAGCAACAGAATACCCGCAATGAGGAGCTTATCGAGGCGCAGGAACGGCTCGCCGCCCATAACCTCAGAGATCAGCACCAGCACACAGGTCAGCAGATAGAGCGCACTCGCCGCATACACCGCGCGGACACGCCGGTCGCGGACCTTAAAGCTCCAGAGCGTGAAGGGAAGGAAGCCCAGCGTGGCCGCGATCAAGGTGAACTGCACACGCAAGTCGGTGAAGTAGGTACCAAGCTGGAAAAGGAACTTCTTGGTAAAGACATCAGAAGGTGCCAGCTTCTCATACTGACCGCGCGTAATGGCGTGCTTGAATCCTTCCCATGTGCGCGGATAGCCCCAATTCATCGGCGGATTGCGCAGGTCCGAGACAATCGGCATGTAGATGTAGAACGACACGCCCAACTCGGCGAAGAGCGTGGTCAACGCCACACTGCGCCCGTTCGGCAGCGTCAGCCACGCCAGTCCGATAATGGCGAAGTCCCAGAGCACGCCCCACCAGAACCACCAGGAGGTCGGATGCGTCAGACCGTTCATGCCGCCCTTGCGCAACAGCACAAAGACAGAGAGCTGCACCGCCGCCACGGGAATTGCGTAAAAGAGGCCGCGCGGCACAGTCGAGCCCAGCAGGAAGAGCACCGCCAGGCCGCCTAGCAGCGCCACCGTCGGCAGCGTCCAGTTGAACGGCTGTCCTGCATACCCATACGGCATCGTCGCACCCTTGATGGCAGAGAGCCGGAAAAAGAGGATCAGTAGCATCGCGCACGCCGGAACCAGCCAAGTCAGTACGGCTTTATCATTGAGCTTATCGCGATAGGCATACGCGCCGCCGATGCAAAACGCAATCACCAGTACGATCAACCCCGCCACGCTGGTGTAGACCGAAGACGCGAAGAGCGGCAGGTCGGTCGCCGCCGCCACGCCGGTCTTGGCCGCCCCCATCGAGAAGAAGACCAGCAGCGCGCCGAAGGCCGTGATGCCCGCGCCGATCGCGCCACCATGCGGCGCCACGCCGCTGAGAAATGCGAGGTGCCGTTTCACCACGCCGCCGTTCTTGCAGTTCTTCAGGATCAGCGCCACCGCCAGCCCCAAAAACACGCACACCGCGCCGGCCACAAGCAGCGTCATCGAGGGCACCGCCACCGTACCCGCAACGCCGGGCGTCACCTTCGCGTAGGCCGGACCCGCCATGCCGGGCTGCGCCGGCATCATCGCACCGATCTGCAGGACGTGCGCGCTCAGCAGGATCGGTATGCCGACCATGATGAAGTCGCGGAACAGGGCAATATCGCGCAGGAAGATCACGACCACCAGCGGCAGCGCGGCCAACAGCAACACCTGGTAGTTGGTGAGGCCGAGCCCGAAGACAAAGGCGGTCAGCCACAGGATTTTATCGGAAGGACGCCGCATCCAGCGGTAGGTCAGCAGGAAAATCCACATCAGGAAGAAGGCGTTCAGCGTGTACACCTCCACGATCGTGGCCTGCGACCACATGACCGGGCTGAAGGCGAACACCAGACTGCCGCCCACACCGCCGACCCAGCACAACACATTGTTGCGCGCCGGATCAATATCCTCGTCATCGTCATGCGCGTCGCGCAGCATGTCGGAGGCTGAGCGCGTGATCAGCATCGCCGTGAAGCCGGCCGCAAACGCGGCGAAGACCGCCGACATCAGCGAAATGCTCCACGCCGGCGTAGGCTGTCCCTGATAGGTCACCCAACTGAAGAGGCGTGCAAACACGTAGGCGCACATCGTCCAGATCGGATAGCCGGGCGGATGCGGCACGCCCAAGTGGTCGCCCGCCACCGCCAACTCGCCGGAGTCCTCCAAGGTCACCGACGGACCCAACGTGAAGAAGTAGACCAAGAACGAGACCAGCGTCGCGGTCCAGAAGGCAGTCCAGTCCACCCGTCGGAAAAAAGCCCCCTCGCGGGAGTCATCCGAAAACAACTTTTTGATCATAAGGTGTCTTTCCAAAAATCATTTATCCGGTAAGAGATTAATTTACCGTTGAACCGTCTTTGCCGCAAGGACAAGTTTGACAAAGGACAAGTTTGACAAAGGACAAGTTTGACTCGACGTGAATCCCCTTCTTTTTGCATACTATGACCTTTGACATCACAGGGCTTCGGCCCTGAACCTGTGCAAGAGAGAGATGGATAATGAGTAAATCTGCTTCTATGTTTCTAGCTGGCATCATGACTGGGGTATTGATCGCCTGTATTTTGGGTGCGTTCGTAATCCGGCCTAAAGCCGGATCTAAAGCCGGAGGGCGCACCATCGTGATCAAACTCGCGCACGGGCTCGACGAAGCGCATCCCGTCCACCAAGCCATGATCCTGATGAAGCAGCGTCTGGAGGAACTGACCGACGGCAAGGCCACCATCGACCTCTACTCCGGCGGCGTGCTGGGCGGCGAAACCGATTGCCTGGAGCAGGTGCAACGGGGCGAACTGGCCATGACCAAGGTCTCCACCGCAGCGCTCGAAGCCTTTATCCCCGAGATGAAGGTCTTCAGCATCCCCTTCACCTTCCGCGACGAGAATCACTTCTGGACAACCCTGAACGGGGACATCGGCAAAAAGTTGCTCGCGAAAGGTGCCGCGCAAAACTTCCAAGGACTCTGCTACTATGATTCCGGTGACCGCAACTTCTACTCGACCAAAAAACCCATCCGCACAATCGACGACGTCAAGGGCATGAAGATCCGCGTGATGAACAGCCGCACCGCTATGGACATGATCAACGCGATGGGCGGCAGCCCCTGCCCGATCACCTGGGGCGAACTCTATACCGCGCTGGCGCAGGGCACCGTCGATGCTGCCGAGAACAACCCGCCCTCGTTCGACACCTCGCGCCACTTCGAGGTCTGCAAATACTTCACCTTCACGGCGCATCAGCGCATCCCCGACATGGTGATCATGAGCACCAAGGTCTGGAACACGCTCCCGCAGGATGTGCAGGTGGCGTTGCAAAAGGCTGCGGACGAATCCGAGGTCTACCAGCGCAAACTCTGGAAAGAGAAGACCGAGCAATCTCTGGCGCTCGCCAAAGAAAAAGGCGTGGAACTCATCACACCCGAGCTTGACGGATTCCGCAAGGCTTGCGCCGGCATCATCCAGCATAAGGATTACGCGGACATCGTCCCGGTTTACAAGGCGATTCAGGAGGTGAAGTGATGGACACCTTGCAGAAAATCCGGCATGGCCTAGTCCGCTCGCTGGAAGTACTCATCATCGTCATGGTGGCCCTGCTGACGCTCACCGTCCTTTGGGGGGTCTTCACCCGCTTCGTGATGGGCCGCCAGGCGCAGTACACCGACGAACTGGCGCGCATGCTACTGGTCTGGGTCTCAATGATCGGTGCGGCACTCGCCTTCGGAGAAAAGGCGCATCTCGGCGTTGATTTCTTCGTCAACTACCTGCATGCGGAAGCGCGCAAAACGCTCAGCGTTGTCGTGCAGTTTGTCATCATCGCGCTGGCCATCATGGTCTTTATCTCTGGTGGCTGGAGTCTGGCCATGGCGCAGATGGGGCAGGAACTGCCGACCCTGCGGCCGCTGACGCGCGGCATGGTCTACCTGTCGCTGCCGGTCGCGGGGTGCTTCATCACTTTGTTCGCGCTGGAGAATCTCATCGCCATCCTTAGAACCCCTGCCGAACAGATCGGCGCGCAAACCCAATCGGAGGGCTGAACCCATGGGCGGCATCATCCTGATCCTGATCGTATCCTTTCTTGTCTTGTTGCTGATGAACGCGCCGGTCGCAGTCGCGATCGCGGTTTCGTCGCTGCTGGCGATCCTCGCCAACGGCGGCGACGCTGCCTACACGGTGGCACAGCGCATGGCCAACGGCGTGGATAGCTTCCCGCTGCTGGCGATCCCCTTCTTTGTCTTTTCCGGTTATCTGATGGGGCGCGGCGGTCTGGCGCGCCGCTTGATCGACTTCGCCGCGCTGATCGTCGGACGCCTACCCGGCGG
>ERZ795047.4518-NODE-4518-length-11726-cov-5.767458_pt1 | contig 11726 bp, 8 predicted proteins | sample MGYA00375131_ERZ795047 | MGnify/ENA primary metagenome ERZ795047 (study PRJEB30176, sample SAMN05720228) | activated sludge metagenome | isolation source: Anaerobic digester | place: Japan | collected 2015-05-20 ... | reverse complement strand
TCATCTTTTTCAGGGAATGAAAATACACATCCTCTCCGGATTTTTCATCTTTGCATGCCTGACCGTCTCGATCGCCATCAAAAAATTCAGGGAAAGCACAAGACCCGACTGGACCAAGATTTTCATGATTATTGTTTTTCTTTATATGGGAATCCGACACCAGCGGCACACGCAATTTTTCACCCTAGCGGCATCGGCGCTCTTCTATGACGATTTTGTCGAATTATGGAATCCTCTTCAAGAATGGATCGATGTGCGCTTAAAAAACAAATCTCGTCGGCTATGGACCGCCTTCAAATACGGTTTCGGGTATCTCCTGCTTGCGGCTGTTGCAATTTTCAGCCTGCCTGCCCTTTCGCACCGGATCGCGGTTGCCCCTCAGGTTTATCCTGTCGGTTCGTTCGAATTTATCAGACAAAACCATCTCACGGGAAATCTCGCTACAACATTTGTTTGGGGCAGTTACGCCCTCTGGAAATTATACCCGCAATGCCGCGTCATGATCGACGGCAGATATGAAGAGGTCTATCCGCAAGACATCTATTTAATGGCCATGCAGTTGTCGGAGCATACGATCAATTGGCGGGAAATCTTGATCAAATATCCCCCAGATATCCTCGTTTTGCCCAAAAACCGATACACACCTGCCGATCTGGCCGCTTTGAGCGATTGGCAAATCGTTTATACGGATATTGTCAGCGTCGTACTCCTGCCCAAAGACAGGGTTTCGGCATTATATTCTTATCCGGATAGCGCGACTCTTTTTAATTGGAAAGAAGATTTATCGAAAAAAATTGTTTTTTAAAGCATGGAATATAATCAAGACTTGATGCGATTCCTCTTGACGGCAGGAACCCCATGCGAACATTCTGAGGAATTGAAAAAATCCACCGCGTTTAACCGGAATGACCATTCAAAAGAAGCGAAAACAAAAGCTGCCGTGAAAGAGAAAGATTCCATCGAAAACAACAAGGCGTTCGGTTGACAACGAACAGCCGTTGTGTTCTAATTTGCAAAAAATTTTAAGGAGCTCAAAAAAGTGAAAATGAAAAGAAAAACATACGTGCTTTTTTTGTTATCCTTATTGGTATTGATTTCCTGCGCACCAACGACCAGTTCGCGCTATCGCGAAGGATCCAACGCTGGACAGGAAATCCCCCTGACCGTTCAGGACGAGGAGCGTCTGACACGAGAAGCGCTTCCCCAAATGCAAAAAGATTATCCCTCGGCCAACCATCCCCAACTCCAGCGATATGTTTCCAATCTCGGAATGAAAATTGTCAAGGCGAACAAGCTCGAAGGCAATCCGTATCATTACACCTTTACGGTGGTTGACGTGGCTGATATCAACGCTTTCGCGATGCCCGCCGGAACGATTTTCATCACCGCTCCGCTGATCGCGATGGCGTCCAATGAGGCGGAACTCGCCGGCGTGATCTCCCACGAAATCGGCCATGTTGTCGCTCGTCACGCCGCGGAAAGAATGTACGCCATGGAGAAGGCCCAGAATAAAACTTGGCTCTACGCCGCCGGCGGTGCCGCCGTCGGAGCCGTTGTCGGGTACGGTCTGGGCAGAGTGTTGTGCAAAGAAGGCGATTCCGCCTGTCACGCGCAGGCCGCGCTTCTGGGAGGTGCTGTCGGCGCAGGCGGGGGACTGCTCGCCCAGAAATACACTTTTCTGGTCAACTCGCGAGAGGACGAAATGGAGGCGGACCGTCTGGGTTTCAAATACGCCGTCGCCGCGGGTTACGACAAGGAAGAGGTCGGCAAATTTTATGAAAAACTTCTGGATATGGAACGAAGCGGCGGCAAGAGTAACGGGGCCTTGGTGAAAAATCTTTCCGACGCCTTTAGTACGCATCCGCCGAGCGAAGAGCGGGTTCGACAGATGAGGGAACTCGCATCCCAAACCCCGCAGACAAAAGCCACAACCAACACCCCGGAGTTCAACAACGCGAAACAACTTGCCTCGGGCTTTGGCAAGAAAAAATAACCCCCGGCGTGCCGACCATGCTGATAACGATTTTTCTTTCGTCCTTTGTCATCGCGCTTTCCGGTGCGATGATGCCGGGACCTTTGCTGACGGTCACCATCAGTGAAAGCGCCCGAAGAGGTTTCATCATGGGACCGCTGCTCATCCTGGGTCATGCCCTTCTGGAGATGGCGCTGGTCATCGCCCTGCTGCTCGGACTGGCGCCTTTTTTTCAAAAGCCGGCGGTTTTTTCGGTGACAGCCATTGCCGGCGCCTTCATTCTGTTGGGGATGGCCTGGAGCATGTTCCGCTCGCTGCCGTCTTTGCGTCTTTCCCTGGAATTGGACCCTGTCAGGCGCAATCATCCCGTCCTCAACGGCATCCTCATGAGCATCGCCAACCCTTACTGGACCATCTGGTGGGCAACCATCGGCATCGGCTATATTCTGTATTCCCGGCAATTCGGACTCATCGGCGTCGCCGTGTTCTTCACCGGCCACACGCTGGCGGATCTAACATGGTATTCGCTGATCGCGGCAGCTGTCACCAGAGGGAAGAGCTTCTTAAGCGACAGGATCTACCGTGGTCTGATCGCCTGTTGCGCTTTTTTGCTGGTGGTGTTTTCTTTCTACTTCGTTTACGCAGGAATCACAAAACTATCTTCCATCGTCTGACCGCAAATACTTCCCTTAGACGCCATAAAAAAAGCCCCCCGATTTGAGTTCGGGAGGCTCTTTCCGGAACATTCAAAAGATTATGGGAGAGATTCAATAACCGCTTCCACGCGGCGATTCTTCTTGCGCCCGCTGGCGGTGTCGTTACTGGCGATAGGTCGGTTCGGTCCATAACCGACAGCCGTGATGCGTGAGGGATCAATGCCGAAATGGTCCATCAGGTACTGACGCACGCTCTCGGCGCGGGCCTGCGACAGCTTGATGTTGTTTTCCGGATTGTGGAATTTGTCCACGTTGTCGGTGTGGCCTTCGATCACGGCCTTGGCTTCCGGATGTTCTTTCAGGAAGTCCGCGACCTTCTTGATTTCCTTGTGATACTTCTTCTTGATGACGGCCTTGGCCGTGTCAAATTCGATCTTGAGCGTCATGGTGATTTTTTCCGGAGTCTTCACTTCTTTCTTGACTTCCTCCTTGACAACAGGACAGCCGTCTTTATCCACCACCATGCCTGCCGGTGTGCCGCTGCATTTGTCCAAATAATCGGCCACACCGTCATTGTCGGAATCAGCCGTGCAGCCGTCCTTGTCAACAATGACACCTTCCGGCGTGCTTGGACATTTATCAATACTGTCGGGCACCCCATCCTTGTCTCCATCCGGCACGCAACCGTCTTTATCCACGATCACCCCATACACGGTTCCGGGACATTTATCAAAAGTGTCGGGAACTCCGTCAAAATCGGTATCCAGGGAACAGCCGTCCTTGTCAACCGCAAGCCCATAGGGCGTGTCCGAACACCTGTCGACGTCATCCGGAACGCCGTCCCGGTCGGCATCGCCGACAGATTTTGAAGAGGAGACCTGTTCATATTGAGCGGTTTCCCTCCGGTTTCCCCCGAAATCAAAGTTCACGCCGAGAGCCACCAGCAAATCGTTGTATCGGTCATTGAAGGGAATGACATGACGCACATCGGCGCGTAGCGCGATGCTGTCCGTGACAAAAAACTTCAGGCCCGCGCCATAGTCCAGGGCAAACTTGTTGGTTTCATCAAGTCCGGCCGGGCCGCGGTAATGAATCCCCCCCAAACCGGCCGCCACAAAAGGCACCAGTTTGCCGGACGGCATAAAGTAATAAAGACCTTCGGCCCCGTAGCCATACAAATCAACGTCGTTGTCACCGCTCATATCCTTGATTTCCGCAGGCACATAATGAAAAAATCCTTCCACGCCGATGCGCTCCGTCAGATTGTAGCCGCCGCGGATGCCGACCAAATACGATTCCTTGAGTCCCTCGTTCCCTTCGAAAAGATATCCTCCCACAAAAGGATAGACTGAAAAAGAATGGGCCCTGATTTCCGCGTTCGCGATGCCGGATGACAGCGTCAGCGCGGCAAGCAACAGCAACATGAAGACTTTTCTCATAATATCCTCCTTGTTAAAATTATCTCAGCGTAATTGTATGCGTCATTTGCGGAAAGTGTTGCTTTAATAGCCAAATATTCTCCATCTGTCAACGCAATATTCAAAGATTAGCCTTCAGCAGGTCACTTCCAGACGCCCGCCTCGAATATTCATCTTGATTTTCCCTTCCTCCTGGAGAACTTCCATGGTCGTGTAAGTTTCCGAAATGGAAAGAAATATCTCCAGGGGAAGCCTCAACCCGCCGATTTCCGGAAAGAGTCTTCTGGCCGTCCGATAAACGCTTTTTTCGCCTGAACGAACGATGGACAAGACAGATGCTTTGCGTTGTGCGAAGGCCGACTGGTATCCCGCAATGATGCCGGAAACATCGTGGATGTCCTTGCCGTGCGCCGAATAAGCAACCGAAGGCGAAAGGGTCCTGATTTTTTCAAGCGATCGATAAAACTCCCGCTGACTCAATCTGACCGGCAACTTTTCGCCCTCGTCCAGCATCACAAACGCGTTGGGGGTGATGTGTTCGATCATGGTATCGCCGCAGAAAAGAATCTTTTCCTTTTCCAGAAAAACACAGATGGACCCTTTTGAATGACCGGGTGCTTCGATGATCGTTGCCTCATAGTGACCCAGCGGTATCCGATCGCCTTCCTGAACCGTCCAATCCACCTTGCAGTTTTGAGCCATGCGCCTAAAGACGACAAAGAGCATTTTCAGCATCGCTCTGACATGGAGAGGAATGCCCACAAGCATCAGGAAATCCTGGTAGCTTTGCGTCGAAACGTCCATGCCTTCTTCGATGCTTCTTCGGTCTTCCCGGTGCGCCACCACCTTCGCTCCGCCCGCACTGACTATTTTTTTCGCCGCGCCGTAATGCTCCGGATGTCCGTGCGTGACGATGATCTTTTTGATGTCTGAAAAGCTAAGACGGTGCTCGGCCAGCGCTTTTTCCAAAACGGCTGCCGACTGAAGCGTTCCCGTATCAATCAACGTGACTGCACCGCTCTTAAAAAGATAAACATTCACCGGCCCCGGCTTTCGCCCCGGCAGCGGGAGCGTGATTTTAAAAACCCCGGGCAGAACCTCACGGCTGAACTTGTAGGGCTTTTTCAAGTTTGTTCCATTTCGTTTTTTTGAGAAGCACTATAGTGTCAATCATTTGTATCTGTCAACGGAATATGCTCCGCCAATTTAGGCAACAAAAAGAGGGGGCTTGAATAGGGGTTCCAAGCCCCCTCTTGACCAACGACATGGCCCGGCAATGTTTATGCCGGCCCGGGATTTTGCCTTGAATCCGCTTCCATTATTGTTTTTAAGTTGCGCCCACACTCTCCATAGATTTAAATTTCGACGCTTGCATCAATGCTTCCGCAATTTATTGGTCTTCAAAACAATAAAGACGATAGCCCACCGTATTACAATCACCACTGAAATAATTTGTCCATACGGAAGATGTCGCGTAAGCTACGCCGCCGTTTCCTGCATAAGCATTGGTGCCGTTTGTCCAATTATTGCAGTGACCGGTAGAGATATCTCCGGATTGAGTTGTCCCCGTCCATACCCACGTATTTCCCACATAATCGCCGTTTTCCGTTTGGTTAATGGAACTGAAAATTGTTCCGTCCGTCAAATCGGCCTTGTCGTCGGCGATTTTTACCCCATCAATTCTCACCCAGGGACCGTTGGAAGACAGGCGATCAATGGCTTTCGTCGTGCTGTCGGAGAGCCAGGCTTTGAATTTATCTGAATTGGACAAACCTGCGGCTGCCGCACGTGCCTTGCAGATGTTATCTCCCGCGGCAATGCCCGTTGCTCCTCCCGCATCTGTCCAACCACTCAAATCGCCGTTTCCGTAAACAGATGTCACAAAAGCAATTTTTCCTGATGTTGTATGGCTGGGGAGACTGGGCCCAGTTCCGACTTGCATGCACAGAAGCCTTCGCGGTGATGCACAATCAATAGAGGCACTAAAGGTCCAGCCGTGGGCAGTGTGAGTCGGGTCTCCTAGAGTTGCCCAATATAAATTACTGCTGGATGTCCAATCCAAACAAGCGTTATAATCTGGATTTGCCGGATCAAGCCTCGTCCCGTTAGGACCTGTTTCCGCAAAATAACCCTGCCCAATACCTAAAGTGTTTCCATTTTCATCAAACAACACCGGCGCATAAATTTGATAACTGGTGGTGATGACATCAATGGTTTCCCCAAAAGGAAAACCGTCCATCCGCACCCAGGGACCATAAGGTGTGGGTAACGATGCCTGGCCGCAATTATCCGCTTTTTTTCCGGTCAGGTCATGAAGATGACAGTAGGCATCCGTGTTTCTATCCGACAGCCACGCGCGAAATGTTCCGGACAAGCCCGCCTGTTGAGCTAGATACTGGCATACTGCATCCGCCGCTTCCAATCCGGTGGCGCTGCTTCCGGAATTCGCATAGGCCGTCCAGGATGTCAAATTCCCGCTTCCGGCTTCTGATGCGACAAAGACTTTTAAGTTTTGCGCCGTTCCGCCGCCTGCCGGCGGATTGTCGCTTCCTCCACCGCAGGAAACAAGACAACATGACAGACACAAAAATAAAATAAATAGAAATGCCCGAAATCTTTTTGACCGCATAAAACACCTCCTGAAGATAAATAGAATGTTGAAACCTCTAAATAACTTTAAAAGGGCACGCGCAAGCGCTGAACCATCATTAGGCAGCTGGAGAAAACGGGGTCCTGGATACTTTCAAAATAGTTGAGTTGTATGGAACAGAAATTAGCACCTCTTTTTGCATTGTCAATAGGGAATTTTTCATTTTTTTGACTGGGCACAGAAAAATCCGTTTGCGACGTCCATACCATTGGAAGCATGCTTTCGTTGGAGTCATTTTAATGGTTGCTTGACAGTTGGAGCTCAACTCAATATACTTTTGCGAAATTTTACGATGAGGTCTTTCCGTCAATGAACAAAATTATGGATGGTCATTTCGGACGCAGAGATTTCATCAAGTATTCCCTTCTGGCGGGAGCTGCTCTGTCCGTGCCGTCGCTCCAGGGCTGCGCCATCCCGAAAAAGAATATCCCCGTCCTCGATTACAAAAAATCGTTCCTGATGAAAAACGCCCGCGTGATTGACATTCACTCCGGCGTGCTTGCATCTCCCGGCTGGCTGATCATTGACAACGGAAGGATTGTCAAGAAAGGCATCGGCGAATTCAGGGAGGGGTTCAGGGGGCCCGTTTTCGATCTGAAAGGCCGTTATCTGATACCCGGACTGATTGACGCGCACTGTCACAGCACCTCTTCGCCCGTTTTTTCCATGAGAACGGCGGACATCCTGAAGCATTCCGACCAGCAGAAACAAAATTTCGTGTCCGCGATAGAATCGGGCATCACCACCATGCGGGACATGGGCGCTTTTCCCGCTCTGCTTCACATGTTCATCAAAGACATCGAAAGAGGCAACATGCCCGGCCCGCGGGTCGTTTACTGCAATTCCATCCTCAATCTGATGGGATCGCATCCTGAAATTCCTCCGTCGGATGTCAGTATTTTCGCCCGCCCGGCTTCCCTGTTCATCGGCATGATGATGACCAATTTTCGAAACACGGATGAACTGAAAACACGCCTGGAGGAAAACGCCCGGGACGCCTCCCTGATCAAACTCACGCTGGACAACCGAACGTTGTTCTGCAAGACAAACCCCAATATTCCCGTCTACACCGAAGAGCAGCTGAAAATCATCTTCGACTTCGCCGAAAAAAAAGGGGTGCCTGTCGCGGGACACCACCAGTTCAAATTCGGTTTTGACCGTGCGATGCAATATCCCTTTCATTCTCTGGAGCACATCGTCACCGATGCGGTTCTGTCCGACGGCGACATTCTGAAAATGGCCCGTCGGAACGTGGCCATTGTGCCGACGATGACGGTCGGACAATCCTATCTCATGGAAGAGGCCTACGATGAGCTGCCCGAAAAATATAAAACGCCGGGGATTTTCGAAGAACTGCGGGTAAGAAAATATTATTTTGAAAACGAAGCGACGATGCACTGCGACGGGGTTTTACACAGACAGAATTTAAAGGCCCTGAGCGCTTACAAAAAATACGGGACAGAACATCTTTGGAAGAAAAAGATTTTCCTGGTCAACCCGGAAGTTTACTTCAATATGATCAAAAACGGCTACGTGAATCTCAAGAAAATGAACGACGCCGGCATTTTAATCGGCTGCGGCATTGACGCGGGCATGCCCTTTTGCTACTTCGGCGGCAATTACCGGGAATACGAAATCATGGAACGCGTCGGCTTTGCCAATCTCGAAATTCTGCGCTGCGCCACCATCAACAACGCGAAAATCCTGCGTCTTGACGATGAAACGGGTTCGCTGGATACCGGAAAATACGCCGACATGGTCGTTCTGGAAAAAAATCCTCTGGAAGACATCCGCGCCCTGCGAAAACCGTATATGGTTTTCAAGCAGGGGGAACTGATGTTTTCCCGCTCCAATCTCGCGCTGGACGGAATCATCCCGGCATGAACAAAGTCGGAAACGGCCTGCCTCTTCCTCGTGGTTTAAAATGATGCCGTCCGTCATGAAATCAAATCGCCCGGTAGCGCCATCCATTTTGTCACGGGTTCCGGCAAAGCACTTCGGCGCGCTGAATGTTTCTAAAGACCGATAACATTCTCCGACTGCTTTTTGATGATCCGCTTCATTTTTCTGATCGTCTGCCGAATCTCTTCCGCGGAGAGGTTGAATAAGGAAAGAATGATTTCCATGATGCCGTCGATTCGGGATAAGCTCTCCATGTTTTGGTCATGCACGATGTCATGGATGAACGCGTGAAGAATGCCCTTGACGGCCAATGTCCGCCGGTAAAAATCATCATCGTCAAATTCGCTTCGGACGGATTGAAAGAGTTCCCGGTTTCTTCGTGACGCTTCCTCGACAATCATTTTGGATATCCTGCCAGAATTATACGCCTCCAGATACAATTCGCCGATCGCCTCCTGCCGGATGACGGCGTGAAGCTGCAGGCCGATTTCCAGCGCAAACCGCAGAAAGGGATCATCCTTTTTAATCATCCCGTCCGCCAAATGCGCGTAGCCCAAAATGACGTCTCTGACCAAATGCATCAAGATATCTTCTTTGCTGGGAAAAAAATGGAAAAGGGTGCCGTTGGTCACGCCGGCATCCCGGATAATCTGTTTGACGGTGGTTTGGGAGTAACCCTGTTTCAAAAAAAGCGTGAGAGCCGCCGCCAATACCTTGTTTTGAACCTCTTTTTTATGTTGAAAGCGTTTCATGGTTTGTATTTTTACCTGCGATCTTGCCGGAAGTCAACCACCGTCCATTCCCTCCACCCCTCCGAGCCACAATTTGGAGCATACTCCATTCTGCTTGACAAGGACAGGAAACCCTGCTAGGTTTTTGACTGGAGCGCACTCCAATATAGCGCCAAAATCCCTTTCTCAAGGAGGAAATATCATGCCATTCAAAGCCAGAACATTATTGCAGTTGGCCGTCATCCTCTTCCTGATGCTTCTTGTTCCCGTCTTGTCCCGGGCATGGAATGCTGAACTGACGGACGAGGAAATCACCATGCCGGAAGCCAAGTACTACAATCCGGTCTTTGCGGATCTGCCTGATGAGGTCGTCACCGCGCTGGTGCAGGGTCCTCTTGACCGAGAGGATGTGCTTGATTTTGAAAATGTCGCCGATTTGCAGAGAATCGGGCACGAGAAAGCGGATTACGGCTATCGCCTGTTGGAGGACGGCTCCGGTTACGTGGCCGTCAGAACCGAATTCCCCGGCGCCACGGGCGATATGATTTACTGGTGGTTTTGGTGGCATGGATACAAAAACATCCGTTATAAAATATGGTGCCCGGGCGCACATTACGCCGTGAAAATCAAAGATTTGGCCCGCGCAAACAATTGGTTCCTTCCTTACCGGGAAAGAACAGAAAACAACACCATTTACTCGACGGAAGATGTCGGCATGGGCGTCCAGACCCTGGCCATTCATTTTGTTCCGCCGGAAAAGTTCGGCTTTGATCCGTCCCAATTCAAGCGCCAGGGCATCGAGGCGGTCCTTTGCGTGGAAGTCGGCCTGATGATCGCCGGAATCAACATCGAACACAGTTATATGGTCCATGTCTGGCGAAAATCGCCAAATGGCCTGGAACTGCGCAGCCGTTTCTGGCTCGGGAAAATGCTGCCCTATAAATGGATGCGGCAATTCATTTTCAGCAACAAGACTTTGCGCGACATGCTTTTCCATTGCGCGCTGGAGTACAATCATCTGGCCGGTTTTCTTCCCGAGATCTACCGTGAATTCGGCCCTGTGCGGAGATGACGTCGGGGGAGCACTTTTTTCCGCACCGCCCCCTTCGTCCGTGCGGCAACGGCAGGATGGCGTTTTAGAATTTTCATTCCGTTTCGTTTTAACGCGGAGGAACCAGACGCAACATGTCCGTATACCGGGACTGGATCGCCGCCTCCTGAAAAGGAAAAGGAATATACTTCCCTTCCCGCCACGCCGTGATGCCGTCATCGTAGTGCGGACTGGAGGGATTGTCCGACTGCCCGGAACTGTTCACGGCGAACATCGGTTCTTCCAGGCTGAAATCAACGATCATTCGCATGGAAGGAATCAGCCAGGTATCGAAATCTTTTCCCATCATGCAGGCGGACACGTTGAGCGTGGAAAAGTCGCCGGGTGCGGGATACGGTCCACGGTTGAAATATTTCCACATTCGCTTGAGCGCCGTACGTTCGACGACGTTGAAATGACGCGCCAGCTGTGAAGTATCCGTCTCCCAGGTATAGGTATGCAATTTCCCCCATTGCCATTGGTCGGGAGAAGGACCCAGTTTTTCTTCCAGATACAAAACGGCGTCCGCCAGCGAATTAGCGATGATCTTTGACTTCGTTTCTTTCTCCGGCGTTCTGATGTCATCCCAGAAGGGACTCTCATCGCCGCGCACCGTCAGATGGTCGCAGGTCGCGTTGTAGCTTTGATTGTTCACGGCCAGAAAGGACTGCCACGCGCGGGAATCCGCCGGTCCCAGCTCATCAAAGAATGTCCTGATCGTCACGCCGTTCAGAAACGCTCCCAAAACGGCCGCTTCCTTCGAATCGGAACGAAGATCCCCGTCGAAATTCCGAAGCATTTTCACGGCGAGCCGGGTTTTCTCTTTCCTGGGCTCATCCGGCCAGCTTGCTATTTCCCGCTCGATGTCCGCCAACGCCTTACCCTCAAAAATCGCGGCTTTGAGTTTGGGCACAAACAGCGAATGGACATCCAGCTGCATATCCATAACGGTCCGCGCGGTATGTTTGTCCGTCGCCAGAATCATCTGTTCGATGCGCTCTGCCCTCTCCGGCCAGTACCACGAGGAGGAAAGGATGTAAGGATAATCTTTCGGAATGGTTCGGTGATTGGCCGTCGCCACGAAGCCGGATGAGGGATTTTTCCGATAGGGCAGAGCGTCCTGTTGCAAGAGCCCCTTCCAGTCGTATTCGCCATTCCAGCCCGGCGACGGCATGAGCCCCCTCCCCTTGGACCGAACCGGGTAGTTGCCGATCACCTGCCAGGCGATGTTGTCCCGGTCGGCAACAACCATATTCAGCGGAATAGCTTTTATCTTTCTGATGATGGATACGGCCTCATCAACCGAA
>ERZ795047.4513-NODE-4513-length-11734-cov-4.162171_pt1 | contig 11734 bp, 9 predicted proteins | sample MGYA00375131_ERZ795047 | MGnify/ENA primary metagenome ERZ795047 (study PRJEB30176, sample SAMN05720228) | activated sludge metagenome | isolation source: Anaerobic digester | place: Japan | collected 2015-05-20 ... | reverse complement strand
CAATAACGATTGGAACGGGACAAGCAGCCGTCACTTTCTCAAAATCGGGCACGAAGTAAGTCTTCACGAAGGCTGCACCGAGTTCCGCGCAAATACGCACGGCCAGACCGATGTAACGCGCATCTCGAGTGATCTCCCGCCCGACCGCTGTCACTCCAAGTGTCGGAATGCCGTAGCGCATGCCCGCGTCCACCAGGCGGGTCATATTCTCGACCGATTGCGTCTCGTATTCGCCGCCGATAAAGACCTGAACTGCGACAGCGGATACGTTCATGCGGACCGCATCCTCCATGTCAACTGCCAGCCGTTCGTTAGAGAGCTCTTTCAGGATGCTGGGGCCACCGCTCGCCCGCATGACGATCGGTTTCTGGGTAGATGGCGGAATAACTGACCGCAGTATGCCGCGGGTGAGCATCAGGGCATCGGCATAGGGCGCAAGGGGAAGAATCGTGATGTCGACGCGCTCCAGCCCAGTAGTAGGCCCCTGAAAGTAACCGTGGTCAAAGGCCAGCATCACCGTCTTCCCCGAAACCGGGCTGAATATGCGAGCCAGGCGATTTTTCATGCCCCAATCGTAGGAATTGGATCCCTTAAGGAAAAACAGCTCGCTTCTCTGCGGAATCTCGGGATAATAGTTCTTGGCCTCTTTCAGATTGTCCGTATCTGCCATGTCTGGTACTCCTTGGGATGATCATTTAGCCTACCGCATGCACCCGGCAGGGGCAAGGGAGAACTCTACTTCTGTAAGGAGAACTCCACTTCTTCAGTTCTAGTCCTTGAGGTCTTTTGAGTCCTTTAGGTCCTTGGCGTCCTTTCTACCCGGCCCGGTTTGACACCGGTCCCTCAACTCATTATTGTTCATGGGACATGGAGCTTCTGGAACACGTTTATTACGGTAATACTGTCAGGACCTGGATGTGGGCAGTTATCGTTTTTCTGTCGCTTCTGACAGCACTCAGGCTGGTCCGCAGCCTGGCGGTGCGGTGGCTTTCAAAGTTCGTCAGCCGCACTCCCTTGAGTCTTGATGACCGCCTCGTGGACCTCCTTAAGCGCACAAGGCTCTTTTTTATCCTGGCCGTATCAATCTGGGGGGCCAGCCTGGTTCTCAGCCTCTCCCCCAAGGTTGCCGTTCTCATTCGCGGCGTTATGGTGGTGGCGGTCGTGGCACAAGTCGGCATCTGGCTGACCTCCCTCGTCAGCCTGGTGGTCACTCACTACGTCGCAAAGGAGATCGGGGAGGGATCCGAGGCGGTGAGTGTTTCCACCGCGCTGAATTTCATCGGCAAGCTTCTTCTTTGGACGGCGCTGCTCCTGTGGGCGCTTGACAATCTCGGTTGGAAAGTCGGTCCCTTGCTCGCCGGTCTGGGAGTAGGCGGAATCGCGGTAGCGCTGGCAGCCCAAAATCTACTCGGCGATCTCTTCGCGTCTTTCTCGATTCTTTTTGACAAGCCCTTTGTGATCGGGGACTTCATCAACGTCGGGACCGAGTCGGGAACCGTCGAGCGGATCGGGCTGAAGACAACGCGACTCAAGAGCCTCAGCGGAGAACATCTGGTTATCTCGAACGCTGACCTGCTGAAGAGCCGCATACGGAATTTCAAGCTCATGCAAGAACGACGGGTGGTTTTCCAGATCAGCGTCGTCTATCAGACCCCCTATCATCAAGTGGCCGCGATACCGGGCATGATCCGGAAAATCATCGAAGAACAAAGGGAAGTCCGCTTTGACCGATCTCATTTCGCGCGATACTCCGACTCCGCATTAACCTTCGAAACCGTCTACTGGGTAACCAACCCGGATATGACCCGATACATGGACATCCAGCAAAGTATTAACCTTGCGATCTTCAAGAAGTTTGAGGAAGAGGGAATTAAGTTCGCCTATCCGACACAGGTCGTGTACGTCGCCCAAGACCAGAGGGTCATGTCGATGTAAGAGCCCCTCGACGGAAGACTAGAACGCCTCTTTGTTCACGACATAGGGCATCTTCTTGATGTCACCATCGTAGTTGCCCTCGAGCACGTCGATCAGCCCCTGGACGCATCGACCGGCCATGCCGATTTCCGGATCGGGAGAGAGTCGAGTCTGCCGTCCGGCACTCGCGAAGTGATGGAAAAGTCGCACGCGCTCGGCGATCTCCGGATCCCGCAGGGGCGAGTCATCCGGCAGCGGCTCCTTTTCGAACACATCCAGAGCGGCTCCGGCAATCATCCGGTTCTTCAAGGCGCGGTACAAGGCCGCTTCATCTACGACCGGGCCCCGGGAGGTGTTAATCAGGTAAGCTGTTGATTTCATGAGGGCGATCGCGTCATCGTTGATCAAGCCTTTTGTCTTCTCGATCAGGGGAACGTGCAGGCTGACATAGTCCGATTGACGCAGCAAGTCCTCAAAGGAGACGTACCTGATGGTATTTCGCCGCCGCGACAGCCCCTTCCGAACCTTCAAATCGAAAAGCGACTGAACCTTGGCCACGAAGTCCCAATCCTGAAACTCCGGATCGTGACAGAGGACGTTCATATCCAGCCCGGTACACTTGAGGATAAAGGCTTTCCCAATCCGTCCGGTCCCGACAACCCCGACCGTCTTCCCAGTTACTTCATCCCCAAGGAACGGGAGGTAGGGGTGCCAGGTTTTCCATTGCTTTTCCCTGACTAGCTGTTCGCTGGGATATAGCCGCCGTGACACCGAACCCATCATGAAAAAGGCGAATTCCGCGGTAGCGTCAGTGAGCACCTCGGGAGTGTTGGTGAAAGGGATACGGTACCGATTGGCCGCGGCCCGGTCGATGTTGTCGAAACCGACAGCGTCTTGGGCGATGACTTTTAGAGTTCCCGCCCCTGCCGCCAACACTTCCTCATCAATGCAATCACGAAGTGTAGTAATAAGACCATCGATTCCGGACTTTACCCTTTCGACAATCAAGCTCTTGGGGGGCGGTTCCAGCCGATCGTAAACCTCCACGTCGTAACCACGTTCCCTCAGTCGATTCAATGCTTCGTTCCCGATATCACAGGTGGCAAACACACGAAATGTCGGCATGATTCGTATCCCCATCTTCAACAAGTCGCAGCTCGACGTCGTTCTCCTGATTTTCCCAGGACTTGCGATACAGAGAGAAACGTTCACTTCAACGCGCTCGGAACACTGGGTGACAACTTCAGCTTGCCAAGCGTTTCGGCCATCTTTCCGATTCCTTCTTCCAGAAGCTCCATGGACGTTGCGTAGGAAAGACGCAGATAGCCTTCACCATATTCACCGAAAGCAGTTCCGGAAAGGAGAGCAACGCCTGCCTCCTTCAAGAGCAGGCTGGCCAGCTCGGAAGACTTCATTGAAAAGGATTTGACGTTTGGAAACACGTAGAAGGCGCCGCGCGGCAGCCGGCAAGAGACGCCAGGGATCTGGTTAAGGAGCTCGACGACGCGATTGCGACGAAGCTCAAAAGTCTGGATCATCTGCCGCACCGGCGTATGGTCGCCGGTTAGCGCTGCCAAACCGGCCATTTGAGTGAAAGCAGCCGTGCACGAGTTGGAGTTGACCATCAGTTTAGTTATCAGGGCAGCAAGATCGGCCGAGGGAAAGACGCCGTATCCCAGTCTCCAGCCCGTCATGGCATAGGTTTTAGAGAAACCGTCCAAAATGATGGTTTTCTGCTGCATGCCAGGAACAGAGGCTATGCTGAGCGCCTGGCAGTCATAGGTCATATGGCTGTAGATCTCGTCGGAGAAGAACAGCAAGTTGTGGTCCCCCAGGGCAGACGCAAGTTTCTCGAGATCGTCCTGCTCCAAGGCCGAACCCGTGGGGTTGTTGGGTGAGTTCAGGACAACGAGGCGGGTGCGATCCGTTACGAGGCTTATCACTTCATCGACATCCATCCGGAAATCGAGTTCTTCCCGGAGAGGCGCCGCGACAGGAACGCCCCCGGCGAAACGAATCATCGACTCATAGATCGGGAACCCGGGATTCGGGTAGATCACTTCGTCGCCATGATTGACCAGCGCAAGCATGCTGAAGAAGATAATCGGCTTTCCTCCTGGAGTGACTACAACCTGATCGGGATGAACCGTAATATTGCGCGTACGCGAGATTTCGGCGGCGATGGCCTCTCGCAACGGGAGTATGCCGGCCGACGGGGTGTAATGGTGCCAACCATTTCGCAGCGCCTCGACAGCCGCCTCGACAATGTGTTCAGGTGTATTGAAGTCAGGTTCGCCGATCTCGAGATGAACAACTCGACGCCCTTCGCTTTCCAGTTTCTTCGCCCTCGCCAAGACTTCAAATGCTGTCTCGGTACCCAGCCTCCTCATTCGTTCCGCAGAAATCATGGTCTCTACTTTGACGCGAGGCGCGGGTGATCGTCAAGGGGTGCTCCGATCGGGAGTCTGTCGCATTTCGCGAGGGCAGCCAGGGCAAAGCAGGTTGCGCTATAGGTGAGAAACTCATAAGTCTGCGTGTTTAACGACTTGGCCCACCATCGCCCGGTCTCTCGTTGGTTGGTGAGGATCCATTTCACGGCCTTCTCGATTCTCGGATCTGTTGCCGGGATTCCCGCGTCTCTTGCCACGCAAACTGCCAGACCGGTCATGTGTCCATCACTTGGGGCTTGATGGTAATCGGATTCCTTCTCAAGCTGGTGTTGGCGCGCGCCCTCGCCCCACTCGGCCGGTTCTGCGAAGTCACGTAACGCCCAGCCTCCATCCTCGTGCTGTCGCTTCCAGAGAGACTCCAAGCTCGCCGATCGTTGCTCCGGCTTCAGAAGGCCGGGAAACCAAGTCGAGGCCCAAACCCGCCAGAGCTGTGCATACTCGTGGGGCGGAGGTGTTCCCTGCAGGTATGTTCGAAGCAAGTCGATACGACTCTCCAACTCGGGCTCGTTGACCGATTCTAGCCAGCCTGGCGCCATTGAGACGGCGATAGCGGCCACCGCTGAAAGCTGAAACGATTCTGACTGCAAGGGCGGCCAGCAATTCGGCACCGACCAGGCGCCGTTCTCCCTCTGCAGCCGGAACATGCAGCGCAGCATTGCATCTGTATCCGGGGAAAGGACACCCGAAGTGTGAGCGTCCCACGAGGCCAGCCCCAAGGCGGCCCACACAACTTGAGCCGACTTGTTGCCGGCGAGCAGAAGCCGTTCTTCTTTCTTCCCAACAAACGACTCGAGGTTCTTCAGAAAAAAGTCTCTTGTATCCGTGAGAGCATGGCCGGCAACCGGCGACAGAGAAGGGCGAACCAACAGGTAAACAGCGTTGACGTGACACCCGATACACTTGTACTTCTTGTTCCAGACTTCGGCGCCTTGATCCAGATAAGCGAGTGCATCCGGAACGGAAATATTCGATCGAATGGCCTCGCCGGCATCAGCCCGTGGAATCTTGATCTCATCGAGTTCGAACTGAAAATCTTCCCACGGCGCCCGGGAACGCGCCACCGGGCTCGGTGCGCCAATCCTGTACCCCGCGGGAAAGCCAAACGAATAAAGGCAGATGGCTGCAATTCCGAGAAGCGCGCCGAGCCCCAGGGCATTCCACGCCTTCCTCCTCGGTCGGGTGGAATCAGCAGCGAATTCGGCGATCGCATACCCGATCAGGATCCCAGCCGAGAGGGCAAGGAACACGAACAGTACAGCAAGCCATACCTTCATGCTTTAGGCGAAAGTTGATCTCCGACGCAAAAATATAAATGCAGAAAGAACCAGACCCGATAAGAAGGCAATCATGCCCCATTGCGAAAGAGTCGGGACAGTAGTTGAAGGACCGCCGACTTGAAGCGCTCCTCCCGTGGTGCTGGCGGCCACGGTCATCTCGCTTCTGTCCACCAGGGCGTTTGCACCCGGCATCGCGTCGGAAAACGTAATGCGAATGCCGCCAGGATTCCCTGTCACCATGAAGGTCAAAACGGCAAACAGTTCGTCCTGCAGCCCGGTGGTCTCAAAATTCCCGTCGGCAAGCAGGGTTATCCTGCCTGAATCCGCCGTCATCGGGTTGACGTTTTCGGAAACTATCACCGTCCCTCCACCGCCGATGAAAGCGATTGGCGGTCCACCGGAGAGAATGACGCTGTTGGTGATCACACTGGGGTGGCACGGATCCATTCCCGCGAACGAGTGGGAAGGAAGAGGAGTCCCCGGATTCGTCAGAACTGGCGGAGACATCCCTGGAAAGTCTGAAATCCTTGCGTGAGGCGTTCCGGCCAGCACCCCCGGGTCGGCTTCATAGTCCAAGGTAGCCGACAGCTGCATCCACTCCTGGTTGGCGCCGGAGACGTTAAGAAAAACCCCAACTTGAACGCAGGCAAATTGTCCCGGGGGGACGATCGGAGATTCCACCCAGAAATTGACCTGTGCCACTGCCCCTGTCGTCAGCAAAACGGCGATCAAGGACGGAACCAGAACCTGAACGAGTCGCATCAGCATAAGTTCCCTCCACTACCGTTAAGCAAAACCGCGCTTGTGTCGCCGAAGCATACAGGGGAACAGGAGTTCCGTCAAACGCTATTTTAGTTGGGGGTTCTTGGAGAAAGGACAATTCCTCACTCTGAGGGCGGGAGCGAACAGGGCACCGCTCATTCGAGGCTTTCGGCGCCACTTGCAGGAGAAACCCGCGGATGACGCGGAAGCCTCGGTTGACGCGGATCAGGCTACCTTGCCCCGTTGAACTCCTTGATCGCTTCGAACATAGCAACGATGTTCTCAACTGGGGTATTGGCCTGGATGTTGTGTACGGTATTGAACACAAAGCCTCCGCCCTTCCCGAAAATCTCGCAGCTTCGTAGCACTTCTTCCCGAACCTGCTGCGGGGTTCCGAAGGGGAGAGTCTTTTGTGTGTCAACTCCGCCTCCCCAGAAAACGAGACGATCACCGTACTTCTGTTTGAGTTTTTCCGGCTCCATTCCGGGGGCCGAGATCTGAACCGGGTTGAGGATGTCAAAACCGGCCTCGATAAAGCCCTCGATGAGGGGTTCCACCGCCCCGCAGGAATGCTTGAACGTCTTCCAGGTGGTGTTTTGGTGAATCCAGTCGTTCATGCGCCGGTAGTACGGAAGGTAAAGATCGCGAAAAGAGTCCAGTGAGCAAAATGTTGAAGACTGGGTTCCAAAGTCCGTACCGCAGATGAAGACCGCATCGAAGGCATTTCCAACCCGTTCGAATATCTTCTCCAAATTCTGAAGTGCGATCTCGGTCTGGCGTTCGAAAACCTTTTTGATATAGTCCCGGCGGGTGACGGTCGAGATATACCACTCTTCGATGTCGCGAATGCCTTTCGGATGTTTAAGACCGAGGCCCGGCACAAGTGCTATATCCCCCAGTGCCATGCCCCCAAGCGATGCAACAATTCCCCTCCCCGAGGCGCAGCAGCGCCGAACCTCGCTTTCGAAATAGACCAGATCTTCTTCGCTGATCGGGCCGAATTCCTCGAGGTTGTCTTCCGGATTCAGCTTCTCTTCGTCTATGGGGTCTTGCCTGATGATTGCGTCAAAATAAAAGCCGTCTTTCGGTAGTTTTCCGCTTGGCGGAACCGTGGTATCTCCCTGCGGATACAGGTAGGTGCTATCCTCATCGTCGACGGTGGTGTTAAAGTGCTCGGATACGAGCACCTCGAGCCCGTTGGGCAAACGCCAGGGCTTCCAGTTTTCGTTGGCAAAACCGAAGATGTTGGTTCTGCCGACAATCCCGTCGATATCGATACCTAGCACCTCTTTGAGATCGTCATCCACGATCCCGATCAGTTGCAGAGGATCGAAGACCTTCACCAATCTTTTCTCGAGGCCGTAATAGTCGCGGAGCGCTGCAATGCACACCGCGCTTATCCCGGTCACAGAGGTTCCTCCAAGGTCGATCGGCACCGCATCGGGTTGCTTATGTTCAAGTGCGGCGCGCAGTCTTTCTTTGCCGGTCATGATCATACACTCCTCGCAGCCGATTCTAACCCAGCCGTCTCAGAAATTACGAGGACAAAGGGAAAAGGTAAGGGTAAAGGCTGGCGGCTGGCTAGCCGCTTTTTGCGAGTGTTTTCAGGGCAATAAGCAAGGCGCCAACTTCCGGGGGATGGCGAGGCTCGGTGAGACGTGCGCCGGTTATCCTCTTGGTCAGCAGTCGCTGAAAGGCGGAACACATTTTCGCGCTGCTGCGAAAGACGCCACCGGAGACGGCAACCGGGAAGATCTTATCTTCCATCTTTAGTTTCCGAGTCACAGCAACAGCCGCATGAACTAATGCCGCGGCCGCTTTTTCAATCAGCAAAGTGGCAACCTCATCACCCTCTTCGGCTGCTTCGAGAATCAGCGGGTAGATACCGGCAATTCGGCGCGGTGTCGTATCTTCTCCGTACAACAGCGAAATAAGCTCTTCCACCGACGAGAGGTAGAACTGCTCCATGACCTTCTTGCGAATAAGGGTATCGGGGCCGCGCCCGTCGTGGGCGCGTAGCGCAGCCTGAAGGCCGCGGCGGGCTATGTCGTATCCGCTTCCTTCGTCCCCGAGGATATGCCCCCATCCACCCGCTCGAGCGGTTTCGCCTTGCTCGTTCAGGCCTAGAGCAATGGACCCGGTTCCGGAGATCACGATGACGCCCGGCGCATACTCCGTCGCTCCGACCAGGGCAATAAAGGCGTCGTTTTCCAGGATGAGTTGCGCATTAGGACAGATGTCGGCGAACAAACGCTTCATGATTAGCCGATCGTTCATGCGTCCGACACCCGCCAGACCCGCACAAACGGCCGTTACCGAGAGCCTGTTGCCCTTGGCTTGGTCGAGCGCTTTTTCGACCGCCTCGGAAAGAGAGAGCTTGGCCGTATACAGTCCCTCTTTCAGGTAGTTGGCGGGTCCGCCCGTTCCACGGCCCACAATCTCGCCGCTGGCGCGAGCAGCTACACAGACCGTCTTCGTTCCGCCGCCGTCAATCCCCAGGACGTACATCTTGCCACCCCCGTGTTGCGGCAAGCCAACTTGTTGCCTAGAAAAGTTTACCATTGACTCCAAGATGGCGAACATTGAGGATAGCCCAATGGGCTTCACTGGAATCGATTACCTGATTCTTGGACTCTTCCTTCTCGGTAACCTCCTCCTGGGAACGTGGCTGGGTCGTGGCCAGAAAAGCATCAACGACTATTTCCTGGCCGGCAAGAGAATACCGATGTGGGCCATCTCACTTTCCATTGTCGCGACCGAGACGAGTACTCTTACCTTTATCGGGGCGCCCGCCATTGCCTATACCGGCGATCTCACCTTCCTGCAACTCGCGTTCGGCTACATCATCGGCAAGATCCTGGTCAGTTACCTTCTTATCCCGGCCTATTTTAAAGGTGAAATCCAGACTGCTTATCAGCTTTTGCAAGCCCGCTTCGGCCAAGCCGTAAGGAACGTGTCGTCAATCCTCTTTCTCACAACCCGAGGCCTGAGTGACGGAGTCCGCCTTTTTGCCACCGGCCTTGTCCTTGCCGCCATCACAGACATGACAGACCTGACAACCATGGCAATTATCGGGCTCATCACCATCGTCTATACGTTTTTCGGCGGCATGCGGGCAGTCATCTGGACGGATGTCGTCCAACTTTTCATTTATGGGGCCGGGGCCATTCTTGCAGTCATCTTGTTGCTCGACAAAACACCCGGCGGATGGGCCGAGATAACGGCGGTGGCGATGCCCTTGGACAAGTTTCGGGTCTTCGATTTCTCCTTCGATATCTCCCGAACGTTTACATTCTGGGCAGGAATAGTGGGAGGGGCGTTTCTCACCTTCGCGACTCACGGGAGCGATCAGATGATGGTTCAGCGCTACCTGGCGTCCGGGAGCAGGCGTGACAGCCAGGTGGCCCTGGTGCTTAGCGGCGTCGTGGTTTTCTTCCAGTTCGCGCTTTTTCTGCTGATCGGGGTCATGTTGTTCGCCTTTTATCGCCATTTCCCTCCGGCACAGGAGATCCGGCAGGCGGACCAGGTCTTTCCGCTCTTTATTGTTAACCACATGCCTACCGGCCTCTCGGGGCTTGTTGTCGCCGCGGTCTTCGCCGCTGCCATGTCGACACTGAGCAGCTGTCTCAACTCGCTTTCGTCGGCAACCACAAATGACTTCTACCGGGTCTATCTGGTCCCAAAAGCTAGCGATACCCACTACTTAAGGATGTCGCGCGTGTTCACCCTGATTTGGGGCGCCATCCTAGTGGCGGTTTCAATGCTGGCGCGTAACTGGGGGTCCGTGCTCCAGGCCGGACTGACGATACAGAGCATTACCATGGGGAGTATTCTCGGCATATTCCTGCTCGGAATGACGAGTGGCCGGGCCAAGCAAAAAGCGGCGTTGACAGGTATGATCACCGGCCTCGCGGCCATGCTCCTGGTTCACTACAGCGGATGGTTTGCCTGGACCTGGTACACCTTGATCGGTACGTCCGTGACGGTGGGCGTCGGGTTGTTGGTGTCCCGAGTCGGTTCCGCCGCCAAGAGTGAAGCAGCTGCTTGAAATCGTTGAGACGGCAATGACCGGCGGACCTTCCAGAACACGAGCCCAAGAGGTATCTTTGTCAACATGAATCAACCAGAACCGTGGCTGAGGGGACCGATTGAGGGTGTGAGCCCGTATGTGGCGCCTATTCTGTATACGTTTCAACAGGCTCGTGAAGATCTGGCACGCTTTACGGAAGGCTTAACCACGGAACAGGTCTGGATGAAAATCGGTGATCTGAACCCGGTGGGCCGCGAGATTGCACATATAGCGGGAAGTGTCGATCGCCTGGTTACCTACCTGGAGGGTCGCCAATTGAGCGAGCAGCAGTTGCGGGATATTCAGTTGGAATCGACCCCCGGGGCGACGATAGAGGAATTAATGGAGCGGCTGGAGAAATCGTTCAGACGCGCCGAGACGGTGGTTCGCAACCTGGATACCGGCGCTCTGACTGCGCCGCGGGAAGTAGGGCGCAAACGCCTCCCCACCACCGTAATTGGACTTATTGTCCACATTTGCGAGCACACCCAGCGACACGTCGGGCAGGCGATAGCTGCAGCAAAGCTGGCACGGGGGAAGGTTGGCTAGCAATACCGGGGGTGGCGCCGGCAAAGCGGCTCCACCCCCGGCTACTCTCCTCGCACGCCTTCGGCGTGCGGCTTCTTTCAGAAGGAAGAGTGAAGCTAAAGCCAGCGCTTGTGCCCGTTTCGGGGTCGAACTACCAAACGTCACCGGCCGGGCGAGACGAATGCAACTCGGCGAGTAACGCCTCACACCGCGCCGGCGGGTACTTCTGTCTCTGTCGTCTTGGCAGCGGCCTCGGTACTGAACGTCAGCAGGTCCTGGCCCTGATCGTAGTCGACAATGACCTTCTGTCCATCCCTCACTGTGCCGTCCAGGAGCAAAATGCCCAACTTGTTCTCGATCAGCTTTTGAATCGCGCGCTTCAGCGGCCGCGCCCCGTAGGCGGGATCATATCCGACACGCACAAGGTGGCGACGCGCCTCGCTGGTCAGTTCGATCTCTATATGACGGTCGCGCAAACGATTCCGTAGATGTCCGAGCTGGATCTCGACGATCTCGGAAAGGTGAGCTTCCGACAGCGCGTGGAACACGACCGTCTCATCGACGCGATTCAGAAATTCCGGACGGAAGAAGCGACGCAGCTCCTCGAGCACCGTCTCTTTCATGCGCTGGTAGGCGTCGTCGTCAAATCCGCCTCGGTAAGCCAGGATTTTCTCGCTGCCGATGTTGGAGGTCATAATGATGATCGTGTTCTTGAAGTTGACGGTACGCCCCTG
>ERZ795047.4506-NODE-4506-length-11749-cov-4.546520_pt1 | contig 11749 bp, 11 predicted proteins | sample MGYA00375131_ERZ795047 | MGnify/ENA primary metagenome ERZ795047 (study PRJEB30176, sample SAMN05720228) | activated sludge metagenome | isolation source: Anaerobic digester | place: Japan | collected 2015-05-20 ... | reverse complement strand
TAGGCAATGAGAGCGATACGGGTAGGGGGTGTCGTCGCCGCAGGGCTCATGGTTCCTGAGGTGTACTGTGTCACCCCTTTTCGCTACATCTTTTTTCATGGTATTTGTCGGGCGGGGCGGTTAATGTGCTACAGGTAGATCTTCACGGCATGAAGACGGCAGAAGCCATGGCTTGCTTCACAAGGGCATACGACAGCCTCCTTGGCGCAGGCGCGCGCCCCGGCGCATGCCTCAAGGTGATCCATGGCTACGGATCGGGAGGAGCGGGCGGCGATACGCGTCGCGCAGTGCGCTCACTGCTTCACTCCAACCCGGCCTGTGCCGATTACACTCCTGGGGAAGACATCGACGGCAGCCCGGGGTACACCATAGTCTACCCGCGACGGCGTCTGCCGTCCGGCGCGGAAAGGCTTTACCCGGGGATTGTAGAGTACTGCGCGGCGCCCAAAACTAAGCTCGACGTTGTCCGCCGGTTTGTGCGGAGAAGCACTGAAAGCGATATCGAACGTGCCCTACGTGAACTAGAAAGTGGCGGCAGGTTGCGATCGTTCATCAAGAATGGGCGTAAGCATTATGTGGACCCGCACGTTGTAGAAACGAGATTCTAGATGCGAGTTTGACGCATACGGGTCTTTGTGAAAGGGGGAACAATCTATTGGCTGAAGGGCTTGAGCTCAGGGGCGTGTGGGCTCGATCAGGCGGTTATCACTTCGCATACCCGGACGGACGGCCGTGGGTAGGCGATATGGGTCCCGTGCAGCACCTGCTTGCAGCCGTCGTAGGGTGCGCGGGCATCACAATGCAGGCTATTCTGAGCAGAATGAAGATTGATCACCAGGGAATCACCATAGACGCGGTTGCCACAAAAGCCGATAGTACCCCCACGTACGTGAAGTCGATTTCGCTGCAAGCCACGGTGCATGGCGCTGCAGCGGACGCTGCTCAGTTGGCACGGGTGTCTGATCTCACCGAGAAATACTGCCTTGTGGCCCAGACGCTCAGGCATGACCCCGACTTGACATTGTCCACCATAACCAGTTGATTGCCTGGGTTGACCACATGGGCTGACCACCTGGAGAGAAAGGGAGTGTGCGTTCGTGGCGGATGAGAGCAAGCAAAGCGTGATCAACAGGCTCAAGCGCGTAGAAGGTCAAGTAAAGGGCATACAACGCATGATTGACCAGGGCAAGAGATGCTCCGACATTCTAGATCAGGTGGCCGCGGCACGGACCGCTCTCTACAATGCGGGCGTTCTGATTCTGGAAAAGCATTCTCGCGATTGCATTCTCGGCGCTGATGATTCCGACGCAGTCGAAGAGAAGGTTGAGGAACTGGTGAAGGTCATCAAGAAGTTCGCCCGGTCGTGAGATCTAGCCCCAGAAACGGAGCTGGAGCGAGCAGGTGCGTGAGAGAATCGTCCCCATGGCAACAACCGCAACGTCACGTCTTATCCTGCTCGCCGTGGATAGTGTGTGCACTCTTGCTCCGGATATTCAGCGAGCCGGGCGGCCCAATACAGGAATAATTTGGGGTCCAGCCTCCGGATCAGACGCTCCGGATCAGATGGCTGGACCCCTTGGCTAGGCCCGTTTCTCACAGTCCATCAGGAGCGGCTAGCGGAGCTCCGGCTCTTCATCAGGGTAGGCGGCAAGCTTCACCGATACATACATCCTCTGGCCGTCTCTCCAAATCCACAGGAGTACGGTGTCGCCAATCTTCATCTTGCCAATCTCATCGGCGAGTGATAGATCCTTCGTTATCGGCTTCCGGTTGACTTCGCGCACAACGTCGCCCTTCTGAAGTTTGGCCTTATCTGCGGGACTGCCTTTGTAGACGTCGGTAATCAGAATGCCGTTTGTGTCGGGCAACTGCAAGTAGCTGGCAAGGTTCTCGTCCAACTGCTGATACCAGATGCCGAGCCACGGCTTAGGAGCACTTGTGGATTGCTCAGTCACTTTGCGCGTCATCATCTCGTTCAGTACGTCTCTCACGGAGTTCATGGAGATCGCAAACCCCATGCCCTGCGCATACTGGATGATGGCGGTGTTAATCCCGATCACTTCACCCTGCATGTTGATGAGGGGCCCGCCGCTATTGCCCTTGTTGATTGCTGCGTCGGTCTGTATCAGGTCGCCCGTAGCCAGGGTGTTCCCGTCGCCATCGTCTATGCTCCTGCCCAGCGCACTCACGATTCCGGCTGTGACCGTGTGGTCGAACCCGTAGGGATTACCTATGGCTACTACCCAGTCGCCCGGCCTGAGCTTGCCTGAATCGCCGAGCTGTGCTGTGGGGAGATTCTTGGCGTTGATCTTAATCACGGCAACGTCCGATTCCTTGCTACCGCCGATTACCTGGGCACGAAGTTTCCGCCCATCCGTCAGCGTGACCTCGATTTTCCGCGCCCCTTCGATCACATGGTAGTTCGTAACAATGTGCCCGTCCGGGCTGACAATGAAACCTGAGCCGGTGCCCGGCACTACCTGCTGGCCCTGGAAAAGGCCCCGGAACATCCAGTCCATGCGAGGATCTCCTGTCGTGAATTGCTCCACGCGTTCAGTGTCAACTCGGACTACCGCCGGCCCCACTGCCTCCGCTACGTCAGCGAAGGACGGGAGTGCTATGGACTTGTAGTCTACTTGCGATACCTGCGATACCGGCACTGCGGTTCCCACAGCCGCAGCCAGATTGCCTCTGCGGTCTGGGAACACGTACGACACTACTACGATAGAGGTGACTATGCTGCTTACTATGGCCACCACTATCAGCGGAAGGTACTTCTTAAGCCTGGATTCACTCATGCGTGCTCCCTCCAATCCATGTATAGGTGAAACTCGAATCCTGCATGCTCCTGAGCAGCAGGTTCAGCTGCTCGTCCGGCGAACTGGAATGTTCATCATTATTGTCGCCGCGGCGGATCGTCGTGTCCAGGCCGAACAGGCTCGATGACGACATGCTAGCTGTCTGCCCGGAGACAACTGGGCTCGTTGCCGGGTATCGAGCGACCCCCGACTCTTTGGCCGCCGGCGTGGTTATCACGAGTCGTGGGGGAGTGGAGGACGCTATGGGTTGCTGCCGCGGGCCGGCCGGACCGAATACGCTCACCCCGAAGATCATATGCACCAGCGGGATGGCGACGATTGTGCCTGCTACAGCCGCTGGCACGACTAGCCTTGCGAATGACCAGACTGCCCTGAGCGGACTCAGCCGCGGCGCGCGTTCCGGTTCAGCCTGAAAGGGCAACGCCGCTATTCGGTCTCGGACGCCTTCCCACAGGCACTCGGGGCATGGCGAAGGCGCCATCGAGCCCAGAGCCGTCTTCACTTCAAGAGTCATCTCGTACACGGCCATGCACTCTGCGCACAGGGCCAGATGCTGTCGCACTCTTGCCCTTTCATCCTCCGACAGCTCGCGATCGACATAGGCCGATATCAGCCGCTGGGTCATGTTGCACGTCATGTCGGCCTCACCTCCCCTGACCGCGCCGGAAAGCAGGGCGCAATGCGCTCGCGCAGCCCTCGTCTTCCCCTGTGAATGCGCGACCTCACTGTTCCGATCGACGTGCCCATTATCTGAGCTATCTCTTCGTATGAAAACCCTTCGATATCACACAGTATAACCGCCATGCGAAACTCCGGCGGCAGCTCGGCCAATGCACTTTGGATGCACATGTCCAGGTGCTCCCGGTCATACACCGTCTCCGGGCTGTGCGAAACGTCGGCGATCTCGCGTTCGATCTCGTCGCCTCCCGACATTGTTATGCGCTCATCTAGCGACTCGACGTACGGCCTGCGCCTGCGCCTGCGGACTTCGTCGATGTAGAGGTTGGTTACGATTTTGTAGAGCCACTTGTCGAAGGAGGTGCCTCGCCGGTAGCTGTCGAACGACCTGTATGCCCTTACGAAAGCCTCCTGTGCGAGATCCTGGGCCTCGTCGGGGTTGCCCGACATACGAAGCGCGATGTTGTATACTGAGTTCTGATAGCGAAGTACGAGCGATTCGAACTCCGCTTCCCTCGACAGGTGCTGTGCAGTTGTGGCTAGTGCCTGCTGGTTGACCAAGAGCATCACCCGCCCAGACGTGATCTGCGCCTAACTGTCCGTTTCACTTGGGTAACAACGTCATGCGCGAGGCGCGAGTTCCCGCTTCGATTATACCTTCCCACAGGCAGATGGGCGAGGGCGGCTTAGGCCCTGAATGGGAACTCGCTGGAAACCAAAGGCATGAACAAGGAGGTGGAGGGGATGTCAGCCGGAGCACCGGATCTGCGCTCTTTCATCCCTCCGGCTCAAGTCATCGAAGTCATTGCTGCTCTGAGGGAGCTGGGCAATACGGCGTACATTGCAGGCGGCGCCGTGAGAGACATGGTGATGGGCAGGCCCAGACCGGAGGATTGGGACGTAGCGACCTCCGCCAGTCCTGAGCAGGTGATGGCTGCGTTTGACCGGGTGATCCCGAGTGGCGTGGCTCACGGCACGGTGACAGTGCTGGACAACGGCATGAGCATCGAGGTGACCACATACCGCGTAGACGGGCCGTATCTGGACGGTAGGCATCCGGAGTACGTGCGGTTTGTTCCGCGCATTGAGGATGACCTCGCCCGACGGGACTTCACCATGAACGCCATGGCTTACGATCCCATCGCCGGAGAGCTGATAGACCCATACGGTGGGCGCGAGGCCATACGAGCACGTGTCATTACTTGCGTGGGCGAGCCCAGAGACAGGTTCTCAGAAGACAAGCTCCGGATGGTGCGTGCCGCTCGCTTTGCTGCGAAACTCAGGTTTAGGGCCGACCCGCGTCTCGTGGAGGCCGCTCGTGAATTGGCGCCCCAGATACGGCAGGTATCGGTGGAGCGCGTATACGACGAACTCGCCAAGATGATGGGGACGCGCGCACCTTCGCTCGGCTTCGAGCTGCTCGAGGAGATGGGGATCACCCCGTACGTCCTGCCTGAGCTGTGCGCCGACGTGCCACGCGAGCGGAGGGCCCGTCTGTACGCTATGTGCGACGAATTGCCGCCTGACCTGGTAGAACGCTTCGCCGTGCTTCTTGCCCCTCTCGGCGAGAGTCGTGCCCGGCAGACGCTGTCCCGAATGCGTGCGTCCAATCGCACCGGAGCCGACGTGGTTGCCATAGTCCGGGGCGCGCAGGCAGTGCTGAACTCGCATTCGGCTGCGGATGCGAATGCGGATTCGGATCCGGCCGGCCTTGCCGGCCTGTCTTCCTACTCTTTGAGACTGGAAGCATCGCGGATCGGCGTGGGCAACCTGGCGCCGGCTGTGCGGGTGGCATGCATCTTTGCAGGGTGCTCCGCAGATGAAAGACGTGCCCTGGATGAGCTAGTCCGCTCCGTTGTTCAGCAGAAGCCTGCCCTGCGCATCCGGGACTTGGCTGTGGACGGGCATGACGTGATGAACGCAACGGGCATTGGCCCAGGCCCTGGCGTGAGACTCGTTCTTTCGGCGCTCCTCGATGAGGTTCTGCGCGATCCTGCCCTGAACACCAGAGAGCGCCTGCTCAAGCTGGCTCGCAACCGCTATCAATCGCTCCATTCAGTTCCGCGTTCTGGGGGTGTTTTCATGGTCAAGCAACCGAAAGTAGTAATAGCCCCTGACTCGTTCAAAGGCAGCCTCACTGCCCGGCAGGTGTGCGAGGCCGCAGAAGAAGGGCTGCGCAGGGTGTGGCCCGAGGCCCAAGTAGTGTCGGTCCCAATGGCCGACGGCGGCGAAGGCACGGTACAGTCGCTGGTCGATGCAACTTCCGGGCGGATAGTCAATATCGACGTTACAGGTCCGCTGGGCGAACCGGTCGCCGCATTCTTCGGAGTGCTCGGCGACGGCGTTACAGCTGTCATAGAGATGGCCGCAGCGTCTGGGTTGCCGCTGGTTCCCCAGGGCCTCCGAAACCCGCTTAGCGCCACAACTCGGGGCACAGGCGAGCTTATCGAAAGCGCTCTCGACATGGGTTGCCGCAAGTTCATAATCGGCATCGGCGGCTCCGCCACTAACGATGGAGGCGCCGGCATGGCGCAGGCGCTCGGCGTGAGGCTTCTTGACGCGCATGGTGTCGAGATCCGACCGGGCGGCGCCGAGCTTGCACGCTTGACGCGAATCGATGCGTCGGGTCTGGACCCGCGGGCGTCGCAGTCGGAATTCGTGGTTGCATGCGATGTTGACAACCCTCTCACCGGCCCGCGCGGCGCGTCGGCTGTGTATGGCCCGCAGAAGGGCGCGACGCCCGAGATGGTCAAGATACTTGACGACGCCCTGAAGAACCTGGCGGCAGTTGTCAGGCGCGACCTGGGAGTGGACGTGGACGGTATCCCTGGCGCCGGTGCCGCAGGGGGGCTGGGCGCAGGCCTGATGGCATTCCTCGGCGCCAGCCTCAAACGAGGAATAGACATTGTTGTAGAGACTGTGCGGCTCAGGGAGCAGATGAAGGGAGCGGCCCTGGTCATCACGGGCGAAGGACGCACCGACTTCCAGACCCTCTTCGGCAAGACCCCCATGGGAGTGGCGAACGTGGCCAAATCGCTGGGAATCCCGGTCGTGGTCATATCCGGCTCGATCGCAGATGATGCCGGGGGTCTGTACGCGCACGGCATCGACGCACTGATGAGTATCGCAAAAGGTCCATGCACAATCGACGAGGCAATTGCGGGCGCCGGCCCGCTCATGGCCGATGCTGCAGAAACGGCGGCGCGCCTCATTGCCGTTGGTCTCGGCGCGAGCCTTGGCCCTGGTGCTAGCCTAGGCCGCGAGGCTGGCCCTGGCCGCGAGACTCGCGAGGGCAGCGGTCTTTTGGGGGGGCTTGAGTGATGCTGACCGACGCTCAAGCGGGCGTTCTCCGGGGGCTCGCAGGCAAACGCGCAGCCATAGTGGGCATAGGCGTGACTAATGTTCCGCTGATTCGGTTTCTGGCGGGTCAAGGGGTGCAGGTTACCGCATGCGATCAGAAACAGGAGAATTCCCTCGCCTCTGAGCTGACCTCCCTTGCCGGGCTAGATGTTCAATACCTTCTGGGGCCAGGCTACCTTGATGCGCTGCCGGGCTTCGACATCGTGTATCTTTCACCGGGAGTCAATCCAGGGCAGCCCGAAATCGAGGCCGCACGCCGCGCCGGCGTGGCCATCAGCTCCGAAATCGACCTCGTGCTTAGGCTATCGGCCGCCCCGACTGTGGGGATTACAGGCAGTTCAGGCAAGACCACCACTACTACTCTCACGGGACTCATCCTGCGGGAAGACGTGAGGCGCCATCACCCCGGTCGCCAGGTGTTGGTGGGCGGCAACATAGGCGCTCCCGTCATCGAACGCGTGCTCACTGTGGGTCCTGACGACCTGATAGTGCTGGAGCTATCCAGTTTCCAACTGAAGTTGCTTGAAGTCAGCCCGCGTGTTGCCGCGGTGCTCAACGTCACCCCGAATCACCTCGACGTGCATCCGAGCATGGAAGACTACATCTGGTCAAAGGAGAACATCGTACGTTACCAAAGGGACGACGATTGGGCAGTATTCGGTGCCGACAACGATGTCACGCAGTTGATGGCTGAGCGGGCGCCTGGCCAGATCATGTTCTTCAGTGTGTCGCGACCGGTGCCTCGCGGGGCCTTTCTCGACGGGGACAGGCTGATGATGAGATGGTCTGAGGGAGCCGGATCAGGCGACTTAGGCGGATCAGGTGGATCGGGCACGGGCGACACGGTTGTCGCGCGCCGCTCTGACCTCAAAATACCGGGGATGCACAACGTCCAGAACGTGCTGGCAGCAGTTGCTGTATGCGCCGCGCTAGGCGCAGAGCCGGGCTCTATGCGCGATGCGATAGCAGCATTTTCAGGAGTGGAGCACCGCCTGGAACCGGCTGGCGAAATCGACGGCGTGGTCTTCATCAACGACTCGATAGCGACTACTCCGTCCCGGACGATTGCCGCTCTTACGGCAATGGAGCGTCCTATCGTGCTCATTGCAGGTGGTTACGACAAGCATCTTCCTTTCGACGAAATGGCTCGGCTGGCGTTGGGCAGAGTGCATACTGTGGCGCTTGTGGGCGTGACCGCCGACAAGATTGCACAGGCATTTGAGGAAGCAGCTGGTAAAGCGGGGGTCGAACCGCCTAGCATCATTAGGGCGGACACATTCCGCGAGGCTGTGGGAGCGGCGCGACTCGCGGCGCGGTCGGGCGATGCTGTACTGCTCTCGCCGGCATGCGCCAGCTACGGGCTGTTCCGCAATTTCGAGGAGAGGGGGCGCGCATTCAAGCAACTGGTGTCGGAGTTTGCGGCGGAGGCGGGCAAAGCTGGTGAGTGATGACCCGAATCCGTAATCGTAGGCCCCCTGCACGAGTAGGATTTAACCAGTCTCGTGAGGGGGGTTGCTTTTATGCAAGGCAGTATTGGCAGACGCGGTCGAAAACACGCCAAAGTCAGGAGGATCCGTGCCCACCACAGTAGCTTGCCGCGGGCGGCTAGCGCCGCTGTGCTGTTTGCCATATGTACGATGGTGCTGGCAGTGAATGCCGTCTGGTGGAAGACGGAGCGAGGGTACCCCATGGGCATGTCGCTGTTTGACGCCTTACCGGGTCTCGGACGCGCCTCGGCGGGCGCGGCGACGGCGCCGAATGCAAGCGACGGCAAGACCGGCCTCATGCTCAGCGTGGACATCGACATAACGCGGGATCCTGGCTCCGAAGTGGCCAGCTCGCGATGGACATCGTCGCAGGACGGTGTGATAGAACTCTACGCGCGCGACGAAGCTTCTGCCGGAAGCGGCGGACGGTCGGGATACCGCATGCTCGACCGCGTGGAGGCCGGCCCGGTTGTGGAGCTATCCTGTGCGACGCTGTCACAGCAGCCAGAGGCCGGATCATCCGCTGCGCAGCTTGAGCGGCCTATGTGGGGCACGCTGCTGGTGGCTGCGGCCGAGTACGATCAGAGTGTGGGAGCCATGAGCAAATCGAAAGTCACTACAGCGTATGCTTGGAACGGCCGCAATCTGGTCGAAGTCTGGTCGGCCACGACGCGCTCGGAAGCTGTATGGAACCTCGCGTGGGATGCGCCGAAGGAGACCGAGGCTGGTCGTGCGCACGCAGGCTCGGGCTCCGGCTCGAGCTCGAGCTCGGGCCCGGGCTTGGGCGCCGGGGCTGGTACTGGTGCTGGTGCGGGCAGCGCGGATTGGATGCGTTTGACCAGTCTTTCGAAGGTCGATTTTGTCGCATCGTCGCAGGCAGGGTCGCGGCCTTCCATAGTGCTGCGGTCGTCGCACAAACATGAGTCATACGACGAGAACATCGATGTGTTCACTACCATCAAATCCCGCGAGGTTGTGCAGACTTACTATTGGAGCGACAAGTGGAGTGCGTTCATCCTGTCTGAGGCGATAGTAGGCCACAGCGGGGCGTCTGGGATGGAGTATCCGGGAGCTGTGAGTCGGTTCAGTATCCCGGCTGGAACAGCCTTGGCAGTGCTGGAGTCGGAGAGGCAGTGCGCGGAAGGACTTGTGTTCGACCCACCCCACCTGCTCAGGGTGAAGATGCCTGACGGCAGGCGGTGCTTTGTGGACGACGGCAGTGTTGTCCCAACGCCTTCGCGTGCCATGGTATAATGCAACTGTCCGGCCAATGCCCGCCGGCAGTGGCACCGCTGTCCGGCCAGCGGGGGGCTGATGGCTGCATTACTGCTGAATGGAGTGATTCTATGCCGGCTACTATAATCGACGGCAAGGCTGTAGCTGCGTCAATCCGACAGGACGCAGCGGCTCGGGCTGCTCGCTTCAAGGAAGAGTACGGACGTCCTCCGGGGCTCGCAGTCGTCATTGTGGGCGACAACCCAGCATCACGCGTTTATGTCAACAGCAAGAAGAAGGCCTGCGCGGAGTGTGGGATCTACTCTGAAGAACATGCGCTTCCGGCTGACACTGCCGAGGACGATCTGCTGGACTTAGTGCGCCACCTCAACTCTGACCCCAACATCGACGGGATTCTGGTTCAGCTCCCGCTTCCCGATCACATCTCTGAAGACAAAGTCATCGAGACAATCACGCCGGCTAAAGATGTCGATGGGTTTCACCCGATCAACGTGGGGAATCTGGTCGTGGGCAAGCCGGCGCTCAGGCCATGCACGCCCGCAGGGATCATGGAGCTGATACGCCGCACCGGAGTAGAACTCAAGGGTAAGCACGCGGTGGTAGTTGGCAGGAGCAACATAGTAGGCAAGCCCGTCGCGCTGATGCTCTTGGCTGAACACGCCACAGTCACCATCTGCCACTCGCGCACCGTCGATCTACCATCCGTGTGTCGCACAGCAGATGTGCTCGTGGCGGCGGTAGGCAGGCCGGAGATGATAAAGGGAGACTGGGTCAAGCCCGGCGCGGTCGTGATAGACGTGGGCGTCAACAGGATAGCCGAGAAGAAGCTCGTGGGCGATGTGGACTTCGACGGAGCGAGCGCGGTTGCCGCCGCCATAACCCCGGTGCCAGGCGGTGTCGGGCCCATGACCATCGCCATGCTGATGCAGAACTGCGTGGAAGCGGCCTTTGCAGCCCAGAGGTAGCAACTGGGGAGTTGATTGACAGTGGACTACGAGATCTACGACGTGATGATCATCGGAGCTGGCCCCGCCGGCATGTCGGCGGCTGTGAATGCGCGCGTTCGCAACAAGTCGACGGTCCTCATTTCCCGCAGGTTCGCCAGCCCGAGCCTTGCGAAAGCGCCGTCAGTCCATAACTACCTAGGCGTGGAGGAGTTGTCGGGATCCGAGCTATACTCGCGCTTTCTGGAGCATGCGCGTAGGGCGGAAGCACGGCTGATCGAAGCCGACGTGACAGGTATCTACGACATGGGTGGCCACTTCGCGGCGCTCACCTCGGCCGGCGATATCTCGGCGCGTGCCGTGATAGTCGCCACGGGGGCCGTGCAGTCGGCGTCGATTCCGGGCGAATCGGCGCTGCTCGGTGCAGGAGTCAGTTACTGCGCTACCTGCGACGGCCCTCTTTACCGGGGAAAGCGTGTGGTGGTGCTGGGATACACACCCGAGGCGCGCGAAGAGGCCAACTTCCTCGCCGAGATATGCTCGGAAGTTACATACGTCGACTTGCAGCGGGGCAAGGCCGAGAAGGGCGTGCCGCTGGCGGAGTCGATTCGTGAAGTTGTCGCGAAGGTCGCGGGCATACGAGGCGAGAGCTTCGTTACCCATGTTGAGCTGGAGGGCGAGGCAATCCCTACGGACGGGGTATTCGTGATACGCGAGTCAATCCCGGCGGAGCGTCTCCTGGATGGTCTGGCTGTGACCGAGGGCGCCATCGTAGTTGATCGAGAGATGGCGACAAGCGTACCTGGGGTGTTTGCCGCGGGCGACTGTACCGGGCGACCATGGCAGGTAGCGAAGGCCGTAGGTGAAGGATTGGTGGCTGGGTTATCGGCATCCCGATATGTCGACAGGGCCATGGCGGCAGCGCGGGCCGAAGGCCGGTGAGACCATGAATCAGCATCGAAGGCCTGAACTTGCGGCGTGCACTGCGCCGATAATGCCTGGTGCTGAGCCCTACTCGATGGGCCCAGCTGATGCACAGGTTGCCTGCCTCGTGGTGCACGGGTTTACCGGATCGCCATACGAGATGAGGCCGTTCGCGGAGAGACTGGCGGCTCGGGGCGTGTACGCGGACGTGCCGCTCCTCCCAGGGCATGGCACGTCAGTGGAGGACATGAGCCGCACATCCTTTCCGGACTGGGTGGCAGGAGCTGAAGCAGCCTATCTA
>ERZ795047.4503-NODE-4503-length-11750-cov-10.112954_pt1 | contig 11750 bp, 14 predicted proteins | sample MGYA00375131_ERZ795047 | MGnify/ENA primary metagenome ERZ795047 (study PRJEB30176, sample SAMN05720228) | activated sludge metagenome | isolation source: Anaerobic digester | place: Japan | collected 2015-05-20 ... | reverse complement strand
GGCTATGCAACTGGTTTTAATGTTATTGGTAACAGGCTATGCGTTAGCTGGGACGTTCTCCCAGAATACGAAGAAGATATTAAAAATGGCAAATATCGTTCTTATTCTATGGCATATACTTTTGATAATAAAAGGATAGCACATATAGCTTGTGTTCCCCAGCAAGCTATTCCTGCTGCCAGCATAAACAACGCTAACATGTTTATGTTAGAAAAAGGCGATATTGAAGATATTGAGGAAGTAGTTTTTATGGGGAAGAAAGGTTTATTAGATACATTAAACGACACAGTCAAAAAAATAATATTGTCGTTTAAAAAGGAGGAAAGTATGGAAAAAAACCAAGATGAATTAATGATTCAATTTGAGAAGTTAAAAACAGAGAACCAAAAGATACTTGAAGAAAACAAGAAATTAATGGAAGCTCAAACAGAACTTTTAGTAGAAAGACAAATAGAAGAATTTGAGCAAAAAGGTAAAACTGTTGCAGCTCAAAAAGAAAGTTTAAAAGAGTTGTTAAAGAGTTTTAACAACGAACAATTAGAATTGTTTAAGAAATTTATTGAGAACAACAATCTTGTTCAATTTAGTTCAAGTGCTGGAATCATACAAGAACCACAAAAGCAGGATTCAAGCAAAGAAGAGATTGAAGGGAAAAATAAGGAAGTTGCTCGCATTATAAAGGAGGGAATAATATGAGTTTATCAGAATATCCAGGAGTTGTGAAAAAAGCCACAGAGTCTTTTAAAAAAATTATAGAAGATTGGCACGGTGTAATAGAATTTAGCGATTCTGGGCGTTTTCTTTATACAGATATGACAGATGCGACAAATAAAGTTATAGATTGCGGAACGCTGTTGTATAAAGAGACCTCAAGTGGCAAATTAAGAGTTTACAGATTTGGAACATCGACAGAGGCAAATGATACGACTTATGTCATCACAATGACGGCTGGGGACGAGTTAAGGTTTAGGGTTGGAGACTCTGTTTATGAGTCTAAATCAGATGGAACAACCTTAAAAAACTTAGGAGCTATAACACTTATAGATACAACTGCACACACAATAACTGTCACCAATAAACCAGCCCAAACAACAGGAGGAAGGATTTTTATAGCGGATGGAGCAGTGTTGCCAACATTAATTGGAGTGACATTATTGAGCCACGAAGTTACCAATGCCGACATTGCGGTTGAGTATTTTATTCATGGAGTAATAACAAAACAAAACATTACTTATTACTCGAACGATGCTACTGTGCTTGCCAAAATAAAGACTGATTTACCCATGATAATGGTTAAGGAGGGAAATTAATATGATAGATTATGAAAAAATTAGACAGCGATTTTTGGATAGTTCAAAAATCGATAAGTTCGTTATGCAGTTGTTCTACGACCATAGTTTGCAAGAGGAGCCGTATTTCTTAGGAGAAAAAATATTTCCAGTAGAACCGACTATGAAAGACATAGTGTCTGTAGCTTCAATGCTACAATATGAATCACCTATGTCTTATGTTTCTCCATTTGAGATACCGCCTCAGGCACAAATTCCAACAGATAAAGATGAAGCATTATATAGGCTGGCTGTTAAAGCAGAACAGGACTATATTAATGAAGAAGTTATGTGGTATCTCAAATTATCAGATAATCCAATAGCAAAAGACATAGAAGCTGCAGAGACTAACATCAAGAAACAATTAGCTATTATGACAAACAGATTAAGACTCAGGAACGAAATTGAAGTTTGGTCATCTTTGACTACAGGTAGGGTAACTACACTACATGGTGTTACATTTGACCAACCTTGGAAGAACTTTGATATAACCAATATAGGAAGCGGTATATGTTATCATGACAGAGAATCGTGGTTTAACTCCTCAGGAGTGGCTGATACATCCTATGATTTTGTTAAATATTTCAGGGAAGTAGACAAAGTAGTGGCTGAAAAGGGCGGAAGACCTCCAACAAAATGTTTTATGAACAGCACTACATTTGAAGCTTTCTTAAAAAATACAAAATTAAATACTCAAATTCAAGGGGTTTATGTTCCATTTTGGTATTCTTATGCAACTCAGACTAAAAACAGGAGATACTCTATATATAAAATTCCACCTTTACAGATAGATATAGTAGTTTATGACGCTCATTATATGTCTAACAGAACTACAAGAACTAATACAGCGTTTATTCCAAACTATTATGCAATTTTTATTCCAGATACAGTTGGTAAAAGATATGTTGCTCCAAATAAGGTTGATGGTAAGCCAAAGAGATATGGTAGAACCTTTACAGATATTCAAAGATACTTGATTCAGTATGAGATTGGAGAAGTATCATTACCAGTGCCAGATGATTTTGTTTCACCTTACATAGTTTATACAAAAGCAGCTGCATAATGAAGTGTATAGTCGTTTACCAAACTATGATTAAGGGTAAAATTTGGAAAGCTGGAACGATATTTCCAAATGCAGATTATCCTGAGATAGATACAGATATTTTAAACAAGATTAATGCTGGAATAATTGCTAAAATAGAAGATGATGTTGTTGTTGCGAAAACTGATAAAGAAGAAGTAGTATTACACGAAGAGGAAATACAAGAAGCAAAGAATGACGAAGTGGAATATGTAGACCCTACTATTAAACAAAGATATCATAGCAAACATAAAAAGAAATGAGATATATATCCATAGATGATATGTTATCCATAAGGGGAATAGGAACAGCATCAGGATTAGTTATGTCTCCTGAAGATGTAGAGAATTATATCAATAAAGCAGAAGACTTAGTTGATGCGAGGCTTAAGGGGAGTTATATTACTCCCTTTCAGCCTCCTATTCCCCCCCTTATTAAGCTTATTTGTATGAAATTAGCAACATGCTTAATTCTTCAAGACACAAAAAGTATTAGTGCAGATGAAGACGGAGAAATATCTTCAGTTAAATATGTTTGCAATGAGGCATACGATTTGCTCAATAAGCTTGCATCAGGTGAGCTAATAATAGATGCAGCTACACCATCATCAGAACAAGCGGGTATTGGTATGTATTGGTATGGAAGGACAGATTTAAAAAGAGAATGATTAGATTACAAATTAAACTTCAACAATTTAGACAAATGCCACCAGGAATACCAGACACACATTTACAAGGTAGGGTTAAAAGTATAATTGTAGATGAGATAAAGAAAAACTTTATGGCTGAAGGCAGACCAAATCCCTGGAAGAGTTATACTATATCCAGTATAGCAGAAAAAAGAAGATTAGGAAAACCTACTCAGGGAAGAAAATTAAGAGATACAAGTCAGATGTATAATAGTCTTATAAACCCCACTATGCTATATCAAAGGGGACAAGGTTTTGGAATGCAATTAATTTACCAGCCAAGACCTGGTGCAAACCTAAAAATAGAATTACATAGAAGAGGTGCAAATAATTTTAATTATTTTCAGAAAAGGAGAACACATAGGGCAATACATGATGAATATCCAGACCCCTGGGTTATACCATTTAATAAAACAGTAACAGCTAAAAGTAAAAATAAAAAAATAAAACAGAAATTTGAGGTAAGAACTTATAGAAAAGTAAATATGCCAGCAAGGGAAGTTCTGTATATCCCACAAGAAGCATGGACATACATACGGCAAATGATAGAGCAAAACTTAAGAAATAAACTTAATGAGATGATGTAATGTATATAACTATTAGCCAGATAATAAAAGAACTGGCAAAAACATTAAAGGATGACTTAAGAGACTACGATATTAATATCATAAGTTCTGATACGGCAAGCCCTGAGATGCAAAAAGATTATATTTTTATTTCTTGTCAGGGAATAGACAATATAAGGTTTGGAATGAATGAGGTTGAAGAAGAAATAAGAATAAATGTTGCGTGTTATTTATATGCATTATCTCTGGGGACTACTATGAGACCAGAATTTTTAGCTATAGAAATACTGGAGGCAATTAAGCTTGCAGTGTGTGATATGAATCATCCTTTCCGTCAGTGGATGACCCAAAATGGGATGGGATGGTTGTTGGTTGAAAATATTGATTTAGTGCCATCACAGGGCGATGAAAGAATAGCCGTAATGCCAATGATGATAACTCGAAGGTTAGCAAATGTATATGATGTTCCAATAGGCGAGATAGTAAAAACATTATTATCAGCAGATAACGAAATAGCAGATGAGGCTACCATCACATGAGTTGTTGTCATGGAAAGAGAAGGGAGGTATTTATAAAATTGCGTAATATAGTTATAGATAACCCAGATGAATTTATATATTTGAGAGCAAAGAAGGGGTTTAATAATATTGAGTGTGAGTATAGCGGTAGAATATATACTTTTTATGAAGATAAACCCACCAAAGCCCCCAAATATATGTTAAGACATAGATTTTTAGAAGAAGTAAAAGAACAAAAAGAGCATAATATTGAGAAAGAAATTGTGGAGAAAATTATAGAGACAGAAGACGAAGAAAAAAATAAAATAAAATTTAAAAAAAAGGAGTGATAAATTATGATATACTATGAAGGACAAAGTATGGATTTTTCTGTTTCAGATATATATGTTATAGAAAAAACCAGCTATGTATCAATTGATTTAGGAATGCCAAAGGGTATAGCTGCAGTTATAGGAACATCAAATTTTGGACCGTCAACATCTATAGCAAAGATATACAGCAAAAGTGGACTAACAAAATTGTTTGGAACACGAAGCGGGGGAACTCTTGTGCCATTTGTAGAGACTTTATTAGACTGTGGAACAAAAGAAGTTCACTTATTGTCTGTATTCGGTTCAGGAGCTGCAAAAGCAACAAAATCAATAGCTGCTGGAGAATCTACAAATTGGGTTTTTACAGCCAAATATAATGGAACAGTTGGAAATAGTATAAAGGTTAGAATAATAGAGGGATCACTTGCAAATACAGTATCAGTTGAAGTGCTTTATGCAGATGCAGTGGAACTCACGCCTAATGTAACAAATAATCCCACAGATGACAATTATATAGGTAAAAAATTTGCATCTATGTGGGTAGACTTTTCTAAAACAGGCACAGCAACAACTTTACCAGACGCAGCAGATTGGGCGAATTTGGCAGGAGGAGCAAACGGCAACGCACCAGCTGATGGTGACTATGTAACAGCCTTAGATAGCTTTGAAACAGATTTAGATGCTGATTTAATAGCTATTGCAAAAGATACCACATCAGCCTTAAGAACTGGATTGATTAACCATTGTGCTGTTATGAAGAACAGAATTGCATTTACTACGCCATTAGATATGACCAGCATTCCTACTATAGTAGCGGATATGCAGACAAGGAATGACAAAAGAGTGGCTGTAGTATATCCAGCATTTAACTATTATAATAGGGAAACAAATGCTTATACTGCACAGCATATGGCATGGTTTATGGGTGTTACCGGAGCGATATCACCATTTGAAGACCCATTAGGCAAGAATATAACTTTTGGAGCTCTTTCTACTCAACTTTCAAGAGATGAAGCAGGAGAACTTTCAAGAGCAAATGTGTGTTACGGATGGAATGGTAGGCAAGGAGTAGAAATCAAAAATTCTAAGCTGGAATACAAGCATCCATATTTTGGGAACATAATGATAAGAAGAACCTTTGATAGGGTGGAAAAAGCTATTGATGATAGCTTACAGTCTGTTCTGGGATACACAGGAAACGAAAAAGAAGTTCAAGGGTTATTGTTCTCAATGATAAATGGAGCATTAAGCAGATTTGTTGATGAGGGATGGATAAACGGCGTTGAAAAGATTGATGTATCAGGCAATACTCCAAGTTTAAGAATGCAAGGTAAAGCCACTGCAAGCGTAATTATAACCAAGTATCCAGCAATACAGAGAGTAATAATTTATGTTTATGCTGATACAGCTGGCTATACTTATAATGAAGTTATATTGTAAGGAGGGATAAATATGATAATGACAAGAGAAACAGCTCCACATAGTGCAACTAATGTAACTGTGCATCTGATTAGCCCAGACGGAACAAAAGAGTATAAGTCTTATTGGCAGTCTTTTAGGATGAATCCAACGGTTGAAACAGCGTCAACTATACCATTAGGTGGAGTAACTTATGATGAGATAAAGGGAGCACGAACAGGAACAGGAACACTAGCAGGTGGGTTTATAGGGCTGGAATTTATAAAAGATTGGAAAAAGTTAGTGTGGGATGAGCTATGCTCACCAATGGCAAACTTTACAATGACAGTAGCGCTTTGCTTCCCGACCACAGGAGAAACGCATTATATAATACTTAAAGGTGTGTCAATAACATCTCCAAGTATTGATATTCCAGAAAATGGTGCAGTGACACAGTCAATTGATTTTAAATTTAAAGATTGGGATACGGTGTAATGGCAGAAATAAATGATAAAGTTCTATCAAAGGTAATGTCAGAATTAAATCAATGGAAGCCAGAATCTGAAAGTTGGACAGATGAAGGAATTAAGGTTATAACATTTAAAACAGGAGTGAATAAATTAACAGTGGTTATGCAAGAATTGGTTGGGAAGAATGCTTTAAGATTTGAACCATTACCATTTTTAGACCAACTTGCATCTACAATTGTTTCAATCGAGAGACGGAAGACAGACCCTAAATATAAAGAAGACCCAGTTATAAAGTTTAAAGATAACGGAGTGCCAGAAGAAGTTAATATTGATATTGCTAAAAAAATAATTGGCGAAATGGGACAAACAGAATATATGCCAATAGTGCAAGCATTCTTTTATTTACAAAAGATATAGTGGATAAAGACCAAAATACTATTGATAGGGAAAACCTATATGCCCAATCATTTATTCTTTGGCAAGTGTATGGAATAAATTTTTTACAGACTTTAAAGATGGGTAATAGCTTGAGAAAAGAATTGGTAGATTATGCTATGGAAAATAAATTACTTGAGGTTATTTTAAAGATAGAATTATGATAGGTAGCTACGGGGGATTACTTAAAAATACTATTATAATACAAGCCATTGATATGGCAAGTGGCATGATTAATAATATTCGTAATTCTTTATTGGATTTACAGAAAATACAAAACATGCCTACTCAAGGAACAGCGTTTATTCCAACTCTTGTGTCTGATTATGCTAAACTTCTCCAATTAGAGCAACAATTAGAAGCAACACCATTAATGCAAGGGAAGGATACATATTCCCAAATAGCAAATGCCCAAAAAGCAGAGGCAACTGGTATCGTCCAAGCAGATAAAAAAATACTGGAAAACAGGTTGCAAATGTATAAAACTTTATTTGACCCAGCAGAAGAAGGAGAAAGTGCTGCCAAATATTATGACAGAATAGGTAAGATAATTAATAGAGAATTAAAAGGCTTAGGTGCTGAGCAGGGAATGGTAAAAAAAATTGGAGAATTTGGTAAAGAATACTTCCCACCAACTGCTACAAAAAACATTGAAAATATAATGGCTGCATACAGGAAAGCACAAAGCAGCATTGTGTCCGATTTTGCGTCTATGGCAAGAGACATGCAACAAGCAGATGATGTTTCTACAACTAACCATAAAAAGAGAATAACTGAATTAAAAGAAAGAAGTGAAGTAGCTGGGCAAGCATTAAATAAGCTACAAAAACAAGTGCTTGGTTTTTCACAAAGCGACAGAATAATAGCTCAAAATTGGCAGGATATAAGTGCAGATATGCTTGAATTTGAACAAAAAAAAGCAGAGGCGGCTGGAGTTGGAGAGGAATTACAATATTGGACAACTGAATTAGTAAATACCAAACAACAACTGAAAGGCATATCTGTTCTTATGACAGAAGTGTTGAGAAATGTGAGTATGGTGGTTCAAGAGACAAAGGCATTTAGGCTTGCAGAAGTTTTTGGAATGACTCAATTTGGTGGTGCTCCATTTGGAATGGCACAAATGGGTGCAAGCTTACAACAAGTAGGAACAACCTTGCAAACAATAGAAAGGAGTCCATTTAGAAGAGAACTTGAAAATATATCACCAAAATTACTGCAATATGGACAAATATTTGGACAATCAGCAAACGAAATAGTGTCAGTTCTTACTGGATTAAAACTTGTATCAGGCGAGGCTTCAGACTTTAATGACATTTTGGGCAAAATGACAGTATTATCAGCTCAAACTGGCGAAGAGTTTGGCAAGTGGTTTAGCATAATGATGATGCAAGGTGTTCCAGCTATGAGTATGATGGGTTCAAACCTTGACGAAATAATGGGCATTATAGGAGGAGTGAATATTGCTGGGTTAGGACCTTTTGCTGGTATAGGAGTATCTGCTCTTGTGAAGTCAATTTTAGCGCCAACAGACCAAATGAGGGAAGATTGGCAATCAATGGGCATTAATATAGATAAATTAGCTTCTAAAGGATTAGTTAAAGCCTTAGAACAAATAAAAACAATGACAGATACAATGAGCGAGTTTGAAAAGGGACAGTTTTTTGAGAAAATGTTTCCAGGTTTTGGAACAGGAGTATCTTTAATCTTAACAAAAGCTCTACCACAAATAAAGCAGGTAACTCAACAGGTTGGCAGTAGTTATGAAGCTTGGAGGATAAATGCAGAAGCATTAAATATGCCAATAAGTAAAATAGCTGAAGCCACACAATTAACTCATAATATCTGGATGCAATTTATTGATAGTATTTTAAGAAGCTCATCTGCAGTTGCCTTTATAGAAACATTATTAGATGCTATAAAAGGAATTCAATCTGCTTTAAGTTGGCTTGAACAAAAAGTTCCAGTAGTATTTAATGTTATTTTTGTTGGTGGATTAATTGCAGCGGGAGCTGTTGTTGTTAATCTTACAAAAAAACTTTTTGCACAGATTGGAGCAGTATTATCACTATCAGCATCCTTAAAAGAACTTAATACTCAATTAAGCCTTATGTCTTGGAATATGGCTGTAGCAACTGGGGCACAAACAGGATTAAATCTTGCAATGGCGGGAGGAGCAACTAATACAGCATTAAAAGGTATTCAAGGAGCGGGCATGATGCAAATGGCTAATGGAATGTTGATAAAACCAACCACTGCCGTAACTGGGGCTGGTGCAGGTTCAATTCTTGGAAAGGTTGCAGGGGGTATTTCAAAAGCTGTTCCCTATATAGCTATAATTGCGGGAGCTATAACTGTGATAAAATCTATAGATAATCATTTGCAAAAAATGAGGGCAGAGCAAATTAATGCAGTAACCAAACTAACTGCAAAAACAAGACAATTTCCTAATATTACAACACGATATCAATTGGTTCAATACGAAGCTGCAAGGGAAGCAGAAAAAGCGGAATTTAAAAAGCAATATCCTGAAGTAGCAAAGAGAATTGAGGAGACAGATTTTGTAGTTGATGTTGTAGTAACGCCAAAGCCACGAACAACTTTTAAAAAGGCAGTTAATCCTTAATGGCAAAAATAAATATATTTGATAACTACTTGAAAGATGATGCCTATTTATTTATTAAACCTGTAGTAGAGCTTGGCATTTTTATATTTATGAATAGTGCTGATGGCAAAATAAACCATACTTATGAATATCAAGTTGTTAATTTAGGTGTTCCATATAGAGACGGGAACATTAAACAAATGATGGGAACACAAGATAGAGTCTGGTCTTGGGATGGTTATTTGACCTCAACAACAGCAATGACAGCTCACGAACAAATGGAAGCGATAGAAATGCTACTTAAAAATGGATTACCAGTAAGTTTGGTTTATTTGGGACACTGTTGGAGTGTAGTTATAAAAAGTTTTACTGCAAATATTCTAAGAGAATGTAGGGTTGATTACAGTATAACTGTTGAAGAATATATACCAACATATATGCAATATAAGCCAGCAAAAATAATACCAATAATCCCACCTGAATATGGCATAATACCTCCACCTCCACCACCTGGCGGAGGAGGTGGGGGCATACCAATAAATCCAAATGACCCTTGTGCAGACCAACCGTGTTCGGAAATACGGCTTTTATGTAACATAAATAATCCTATAATATATAGTGGATATGTAAACAAGATAAAAAAAGATACGACATCAGGTCCAGATGTTAATACAAATGACTTTGTTAATTATTGGATAAGCCAAACAAAAGAACAATATTTCAGGGATTATAGTTTGGAATATCCATTTCACAACTCGTGGTTGCCAGAATTACAATTAATAGTAGCAACGACATTACTTATTCTCTCACAAATTCTAAGCTTAGCGGCGGAAGAAAAAGCATCAGAGCTCTTAAGTAACGGGACAATAAATGTAGAAGATAGAAAAAGATTACTACATTGTATTACTAATTTGCCTCCTGAATGTTTGCAGGATTTTTGGTATGAAGAACTTAGTAGATATATGACTACTCCCTGTGTTACAATAACATTATATCCACCAGCAGGTGGAAGAAATATAACAGCTTGGTGGCAAGGATCTTTATTGCAAGCGGGAGAATATGGCTATATTTTTAATAAAGGTCTGCAAGATTATTTAACAACATATAAAAATTGTAAAATATATTTAGAGATAAGAAAGCCATCAATAGAAATTTCCCAAAAATGTATAGAATGGTGTAAAGAAGGCGAGTGGTATCAACCATGATAGTAAGAGGATATAACTTAATAAAACCTGCTTTATATGTATCTCTAAATGGAATTGAAGTAACAAATGCAGTTAATGAAGTATCCGTAACGCTTAATGGACACCAAGAACCTAATAATTGTGAAATTAAAATTGACAATAATGATGGACAGAACAATAATGTATTAAATTATGGTAAAGATGAAGTATTTATTCAAATGGGATATTATGCAGATACGCCAGATATGTTAGGACAAGATATAAGTTATATAGGCGAAAGATATAAAACATTAGAACCATTATTCAGAGGTTGGGTAGATACAAAAACATTAAATATATCTAAAGATTCTGGTAATACTATTACTTTAACTGCAAGGGATGCAACACAATTTTTAATAGATAGTAAATTGACGGCAAGATTTGGGGATAATTCAAGCGGAGCAGGAATGACTATTGAAAACATTATAAGAAAACTTGCAGAGCTGTCTCATATGCCATTAAGGCTTAATTTACCAGAAGCATACAAATTTGAAGCATATCCTGCTTTTGAAGTTGATGAAAAATCATATTGGGATATAGCTATAGATATTGCTTCTATAGCTGGCTTAGATACATATGTAGATATTGATGGAACTTGGTATTTTGGAGTATATGAAGATTATGATATATATTTATTTGAATTTGAATTAGGAAAAAATATAAGTAATATAGAGGGTAAGTTGAATATGCCTAATTCTGTAGTGGGTGAAGTAATTGTAAGTGCTTATGACGAAAATAAACAAGCACAGAATACTGGAATAGCAAGTTATGATTATATAATCCCTGAAACAGAAATAGGGGTATTTCAAAAAAGAAAACTATTGGTAGTTAATGATTATGCAGTTAAACCAGGACTTGCAAAATTTTTGGCTCAACAACGACTTAATGAAGAGCAAAGAAAACTGAAAACAGTTACATTAAATTCACAATTTGGAATACCTTTTATAAAAGAATCTGTTTGTATTCTTTTAAAAGGTTGTGGAATATTTGACCAGTATTACTGGATACGAGAGATAACTCATACACAATCTAAAGATGGTGGATATGTAATGACTTTAAATGCAGATAGAGTTATGGAAGGAGAAACAATTGAAGTTAGCGAATAGAGACAGAATAAGACATTTTAA
>ERZ795047.4498-NODE-4498-length-11762-cov-4.188434_pt1 | contig 11762 bp, 11 predicted proteins | sample MGYA00375131_ERZ795047 | MGnify/ENA primary metagenome ERZ795047 (study PRJEB30176, sample SAMN05720228) | activated sludge metagenome | isolation source: Anaerobic digester | place: Japan | collected 2015-05-20 ... | reverse complement strand
GTTCGACGTTCCTATCTCCAGTTTCTTTTTGCTGCCTTAGGGCTTCCTTTCCTTCCAACTTACAACGATGCTCAGTTTAAAACAAGGGTTCGCATTAACCCTAAAAATGAAGTTATCCTCATCGGACTTGGGGCTTATGATGTCAATAGACTAAACCTTGATGCCAATGAGACAGAAGAACAACGATATACGCTAAAATATTTGCCCGAAAACACGCAATGGAACTATACTTTGGGTACCGTTTTTAAACACTACACCGATATAGGTTATAATTCACTGATTATTAGTCGTAATCACTTAAATAATATTTCACGCAAGTATCGCGATAATATTGAAGTTCCTGAAAATTTAACGCTTGATTATCAATCATCGGAGATTGAAACCAAAATGCGTTATGAAGAAATTAAACGTATCGATGACTGGAAGTTTTTGTACGGAGCCGGATTAGAGTATAATCAATACACGAACGAAACTTATAATAAAATCTTCATAAACAATCAATCGCGGGATTTATTCTACAATTCGAGTTTCGATTTTGTCAGTTACTCAATATTTGGACAAATAACTCGTAGTCAAATTGCCGGTAGGCTTTTGTTATCCGGGGGAATTCGTTTTGATGGAAACACCTATAGCAATCAAATGGTTAATCCAATAAACCAGTTTTCTCCAAGAATATCGACGAGTTATAATCTGACCCCGGAATGGGCATTAAACGTCAGTATTGGACGTTTTTTCCAACGTCCGCCTTACACAACCATGGGATTTCGCGATTTTAACGGTGACTTGATAAATAAAACCAACGGGTTACGGTATATCGAATCCGATCAAATGGTTTTGGGTATCGAAAATAAACCAAACCCTGACAGTCGAATAACCATAGAAGGTTTTTACAAATGGTATCGTCGCTATCCTTTTTCCGTGGCTGATTCTGTAGCTCTATCGTCGAAAAGTGCTGATTTTGATGTTTTTGGCGCAGAAGCCGTCACTTCGGATGGTATTGGAAGAGCCTATGGAATTGAATTTTTGGTTCGTCACACTAATTTATGGAAAAGCAACATCATTTCCAGTCTAACCTTTGTACGAAGCGAATTTAAAAATTTACGAGGCGAATTTATCCCCTCAGCTTGGGACAATAAAATTATTTTCAACCTAACTGCAACGCGTGAATTGCCTCGAAATTGGGATATTGGATTCAAATGGCGTTTTCTTGGTGGGCAACCTTATACCCCTATTGATTTTGATCGTTCCAGCTTGCGTATTGCATACGATATTTTAGGCAAACCCTATCTCGATTATTCAAAATTTAATTCCGAACGATTAAAACCTTTTCATCAATTAGATGTAAGAATTGATAAACAGTACTTTTTCAAAAAATATTCGCTCATGTTTTATCTCGACATTCAAAATGTGTATGCATTTAAAAGTCAATCACCCGACCGTTACATCAATGAAGATCAAAACGGCAATGTTGTGATTGCGAATCCGAATGCTCCCATTGAAGAACAACGCTATGTATTGCGCAAAATACCCGTCGAAGGGACAGGTACAGTGCTTCCTACTGTTGGAATTATGCTTGAGTTTTAACATTTTAGCAAAAGAAAATGAAAAGAAACATGAAAACACTGATATTGGTTTCTCTATTACCAATGATTGTATTAGCCCAGCCAAAGAATTTGCGGCAATTCAGTTTGACACTGGAACAAGGGAAATATTATAACCATCCCACGTTTGCAGTATGGTTGGAAACCGTTGATGGTCAATTTATTCAACCTTTATTCGTAACAAAATCGTTAGCTACCGGAACTTACCGGAATGCCGATGCCGGCAATGGTCGCTGGAAGCGTGAAGGTGGAGAGGCCCGACGTCCGGCCACCTTGCCATATTTTCTTCATAAACGAGGTGTTAAGGCTTTCGATGGAACCTATTTGCCAACACCAACTGATCCCATTCCTGATGCTTATACCGGAGCTACTCCGACTCAATCCACAACGCTCCTTTTAATTCCCGATAAACCCATTTCGGGAAAAGTTAAAATTTTGATGGAAGTTAATCAACCTTGGGATTATAACGCTGTTTGGTATAACCATCGTTTTCCCGACAATATCGATTTTCTTACTTCGGGACAACCTTCACTGGTTTACATGGTTGAAATTGATACCGAAAACCTTGAGCAAGAATACTATTTGAATCCTATCGGGCATGGCGATCCAATAGGAGCAAGTGGGAAAATATTCACCGATATTTCAGGACATACCACAGCCAGAGATATTTTTAAAACGATAAAAATCAATATTTTGAATTCTGATTAAATTGTTATATAGTGAATCCCCTTGGAGAAGATTTTCTCTATTATTTGGGTTTCAATTTCGGCTAATAATTTTTCATCGGCAATAAAATCTTTATTACCGCAATTGATGATAAGAACAGGAAAAGGAAGTTGACTGTGAATGTAACTGGAATAACTTTCTTCAATTGAGCTTAAATATTCGGCAGTGATATAAGTCTCAAATTCGCGGCCGCGACGTTTGATATTTTCTAACAGTTCATCCACGGGACGGTGTAAATAAACGTAGAGCGTTGGTCTGGGAAGTTGAAGGTATATTATATCGAAGATTTGCTTATAAAGGGCAAATTCGTCGTCGGCTAAAGTTTTTCGGGCAAAAATCAGGGATTTAGGGAAATAGTAATCAGAAATAATAAACGGACTGAAGATATCAGGATTTAAATCATTTTTAAATTGAGAATACCGTGCTGTTAAAAAAGACAATTCGAGGGGGAAAGCATATTTTTCAGGATTTGCATAAAACTTGGGAAGAAAGGGATTGTCGGCAAACTGCTCGTAAACGGCTTTTGCGTTATGTTTTTTGCTTAAAATTTCCACCAAAGAGGTTTTCCCCGCGCCAATGTTTCCTTCAATGACGTAAAACTTCATAATCCGACGCTAAGCCATAACCAATTTAATGAACAATTTAACATAGGCTCCGTGTGGAGATAGGTTTGATATCTCAATATTCCCACCGTGATTTTCGGCAATATATTTTATCAACGATAAACTCAAACCTTTACTTTTATCGGCGCGTTGTTCTCCCGTGAATGGACTAAAAGGATGTTCCAGGAATTTTTTAGAAAATCCGGGACCATTATCCACAAACTCAAAGATTAGAAAATTATCGGATGCACTAATTTTTACATCAATAGTTGAATTTTCGGGCGAAAACTCGCAGCTGTTATTAATGATTTCAACTAAAGAAAATAAAAGCAGTACTCTATCGGCAATAAAGCTCCCTTTAAATTCATTATTGATGTTCAACCGGATGTTTTTATTTTGCAGTTGTCCTTTAACGTTTTCAATAACCTTGGTTATCAACTTTTCAATATCAATTGGCTCATTACTAATTTTATAAATTCCGGCCTTGAATTGTGTTATCCGCTCAGCGGTGAGCAGAAATTTTTCTAGGCGCCCCACAGATGTTTCCAATATCTCCAACAACGATTCTATTGATTTGAGTTCTTCTTCGCTTAGATTTATTTTTATCAAATCAACCACTCCAACAATACCGTTAAGAGGAGTGCGAATTTCATGGCTGATGAGACTTAAAAAATCAGATTTTATTTTGTCAAGTTCAAGTAACTCCTGGTTTAATTTTTCTAACTGTTGGTTTTTGGAGATTAACTCTGCAGTTAGGGTTTCGTTTTCCTCACGTAATTGATAAATCTCAAGAGCTTTTTCAATGACTTTGCGAAGTTGACTTTCCGCCCATGGTTTTTGTATGTATTGAAAAATTTTTGCGTCGTTAACCGCATTGGCTAAGGCGTTGAAATCGGTATAACCGGTTATTAATATTCGGTTAAGCTTTGGATAACGTTCAATGGTTTCTTTCAGAAAAGTTACCCCATCCATTTCGGGCATCCGCTGGTCGGTAAGAATCAAATCAACATTATTGGATTGAAGCATTTCTAAACCTTCTTTTGCACTCTTAGCAGTTAAAATATAGTAATCGCGACGAAAAGTGTTTTTAAATATGTGAAGGTTGCTTTCCTCGTCATCAACATAGAGTATGGTAAACTTTCTATTTTTTTCCATCTTCAATGGCTTTTAAAATCAAACTTCTAAGCTCATCAGCCTTCCATGGTTTTGAAACAAACGAATAGAGATTGTATTCGCGAAACGATCGTTCAATATCTTCATTTTGAGCAAATCCCGAAACAATCAGTCGATTGGGTGGAATTGACGGATGAAGTTTATGAATGATAGACAAGAACTCTACTCCCGTCATTTCGGGCATGCGTTGGTCTGTGATGACAATATCGAACTCTGAATTTTTAAACGCTTCCAGAGCTTCAATTGCCGATTTAAACGTTACCACCTCAAAATCACGGCGAAAGGTATTTTTGAATATTCTCAAATTGGTTTCTTCGTCATCGATATATAAAATTCGATATTTTTTATCCGGATTCATGATTGGTTGGTTTCTTGTTTCAAAGCTAATTGTTTTTTTTGATAATTCTATATTTCTTCAATCATTTTTAAGCTTCGACTTTCTCATCATAGTTTTATCATGGCTTCAACCAAATTGTAAGCGCCCTTATAGATTTGTGAAATTGTTGATTGAAGCATATAACATGGGGTTGTAACTACTTTGTTTTTAGCATCTACAACTATTTCACCGTGTTTTGTTTCTTTGTGCTTTGCTCCCATGGCTTTGACGGCTTCGGCAGTTCCGGGATCATTTCCTATCGTAATTTCAACATTTCCAATCACCTTTGCAATAAGAACCGGAGAAATGCAAAGTGCACCTATGGGTTTTGCAGCTCGATGGGTATCTTTAATCGCTTTCTCCACGATAGGGTTTACCGTACAATCAATCCCGTCAATGGCAAATGAAAATAGGTTTTTGGCAACGCCAAATCCGCCGGGGAAGATGATGCCATCAAAATCATTGGGTTTATACTCAAGAAGGTTTTTTATTTTACCCCGGGCAATTCGTGCCGATTCAACCAAAACATTACGCTTTTCGTCTGTTGATTTACCGGTGAGATGATTTACTACATGCAATTGAGCGATATCGGGTGCAAAAAGTTCATATTGGCAACCCAATTCGTCGATAGCCAATAGGGTTAAAACCGATTCGTGAATTTCAGCTCCGTCGTAAACACCGCATCCGGCAAGTATTACAGCAAATTTTTTAGTTTTCATAGCCCATTGATTTAAAAGTTCTCAAAATCTATTTACTTTAATTCTTCTGTCGAAAATAAATTTTTTTTTTAGATTTTCACCACTATTTGTAAATTTGTATAAATCTAAACTATGTCGCGAAAGAATAAAACTTCTGACGGAATTGTTTTTTCAACCAATCGTGAATTAAACGATTCGTTATTTTTTCAGGAGGAAGAAACGGAAACCCTTGCACCATCGTTGCAAAACCTTCGGGTTATGCTGGATAAAAAGCAACGTGGCGGAAAACAAGTGACTTTGGTTACCGGATTTGTTGGGAAACATGATGATCTGACGCAATTGGGCAAACTGCTTAAAACTAAATGTGGAGTTGGTGGAACGGTAAAAGATGGCGAAATTTTAATTCAAGGGAATTTTGTAGAAAAAATTATTGCAATACTTAAAGAGATGGGATATGGAGTGAAAAAATCAGGAGGGTAAAATTTGATAAACTTTCAGCAAGCTATGAAAAATATTCGACCAATACTCTATTTGCTTTTGCTGTTCATCATTCCGTTGATCTCCATTCCATTATTGAAAAGAGCAAGAAATCAACACGAAGATGCTTTGAGTAAAACTATCGTTGTCCCTTCTGACACAGCCCATTATTATGCGATTGCTATTCATGGAGGAGCCGGGAACAATTCATTGTCATCCATTCCCGATTCGGTAAAGGTTCTGTATCAAACATCCCTTTATCAAGTACTTGAGCAAGGTAAAATGATGTTAGCACGGGGTGACAGTGCTCAATATGTTGTGGTTGCAGTTGTATCAATGCTTGAAGATAATCCATTATTTAATGCCGGAAAAGGGGCAGTATTAAGCAACGATGGCAAAGCATTACTCGATGCTTCCATAATGACCGGATTTGATAAAAATGCAGGAGCCGTTGCTTGTGTTGAAAATGTCAAAAACCCGATAAAAGCAGCATTTACCGTTATGAAAAATTCTCCACATGTTTTCCTGGTGGGGAAAGGAGCCGATGATTTTGCTCGTCAACAAGGTCTTGAAATGGTAAATAACAATTATTTTATAACCGAAAAGTCGCGTCAACAATGGCAGAAGGCTCAGAGAAACGACCCAACCGGAACTGTAGGATGTGTAGTTCGGGATATTTACGGCAATTTGGCTGCAGCCACAAGTACCGGCGGAATGGCTAATAAACGCTTTGGAAGAGTGGGCGATTCTCCGATTATCGGAGCAGGAACCTGGGCAGACAACAATACTTGTGCTGTTTCTTGCACCGGTTGGGGTGAATATTTTATTAGAAATGCAGCTGCCTTCAATATTCATTCTCAAATGCTTTATGCAAAAAAATCGCTCCGTGTAGCCGCTTACGAAGTGATTCACAATCAAATAAGTCCTATGGGAGGACATGGGGCTTTAATTGCTATTGATAAAACAGGTGAGATTGTAGTTGAAGGAAATACCCCTATCATTATCTTTGCTTACTATAATAAATTTGGTCAGCAAAAAATTTCATTATCCAAAACATTCAACCAATGATTTTTCTGAGAAATAAAACACGTTATTTTGACAAAGTTCATGTACCGATTTTGGTAATTGAAATGTTGAGTGTTTTGGATAAAAAGCAATTTATCATTAAATATTCCAACACTTCAGCGAAAAATCTATTGGGGAGCAAATTTGAAGTAGGGGAGTTGTTAAACAGCATACTTTCCGAAAGCATGCAGCTTCGTTTACAAAAGCTTTTGGAAAAACCACAATCAAGCGAAAATATTATTGATTACTTTAATTTCAACGAAAAAAATATAATTCAGGCATTAACCCTGGTTGATTCTATTTCTTCAAAACTATATGTTCTTACACTAATCCCTCAACGAAAAATCAAAGACGAAGAAAAATATCATTTGCTTTTAAAAGATATCATCAACTTAGTACCATTCGGGATATGCCTATTTGAAAATGGTCATTTGATGTTTGTTAACCATTCAATGGTTGAGATCACCGGCTATTCACAAGAAGAAATACTTAAAGCCGGATCTCCCGTATTTATGGTTTGTCCGGAACAAAAACATCAAATGGAACAAGTCTTTAATGCCCTGGATACTCAAAAAGAAATTATCGAATTTTGGATTATTGATAAAAGCGGAAATCGCAGATGTTTCAAGTCCTACTTTTACCATCTTCAATTAGATATTCCTTATATTTTTACCGTTTTTTACGAGATAACCGACCGAAAGACAATCATCAGCGAGTTGGAGCATCGGACCATGGAGTTTAAAACCTTGGCCGACAATAGTCCCGAGTTTTTGATGCGCTTCAATCGAGAATTTCTTTGCACCTATGCCAATCCGGCAGTATATCCCATTACAGGATTAATGCCCGCCGATTTTGTGGGAAAAAACATTCAATCGTTGGGATTCGACAACAATACTCTTACTTTAATGAAGAAAAATTTTGTGGAGTGTTTTGCCGAACGAAAGAAACGTGTTTTGGAATATAAATACGAAACCAAATACGGTGAGCGAACCATTGAAACCATTATGGTGCCGGAAATCGATAAGGAAACCAATGTGGTACAGTCGGTGCTGACGATTAGTCGCGATGTCACTTCACTGAAAATGATGATTGATCAAATAACCAAACGTGAGGAACATTACCGGCTTTTGGCTAATAATTCAACTGATATTATTTGGACAATGAATCTAAAACGGGAGCTGACTTACGTTAGTCCCGCCGTTGAGCGAGTATTAGGATTCACTCCCGAAGAATTCACTAATCGCATCTTTGAAGCATCGTTTACTACTGAATCGTTAGAGCAATTTCAATTAACTATAAATCAGATAATTAAAAATATTAAGTTAGGCGAAATTTCAAAAATCGCCAAGGATTACCGAGTTGAAGTCCAGCAATATCATAAAAACGGAACCCTTCTTTATCTTGAAATTCTGCTCAACGCTCAAATCGATAACTATGGGAAATATATCGGAATTATTGGTTCGTCGCGCGACATAAGCAAACGCAAGGAAGCCGAGATTGAACTCATTTCAACCCGGGAAAAGGCTCTTGAAGCCGATCGATTAAAAACAGCTTTCTTGGCAAATATGAGCCATGAGATTCGAACTCCCATGAATGGCATAATAGGTTTTGTTGATCTGTTAGCCATGGATGAGGATATTACTCCTGAACAACGAAGAGAGTATTTAGAGCTTATCAACAGCAACACCAATCAACTGCTCAAACTTATCGACGATATTATTGATATTTCTCGAATTGAGTCGGGACAATTGCCCATCAATAAACGTGTGACTAATGTCATTCCCATTATCACCAACATTGTAAAAACTCATCGAGAAAAAGTGCGTCAAATAGAACAGAAACATTTAGAGATATCATTTATTCCTTCAGACGAAGAACTTCTGCTTGAAATTGATCCTACTCGATTTACTCAGATAATAACTAATCTGATTGGAAATAGTGTTAAATTTACAGAAAATGGCTCAATAACAGTAAGTTACAAATATGCCAATTCGGAAGTTATTTTTTCAGTTTCCGACACCGGAATTGGAATTGCAGCCGATAAGCTTGAGTATATTTTCGATCGTTTTCGGCAAGCCGATCAATTTACTTCCAGAAAATACGGCGGCGCAGGTTTGGGATTGTCAATTGCTAAAAATCTGGTTGAAGCCATGGGCGGTCGAATTTGGGTGGAATCGGAAGAGGGAAAAGGTACCACTTTCTATTTCACAATGCCATTGATAAACCGAACAGAAATTGTAGAAGAACCAAAAATCGTAGAAATTCCGACTCCACAGGAATCATTAAATATTGAGATAAAAAATATTCTGGTAGTTGAAGACGAGGAAATGAATTATGCTCTCATTCGTGAAACATTAAAAAATGATCCTTATCGATTAATTTGGGCTCACGATGGGGAAGAGGCAATTGAATTGGTTAAAAGTGAAGCTGTTGATTTGGTATTAATGGATATTCGACTTCCCAAAATTAACGGATATGAAGCAACCAAGATTATCAAGCAATCTTTTCCCAATTTGCCGATTATAGCACAAACAGCATATGCCAACTATGAAGATGTGGTGAACGCTTTGGAATCAGGATGCGATGACTTTATCGCTAAACCGATCAAACCTAAAAAATTAAAAAGTCTGCTTGAAAAATATCTGAGCGAAAAACAATAAAAAAATCAACATATGGACTTCAATGATGTGATTTTGCAGAGAAGGAGCGTTAGGGAATTTCTGCCAAAACCTTTAACTACAGAACAAATTGCTGAACTCAAAGAAACAATTCTGAAAGTTCCTTCGGCCAAAGCCATTTTCCCCTGGCGTATTTACTTCATTACCAACAAACAAAAAATCGAACAATTAGCTAAACTGAAGCCAACCGGAGCGTCATTTATCCAGGAAGCTCCATTGGTGGTATTGGTGGCCGCTGATTCATCGCTATCCGACATGTGGATCGAAGATTGTAGTATTGCAGCCACCTACTTGCTTTTAAAGGCGGTCGATTTGGGATTAGGCGCTTGTTGGGTACAAGTTAGGAATCGCCAACACGATGATCGAATCAGTGCCCGTCGATATATATTGCAAACCATGGATTTACCTGAGTCATTCGGAATATGTTGCTTAATCGCTATAGGATATCCACGAGAAACTGACGAAGACCCTTCAACCTATCGAAGAGACTTATCATATAAAATTGTTGATATTCAATGATGTATTGCCCGTTCTGCGAACCAACGTTCCATGAACTTTCTTTTCTAGAAAACGAGTGGTTTATTGCGGTTCCCAATCGAGCTCCGATTTTGCAAGGACATTGCATGGTTGTAACACGCCGTCATGTGGAGCGCGTTTATCAATTAAATAATGAGGAATTAGAACAATTTTTTCCGTTTATTCGTCGTGTAACCCAAGTGTTATCAAAGTCCTATCAAACCAAAAGTTTCGATTATAGCCTGCAGGATGGTGTAGAGGTGGGACAAACGATTTTTCATCTTCACATGCACATCATTCCACGCGTTTCAGGCGATTTGCCTTCTCCGGGGCTTTGGTATGCTAAACTCTACGGTTACGATCCTGATGTTGTTATTGATAGTCAATTCCGGCCAATCCTTTCATCGAACGATATATTGAAAATTAGCGATAATTTACGAAATCTATCGATATGAATACTTTTAAACCAACAATTCTACTGTTCGGATTTTTGCTTTTTGCTGTCGCTTGTCAAACAAATTACCCCAAGGATACAGTTCCGCAACCTGGGAATCAATATAGCCGTTCCTTTCGAATTGAAGCCGATTCCGGCGGATATACACTCCATCTTTTTTCTCCTTGGATGAATGAAGAAAGTGAGCATTATACCTATTTTTTAAAACGCAATACAAAAATTAACAAAATCACCAATCTTGCCAATCAAACCATTGCGATACCGATACAACGTGTGGCTGTTATGTCAACAACCCATTTAGCTTTCATTGAAGCCATTGAAAGCAGCGAAAGTGTAGTTGCTGTTTCAGATACCCGGTACGTCAATAGTTTAAAATATCTCAACCGAATTAATCAAGGAGAAATAGCAAATATCGGCTATGAAACCTCGCTTGACTTTGAAACACTCCTTTCTGTAAGACCCGATGTTTGTTTTATGTACGGATTATCCTCGTCGGCAACGCAAACAGCCGAGCGTTTAATTTCGTTAGGAATACCGGTGGTTTTTGTCTCTGAATTTAATGAGCAAAAACCATTGGGAAAACTCGAATGGCTTCGTTTTATAGCCTGTTTTTACGATAAATTTTCCTTTGCTGATTCACTTTTTCAATTTCGGGTAAAGTCGTACGAAAATGCCCTAAAATTGACGAAAGGAATTGAACTTCGCCCAACGGTTCTAGTCGGGCTTCCATGGAAAGATGTCTGGAATGTTCCGGGGAATTATACCGTCACAGCCGAATTTATTCGAGATGCCGGTGGAGAATACATTTTTCAATCGTTAAATCAAAAAATCAATTATAATTTATCCATTGAAGAAGTTTATTCCGTGGCTGCCAATGCTCAGTTTTGGATTAATATAGGCATTGCAACTGCTAAAAGCGATATCGTTTCCACCGATTATCGACTTAATTTATTTCGGGCATATCAGGATGGTAGGCTGTTTAATAATAACAAAAGGATCAATTCCTTTGGCGGAAACGATTATATGGAATCGGGAGTTCTGTTTCCCGACTCCATCCTGCTAGATTTAATTTCAATTTTACACCCGGAGAAACTTCCCAATTATCAAACCCGCTATTATCAACGATTGCAGTAAAATCGGAAATTATATTTTTTTAATATCGTGCCAATAGTAACGGTCCATCCTTGGGAAGAAGAAATCGCATTCCCGTTGAGCATTTTCGTCGGAATCAGAACCGTGAATGGCATTTTTTGTGATGTTTTCGGCAAACAGTTTCCGGATAGTTCCTTCCTCACCCTTTTCAGGGTCGGTGTTACCAATAAGTTTACGAAAATGCTCTACTGCATTGGGTCGCTCAAGAATTGCCGCAACTACCGGACCTGATATGATAAAATCA
>ERZ795047.4497-NODE-4497-length-11766-cov-28.827256_pt1 | contig 11766 bp, 9 predicted proteins | sample MGYA00375131_ERZ795047 | MGnify/ENA primary metagenome ERZ795047 (study PRJEB30176, sample SAMN05720228) | activated sludge metagenome | isolation source: Anaerobic digester | place: Japan | collected 2015-05-20 ... | reverse complement strand
GGCTCGAAGCCTTGCCGCTGCCGTCACGTCCACCATCAGGGGTTTCGCCACTTTCCCCGCCACGTCCACCCTCAGGTGCCGCGCTGCTTTCCCCGTCCCGGTCCACGCGAGGGGCTTTGACACGGTCGCCGCCATGGACCTCATCAGGGTCCCCGCCACTTTCCCCGCCACGTCCACCATCAGGGGCTTTGACACGGTCGCCGCCATGGACCTCATCAGGGTCCCCGTTGCGCTCCCCGGTGAAGAGTACCTCGGAAGCATTTCTTTTATTCCCGTCCCCGGCAGCTCGTGATTCGACTTCCGCCGCAGAACGATTCATATCATCAGCCATGGGACACGTCCTTGAGAACCGGAAGTATATCCTGGGGCCTATTGGTAATGAGTCCCTCACAACCCAGTTGGAGCATAGTGCGTGCCAGGTCGACTTCATCTACTGTCCAGGGAACGATGGGCCTCCGGCCCAGTTGTCCAAGAAGGGTAACAAAGCCCCGGTTTACCTTATTGTGGATTGGTTTCAGGTAGTCACAGCCAGATATCCAGCGGCCTTCACCATGGTGCAGATAAGAAGGAAGTTCCGGATCATCACACCAGATGACAGCCGTGGGAATGTGAAGACCGAGCCGCTCGGAGCTTCGCTTAAAGGCACGAAGAGCGAGGGGATTAAATGATGACACACTGATGTGGCCTTCCGCCCGTTTCCCAAAGGACTTGAGCATGATAGCCAGGGCTTCAGGCAGGGGATCCGCACCTGCCCTGCGGGTTTTAAGTTCGATATCAATATAGAGATCCGGCAGGAAGGTTTCGAGAACCTCCTGTAACAGGGGCAGGCGGCAATGGGAAAATTGAGGAGCCTTCCAGGAGCCCGCATCAAGGTCCCTTATCTCATCCCAGGTGCAGTCCTCTACGGGGCGGTCCAGCCCGGTGGTCCGCATGAGCGAATCATCATGGAGCACCACGAGTTCGCCGCTTTTACAAAGGTGGATGTCGAGCTCAAAGCCGGGAGCGCCTAATTGTTTAGCTAAGGAAAAGGCTTCCATGGTGTTCTCGGGGGCCAGGGAAGAACAGCCCCGGTGGGCAAAGAGGAGGGGCCGCGGATGTTCAGGCAATAGGGCCTCCCGTCCCACACTGAGGCTCATTGTTCACCCCCGCCATTTTGGCCCGCGAGCTTGGCCTTAAGGGCGGCCAGTTCTGCCTCAGCTTTGGATTCCTTTTCCAGCTTCGCCAGGTTCCGATCGGTTTCAGCAGCAGCTTCTTCACCGGGGAGTCGGCCTGTTGCCATAAGGAGTTCCTGTTCCAGCAAATCCGGATCTACACTGCGTTCACGGGCTGCCAAAGATGGAAGCTGCCGTCGCATAGCCTCTATCTGGGAGCGGAGTTCAGCCTCTTCAGCCTGAATTTTTACCAGCTCTGCCCGGATACGCTCCGCGGCTCCTTCGGCTTCCCGGGCCAGGTCCTCTGCATCCTTGCTCCGGGCCAGGTCGACCCGGTTTGTCCATTTCGCCAAGGCCGCTTCCAGTTCGGTCCGTTTTTTTTCGGTTAATTTTAAGGATGCAAGGTGGGCCGCAATATAGGCCTTTGCATCCTGAATGTTCATACCAGAAAGATCCTCAGGTCGCTGTTCCATGGGATAGCTCCTTAATTATTCTTTAATGTACTCCTTTTACCGTAAAATGTCGATTGCCCATTTTTTCCATCGCCCCTTGTGGTGGTTCCACACCTTCGGTACAGTAATGCCATGCGCGCCATCATTCATCCCCATCAATTTTCTGGAACCTATCGTATCCCCGCTTCCAAATCCCATACCATACGGAGACTGCTCTTTGCCACCCTGGCAGAGGGAGTCAGCATCCTCGACTATCCTCTTGATTCTCTGGATGCCCGTTCCTGTGTGGCGGTATGCCGGGCCTTTGGCGCCCGTATTGAAGAAGTCCGGGAGTCCGCTGAAGAAGCCCTCCGTTCCGGGAACCCCAACGCCCCTGCTGCAGATGGGAGCCGCCTGGCCCGCTGGGTGGTTACCGGTGTAGGAAAAAACGTCCTGGGCCAACCAAACCTGCAAACCCCCGAGGATGTGCTTAATGTGGGGAACTCGGGAACCACCCTGTATCTGGCTCTTGCTATCGCGGGGCTCCATTCGGGAATTTCGATCTTTACCGGGGATCATCAGATCCGCCGTCGCAGCGCCCAGAATCTCCTGAGCGCCCTGGAAGGCCTGGGTGTGAGGGCCCAGTCCAGCAGAAACAACGGTTGTGCGCCCATCATCATCCAAGGCCCCTGGAAGGGCGGCCGGGTATCGATAGAATGTCCCACAAGCCAATATTTATCGGCCCTGCTGATCGCGGCTCCCCTTGCCCCGGCGGGGGTCATAACCGAAATAGATGTCCCTCTTCTTAATGAACAGCCCTATGTGGAGATGACTCTAGCATATCTGGACGCCCAGAATGTCCGCTATGAAGCAGCGGCAGACCGGTCCTATTTTAAGATTTGGGGCGGGGCAGCTTATAAACCCATGGGAGGCACCGTACCGGGAGACTTTTCTTCCGCCGCCTTCCCTGCCTGTGCTGCTGCAATCTCTGCCGGGAAGGTTACCCTGCTGGGGCTGGACCCGAATGACACCCAGGGGGATAAGGCCCTTTTTAATTACCTTGCATCTATGGGATGCCAGGTGGAATGGAAAAAACAGGGCAATGATTGGACCCTCACCGTTGCCGCACCGGCAAGACTGCAGGGCCAAATCCTGGACCTGAATGCTACACCGGACGCCCTCCCCGCCATGGCAGCCACCGCCTGCTTTGCCACAGGCACCACGAGACTCATCAATGTACCTAATGCCCGTATCAAAGAAACGGACCGCATCGCCGTCATGGCCTCTGAACTATCCAGGATGGGTGCCAGCATTACGGAGCTTCCCGATGGGCTTGTTATAGAAGGTGGCAGGGGCCTTTCGGGTACGGAGGTGCAGGGACATGATGACCACCGGGTGGTGATGGCCCTTGCAATCGCGGGCCTCGCATGCCAGGGAACAACCACCGTGGACACCGCAGAGGCAGCGGCGGTCACCTATCCTGGCTTTCTGGAACTACTCGGCGCAGATATGATACAATAGGGTCTATGCGAGTTATCATCGTCGGAGCCGGCATGGTCGGCACCCAGTTGGCAAAACATCTTATCAATGAAAAACATGATGTTTCCCTTATAGAAAAGGATGAAGAGCGGGCCCGCCATGCTTCTAACCGGCTGGACTGTCTGGTTATCAACGATGAGGCTAATAATATTAAGACCCTGGAAGAAGCGGGAATCGCTAAGGCCGATGCACTCATCTGTGTGACCGATTCGGACGAACTGAACATCATCATCTGCGGACTGGCGGAAGGGAAATACCCTGGGGTGCTTAAAATTGCCCGGGTCCGCAACCCTGATTATGACAATTTATCTCTGGGCGGCGAGAAGGCCCTGGGGATCGATTATTTTGTCCACCCTGATCGGGAGACAGCCCGAACGGTGGTACAGGCGGTTGAACATGGCGCCTTAGGGGATATTATCAGTTTTGGTAACAGTTCCTTCGAGATGGGCACCATAGAAATCGCAAAGACCAGTCCCCTTTGCGGAGAGTCAATAAAGATTTTCCATACCCTCATTGGATCAGAAATTCTTGTTGCCTTAATTGAACGGGGTAAGGATGTAATCCTGCCCAGCGGTACCACGACCCTGAATGAGGGAGATCGGGTGTATATTATCGGCCGTCAGGCTGATATACAAAAAATTTTTGAAATTTCAGGAAAAAAAATACAACATGTCAATAAAATCGGTATAGCTGGCGGGGGCCGCATTGGTACGCTTATTGCGGAAACCTTGCAAGAACAGGCCCAGCCCAATTCTAAATCGCTGTTTTCATTTCTCCAGAGCTTTTTCCCCCGCAAGTTCAAAAAGATGGTTCTTATAGAAAAGGATTACGAATTATGCAAGGAGCTTTCCACCCGCTTTCCCGATATGCTGATCCTGAATGAGGATATTTCCGATGAAAGCTTTATCCACGAAGAGGGCATCGCTAATCTGGATCTGATTATTACCGCCACGGATAATCAGGAACTAAACATTATCACTGCCCTCTATATGAAATCTCACGGAGTTAAGCGGGCCATTGTACTGGTTAACAACCCAAGCTATGGAATGATCGCCCGGCGTTTAGGACTGGATGTGGTGATTCCCATTAAATCGGTAGTGGTTGATTCAATTTTAGCCCATCTTCTCGGCAGCGGAGTCACAAGCCTCCACCGGCTTGGTGAAGGGTCCATCGAAATATTAGAGATTCTCGTGGCGCCCGATGCGCCGGTATGTGGCCAAAAACTTAAAAACTTCCGGCTTTCTTCAGAGGGCCTGGTGATGCTCATTACCCGGCAGGGTAATTCGTTTATACCCCATGGTGAACACCAGTTCGAAGCAAATGACCGGCTCGTACTGATAGCCCGGAAGGGAGTAGAGGCCGAACTAGAAAAACTCTTTGGCAGGCAGGCATGAGACGGCGAATTCTGATTCGAGTATTAGCCATCCTTTTAGGCATTATTGCCCTTGCCATGGTTCCATCCCTGCTCGTGGCCCTCTTTGATCATGATAGCCAGAGTGTCAGAGCCTTTTTATATCCCCTTGTAATCTGTACAAGCGGCGCAGCCCTGGCTCTTATACTTGGCAGGTCCACTGCGGTGAGCTTTAATGCCGGTGATGGGTTTCTCCTCGTATCCCTTGCATGGTTTTTAACGAGCATACTGGGAAGCATCCCCTTTATATTAACCGGTGTTACCGCTAATCCCGTGGATGCCCTTTTTGAAAGCGTATCGGGCTTCACGACCACCGGAGCAACGATCTTTGCAGACGTGGAACACCTCCCCCGGGCAATCCTGTTCTGGCGGGCTATGACCCATTGGCTGGGCGGCATGGGTATTGTGGTGCTCACCGTAGCCCTTATTCCCCTCCTGGGGGTTGGCGGCTTTCAGCTTCTTAAAGCAGAAACACCGGGACCAGAAAAGGATAAAATAACTCCCAAAATCACCGCTACCGCAAAAATTCTCTGGTTCATCTATATCGGACTTACCGCTCTGGAGGTACTCCTCCTCATGATCGGCGGCATGAACTGGTTTGATGCGGTTACCCATGCCTTTGCGACCATGGCTACCGGCGGTTTTGGCACCAAGAACACCAGCATCGCCTATTACAATTCTGCATGGATTGACTGGGTCTGCACAGTTTTTATGATTCTTGCGGGGATGAATTTCAGTCTCTACTACCGTATGTTTCAGGGCAAGATTCAAGACCTTATAAAAAACACGGAACTTAAGGTCTACCTGGCCATCGTCATTATTGCTTCAGTCCTGGTTGCCCTGACAATACTGCCTGAATATGGAACCCTTTCCAGGGCGTTCCGGTATGCCTCATTTCAGGTAGCATCGATTTTAACCACCACCGGCTTTGCCACCACTGACTTTGATCTGTGGCCATCCTTTGCAAAGACCGTGATACTCATATTGATGTTTATCGGCGGCTGTTCCGGCTCTACCGGGGGCGGTATCAAAGTGGTGCGTCACGTAGTCCTTTTTAAACAGGCGGGCAATGAAATTCGCAGGCTCCTCCACCCCCGGGGAGTGTTCAGCATTCAACTGAACGGCCGGGTCGGCCGCAAGGATGTGGTATATGGGGTTGCAGGTTTCGTGTTCCTGTACCTGGCTCTTGTGTTTCTGGTGACCCTGGTGGTGAGCAGCTCCGGTACAGACCTGGTTACGGCCTTTTCTTCTGCCCTGGTAACTGTGGGAAACATTGGTCCTGGTTTTGGACTCGTGGGACCGGCACAAAATTACAGCAACTTCCCTGACTATGTAAAACTGGTCTGGTCCTTTGCGATGATCGCAGGAAGGCTTGAACTCTGGACGGTTTTTATCCTCTTTACTCCCGAATTCTGGCGGCGTTGAGTACTGGCGTTACGTAACAGGGCTGAAAAGTAGCGCCGATTAGCGGCGTTGAGTACTGGAACCGTACTTCTGTAAACCTGCATTGCTACAAAGGTAACTTTTCGATATACTCCGCCTGTTATGGATACAAAGAATTTACATTGGGCTGATCAAACCGCTGAAAAGATCATCCGTGAAAAAGGCGATAAGGATTTGTACACCTGTGCTTCCGGGATTACCCCCTCAGGGACGGTACATATTGGCAATTTCAGAGAGATTATCTCCGTAGACCTGGTGGTCCGGGCCCTTCGGGACCGGGGCAAAAAGGTCCGCTTTATCTATTCCTGGGATGACTATGATGTGTTCCGCAAGGTTCCCTTGAACATGCCGAAACAGGAAATGCTCGCCCAGTACCTGCGTTTTCCCATTACCATGGTACCCGACCCCTGGGACCGGGACGAAAGCTATGCCCGGCACCATGAGGTGGATGTGGAATCGATACTCCCCGCTGTGGGTATTTTCCCCGAATTTCTCTATCAGGCAAAACGGTACCGCTCTTCCATGTATGCCGACGGGATCCGTAAAGCCCTGGAACACCGGGAACAGCTGAAGGAAATCCTGGATAAGTACCGGGACGAGGAGCACAAGATTCAGGGCGAGTGGTGGCCCATCAGCGTGTTCTGCGATTCCTGTAATCGGGATACCACCGAGGTTGATGGATGGGACGGCCAGTGGGGCGTGACCTACCACTGTACCACCTGCGGACATAAAGAGACGGTGGACCTCCGGACCGCCAAGGGGGTAAAACTTGGCTGGCGGGTCGACTGGCCCATGCGCTGGAACTTTGAAAAGGTCGATTTTGAACCCGCTGGCAAGGACCACCACAGTCAGGGCGGCTCCTTTGATACGGCAAAACACGTCTGTAAGGATGTGTATGGGTGGGACGCGCCCATCACGTTCCGCTATGACTTTATCGGTATAAAGGGAACCCCCGGTAAAATGTCCAGTTCCAAGGGCAAGGTGGTGGACCTCTACGATATACTCAGGGTTTACACTCCCGAGGTAACCCGCTACCTTTTTGCGGGAACCCGGCCCAATACGGAGTTCTCCATTTCTTTTGACCTGGACGTCATTAAAATTTACGAAGATTACGATAAGACCGAACGAATTGCCTGGGGTGTCGAAAAGGCAAAGGATGAGGAAACCTACCAGAAAGAACGGCGGATCTACGAGCTTTCCCAGGTGAATGGCATGCCCCAGGTTATGCCCTACCAGGTTCCCTTCCGGCACCTCTGCAATCTTATTCAGATTGCCGATGGCAATATCGACAAGGTGATAGCCGGGCTTCCCGATATTACCGAAGCCCAGCTCCCCGTTTTCCGAAAACGCTGCGAATGCGCCTGGTACTGGATACAGGAATGCGCCCCGGAGGATTTCCGCTTCCATCTGCGGCCTGCGGGCGAACGGGCGGAGCTCTCAGAGGCTGAAATCGCTGCCATCCGGGACCTGCGGGATAAGGTTGTGGCAAGAATCGAAACCTTTACGGATGACAAGTCCTGCGGCGAAGCTATCTATGCGGTGGCTAATGAGCATCAGATGGATGGCAAGGTCCTCTTCCGTGCAGCCTACCAGGCGCTGGTCGGCAAAGACCAGGGCCCCCGGCTCGCCAACTTCCTGCGCAATATCGATAAAAACCGGCTTCTCGAAATCCTTAAGGCCTATTAAAACAGAATCGGGCAGCCCCGGCACCATACCGGTGGCTGCCCATTCACCCCACAGGCCTTCACCACACCAGCCTTTGCCACACTAGACCTCGCCAGCTGCCCCTGACGACATGGCCCCTGATAAGACAGCCCGCGCCACACTACGCCTTGGCCCATTGTCCCTCGCCACACTGCCCCTCGCCTCATTGCCCTTCGCAACATGCCCCTCGCCTCGCCTCTTTTATATCAGGCATGAATAATGGCAAATCTATATAGGATTCATTATATTGATATTCCTGACTATTTATGTTAAATTTGAACGAGGGATGTTCTAAACACAAGGAGTTCCCATGATTAAAACCACCACCATGCAGATAAAAGGCATGACCTGTACCGCCTGTGCCCGGGCCTCTGAACGGGCCGTAAAAAAACTTTCAGGGATTGCCGATGCCAACGTTAATTTCGCCACCGAAAAACTTTCAGTCCAGTTCGATGATGACCAGGTGAGCCTGGCAGATATAAAGGCCGCAGTAAAAAAAGCGGGCTATGAAGCGGTGGATCTGAAGGCCCAGGAAGAGGAGCCCCCAGTAGAGGTTCAGAAACAGCGGCTCCTTATCGCCATCCTCTTTACCCTTCCGGTTCTGTATTTAGCCATGGGTATGATGCTCTCCTGGCCGATTCCGTCCTTCCTTTCACCCATGCAGTATCCCCTGCGTTTTGCATTGGTACAGCTTGCACTGCTTATACCGGTGGTATGTGCGGGATTCCGTTTTTATAAGGTGGGTTATCCGGCCCTTTTCCGGGGAAGTCCCAACATGGATACCCTCATAGCCCTGGGGACCAGTGCGGCCATCCTGTATAGCCTCTTTTCTCTGGTACAGATTATTCTGGGTGACCACATGGCGGTGGAACACCTCTACTTTGAAAGCGCTGCGGTTATCATCACCCTGGTACTCGTGGGAAAAACCCTGGAAGCCCTGGCCAAGGGGAAAACCTCGGAGGCTATAAAAAAACTCATCGGACTGCAGCCTAAAACCGCGCGGGTCATCCGGGACGGGGTAGAACAGGAAGTTCCTATAGGCTCACTTATTGTGGGGGATACGATTCTGGTCCGGCCCGGCGAAAAAATACCCGTAGATGGTATCATCATTGCCGGAACAACCTCGGTCGATGAGTCATTCCTGACCGGCGAAAGCCTTCCTGTAGATAAACAGACTGGAGATGAAGTAACCGGCGCAAGCCTAAACAAAAACGGGGTTATCACCATTCAGGCTACCAGGGTCGGACAGGACACGGTCCTGGCCCAGATTATCAGGTTGATGGAACAAGCCCAGGCAGATAAGGCCCCGATTGCTCGTCTTGCAGACCAGGTGTCGGCCTATTTTGTGCCTATTGTCGTAGGAATTGCGGTCCTTTCTGCCCTGCTCTGGCTCTTAGCCGGTGAGGGCCCGGTCTTTGCGATGACCATACTTATATCAGTCCTTGTCATCGCCTGTCCCTGCGCCCTGGGCCTGGCCACACCAACCGCTATTATGGTAGGAACCGGGATTGGAGCCCAACATGGTATATTGATAAAGTCCGGCGAAGCCCTGGAGCTGGCCCATACAATTGATACGGTGGTGTTTGATAAAACTGGCACTATTACCGAAGGGAAGCCCCGGCTTACCGACATACGGCCCTTACGCGCAAGGGGTGTATCGGAGTCGGAACTGCTTACCCTTGCGGCGGGGATTGAGCAGTCCTCTGAGCACCCCCTGGGAGAAGCTATCGTGAACGCCGCCCGGGAGCGAAATCTATCCTTACCTGAAGTACAGGAGATCACCGCCCTGCCCGGCCGCGGCATCCGGGGCAGACTGGGCGGCGAGATCCTGCTTTTAGGAAATGAGGCCCTCATGGCCGAGGAATCCATCAATATGGATGATGAATGCCGTTCAGATATCGAAACCCTGTCGGCGGAGGGCAAGACAGTGATGCTCCTTGCCCATAATGGAAAGCTGCTTGGTCTGCTCGCTGTTGCAGATACAGCCAAAGCGGAAAGCCCGAAGGCGGTGGCAGCCCTGCATCAGATGGGGCTAAAGGTCATTATGATTACCGGGGATCACCAGAAAACGGCGGAGGCCATCGCCCGCAGGACCGGCATCGATCAGGTTCTGGCGGAGGTTCATCCCCAGCACAAAGCCCAGGCGGTAAAGGACCTGCAGGCTCAGGGCTGCCGGATAGCCATGGTGGGGGACGGCATCAACGATGCGCCCGCCCTGGTTCAGGCCGACATTGGCATTGCCATGGGGTCCGGTACGGATGTGGCCATAGAAAGCGCTGATATGGTGCTCATGCGGAGTAATCCGATGGATGTGGTAACCGCCATAGAGCTTTCACGGAGGACCATCAGAACCATAAAACAGAACCTTTTCTGGGCCTTCGGGTATAATGTGGCAGGTATTCCTATCGCTGCGGGGCTGCTCCACCTTTTCGGCGGCCCCCTCTTGAACCCCATGATAGCGGCGGCAGCCATGTCCTTTAGCTCCGTTTCTGTGGTGACCAATGCCCTGCGGCTCAGAACTTTTAAACCAAGGATTTAGGTCCTTACATATATTGATGAAGGGAGGCTGTATGACAAAGACCCTGGATGTAGAAGGGATGACCTGCAATCACTGTGTGATGCACGTCACTAATGCGCTCAAGGAAGTGGCGGGAGTCAGCAATGTAAAGGTTGACCTGGCTTCCAAAAAAGCGGTTGTGGAAGGGACTAACCTGGACGACAACGCCATGAAGGCCGCCGTAGCCGATGCCGGGTACGAGGTGGTAGGCATTCATTAAAACGAAAAGCCGCCTGAGCCATACTGGCTGGCGGCTTTTTTGTTGATCCATAGACGATTCGAACGTCCGACCTAGCGCTTAGGAGGCGCTCGCTCTATCCACCTGAGCTAATGGATCATCACAGGAACTATACTAAAAAACGGTGGATGTTTCAATACGGGCACCTTCTGGGGCGATCATAGTCCTAAACGTTTCTCATATTTTTGAATAAACTTTGCCGGTATAGTCGAAATTTATTATTCTGTGAAAGCTTGTTTTTTCCCTGAAAATAAACTGGCTGGAGGCCCCCATGTCAAAGAAACCCGCATACTTGCTTTGCTTATTCATACCTCTCATAACTACCCTTGGACTAGCAGAGCCTGACCGCCACCACTGGAGTATCGATAACAGTCTGGGGCTTACCTACGGGCACGCACGGGAACTCGTATACCAGGATACGGGCTCCAAGGATTTAATGAGCGAGCTGGTCTGGCCCCAGGAAGGGCTATTGTTCTATGGCACAAGCATTCAGTACAACTACGGCAAGAGCGCCTTCGCCGGTTTTTATACAACCCTTTCGGTTCGTTTCGGCTTTAGTATGCAGAGCGGAACCATTACCGATAAGGACTGGCTTTGCCCAGATGGTTCCTATTTCCTCACCCATTTTTCTGCCCACGATGCCATAAGCGAACACTCCCAATGGGTCGATGCAGCCCTCGGATACGGCTTTATACTTTCCGATTCTGTTGTTATCAGAACCGGCTTCAGTGCCTCGCTGATGAATCTGCACTGGATCGCCCGGGATGGGTACACCCAATATGGGTCAAATACATCTGAGTCCTATAGTCCATGGTCCAGTTCTTTCCCAAAGATACCAATTTATGGTACCGGCATTGCCTACTGGCAGAACTGGCTTTCCCTCGCTCCGGTCCTGGAAGTTCTGTGGCAGGCTACGGACCGGCTTTCCGTGCTGGCAGGAAGCTCCCTCTTTATCCTGAACAGCTGTTCCGACCAGGATGACCATTATTTTAGACTCGATCAATTTACAGAAAAAATGGCCGGCGGCTTTGGTCTGGAACCCCGCCTCGCCCTTACCTACCAATTGGTTTCTAACATTTCTTTAGGGTTCGATGCTTCCTGGCGCTACATCACAGGACTTAGAGGAAACACAACTATCATGGAAATTGGCTCCGGGATTACAGACGGCCCCTATGCGGATACCGCAGGAGCAGATTATTCGGTAGGCCGGGCTGCACTGTATATCCGTTTCAGTTACTAAGCCCCTACTCGGCCACCACAACCCGGTTACGGCCCCGCTCTTTGGCCTTTTT
>ERZ795047.4484-NODE-4484-length-11783-cov-8.794679_pt1 | contig 11783 bp, 10 predicted proteins | sample MGYA00375131_ERZ795047 | MGnify/ENA primary metagenome ERZ795047 (study PRJEB30176, sample SAMN05720228) | activated sludge metagenome | isolation source: Anaerobic digester | place: Japan | collected 2015-05-20 ... | reverse complement strand
TATTCTTTTATTATTATCCTCTCATGCTCTCCCTTACTTTAAGAGAACAAATTGTTACAAAATATAATATCACTCCTCCACTATTTTTTTTGATTTTATTAGGAACAGTAATTTGTTTATGGTTAGTTCGAAAGGGTGCTCTTGCATTACTCTCATGGCTATTAAATGAGAACTATGCGTTTAATTTTATTGAAAAAATAAGTTATAATTATTTTATCATTTCCGTCTTTTTCACTTTCCCAATATCGCTGGCAAGTTTTTTCTGGCCTGAGTTAGACAATAAATTATTCATTAACTTGCTTATTTACTGTGTTTTATTTGTGTACTTCATCTATTTGGTCAAAACATGGCAAGTAATAAGATCTCGCCAATTTTCTCTGTTTTTTTATATTTTGTATCTTTGCACTTTGGAATTCTTACCAATTGCATTAACTGTTGATTTAATTCTCACTATATAAAATATGAAAGCCAAAAGGATCCTGATTTCTCAACCTGCTCCAACAAATGGATCATCTCCCTACACAGATCTTATAACAAAATATAAGTTAAGTATCGACTTTGTACCATTTTTCAAAGTTGAACCATTACAGGCAAAAGAGTTTCGCCTTCAAAAAATAAATATCCTTGATCACACCGCAGTAGTATTCACAGCCAAAACAGCTATTGATGCTTTCTTTAAAATTTGCGAAGAGATGAGGATTACAGTACCTGAAACTATGAAGTATTTTTGTAATTCAGAGTCCATTGCCCTCTATTTGCAAAAATATATTGTTTACCGAAAAAGAAAAATATTTTTTGGCAATGGCACAAATGCCTCAATAATTGATGCTATTGGAACCAAACATAAAAATGAAAATTTTCTTGTTTGTGTAACAGATTCGTCAAAGGCAGATATTCATAAAATATTTGTAAAGGCCAAACTCAAACATACAAGCGGAGTATTTGTCAAAACCGTATTCAGTGATCTTAGTAATTTAGAGTTGAATAATTATGATATGCTCGTTTTCTACAGCCCTTCTGACATAAGATCCCTTAAACAGAATTTTCCTGATTTTAAACCAAACGGCATCCAGTTTGCCACATTTGGTCCGGCAACACTCAAGGCTCTCAAAGGAGCAAAGTTGACATCTACTGTCATAGCCCCAACACCTGAAGCTCCATCAATTGCCAAAGCACTTTCTATTTACTTTGAACAAAAGTGATTGCAAATTACGAAAAGTCGAACGTCTTTCATCAAGAACAGTTATTAAAGATGTATTCGAACACGGAGAACAGATTTTTCTTTTCCCCTTTAAAGTCTTTTACCAGCCAAATATTTATGAGTATAATAGGGTTTTAATATCTATCCCAAAAAAAACTCATAAAAAAGCCATTACAAGAAACCTGTTAAAAAGAAGAATAAAAGAGGCTTACAGACAAAACCCTCAAAGAAATGGAACTAATAGCAAATTTGATATTATCTTTCTCTATATAAGTGGTACAGTTTCTGATTTCAACAAAATACAAAAAAAACTCACCTATGTATTGGGCAAAATTCAAGAAAATAGCACTGACAGTGATCTCGCTGCCATTGCTGATTCTGATTAAATTCTACCAGTACGGGATATCGCCTCTTAAACCTCCCTCATGCCGGTTCACCCCTACCTGCTCTGCATATGCTGTGGAAGCTATTGAAAAGCATGGACCTTTCAAGGGATTGTATCTTGCTGTTAAAAGGTTGTTAAAATGTCATCCATGGGGAGGAAGTGGCTATGACCCTGTTCCTTAATTTGCTTCAATTCCAAATCGCCTATAAACTTTATACTTGTCGGGTTCATCCTTTGAAAGATTGATTATCTCTTGCTTTGAAATTTGTGTAAGATCCAATAAGACAAGTCCATCAACACAGTAGTTAAAATCCGGATCTACATTAAATTTTATAATCTTCGAATTAATTTTGAGATATTTTTTCACCAAGGTAGGCAAACGATATTCATTGTTACTAAGACGTAACAAAAATCTATCAAACTGCTCAATGCTCTCCATTTTATTCTGCATCAGATCGTCAACTTTAACCCTCAGGTAATCAGGAAAAAAAGGATTCCTGGGTATTACATAATCATCAAAATCATTTATAGAGTGTTTGTTTTGAATATAATAAATCATAACACTTCTATAAAATTTAGGATACCAGGAGCTAATACTTACAGGACCAATCAGGTATTTAACTTCAGGATGACTGAGCACAGAATATAAAAGTCCCTTGATAAGCAACATTAATGAAAGGTTATCTTTTTGATAGTCAAGTGTCACAAATGAGCGGCCAAGTTCTATGGACTGTTTAAGTACGTCCTGAAACGGCTTTTCATAGCCAAAAAGAGAATTTGAGTATAAACCCTTTACTCCCCTTGTTTCAATTATATTTTTACCAAAGCCCAAACGATAGGCACCAACAAGACGTTGTCTATATTTATCCCACAAAATCAAATGTTTATAGTACTCATCATATTCATCGAGATCAAGTGGTTTCCCGGTACCCTCACCTACTGCCCTGAAAGACTCTTCTCTCCTCCTGCCTAATTCGTGCATCATCATAGGTATAAGCTTATAATCAGCAAGATAACAAACATAATTGCCGGTTGAAAAAAGCAGACAGTTTTGTGGTAAAGTATTAATTTCCTTTTGTAAATGTTTTCTGTTATTAGGTAATGCAATAGGAGTAAGTGCCCTGGCTTCAATTTTTTGGGCTGTTTTAATATTAGCTTCAAGAGCATATGTGCGAGCTTTAAGATATGCTCCCAAAGATTTAAGATCTTTATATTCTGATATTTCATAAGAAGAGACTGACTTTCCAATTCTTACTGAAACAATTTTACCTCTTTTATTTAAAAGCTCCTTCGGAAGTCTGAGTGTCCTCAACAAAGGATGGATTCTACCCGTCCAGTGAAAAAAAAGCGAGTTAGTACCATGACAGTATACAGGAATTACAGGTACACCCGCATTTTTAATCAATTTAATAATAGATATCTGCCACTCTTTATCCTGAATAAATATTCCTCCATAATAAGTAGAAACTTCTCCGGCAGGAAAAAGTCCGAGGCAGCCTCCGTTTGAAAGAGTTTCACTGGCCTGTCTGAGCCCAGAAAAACTATTATGAAACTCAGGATGATCTACAAAAGGATTAATGGGAATAATATAAACGCGCAAATTAGGAATTATAGATAACATAAAATTCCCCAGTAACTTAATTTCTGGCCTTACAGCAGAGACGATATGCAATAATATTATTCCTTCTATTGAACCATATGGGAAATTGGAAACTAAGATAAAAGGGCCTTCCTGTGGAATATTTTTAAGTTGTCTGTCATCAAGTTCATATCCAAATCCAAATTCTCTCATAACAGCAGTAGTAAAATCCCTTCCCTCAAACTGACAAATTTTACTGTATTTTTTATTGAGCTTATTTAAACCTAAAATCCACATCAAAAAAGATGCTGCAATATTACCGGGAAATCCTTTAAGTTTTATTGCCTTTTTAACGTCAGATTTTGTTACTACTCTATTCATAAAATATCACAAATATAGGATAATTGTTAATTTTACGAAAAACTATGATCCAACGACCCGATATAAGAGAGACTCTCAAAATACTTCCAGCACAACCCGGAGTTTACCGTTTTGTTAACAAGGAAGGAATAATTATATATATCGGCAAGGCAAAAAATCTCAGAAACCGTATCTCTCAATATTTCCAGTCTGAAAACACTCTCTCTCCCAAGACTAAAGCCATGGTCTCAAAAATTGATCATATTGAGTATACGGTTGTTAATTCAGAGGAAGAAGCATTACTTCTCGAAAATAATTTGATAAAGAAATATCAGCCTCGATATAACATTCTTCTAAAAGACAGTAAGACTTATCCATGGATCTGCATAAAAAATGAACCATTCCCAAGAGTCTTTGTAACAAGAAAATACAGTAAAGACGGTTCTCTCTATTTTGGACCTTATAGTTCTGCAATGTACGCTCACAGTCTGATTGACCTGATTAATACATTATATCAGATAAGAAACTGTAAACTGTCACTAACAGAATCAAATATAAAAACAAAGAATTTCAGGCCTTGTCTTAATTATCATATTGGAAAATGCAAAGCACCTTGTGCTGGATACATATCTGATCATAGATACATGCAACAAATTGATGGAGTTAAATCAATTTTAAAAGGAGAGACTTCAAGATTAAAAAAAGAGTTTAAAGAATCCATGCTAAAAGCCGCACAGGAAATGCGATATGAAGAAGCTCAAAATCTTAAGGAAAAACTTGATTTATTGGAAAAGCATTACAGCAAATCTACTATTGTAAATCCTTTAATAACAAATATTGACGTATTTTCACTTGCACAAGAAGATAATATTGCTTTTGGAAATTTTTTAAGGGTTGTAAACGGGTCTGTGATTCAATCTCTTAACCTCGAATTCAGGCTACAGATTGAAGAGAATATGTCCGATGTTATAAGCACCTTTATGGCTGAAATTCGTTCAAAATTTGGAGAGCTCTCCTCTGAGATACTTGTATCAGTAATGCCCGATGAAAATTTCTCCGGCAAACAAGTTCACATACCTCATAGAGGTGATAAGCTCAAACTACTTGAACTCAGTATTAAGAATGCAAACCAGTTCAAGGCAGAGAGAATAAAACAAGAAGAAACATTAAGGCCAGAAGATCACTTCAACAGATTACTTTCAACATTGCAAAAAGATTTAAACATGGATCAACTCCCCATCCATATTGAGTGTTTTGATAATTCAAACATTCAGGGTCAGTATGCAGTTGCTGCCTGTGTAGTTTTTAAAGACGGCATGCCGTCAAAAAAAGACTATAGACATTTTAACATAAAGAGTGTAGTTGGCGCAAATGATTTTGCAACTATGAAAGAAGTTGTAAACCGTCGTTATTCAAGACTACTTGCAGAAAATGCCCCGCTTCCTCAGCTCATTGTAGTTGATGGAGGAAGAGGACAATTAAATTATGCATATGAGGCACTTCGCGAACTCGACTTACATAATAAAATTAAAATAATAGGAATAGCTAAAAGGCTCGAAGAACTGATAATTCCTGGCGATCCTGATCCACTGTTTCTCGATAAAAATTCTTCCTCTCTTAAATTGATTATGCATTTAAGAGATGAAGCCCACCGCTTTGGCATCAAACATCACCGTAATCAACGCAGCAAAGGACAGATTAACTCTGAGTTAAGACAAATAAAAGGAATTGGAGAAAAAAAAGAGGAACTCTTGCTTGGTAAATTTAAAAGTTTAAAAGCTATTAAAAATGCGACGTTTGAAGAATTAACTGAAACTGTCGGGGGAAAAACAGCCAAAATAATTTATAACTATTATCATAAGTAAATTCAAATCATATGCTTAATCTTCAATATATTGGAATATTGAACAAGAACTGAAACACGTTATTATTCTCAGCTGTATGTACAAATCTTAATCCTGCAGAAAGTCCAATAGATATATTAAATATATTAAAGTCAAGAAGCAGATCACTCCCAACTGAAAGCATGTTTTTATTTTCTCTTGAACCCACATTGTATGCATAATCAGTAAAAGGAATAACTTGCAGCCTTTTAAGATATAATAGAGGACGTATTTCTATATCTCCCAGATAGAGAGGCAAGGCATAATCAATAGAAAAAGAATAATATCTCTTACCATAAAGTTGGTCATACCCCCTCGGTGAGTCTGCAATATTGGATAAGAGATAGTTTTTACCTGAAAAATCTTGATATTGAAACGAAAAACCTATTTTAATACCATGATTTCTAAGCAATCCTGGCATATATGCATATACTCTTGAATAGAACAGTGATCCATAATTTTCATTTGAAAATGGCACTCTGTTTAACTTAAACACCATTCCCCATCCCCATTTGGGAAAAATATCTCTTGCGGCCATTTTCAGCACACTGTAATATTGAATGCCTGCTGAAATATATTGATAATAGTTATATCGATTATTTTCAATAGAATAATAAGAATCGTTACTGAAACGCCAAAGCAAACTTGGCAGCAGACCCCTGTTCCATCCATCTTTCGAAAAATTTAAAGGCAAATACAAAAGAAGATCTGAGGTAAACATTGGTGACCCATTCACATCATAAAATAACTGATATTTTTTTCTATTAATATCCTGAATCATTCGGATCTCCCTCCTCCATCTTGTGTTGTAATCCATTGATACTTCAATAACAGGGAACAGTCCCGAATAATTGAAACTCATATGACCCGCATGAAACCCGCTAACATAGGAATATCCAAACATTGTAACAGCACTCCCGAGCAAATTTTGAGAATAGATTGTAAAACCCGGGGCTATAGCTTCATACATGTTGTCAAAAGATTTGTTCATCAATTTATCTACATTGTAGTAAAATGGTGCCCAACTGTGGAAATTAAACAAATTAGCCCCCTTTCTGTAAGGCTTTGACTCATATCGCATTCCTTGTTCTACATGCACACTATCAATGCAATAACCTGCTTCAAGTGATAGTAAATCAGCAATTTCAATCTTTGCTGGCTTAGAAAAAAGAGCCGGTTCCCATTTAAGTGAATCCCTGTCAGCTTTTGCAATAAAATATCCTCCACTGTCATATTCTGAATAGTAAACATTACCTCTTTCATCGACATTTGGTTCAAATGCTCCAAATCTTGAATTAGTGAGTTTCTGAAGAAATTTGAGCTGAGGATTGTAGCAATATAAATTGTTAGTCCCGTCCAGATCGCTCTCGAATATTATTCCATCCGGCGTTCTGTTCAACCTCGTAATATATCTGCTCTGGTCCGAAATTTCATTTCCCCATTCTCCGGAGGATGTATCAAGCTTATATAACCCTAATCCCGACTCAGTAATAACAGTGGCATATAAGATAGTATTCCCCATAAAAAGTGTTTCCAAAACCTGAGCACCATTTGGCACTTTAAACGAACCAATAATATCAAAAGAAAAGGTATTAAGTAAAACGACACTTGACCCTCCTTCGGGCAAATATTCGCTTACAGCAACAGTGTCTCCAGTAAAAGAAAAAGAAGGGTTTGAATAACTGCTTTTACTGGTCACGGTTTGAATTTTACCACTTTTTACATCATACTCTCTCAAAACCGAATAACTTTCAAGTTCCCATCTCAAAGATGGGAACTGTTCAGTCCAAAACATTTTCCCATTACTATATACAAGATAACTGCTCCTGTTTCCCATATAGGCTATTCTCTTCTCATTTCCTGAAGAATCTAACATTACAAGTCTTGCAGGTTCGTCCATATCACTTCTTATTGCAAAGAGTGTATCAGGCGAGATACTTACAACTGATCTGTAAGATGAGTAATCATTCCCTTTGTGAGAAATTCGTCTATAAGGAGTTAACGGCCGTTTGAGAGAATCCTCATTCTTCCACTTTTCTCCAATTGAATACTTGATGTTTTCAAAGTGTTCTCTAATTGTATACCCCGTATAACTCCTGTAAGCCTTTTTTACACAGAATGGATTGTAGAAATGGTCTGCCACATAGTCTGTTATATTTCCTATATATGTGCTGTTTCCTGAAGATGTACGTATGTATGAATGAACAAAATAACCTAGGCTGTATTTATCAGGAATATACAATCTCCCTGAGCCCAGTTTCCATTTAGGCCAATTTCTATAATCTCCATCAAGAAACGATGCCTTGAAATAAATCATTTGTTCAGGATCTCTTCCTCTTCCTGATCTTGAAAACTCTGTTTCAGAAACAACAGCATCACCTTCAAGTGCCCATTTACCCAAATAAACTCCGGCTGCCAAACCGGCAATTTGCTCTCCAAACAATTTGTTAAGTGGGCGAAATGCTCCAATCTCAAATTTGGACATCTGTGCTACATGCCTTGTTTCATGAATTACAAGCTGTTTTTCCCAGTTCTGGGAATAACCTCTAAAAGGAAGTGGTCTTGTCATAAGTTCCATCCTTTCAGGCGCCCATGCAACTACTCCATTGCTCATTACAGTATAAGGATGTAGTATTATCGGAAATGGTTTAATGTCTGTTTTAAGCTTCTCTTCCACATGTGCTTTAGCACTGCTCATAAGATAAGCATATCTTTGTGCAAGAGAATCAATGCCTTGTGGATAAATAATCCTAAACTCGCCCGTATTAATTTCCCTCCATTGTATATGAGAAGGGTCATTGCCAATATTGTAAAATTGAGCAAAAGATAATTGTGCAGATAACATGAAAGTCAGTGCAATTGCAGTAACAATGCGAATTTCTCTCATAAAAAAATTCCTGTTACGAAGATAATTAATTTTATGCTCTATATATTTGTGTAACAAATCAGCTATAAATCAGATTATGAAAAAACTTCTATTGATATTAATCTTGATGCTGGAGGCTTTCGGCATCAATGCCCAAAATGATTCGCTAGCAATAGTAAATACAGAGTGGCACCAAAAACAAGTTGCAGAAGGAGTATTATATAAATATCATCACTTCTCGCACAACGATCTCTTTAATTCAAACCAGTTCATATCAATTATCGAGGTTGCAAAAACTTCCAGAAACAAGATCGAGATTTACCCCTCACCTGTGCTTAAAGAGACAAGTATCATGGCTTCCGAAAAAGGGGCAACAGCGGCTATCAATGGTTCTTTTTTTAAGTTTAGCGACACATTAAATACAAAAAATTACAATTCTGTAGATTACATAAGAAAAGACGGGAAAATACTAGCTTACAACCTTTTGGAACCAAAGACAATAAGACTCATGCATCAGCTTGGTGCACTTGCCATTCATAGAGGAGAACTTTATATTCTAAAAGCTGATGAACTTAGAAACTGGGAAAAATATATATTGGCAGAAGATGTACTTACTTCAGGACCAATTTTGAGAGTGGCCGGATGGGATGAATCTCTTGAAAAATCTTCTTTTTACACCACAAGGCATCCTAGAACAGCTGTCGGTAAAAAGGCAAATGGAAATATATTATTAATAACTATCGACGGCAGAACAAAAGAAGCTGCAGGCATGAGCCTTGACGAACTGCAAAAAATACTCAAATGGCTTGGCTGCAGCTACGCAATCAACCTTGACGGAGGAGGTTCCACAACTATGTACATAAAAGGGTTCTCTGATAATGGAATTGTTAATCATCCGTGTGACAACAAAATATTCGACAATAAAGGAGAAAGAAAGGTTGCAAATGCACTATTGCTGTTTTGCGAATAATTAAAGATGAAAAAACAAAATGCACTTTTTATTTATACACACCTTTCAACTTTCGTTAAAGGAGATATAGAAATTTTATCTGAAATCTGCTCTGTGAAAACATTTCGGGTTGATAATTCTTCACGGGTAAAACAGTTTTTTTCCCTCATATGGCAAATGCTCTATCTCATTCTTAACATATGGAAATTTGATATAATTTATATCTGGTTTGCAGATTATCACTCATTTCTTCCTGTAATGTTGTCAAAAATAACAAAAAGAAGGTCCTTCCTGGTGATTGGCGGATATGACGTATGCCGAATAAAAAGTGTAAAATATGGCAGTTTTATTAATCCGATAAGAGGCTTCATGACGAGATATTCGATGAACAATGCATCCGTTTGTCTCTGTGTTTCAAATTATATAGATAGAGTAGTTCGGTTCATATCGAAGAAAGCGAAGACACAAGTTGTCTACAACTGTGTAAATATTCCAGATGACATAAGCGACAATACTATTACAAACAGAGAAAAAGGTGTAATTTCCGTTGCAATAGCCAAATCTCCACAAAGTATTTTTATAAAAGGAATAGACAGAATTGTCAGACTATCACAAGAGTTAAAAAATATACCTTTTACACTTATAGGTACTGACAGAATAATACTGGAATCCATCTGTGGCTCTATACCGCAGAATCTTAAAATAATTTCCCGAATCCCTCACGAAGAACTTCTGGAATATTACAAAAAGTATAAAGTTTACTGCCAGCTATCCAGAAGTGAAAGCTTTGCGATTGCTCTTGCAGAAGCGATGTACTACAATTGTGTTCCTGTTGTTTCAAATACTGGAGGAATGACAGAAGTAACTGGTTCCCTCGGGTATATAGTTGATGGAGATAATATTAATCAATGTTCGGAAGCGATTCTTTCTGCTCTTGATGAGCCTTATTCCGAAAAATATCGTCAAAGAATTGAAAGTAATTTCTCAATAAAAAGGCGTTACGACGCCCTTAAGAGAATCTTGTCGTTGACCTACCAGGATTCGAACCTAGATCGACAGAGCCAGAATCTGTAGTGCTACCATTACACCATAGGTCAATATATTTAAAATAAATCAATTACAGCATCCCGTTCTTAAGTTGACCTACCAGGATTCGAACCTGGACTGACAGAACCAAAATCTGTAGTGCTACCATTACACCATAGGTCAATTGTGTAATTTTTGAGCCGACAAATATATGGCTTTTTTTATTAAGTCCAAAATTTAAAGAATCTTGAAATCCAATACATGTTCACCTACATAATAATACAAAAGTGTCCAGAAAACAAATCTTAAACCCTTACCAATCAACATAAAGAGAGCACTCTTTGTAAAGTTAATCCTATAAAACCCAAGTGCCAAAGCAAAAACATCACCTACAACAGGCAACCATGTCATAAACGCAAGCAAGGAACCATACCTGTCAACATTTTTTTTATGTTTTAGAAGTGTTTCCTCTTTTACTTTAAACCATTTCTCAATCCAATTCCATTTGCCTATACGACCAATATAATAGGTTGTAAGCCCGCCTAACCAATTCCCGGAAGTTGCCACAATAAGTGCTAAAACTGGGTTGACACCAGCTATAAGTATCCCCACCATCAAAAAGTCAGAACTGAATGGCACTATTGTAGCAGCAAGGAAACAGCCCAGAAAAAGGCCAACAAGTCCTAATTGTGACAATAATTCCATTACAGATCTATCTTTTAGATTTAAAGAAACTCTTCATCAAATTTCTACACTCCTCTGACAAAACACCTTGAATAACCTCGCATTTTGGATGAAGAAGCGAAGGAGAAAAAAGAGTATAGCCGTGTTTGGGATCAGAAGCACCATATACCAATTTTGGCAATTGAGCCCAGTTAAGAGCTGCGGCACACATTGGACAAGGTTCGATAGTAACATATAAAGTACAAGTAATAAGATACTTACCCCCAAAGCTATTGGATGCCATTGTAATTGCCTGCATCTCGGCATGTGCAGTTGGATCATTCAGCCTTTCGATCAAATTATGAGCCCGGGCAATAATTTTACCATTAGTTACAATGACTGCACCTACGGGAACTTCGTCCTCATCGAAAGCTATCCGGGCCTCTTTAAGGGCTTCGGACATAAATAACTCATCCTGGGTCATAAACGCAAAGTTAAAATAAAATCATACATACTGCTGCACCTGCAACATACCATAGAAGGGCAAGAGGAATTTTCTCCATTCCCAGTACTGTAACGCCGGATACAGATCCAATAATCATTATGCTTCCTCATGTAACTGCTCAATATGCAAGAAACGTCCAAAATGATCCATCAACCATAAAAAAACTGCTGCAGCCAAAGGATACGAAAGCTATTGCAATAACACCTGCAATAAACAAAAACATTGTTGAACTCATATGAATAACTAATGAAAAAATTGTGGCAATTGTATTACATTTTTAAGACTATTATTCTCACTTCTCAATTTCAGGCCAAATTGACATTTTGTCAGCAGGGTCTTCTGGCACTTATTTTGCTTTATTGTCAT
>ERZ795047.4480-NODE-4480-length-11789-cov-6.056332_pt1 | contig 11789 bp, 7 predicted proteins | sample MGYA00375131_ERZ795047 | MGnify/ENA primary metagenome ERZ795047 (study PRJEB30176, sample SAMN05720228) | activated sludge metagenome | isolation source: Anaerobic digester | place: Japan | collected 2015-05-20 ... | reverse complement strand
GTCGTTTCGATCTCTTTGCGCCACTCATCAACGGTGTTGAGCTTGTCGCTGATGTCTTTTACAAACTCGTCGTCGATGGCGGGGAGTTCTTTATTCTTAATGGCTTTTACGCTGACTTCAAATACGGCGGCTTTGCCTGCGAGCTCCGGGGTGTACTCGGTGGGGAAAGTGACGTCGATATTTTTGGTCTCGCCGACTTTCATGCCGACAAGCTGGCTTTCAAAGCCGGGGATAAAGGTGTTGCTGCCGATTTCGAGAGTCTGGTCTTCGGCTGTGCCGCCCTCAAACTTGACGCCGTCCACGCTGCCCGAGTAGTCAAGGGTGATGATGTCGCCCGTCGTAACTTGCGCGCCTTCGGCTTTGTCAACCAGTCTGCCGCGGGCTTCCTGTTCTCTCTTCATGACCGATTCGATTTCTTCGCTGGTCACGTTGATTTCGGGCTTGATGAAGGAAAGTCCCTTGTACTGTCCGAGTGTAAAACAGGGTCTGATTGCCGTAGTGATGACGGCTTTCATTCCGTCTTCGCTGACTTCCTTTATGTCGACGTCGGGTCTGCCGATAACGTCGAGTTTGTCATTTTCTATAATTTTGCCGTAATGCTCATTAAGAGCTATATCAAGCGCGTCCTCGTAGAAAATCTCGATGCCGTAGCGTTTTACGATAATGTTCATGGGCACCTTGCCCTTTCTGAAACCTTCTACCGCAAACTGGTGTTTGGTCTTTTCATAAGCCTTGTTGACGGCCTGCGCCCACTCTTCCTTGGATACGCTTAAGGCGATTTCGATTTTTGCCTTGCTGAGCTCTTGAATTGAGTATTCCATGTGTGTTTGTTCCTCCGAAATAACGTTTCTTTTGCTTGTATAATCAAGTTTACTTATAATAACATATTTATTGCGCCATTGCAAACTTATTGGCGATATTATTGTTTGATTTATGTCGAATTTCCCCGCCAAAACCGTAGATTTATCAGTCGTCCGACTCCTCTTCTCCTGCCGGTTTTGTGGGGACCGCTCTGACAATTCTGGGCTTGGACTGGTCTTCCGACTCCTCAAATCGCATATATTCGCCCTGCCACTTAAGGCGGATGTCCTTAAGCTCGCCGTTACGGTGCTTGGCTACAGACAGCACGACGGGAGAATTTTCCTTGTCGTCCTCCACTTCTCTGTAAAGGAACATGACGATGTCGGCGTCCTGCTCGATACTTCCCGATTCGCGAAGGTCACTGAGTTTCGGCTTGCGGTCGGTACGGTTTTCCACGTTTCGGGACATCTGGGAGAGCAGTATTACGGGGCAGTTGAGTTCCTTTGCCATAATCTTCATCATTCTCGACATCGAAGCGACTTCTTCCTGCCTGCTTGCCGCCGACCTGCCCTTGTCGTTGTCGGGCATCATCAGCTGTAAGTAGTCGATAATGACAAGGTCAAGCTTATTTGTACCCGCGATGCTGGGCAGCCTTCTGCACTGGGAAAGGATTTCGGCGGGCTTAACGAGCGAACGGTCGTCGACATAGACTTTGCTGTCGCTTAAGGTCATATTGACCTTCCAGATGTTTCTGGCATTTTCGCCCTTGACGTCGCCCCTGCTTATATCTGTCATTTTGACGTCGCCCAGGTTGCAGACAAGTCTCTGCACAAGCTGTACCGAAGGCATTTCCAAAGAGAATATCGCAATGGTCTTCGGCTCGCCCGATCTGACCGTATTTGCGACGATATTAAACGCAAAAGCCGTTTTACCGACCGAGGGACGTGCGGCAAGGATGATAAGGTCGCCGTTTTGCAGTCCGTTTGTGACCGAATCGAATATCTTAAAGCCCGTGGTAAGACCCCTTAATCTGCCGTTGTTTTTGCTTAGGGTGTCTATCCTCTCCATGAGTTCGCCCGCGGCGCGGGAGATGTGTTCAAGTCCGCCTTGCCTTACTTCCTTGGATATGCCGTAAATGAGTTCTTCGGCGTATCTTAAGGTTGCGTTTTCGTCGGTTGCGCGGTAACTTTCCTCAGTTATCTTATTGCAAGCCGTTATTAGAGAGCGGAGCACATAGTCGCGATGCAATATGCTTGCGTAATAACTGAAGTTCGCGCCCGAGGGAAGCAAGGTATTCAGCTCGGTGAGATATGTAAGGGTATTGTTGTCGCTTTTGCCCATTTTTTCGAGCTTATCGTTGACTGTAACAAGGTCAACCGCCATGCCCCCGCGGTAAAGCTGCTGTATCGCCGTGTAGATTTCGCGATTCTTTTTGTTGTAAAAAGCGTCCGCTTCCAATACAGGCAAAACCTCTTCGACGGATGTTCCGTCTATAAGAAGACAGCAAAGAAGGGATTGTTCGGCCTCGAAACTGTTGGGGAAAACCCTGATTTTGTCAAGCGCGCCGCTATGTGCGTCAGCCATGGTAAACCTCCTTGTGTTTCCTCTTGTTTATTAAGAAAATGGCAACGGGTATGGAAATAACCACAACCGCAATGATTATCGCCGTCGTGTACCAGCCTACAGGATTGGGCGTGTGCTGGACGAGGTAGATCTGCCTTCCGCTCATGTCCATATTCATGTCGTAAGAATGAAGGTAAAGGCTTTCCGATGCCGAGTAAGTCGTCTGGTCGGCGTCGGTTTTTATTATCTTATACGGCGTGCCGTAAGTGTAGTTAAGAAGAATTCTTTCTCGCGTTATACCCAAATTATAAAATTCCTTGAGAATGGCGTTCAATACGTTATCTTCCTCTTCAATCCCCGCAAAAGGCGAATTCTGCTTGTTGAAGGTATCGATAAAGTAAAAGCTCTTTTGCGTCGGCAAGTCGCTTTTGTCAGGCTCATACCCGTCCAGACCCAGCGCAATATACATGTCGGTAAGGGTGTCGAATTTTCTCTCGCCTTTTATCGTGTAATTGACTTTGTCCACTTTCACGTTATAGCCGAGATTCTGAAGATAAGGACCGAAAACCGCCAGATAATCGGGCGTTGCGTCCCCCTCCGCTTGCGGAAGCGTAGCGGCAAAATTTCTGTCGAAAGCTATTTCTATCGCCCTGTACGCGCCGGAAGAGCTGAGGATATAATTTCTGTAAGTGAGCTTTACGTCAAAGTACTTGAGATCGGCTCCGTTGCTCTCGCCGACAAGATCGGGAAAAGATTCGCCCGCCGCCGAAGCAGGCGCGGTCGATACCTTTACGCACGTTAACGCAACTATTAACAATAAAGCTATCGGGACAAATTTTTTCATCTGTTTTCGCTCTCCACAATCGCTTTAAGCTCCCTGTAAACCTTTTCAAATTCCTTCATGGCGAGTTCGAACGGTGCTTTTTTGGTCAGATCGATGCCCATAATCTTAATTATGTCGAGGCTGTCCATACTGCCGCCTGCCGAGAGAAACTTTTTATACTTTTCAACTGCCGAGGGGTCACTTAGTATCATACTTGCGATATTGATTGCGCAGGTTATGCCCGTGGCGTACTTGTAGACATAAAAATCGTTGTAGAAATGGGGTATGCGCGCCCATTCGTATCCGATGAGGTCGTCGTTAACGACGGACTTGCCGTAATACTCGGCGTTTAACTTGTGATAGAACGCGGTAAGCTTTTCGGCGCTTAACGGTTCGTCCTTCTCAAACTCCTCATGAGCGAATTTTTCGAACTCGGCGAACATCGTCTGCCTGAAAAGCGTCGTTCTTATCATGTCGAGATGGTAGCTCAGCAAAAACGCCCTCTCCTTGCCGCCGGCTGTCTTGAGAAGGTGCTTAATCAGCAGAACTTCGTTGACGGTGCTGGCGATTTCGGCGACAAAAATGGTATAGCTCGCCTTTTCGTAGCACTGTGCGTTGTTGCTCATGTAGCTGTGTATGGCGTGACCCATTTCGTGGGCGATGGTAAAGACGTCGTTTGTCGTGCCCTTGTGGTTTAACAGTACGTACGGATGAGTGCCGTATACGCCCCAGGAGTATGCCCCGCTTCGCTTTGCTTTGGTCTCCTCTACGTCAATCCAACCGGCGGTTTTTGCATTAAGGAGTATTTCTCTATAGTCTTCGCCCAGCGGCGCAAGTCCTTCCAACACGATATTGTATGCGTCGTCGTACTCTGTCAGCTTATCAATGTCCTTGACTATAGGCACATACATATCGTACATGTGCATTTTGCGTAAGTTTAGGGCTTTCTTTCGCAAAGCGACATATCTGTGCATAACAGGCGTGTACTTTTTCACGCAGGCAATGAGATTTTCGTACACCCTGAACGGAATATTTCCGCCCGATAAAGCCATATCAAGGCTGTTTTTATATTTGCGCGCTTTGGCGTAAAAACAGGTCTTTTTGACATTGCCGATATAGGTCGCGGCGACGGTGTTTATCATGCTCTTGTAGGCGTGGTATAAAGAATTGAACGCTGCCTTTCTGACCTTTTGGTCGCTGTCGCGGAGCATAACAGAGTAGGTCCCGTGGGTGAGTTTTACCTTTTTGCCCCTCACCTCGATTTCCCCGAGGTCGATGTCGACGTTGTCGAAAAAGGAGAAAATGTTCTGAAAATCTCCAGCGAAGGAGTCAATGCCCGCAAGGAGTTTTTCCTCTTTTTCACTGAGAATGTGTTTTTTATGGCGGATTATTCTTTCGAGATACCTGTCAAAGTCGGCGTACTTTGGGTCGGCCCTCATTTCGTTCAGATCGGACACCTTTAACGACGATATAGCGGGATTTACAAAAGAGGTCGCGGTGGCAAGCTCAATATACAGCCGCTCGGCCTGGTCGCTCAACTCCTGATACTTGGTAGACGACTTGTCCTCGTCGCTCTTCATGTGAGTGTAAGCTATGAGTTTTTCGCACAAAAATCCCAGCTTCGACTCGAGCTTGAGGCAGTCTATGGCGTTTTCTTTGTTGAGATTTTTCCTGAACGCGTCAAAAGCGGGGATATTATTTCTTACTTCGGCGAAAATGTCTTTGATTTCGCTCTCGTCAAGAATATCGTTTAAAGTCCATTTGCGGTTTTCGGGGACTTTCTCTCTTGTCAGAACTTCCATTTTAAACTCCTCAAAATGCATTATTTAATTATATAAATATAATATACCCTTTGTCAACTTAATTAATTCTTAATATATTTCCCAAAAAACTGTGATTTTCGGGGGGTGCCCCTAATACCGAGGGCATTTTCGGGGGAATCCCGGAAATAAGGTACAATGTGATAAGGATGCAAAATGATACTGTCAATGGCACGATATTGAGGGATTTTTATTAAAAAAGCAAAACATTTTTTTGAGCAGAAAAAAAAGATGAACCCACTCCGATACATTCTACCGAATCGGCATAAAGACAGGTGACTCCGCTAAAGCTTCCTCATAACACATCCCGAAATTTGCTTAGTGCTGCTGCGGTCAAGCCCTGACACGGTTCACAACACGGAATTGTATGAGACCTTAACATCAACATTCCTTATCTCTATCGGCTTTCCATAAAACGCACCTCGGTGGGCGTTCGACCCCGCTGTAGCGGATTGCGGGTCACAGGGCACCGCTAGCTCCCCGTCTATCATCTCACAGTGATTATACCCGAAAAATAAACAAAAATCAAGCAGAAAAATTCGCCAAAAAACGCCACTGAAAATATAACAAGAGCGTTTTGGAGGGAACCTACATATTTACTCTTCCCAGCTGATACTTTCGCCGAAAAGGATATAGCTTATTTTGTCTTTGAGAAGGTCAAGTCCCTCGCCTGTTTTTGCGCTTGTGAAGATGACGTTTTCGCCCGTGGGGATAATGTCGCTGTGAGCGATGTCGTGCTTGTTCAGAAGAGTTATTACAGGGATGTCCGACGCACCCAGGCTTTTCAATACTTCGTTGACCACATCGTATTCTTTGACAATATTATTGCTCCGGAGGTTAACTACGTGCAGAATAAGGTCGGCGTATTTTGTTTCCTCGAGCGTGCTTTTAAACGCCTCGATAAATTCGTGCGGGAGGCGGGAAATAAAGCCTACGGTATCGGTGAGGATAAATTCTTTGTTTGGCGCCAGCCAAAGTTTGCGGCTGACGGGGTCGAGGGTGGCGAACAGTTTGTCTTCTTCAAGGACATCGGCTTTTATAAGACGGTTCATGAGCGCCGACTTGCCCGCGTTTGTATAGCCCACGATACAGACCGATTTTATGCGGTTGTCTCTCCTCTTCTTACGCCTTAGGTCCCTCTCATTTGCAAGCTTGTCCAGTCTTTCCTGAAGGTCGCGTATCTCTTCGCGAATTGTGCGGCGGTTAAGTTCGAGCATCTGCTCTCCGCCGCCACGGCGTGCGCCGCCTCCTCCCGCTCCTCCGCCGCCCTGACGGCTGAGTGTAAGCGTTCTGTTCATGGCGCGGGGCATATTGTGCTTTTTGATGGCAAGATCTACCTGGAGTTTGCCTTCGTTGCTGGTCGCGTGCTTTGCGAAAATCTGAAGTATTAGTGTGGCGCGGTCGATGACGTCAACTCCCAAAAAGTCTTCGAGATTATTGAACTGACTGCCCGTAAGCCCGTTGTCGAAAATGACGGTCCCGGCGCCCGTTTCGGCGATAAGATTTTTCAATTCTTCCGCCTTCCCCTTGCCTATATAATATGTTTTGTCCGGTATCCCTCTTGATTGCGTAAGGGTACCCACAACCTCATAATCGGCAGTTCTCGCAAGGAGCGAAAGCTCTTCAAATCCCTCAAATTCTTCACCGCTGACGCTGCAGCTTACAAGTATGGTTTTCATATAGTAAAGTATACCATTTTTACAGGGTCTTTACAAGCAAAAAAGAGCGGCCCGAAAGCCGTCCCTTTTTTTATGGAGATATGTTTATCAGAGGAGTATGCACAGTACCCCGCCCTTGCCTTCGTTGACTATGCGGGATATGGTCTTGCGGAGTTTGTTGCGGGCGTCGAGCGGCATATTGCTGATCTTATTGCTGAGGTCTTCCTTGACAAGGGAATTCAGGCTCTTTCCGAACATATTTGTGTCCCAGATGCCCTGCTTGTTGGTTTCGAACTCGCTGAGAAGGTATTTAACAAGGTCCTCGCTCTGCTGCTCGCTGCCGATAACGGGGCTTATTTCGGTCTGGACGTCCACCCTTACGATGTGATAGCTGGGAGCGGAGGCTTTGAGTTTTACGCCGTACTGACCGCCTTTTTTGACAAGCTCGGGCTCTTCAAGCTGCATATCGTCAAGGTTGGGATTTACCACGCCGTAGCCCTCGGCCTTGACGTTTTCCATAGCTTTTCTTATGCCCTCGTAGTCCGTGTAGGACTTGCTGAGCTTCTTGACAAACGCGAGGAGCTTGTAGTCGTCGTCGATGTTGTTGTTGCACTCCTCGCTCAGAACTTTGAAGTACAAGCCTTCTTTAGCTTTGCAGCTTATTGTGATAACACCCCTGCTCGCGTCAATGGTAAGGTCGATTTCGCTCTCGATGTATTCCGACGCGGCAAACATATCAAGGAGCTTTTCAAAGTCGCACATTTTGGTGACTTCGCCGCCTTTTTTGCGGAGAGCTTCGTTTATGCCGGCTATTATCTTGTTGTCGCAGCCTAACGAGCGCATCCACTTGGGCACGTTTACTTTTATCGCCGTGATCGGGAACTGGAACAGAATGTTGTGCATTATCTCATACAGCGTGTCCTTGGTGAGGTTGAGCACATCGCACAAGATAACGGGGACTTTGTACTTGTTTTCCAGGTTCTGTTTGAGATTTTTGGCTTCTTTGCCGCCGGGATTGCGTGAGTTTAACACAATGCAGAAGGGCTTGCCGTACTGTTTTAGTTCGCTTACCACCCTCTCCTCTGCCGCCACGTACTTGTCACGCCCGATCTCGGTGATTGAGCCGTCAGTCGTTAACAGAATGCCTACTGTGGAGTGGTCTTTGATAACCTTTGCGGTGCCGATTTCCGCCGCCTGCTGGAAGGTCACTTCCTCATCGTGCCACGGGGTCTTTACAAGGCGCGACTTGCCGCCCTCTTTCTGTCCGAGAGCGTCGTCTACCACATAGCCCACACAGTCTATCAGGCGGACATTGGCACTCATGCGGTCAAAGGTGACGTTTATGGCTTCGTTGGGCACGAATTTCGGCTCGGTGGTCATAATCGTCTTGCCGTCGCCTGCCTGAGGCAGTTCGTCAACAGCGCGCGCGAGCTTGTTTTTGTCGGTTATTTTATCGAGAACCAATAACTCCATGAAACGTTTGATAAATGTAGACTTTCCCGTTCTGACGGGGCCTACAATACCCAGGTAAATATCGCCTCCTGTTCTTTGGGCGATGTCGTCATATATGTCATATCCGAGCATTTTTGCCTCCAAATCATAGTTTTTACTTTAATTTATGAGGGAAAAATGCCGATTATGCCATATGCCCGAAATAAAAAACAGGACGAAAACCACTTTTTTCGTCCTGTCAAAAAAATACGTGCAATCAGCTTATTTTATGCAAGGTTTTTTTCGCAATAGGCAATTTTCGCCGCGCAGCAGAACACTTCCATTGCGGTAATAAGCTCGTTAATGGGCGGGAAGCTGGGAGCAATTCTCAGATTGCTGTCGGCGGGGTCTTTCTTATAAGGATAGGTTGCGCCCGCGCCTGTAAAGATAACGCCCGCTTCTTTGGCAAGTTCCACAGTGCGTTTTGCCGTACCGGGGGCAAGGTCAACGCTGACAAAGTAACCGCCCTTGGGCTCAATCCAAGTAGCGTAGCCGTTAAGCTCCTTATTGAGAATTTCCATAACCGCGTCGAATTTCGGCTTCATAAGCGCCGCGTGCTTTTCCATGTGGCTGACAATATTTTCGGCGGTCTTGAAGAAAAGGACGTGAGCGTACTGGTTGAGTTTATCGTTGCCGATGGTCTGAAGGCTCATAAGGTTCTTTATGTAATTTATGTTGGCTTCGCTCGCCATAAAGAAGCTGATGCCGCCGCCCGCGAAAGTGATTTTGGACGTGGAGCCGAACATATAGACTATGTCGGCGTTATCGCACTTCTTGGCTTCGTTTAAAAGGTTGAGAAGTTCGATATCCTCGCGGAAAGCGTGTACCATGTAGGCGTTGTCCCAATAAATTCTGAAGTCCCTGGCCTTGGGCTTAAGCGCGGCAAAACGTCTTACCGTTTCGTCACTGTATACTACGCCTTGGGGATTGGAGAATTTCGGAACGCACCATATACCCTTTACGCTCTCGTCTTCGGCAACCAGCTTTTCCACCATGTCCATGTCGGGACCGTCTTCGGTCATGGGGATATTTACCATCTCAAAGCCGAAAAGCTCGGTGATCGCAAAATGTCTGTCATAACCGGGCACGGGGCAGAGCCATTTGAGTTTGCCCTGTTTATTGAAAGGAACGCCGCCGTTAACGCCAAACTGCATGGCGCGCTGAAGATTGTCGTACATAATGTTGAGGCTGGAGTTGCCTAAAACCATAATCTCTTTATCGCTGATATTGCAGACTTCGGCAAAGAGTTTTTTCGCCTCGGGTATGCCGTCGAGCAGTCCGTAATTCCGGTAGTCCTGAGCGCCGACAAAATTTGTCTTCGATGTCAGGCAGTCGAATAAGCCGTTGGATAGATCGAGCTGCTCTTTTGAAGGCTTACCTCTGCTCATATCCAGTTTGAGGTTGAGATTCTTAAATTCTTCATAGCGCGCCCTTTCGTGATCGAGAATTTCTCTTAAACTGTCTTTCATAAAACCACCTCTTTTCTTACGTTTCCTCTTTGTTTCTTACTTTAATTCTTATGGGCGTGCCGCTGAAGTCAAAGGCTTTGCGGAGCGCGTTTTCCAGATATCTCTTGTATGAAAAATGCATTATTGTCTCGTCGTTTACGAATATCACAAACGTGGGCGGGTTTGCCGACGCCTGGACGGAATAATACACCTTAAGCTTTTTACCTTTATTTGTGGGCGGCTCGTTGACGCTCATAGCGTCCTGCAGCACGTCGTTCAAAAGACCCGTTGAAACCCTGCGGCAGGCGTTTTCGTATGCCTCTTTTAAAGTTTTAAGCACAAGGTGAACCCTCTGACCTGTCAGCGCGCTGATATACAGCGGCTTGAAGTAGTCCATAAACTTAAGTTCTTCCTTGAGACGGGCGTTGAAGCGGTTAATCGTGTGAGTGTCCTTTTCCACGGCGTCCCACTTGTTCATGATGATGACCGACGGCTTTCCGCTCTCGTGGACAAGCCCGCAAATCTTTATGTCCTGCTCGGTAAGGTCTTCACTCGAGTCGATAACTACAGCGACGACATCGGCGCGTCTTATCGAGTCAATCGCCCTTATTACGCTATAATACTCGACGTCTTCGGTGACCTTGTTCTTTCTGCGTATCCCCGCGGTGTCGACTATGCGATACATTTGCCCATCGTGGACAAACGGCGTATCGATCGCATCGCGCGTGGTGCCCGCTATGTCGCTGACAATCACTCTTTCATAACCGAGTATGCGGTTTACAAGTGAAGATTTTCCTGCGTTGGGCTTTCCGACCACGGCAATCTTAAGTGCGTTTTCTTCCTCTTCGCTCTCCGTCCTTTCGGGGAAGTGCCTTACTATCTCGTCAAGCAGGTCGCCAAGATTGAGGCTGTTTTCGGCGCTTATAGGTATAGGTTCGCCCAAACTCAGTGCGTAAAAGTCAAAGACTTTGTCGTTGTTTTGATTGTCAACTTTGTTAACCGTAAGTATTACGGGCTTTCCCGACATACGGAGGAAATTGGCGATATCGTAGTCGTCGGGCATGATACCCGTCTTTCCGTCGGCCATAAACAAGATTACGTCCGCAAGGTCTACTGCAATCTCCGCCTGCCTGCGAATGTGATTCCACATCTGGTCTTCCGACTTAAGCTCTATACCGCCTGTGTCCACCATGGTGAAGGTGTAGCCGCACCACTCGCCGTCGGCGTAAATGCGGTCACGCGTAACGCCCGGGGTGTCCTCGACGATACTTATTCTCTTGCCTGCTATTTTGTTGAAAAAGGTGGACTTGCCCACGTTGGGTCTGCCCACTATCGCAACCAAAGGCTTAATCATTTTTTATTCTTCTCCGATTACTTCGTCTTCGTCCTCGGTCAGCACTCTTACAAGCCCGTCGCCTGTAACTTCGCTGACGACGATTTTTTTGTTGAGCGCCTGACTTAGGTCGTCTACTGATTTATTGTCCAAAAATACCGTTTCAAACTCTTTGAGCATAACCGATGGAATGATGAGGAAGTCCTCGGCAAATGCCTTTGCGCCGTAGCTCTTTATTATGTCGGTCGCTGTGACAAGGCCTGTTACGGTGACGGTCTCGCCAAAGAACGTGTTTATCACGGGATAAATGTTAAACTCCAACGCCGACCACTTTTCTTCCAGGATTTTTTTGACCCTCTTCATGGCGGGAAGTCCGCTCACGCCTGTAAACACGCCCACCTTCTTATGGACGACATCGGGCGCGTAGGTAAGCGCATCTTCAAGCTCAAAGAAGAATTTCGCCGTAAGTCCCACGCCGTTTTCTATCTGGTCAAAGCTGCCGTAATAGTCGAAGCCGGGGCAGGCTTTTCCCGCGATTTGGTACATCTCGTCGGAACAGTAGCAGAACATCTCGTGGTCTGTGTAAAACTGCTCGACAAGTTCGATTGCGGCTTGCGCCTGCTCTTTTGTGAGAGGAGAAATGGGGTGCAGTCCTTCTCTGTGGCAGGTAAGCCCCACGGGTACTACCGCAACGGTGGCGACGTTGGCGTCCCACAGGTCCTGAAGAGTCTTCTTTAACGCTTCGCCGTCGTTTACTCCGCCCACCAATACAATCTGGGCGTGAATGAGTATGCAATTTTCGGTAAGTCTTTTTATCGTGGCAAGCTGGTTGTCCTCTTTCTTTACGCCGAG
>ERZ795047.4475-NODE-4475-length-11806-cov-4.196409_pt1 | contig 11806 bp, 3 predicted proteins | sample MGYA00375131_ERZ795047 | MGnify/ENA primary metagenome ERZ795047 (study PRJEB30176, sample SAMN05720228) | activated sludge metagenome | isolation source: Anaerobic digester | place: Japan | collected 2015-05-20 ... | reverse complement strand
AAAGAAAAACCTCTATTACAGTGGAGCAGTCAATGCTGTGAACTGGACAGGCAGAGACGGGCTGTTGAGGAAAAGTATTCCCAGCGGGACTTCTGTCGGGCCCGGTGGTTTATTGACAGTCGATCATGGCAGAGGCTGGATAAAAATGGATCTTTGCGGAGGATCTTCACGTTCCGCTGTTATAGAATGTAAATGGGGCCAGGGATTTTCATCCAGTAAAGAGACAAAAATTTCCAAATCTTCGCAGGTCAGACTTTCGGGTGCAACAAACTGGTTTTCCTTTGACATAAAAGACACCCGGCATGTTAATCTCGGTGTGCCCTGCCCGCTTTCAGCGATACTGCTTAAGGATGGCAAGGCTGTACATTATCAGGAGGCATTGGAGTTGTTTAACTGGGATCTTCCTCTGGTCAAGGGTAAATACAGGCTCGGGATTCATCCAATCGCAGGATCAAACCTGGATGGCGCGGAATTATCGGTTATCTTCAGACCAGTTGAAAAATTGAGCGAGAAGTCTCCCTTCAGCGCATTTATCGCTCCCGGGGAGAGCCGGATGCTTTCCTTTGATGTTTCTCAAAAGTCGGCTTTCGGTATAGGTCTCAGGCAGACCAGGGAAACTGCAAATGCTGTTCTTTTTGACAATGAGAGTAATCCGCTTGCTGTGGGAAAGCAGCAGTTCCTGAAACTGGACAAAGGCACATACTATCTCTGGATCCGTATTCCGTCATCTGCTGAGGGTACAGAGTGTACAGTTTTTCTCTTCGGACAGGAACCTCCACCCAATGAGCCGCCTGAGAAGCTTGTAAAGTGGTTTATCTCAGGAGCAGAGGGTCCAAGACCGTTCTACAGTCAGACAGAAGATAAATTCTGATGTGGGGAGCGGATTTTCCCCACGGGAAAGCTCATCACATGTGGAGATAAACAGGGAGGAACACAACGAAGCTGAGGAAGAATATGAAGAAGAGGAGTATTGTTTTTTTGTATCAACTATAGAAAAAAGGATTCATTGTTATTATTTGTATCTGAATTATCTCTCTGGAAAGTAAGATAAACAGATACAGGATAAATATAAGGAAGAGCACCTTCTCATTTTGACTTAATAAAACACTGTCAGGAATATTTATGGGAATCATTATTTCTTTGAAAAGGACGTCAGGAAAACCACGCAGGTCATTTTCCCTGGAATCACATCTCTGCAGAATAACCCTGATGATCTTTTTACTGGCCTTTTCTCTCTTTTCGGGTGAGCCATATGAATATGCTCCAGCCGATTTAAAACAGGTTTCAAATCAGAGCAGAGAACCGGTAATGATAATGCCTGGAACTTTTCTCCGGGAATATGATCCTGTAACAATCATGTACAACAGGGACATGAATCCAAAAGGAAGCGGTCCACTTGACGAACCCGAAAAGTATGTAATAATTAAGCCTTCCCATCCTGGGGAATATCGCTGGCTCGATCCCAGAACAATAGAATTCCGTCCTACAGTACCCTGGAAAGCAATGCAGACATATACTGTAAAATCAGAGAATGTCAGTAAAACACTTACAGTACTTCTGATGCCTCCTGCAAGCATAAACCCATCTTCGGGGAGCCGTGAACTGGACCCGGTTTCACGTATAAGCCTCAATTTTACACAGCAGATACCCACTGAAGTTCTTGCCAAACTCGTATCTTTTGAAGCCTGCCCCCTGCCCGGCATAGAAACAAAGAACTGCCGGAGTTACTCAGTTGCGGATTACACCATAAAAATGTCGGAAAATTCCAGCCGTAATTCTTATACTTACTGGTTTATTTTCAAAAAACCTATACCAAACGGGCTGCGGGTAAGGACCACTGTGCGTCTTTCTTCAGAGAAGGACCTGGCGGAAGCCAGACGGGTGTATTTCTTTGAGACCAGGAAAGATTTTACAATTGATAAAGCCGGGACTTACGAATATCAGTTCACAATGAACCCGACTGGCAGTGCATACGGGCGTGACCAGGCTCTGCGATTATCTCAGGACGGGACCCTTATAATTGATTTCTCCGCCCGCCCCGCCTCTTTGACACTATCCCAGGTTAAAAGTTTTGTCAATTTTTCACCTGCTCCAAGGAAAATGGACTGGTCACTTTCCGGTACCCGCCTTACAATAAAGCTTACCGTAGAGCAGGAAAAACTTTACAACGTCATACTATCTCCCGTAAACATACAGGACAGCGACGGAAGAACTCTGCAGCTCAAAAATCAATGCAGTTTTTTCTGCTACCAGCCCCAGGACAAACAGTATGTGCGCTGGGGACAGGGAAACGGGCTTGTGGAGCGTTACGGCCCCCAGCATTTTCCCCTCTCTGTCAGCGGAATAAAAAGTATCGATGTTCGTGTTTACAAAATTGATCCTCACCACAAAGCTTTCTGGCCATATCCCCACTCCCCTGTTACAGTGAGTGAAACCAGCCTTCCTCCCGGCCCCGGAGAGGAGCCAACGTTGGAAAAGGAGATAGCATCTCCTCTTAGTTCTCATGAGATCTCACAGCACATGAAGATGCTTGGAAGTCCACACTACTCAGATGTAATCGATCTGGATAAAGAGGGAGTCTCAAGATTCCAGTCGATCGATCTTCGTCCTCTTTTTACAAAGATTTCCGGAGAGAACCGTCCTGGAACATATCTTGTGGGTTTCAGAACGCTTGACGGATCTACTGAGCGGTCTTATATCCGGGTACAGGCAACAGATCTATGTGTCAGCACTGTAGAAGCAAAAAGCGAGGTACTCTTCGCTGTCACCTCTTTTTCTACAGGAAAGCCTGTTGCCGGTGCAGAGATAAGAATCGAAGGGCTTAAAGAAAAAGAGTTTTCCAAACTTATCCAGGGAAAAACAAATGAAAATGGAATGTATGTACTTGAACACAGTGAATCACTGAAAGAGTTGTTCAATAATAGTGCTATCAAGAGAATTACCATCTCCAAAGATGATGATATTCTTGTTCTTGATAGCAGAAGCTCCGAGGCGCCTCCTGCATTCGCCAACCGTCACTGGTTTCAATCACGCTCATCCTGGTTTGAGTGGCTTTCAAACGACCGCTACGATTTCCGCAAAGATCGCAAGGCTGCTGCCTTTGTTTTTACAGAACGCCCAATTTACCGCCCCAACGAGACTGTCTACATAAAAGGCTATATTCGCACATTGTACCATGGAAATATTATGAAGCCGGATGAAGAAGCAATTTACGAGATGACGATTTTTTCTCCATCCGGAGACCATTACAATTATAAAATCAAGCTTTCCGATGTTTTCAGCTTCAACGACAGTCTTGTCAAAAAAGACCTCCCTACGGGCAATTATCAGGTTCAGGTTACCAGAAGGATGCCGGAAGAGGGAAAAACTGTTATAGCCGGTACTTCCTTTGCAGTTGAGGCATACAGAATTCCAAAATTCGAAGTAAAACTCTTCGGGCCTGACAAGGTACCAAACGACCGCCCGGCAACCGTCCGTCTGAACGCATCATACTATGCCGGAGGTAAAGTTTCAGGCCAGAGAGTATCCTGGAAAGTAACCTCCTTTCCCTTTTCCTATATCCCTGAAACAGTGACTGGTTTTCTGATGTCTACAGACAGCCGTTACGGTGCAGTTGAGGAGGAACGTCATCAGGGTGTTATTGAGCAGAACAGTGTTACAGGAGAGAACGGACAGGACACAATTCTCATAAATGTTCAATCGGCAACAAACAGCAATGCCCGGAAATACATTTGTGAAGCTACGGTAACCGATGTTGACGAGCAAACCGTATCAAACCGTCACTCCTTTATCGCCCTCCCTCCATTTGCGCTTGGTCTGAAAGTAGACAGATATATCACAGGCTCTTCGTCAATAAAAGCAGAAATCGTGGCTGTGGGCATATTCGGAAAGCTCGAGGCGGGACACAAGGTAACAGTTCAGCTTAAAAAGATGTCATGGATCTCCTACCTGCAGGAGACAGATTTCTCCCGTGGTAAACCAAAGTATTTAACCCAGGAATCGGTTGGGCTTATAGCAGAAAAAACTGTAACCACAACCGAATCACCGCTTAAGGTGGAATTTACAGACCAGGAACCCGGAGTATTTATTCTCGAGATTAGTTCCCGTGATAAACTGGGACGTCTTCAGTTATTGAAGGCTGACCTTTTTCTTGCCGGAAATAAACCTGTGACATGGAAAAAAGGTGATAACCTTATGTTTGAAACTTTGCCGGACAAGGTCAGTTACAAGCCGGGTCAGAAAGCAAAGATTCTGCTGAAGAGTCCCTATCAGCGTGCGATGGCCCTTGCGGTAGTGGAGCAGCCCGGAGGAATACCGACTTACCATTGGATAGAAGTCTCCGATGCCCAGGGCAGCTTTGAGTTATCGATTACAAAAGAGATGTCTCCACGTATCCCTGTGAGTTTCCTCCTCATGCGTCCGCGCATCAGCAAAGAAAAACGTATTCCCGATGGTGTGAGTGTTGATGCCGGGAAACCTCAGACTGTTGCCAACACGACATGGCTTAAAATAGATCAGATTGATAATACATTAGATGTTTCTCTTATACATCCCCGCACCGTTCGTCCGGGTACTAACGTTGACATGACAATAAACCTCAAAGACGGACGCGGGAAGCCCAGTGATGGAGAGGTCGCACTGTGGCTGGTCGATGAGGCGGTGCTTTCACTAGCGAAGGAAAAGCCCCTGGATCCTCTTCCCTCTTTTACAACCGATGTCTCCTCCCATATTACTCTGCGCGACAGCCGTAATATGGTTTTAGGCGACCTGCGCATACCTGAAAATCCGGGAGGGGATGGTTCTGAGAGCGAAGCAGAGCTTTTCGGAAAGGTGACAGTCAGGCAAAACTTCAAGACAGTCCCCTACTGGAATCCATCGGTAAAGGTTGATAAATCTGGAAAAGCGACAGTGAACTTTAAAATTTCCGATGATCTGACTAATTTTGCTGTCCGTGCAGTCGCTGTCTCCGGCACTGACCGTTTCGGTACAGGCAAATCACAGGTCAGGGTACGTCTGCCCCTTATTATTCAACCCTCACTCCCTAGGTTTGTAAGAACAGGAGACAAGATCAAGGCTGGAGGGGTAGCACGCGTGGTTGAAGGGCCCGGAGGTAAAGCATCCTGGACAATTGAGGCAAAGGGAGTAAAGATTGTAAAGGGATCAGGAGGCAATATTACTCTCGATGAATCAAAGCCGCTTCCCCTTCTTTCCGAGTTTTACGTCCCAGACCCGGGATTCGATTCACTGGGACGGTTTCTCTCCGATTCCATAAGCATCACAATGTCTGTTGTCCGGCGAAGTGACAAGGCATCCGATGCATTCAGCGTGAAGCTCCCATTACTAAGTGACAGGGAGGCTATCCACGAGGATTTCTTCGCAGATGTTGCCCCTGACAAACCATTGTCAATTCCAGCCCTCACAGGTGCCGTGCGTGAGGGAACACTGACAAGGCAGCTTGTGATAAGCGACCAGTTGGGCATACTGAAAGCGATTGCCGGGATGACCGCTCTTGTCCAGTATCCTCACGGATGCACTGAACAGAGGATAAGCCGTGCATACCCGGCGGTTGTTTATCATGATATCTGGTCGAAGTTCGGTCTTGAGGCTCCTGCAAAGTCGGTAAAGAAAGACGTGGCTCAGCTCATGGATTATCTTTCAGAGGTACAGAGCGAAGATGGGCTGTTTGCTTACTGGCCAGGTGCACAGAGTTATGTCTATCTGACCTCTTACGCAGTTGAGTTCCTGACAGAAGTCAAACGTGCAAATGAAACCTCCGGTGCCGGGTATCAGTTCAATGAGCAGATGTACAGGAAAGCTCTTGACGCCCTTAAGAGAGCACTCAGAACCGATTACAGTCATTTTCTTGACGGCCATGTATTCTTTGAGCGGTCTGCCGCTCTCCGCGCACTTGCAAATGCGGGTCAGCTCGATATCGGCTACGCCCGCGAGCTCTCTTCCCAGACCGGTGAAGCAGATCTTCAAAGCCAGTCGCGTATTTATGAAGCACTTCTTAAAAACAGCGCGGCTCTGGGTTCAGAACTGAAATCACTTGGGAAACATATCTGGGAGCAGACTGTTTTCAAGATGGTTTCCGGTAAAGAGGTATTCGCCGGACTCCAACAACGCTGTTTCAGGACTGGAGCGCGAGTACATACAAATGAGATTACCGCCCTTGCATCGATGATTAGTGCGTTCAGCCAGCAGGAGAAACGGCCGGAAAAGCTCAATCAGCTTGTTGATGAACTCATTTCTCTTGGTAAGGATGGAGACTGGGGGTCAACTCAGGCAAACTGCCTTGCACTGCTGGCTTTAAGAAGTTTTATCACCAGTGATGTACCGAGTACTCCTTTCAATGGCTCTATAAAACACGGGAATACCACAAAGATTATATCCAATACAGGGAAAGAGAGTACCCTCAGTTACAGGTGGACAGATCCATCCACAACAGCTTTCACGCTTGATAAAACAGGAAAGAGTAAACCGATACATGTGAAATTTTCGCAGCGGTTCATGCCCAAAGAACCAGGAAGCAAGGCTCCTGCCGTGCAGAAGGGATTTGTAGTGAAACGGGAGTTTATCTTCATAAGCGACAGCGGATCAACACGGCGTGTCTGGCTTGACAGTGCAGGAATGACTCACAGGATAAAGCCGGGAGATATAATTGAGGAACATCTGCAGGTTAAAAATCCGGCTAACCGTTACTTTGTTGCAGTTTCAGCCCCATTTGCCGCCGGGCTTGAATACATGAATCCCCGTCTGGAGACAAGTGGAGAAAATGCCCGTCCCATGGGAAAAACGACAAGTGCTGGTGACTATCAGGCGTACCTTGATGATCGGGTAGTTTTTTATTTCGAGCAGATGCCCGAAGGAACTTTCGATTTTTATTTTCGTCTGCGCGCGACAGTTGAGGGCGAATTCAGCCATCCCCCGGCTCGTGCTGAAATGATGTATGACATGAAAACTTTCGGGTGCAGTCCGGGAACGAGGGTTGTGGTAGAAGTGGAGTAAAGAACGTAAAAGGGTTCAACGGCATAGCAGCCTGTGTTCTCCCTGTCTGAAACTAACGCAGCAGTATTTTTATGATTTTAACTGAACTATCCAGGAGTATACTGAAAAAATGTAAATACCATTTTTCAAGACTCTCTTTAAGTCAAAGGCTTTTTACTGCCGGTCTGTTTATCTTCATATCAGTATTTTTTCTTCTATTTACTATTGCTATAATTCACGGTCTGGCGGACACACGGCTGAAAAAGCTTTATCCATCCAGACTGTTTCTTGACAGGACACATACCTTCATTGCCTCTGTAGAAAACCAGTACAAGGATTACGGTTACTGGAAGATGCCGGACAGTCTTCCTTCGACTCTGGTCACAGCAGCTCTGGCAGCGGAAGACAGGCGTTTCCATTATCACCCCGGAATAGACTTTTATGCTGTGGGGCGGGCATTTATTGATAATTACATCAGGCGCCGGGGGTATTCCGGAGCATCAACCATTGCCATGCAAGTGGCCCGCCTTCAGAGAGGCAGTGGTGGAGGATGGTATTTCAAAGTTCATGATGCCGCAGCAGCGCTGGGGATGACAACTGTGTTCGGCAGAGAGCGTGTCCTGCGTCATTACTTCCGGATTGCCCCCTATGGCAACCGGATCTCAGGTGCAGCCTGTGCATCCAGACGATACTTTTACAAACCTGTACAGGATTTAAGCCCTGCGGAAGCCGCTCTGCTGGCATCGATTCCAAAAGCCCCCTCACGTTTCAATCTGTTTAACGACAAGGGATTTGCACTTGCCAGGCGGCGCGCGAAGTTGATAATAGATAGATCTTTACAGTATGGATGGATTTCACCAGCCACACATTCTGAGGCTCTGTCTGAGCTTTCATCACTTAGCCGCCCTGTGAAGCAGACCAGAAGCGATGCGAGTTTCCATTTTATCGAGGCTTGCAAATCAAAGCTTGATGGGAAAGGCAGCGGAGTGATCCGCACTACTCTCGATTCCAGGATTCAGGATTCAGTAAACACGATACTGCGCTTGGATTATCCAAGGATGCAGCAGTTTGAAGCAAGGAATGCCGCTGCGATGGTTGTAGATCTTGAAAACGGCCACGTACTGGCTTATATCGGATCGGTTGATTATTACAGCAAACATGGAGGTGCTATCAATTGTGCTGCTCTCCCCCGTTCCACCGGAAGTCTTCTGAAGCCGTTTATTTACGCGGCAGGAATGGAGTGGCAGGGTTATAACGCATCCACAGTTCTGACAGATGTTGGTTTTGATTTCGGTAAAGGTCCGCGTTCCTTTATTCCTGAGAATTATGATCGAAAGTTCATGGGTCCGGTTCTTTACAAAGTTGCTCTTGCCAACAGCCGTAATGTTCCTTCCGTACAGGTTCTCAATTCCATTGGTGTAGATCTGTTCTACCGAATGTGTATCTCCCTGGGCCTTACAGATGATGACGGAAAGGCACAGTATTACGGGCTTGGGCTTTCAATCGGAGGCCTTTACTGCTCTCAGGAACAGTTGATGGCTGCTTATATGGCATTGGCAAACAAGGGACTGTGGAGAGACCTGGTGTGGCAAATGGATTTACCGGATACTTCTGAGCAGAGAGGAAGACAGGTTATCCATCCTGAGATAGCGATGCAGATCAGGCGTTTTCTATCTGATCCGAATGCACGGCTCCCCTCCTTTCCTCGTGGTGGGAATATGGAATATCCATTCGCAGTTGCTGTGAAGACCGGTACATCAGAGGGATTTCGTGATTCCTGGTGCCTGGCGTTCAGTGATAAATATCTGGTGGGGGTATGGCTTGGCAACACGGATTTTTCTCCCACGAAAAGATTCAGCGGTTATGAGGGTGCCGCAGCAGTTGTCAAAAAGATACTGATGTTTCTGCACCCGGACCGTGCCGGTGGTTTAAACGATCTGGATTTTCCACCGCCAGAGGGTTATGAGCCTGTCCGGATCTGCCGCTTGACCGGAAAAAAAGCAGACAGATTCACCCCTTATGTGACAACAGAGTATTTCAAACCCGGTACAGAGCCTGTCGAATACAGCAATGTCCAGCAGATGCTTCCTATAGACAAACGAAATGGGTTGATTGCATTTCCGGGATGCAGGGCACCCATTGAATACAGACGGTTTATTGTACTTTCCCCTGAATATTATGACTGGGCAAGATCCCAGGGGCTGGAGGTACCGCCTGAGAGGTACAGTCCTCTATGCGGGGAGATTCCTCCAAGTGACAATTATGAAATTTCGATTACATCTCCACGCTCCAACACACGCTTTTATCTCGATCCGGAAATGCCTCCTGGCAAAAGTACTCTCACCTTGAATTGCAGAGCACTCCCCCAGCCCGCGTCGGTACTATGGTTTGTAAACGGCCAGGAATACAGGGTGGCAAGCTACCCTTTTAAACTTGAATTTCCAATGTCTCCCGGGAAATATGAATTTCAGGCAGCGATCCCGCATACCGACGTCAAGAGCAAACCAGTAAACATAGAGATTTATTGATTCCGGAGTATCGTTGCTGGTTAAGATCAGACAAAAATCAGCATACAAAGATTGGTAGATTCTATGTTGGCTCTTTTTTCAGGAGACATGATCCTCCACCCTGCAGAAAGTGCTCACAATTTTTTATGGTTTTTCAATGATATTTTTTCATAATTAATGGCCTGCCCAGAATTTCTTACTGTAACACAAACCATAGCCAAGTTCTGTTCATCTCCTTTGTTTTCAACATATTACATCTACACAGCTTAACCGTTCACAGGTAATTCCAATCACTGGCAGGCCATTTCTTCTTATCTTTTGTGCTCACAAATTTTTACCAATTACAAATAATTTTTCAGGCAAATAATCATATCAGCACTTATACTATTTAAGTGTTCCAACCGCAGATGTTCCTGGAAGGTATCGATGGTTTCGTTTTTTGACTACACTGACTATCGTCAGTTTCTTAAGGATTTCATAAAAGAGCGCCAGAAATCAAAGCAGAGTTTCTCTCTTCGTTGTCTGTCAATGAAGGCGGGAATAAAAAGCGGCGGATTTCTCTCGATGGTACTCTGTGGCAGGCGTAACCTGACTAAAGAGCTCGCCGGCAGGATTTCATCAGTCCTAAAGATGTCCAAAAAAGAAGAGAAGTATTTCCTGTTGATGGTTGATTATGCGCATGCGAAAACTATAGAACAAAAGCACAGTATACTGGAACAGATGCTTGTCATGACGCGCATGAATTCAGTAAAGAGTCTTGTTCCTGAGCAATACGAATTTTATGAAAAGTGGTATTACTCTGTCATGCGCGAGCTGGTTGAGGTGACGCCGTTAAAGGAGAACAGCGCTTCTGCCGGAGAGATGTTTCAGCCTCCTATCAGGCAGAAAGAGGCCCGTCAGGCATTAAAGCTTCTGGAAAAACTGGGATTGATTTACAAAGACAGTGAGGGAGTTTTTCACCGCACAGACACACTTATTACCTGTGATGATTCAATCCGTTCTGTAGCGGTCTGCAATTTCCAGGCAGAGATGATAGAGTTGGCCAAAACCGCGTTGAAGCAGACCGGCAGATCAGAGCGGGATATTTCCACTGTGACTCTATCTATCGATTCCAGTACATGGGAGCAGATAAGGCAGAGGTGTGCCTCGTTCCGGGCAGATTTGCTGGCACTTGCGACCAGGGTCATGGATCCCGACAGGGTAATACAGATAAACCTTCAGTGCTTTCCTGTTACAAAGCTCAATGATTGGAAAGTCAAATCAGAGGTACTCAAGGCCGATACCGGCTCATCAGTTAATGCCAGGGAGCAAAAGGTATTATGAGCAGAGGCAAAATAAGAGTAACAGCAGCTGTACTGGCGGTGTTTTTGTGCAGATGCGGATTTGATCTTGCCGGTGGCGGTGGTTCTCAGACAACCAACAGCGTTACTTGTTGTGTTGTTACGTGGGGAAACAAGCCCGTGAGTGATGCGACTGTCAAATTAATCGATACTAAAAACTGGGCATATCTGGTAGCGAACAATTTAAGCCCTGTTCTTGACAGTACAAAAACCGACAGTAACGGATATTTCACTTTCAATAACATGCCTGATAACACCTGCAATCTCCAGGTGGATCATCCTGAGGGCGGAGCAGTGATACGTCATTTCAGTTCCGGATCAACCACGCCTTTTGATACAGTGGTGCTTCAGAAATATGCTGTTGTCAAGGGAAGTTGCACTGCTGACGAGGGCAGCGCGGAAACTGTTGAATTTGAAGGCACAGCCTATAGAGCTGCTGTCGGGTCAGATCAGACATTTAACATCCCGGGTGTATCACCCGGAAGTTATCCTCTGCTTTTCGGAACTGGTTCCGGGGCGATGGCAATCGGGAAGACTCTTTCTCTTCTTGCCGGTCAGACTGTAAATGCAGGGAGTATTCCTGTTGCATTCGGTACTCTTCTTGTTGATGATTTCAAGGATGGAGATATCTTCAGTATTCCCGGGCGGATCACCGGCGGATTCTGGTACAGTTTCGTTGACACTCTGGATGGCGGGTCATCGTGGATATCCCACAAGATAACTTCCGACAGTGCGACAGGTGAGAATTACATAAGCGCTTCGGCCACTCTTGTGGACAGGTCCAGGGGAGCCTGGGCAGGAGTTGGAGTGACAATGGGATGGTGCTGTGGTGAATTTGACCTTGGCAGCGTAACAGGCATTTCATTCAGGGCCAGGGGGCGGGGAATTATACGAGTGAGCATAGAATCGGCTCTTGTTGACTCAATCAATCTCTGGCCTCATTTCGGGTTTATAATCACGCTTGACAGCAAC
>ERZ795047.4465-NODE-4465-length-11830-cov-21.198556_pt1 | contig 11830 bp, 13 predicted proteins | sample MGYA00375131_ERZ795047 | MGnify/ENA primary metagenome ERZ795047 (study PRJEB30176, sample SAMN05720228) | activated sludge metagenome | isolation source: Anaerobic digester | place: Japan | collected 2015-05-20 ... | reverse complement strand
GATAATCAGATGGGGGCACAGCCTGAAGGGATTGGTACGGATAGCCTCAGACTGTCGCCGCACCGTCGCCTCCCGGGCGGCGATACTCCTTTTTCGTCCACTGCGCGCCAGAGCGTAAACGGTATCCCTTTTTCCGATCATGTTGTCCGGGCATGAGTTTCCCGTAAGGTGAGAAGATAAATAGGGTTTCGTGTGCAATACCTGAATGATGTATTCGAGACGCATGGATCACCTCCCTCCCTACCTTTTTGCGCGCATTGACGAGATGAAAGAGGAGAAGCAGCGTCAGGGCGTCGATATAATCGACCTCGGGGTCGGCGATCCCGATCTCCCCACGCCTAAGCATATCGTGGAGGCCCTCTGCGCCGCCGCCCGTGACCCTAAGAATCATCACTACCCCTCCTATGCCGGTATGCCCGCATACCGCAGGGCGGTGGCAGAATGGTATCAGCGTCGGTTCGGGGTTGACCTCGAGCCGATGAAGGAGACCCTCGCGTTAATCGGTTCAAAAGAGGGGATCGCGCACATCGCCGAGGCCTTTGTCAACCCCGGTGAGGTTGTCCTGGTCGCAGATCCCGGTTACCCCGTCTACAAGACCTCCACGCTCTTTGCCGAGGGCAAGGTCTATGAGATGCCGCTCAGCCCCGAGAACAATTTCCTCCCGGTGCTTGAGGATATCCCCGCCGATGTTGTTAAGCAGGCCAGGATGATCTTCATCAACTACCCGAACAACCCCACGGCAGCAGTGGCGCCACTCTCATTCTTTGAGGAGGTTGTTGAGTTTGCACGGGAGCACGATATCGTCGTGGTCCATGACAACGCCTACTCCGAGATCGCCTTCGATGGCTACCGCTCGCCCTCATTCCTCGAGGCCGACGGTGCGATTGAGGTTGGTATCGAGATGCACTCCCTCTCAAAGACCTACAACATGACCGGGTGGCGGATCGGGATGGCCTGCGGGAACGCCGATATTGTAGCAGGGCTTGGCCGGGTCAAGACCAACGTCGACTCCGGGGCGTTCGATGCCATCCAGCACGCCGCGATCGCCGCATTAACAGGCCCTCAGGACTGTGTTAGAGAGGCTTGCTCGATATACCAGGAGCGCCGGGACGCGCTCTTCTCGGGTCTTCGAGAGATCGGGTTTGACGTTCAGGTGCCGAAGGCCACCTTCTACGTATGGGTGCCGGTCGACGACTGCATGGCATTTGCCGCGAAACTCCTCGATGAGGCCGGGATTGTCGCGACCCCGGGGATCGGTTTCGGTCGAAACGGCGAGGGGTTCGTCCGTTTCGCGATCACCCGGTCGGTCGAGCGGATCAACGAGGCGGTCGAGCGGATGCGGGGGCTTGACCTGTGATCCTTCCGCCGCACCTCATGGTTAAGGGCGGTCATCTCTGGATCGGCGGCCAGGATACCCAGGATCTCGCGCAACGGTTTGGCACTCCGCTCTACGTCACCGACGAGGACCGGATCCGGGAGAACTTCAGGCGCCTTGCAGGCGCCCTCACCGCGCATTATCCGAACGTCCGGATCCTCTACGCCGCCAAGGCAAACGGCAATCTCGCGGTCTTCAGGATACTTGCCTCGATGGGCGCGGGTGCCGATGTGTTCTCCGCAGGGGAGGTCTCTCTCGCCCTTGCCGCCGGGATGCGGCCGGAGTCGCTCCTCTTCAACGGGAGCTCGAAATCCCCTGCTGACCTTGCCCTCGCGGTTGAGAAGGGGATAAAGGTCTCGGTGGACTCGCTTGACGAACTCCGGCAACTCAATGCGGCGGCCGCAGAGGCGGGAAAGACGGTCGAGATTGCTTTCAGGGTCAACCCTGAGATCGATGTTCCTACCCACCAAAAGATCGCAACCGGGCTTGCGACAAGCAAGTTCGGCATTCCTGCAGGACAGATCCTGGATGCCTACCGGGAGGCCCTTGATGCCGGGCATGTCAACCCTGTCGGTATCCACTGCCATATCGGCTCGCAGATCCTGGCCGTGGAGCCATTCGCGCGCGAGGTCGAGGTGCTGATCAGGCTCGCGAGCGACCTTATCGATATCGGGGCAGACCTCTCCTTCATTGACATCGGGGGAGGGCTCGGCATCCCCTACCGCCGGGAGACTGACCGTGCCCCGACGCCCGAGGACTATGCGGGAGCGATCATGCCCATCTTCCTGAAGGGGATACGTGACCTCGGGATCGAGCCAGAACTCTGGATTGAACCGGGCCGCTGGCTCGTCGGCGACTCGACGATTCTCCTCACCAGGGTCAACTCAGTCAAGACCGCTCATAAGACCTTTGCAAACGTCGATGCCGGGTTCAACCTGCTCATCCGTCCAGCGATGTACGACGCCTACCACGAGGTAGTAGCAGCAAACAAAGCAGACACTCCCCCCCAGCGGGAATACTCGGTCGCGGGGCCAATCTGTGAGACGGGTGACATCCTTGCCAGGGACCGTATGCTCCCTGACCTTGAGGCCGGTGATCTCATCGCCGTCCTGGATGCCGGGGCATACGGGTTTGCGATGTCATCGCAGTATAACAGTCGGCCACGCTGCGCTGAGGTGCTGGTCGCAGGTGGAAGGGCTGCATTGATGCGTCGGGCCGAGACGATCGACGACCTGACCGCCACGATGTTGACCCCGCCATGGCAGGAGTAGGAGCGGAGATGCGGGCGTGAAGTTCCATTACCGTCTGGTCGATGACCTTCTCACGGAAGATGAGTTTGAACGCCGGGTTGAGGAGAAGGTGATAGAGTCAGGCGATCTTCTCGATGAACAAACGGCGGCTATGCTGGTCGTCCGTGACCTTGGCCGGGCGCACATCCGTATACGCGACCTGACGGCGGTCACAAGCCTCGCGTGCTTCTTTGCAAAGGTGCTCTCTATCGGGGAACCCCGGGAGTTTGAGCGGCCTGACGGTACGAAAGGGCTTGTAGCGAGCGTGATGGTGGGCGATGAGACCGGGAGGGCCCGGTTGACACTCTGGGACGAGAAGGCCGCCGCAGTCTCTGAGCTGGAGGCAGGTGCCGTCGTAGAGATACTCGGGCGCCCGAAGGGCGGTGGAACGACTCCTGACGTCACCGTTCTCGCCATCCAGGAGGCGGCATGCGAGATAACTTGTGAGGATACCCCTGATGACCCCGGAACAACAGTCGCGGGTGTTCTTGAGGTCAGGCTGATCTCGGTAGGGGAGCCGCGGACGTTCACCCGGCGCAACGGATCTCCCGGGGAGATGCTCGAGGCGGTGGTCGGGAACGAGAAGGGCGTGTTCCGACTTGTCGCCTGGGCGCCGGCGCTCCTCTGTGGGGTTGAGCCTGGGGAGAGCATCGTTATCAAGGGCGCTCTCGCACGCGACAATGACTGGGGAGTCGAGTACAGCGTCGGTGAAACCGCATCAGTTGCACCCTCCGGCCGTCAGATCAACATCACTATGAACAGAGTTGCGGAGGTGGAGGAAGGCGGGTCGTACTCGCTCTCTGGAACTGTGGTCAGTGTGCAGCATGCCCGGACGTTTACCACACGGAGCGGGCGGCCATCAAAGGTTCGAAACCTTGTCTTTGCTGATGAGACGGGTGAGATCCCGGTTGTAATCTGGGGCGAGAAGGCTGATGAACGCCTGGTGCCCGGCGATCGGATCGAGGTCTACAACGCGGTGGGGCGGCGGGCGCGCTCTGGCGGCATCGAGTTGCATCTCTCGTGGGGAAGCGCTCTCCTCATCCTTGAGCATGAGGAAGAGATCGTTGAGATCGAGGGCACGGTCATCCCTGCCGGCGAGGGGATCTCCATCGAGGCGGGCAATTCCTGCTACCTCCTGGAGAGGGTGATCCCCATCGGCTATCACGTGCGCGCCAGGGGCACGGTTCAGCGTGGCGTGTTCAGGCCGGACTTTCTGGAGTATATGCAACCCGATCTCGGATCGCTGAAACGCCGCCTGGATCGGTTTACCCCCCAGATCTGATCCAGGCTTCACTTTCACACCGCGCGGCAATCGAATTTTATCTCTACAGTCAAAGAGTCTTAGTGTAGCGTCATTGGACACACATAAGAGATCAAGTGAGGATCGAGATGTCAGAGATTGATCTTGAAGATTTACCCGGAGTTGGGACAACCACCGCCGAGAAACTCCGTGAAGCTGGATACGGTACAGTAGAGAGCGTCGCGACAGCAACGTCTGGGGATCTCGCCGAAGCGGCGGAGATCGGCGAGGCGACCGCCAAGAAGATAATCCTTGCCGCCAGGAAGATGGCGGATATCGGGGGGTTCAAGACTGGCCGGGATATCATGGACAAGAGAAGGGAGATCAAGAAACTCAAGATCCTGGTGCCCGAACTTGACGAGTTGATCGGCGGCGGGCTCGAGACGCAGGCGATAACTGAGGTTTACGGTGAGTTCGGTTCCGGCAAGAGCCAGCTTGTCCATCAGCTGGCGGTCAACGTCCAGCTCCCTGAAGAACTCGGGGGGCTGCACGGTGGTGTGATCTACGTCGATACCGAGAACACCTTCCGCCCGGAGCGTATTGAGCAGATGGTTAAGGGCCTGCCTGAGGGGGCGGAGATCGGTTCTATCGAGGAGGTCCTGGAGCGGATCCACGTCGCGCGGGCGCACAATTCCGACCACCAGATGCTCCTCCTTGATAGCGCACGTGAACTTGCAAACGACCTCCGAAAGTCCGACTACCCCATCAGGCTCTTTGTCATCGACTCCCTGACCTCGCTCTTTCGGTCGGAGTATGCGGGGCGCGGCACGCTCGCACCCAGGCAGCAGAAACTGAACCGCCACATGCATGACCTGTTCAAACTGATCGACGACCACAATGCTGTTGGCCTTGTGACCAACCAGGTGATGTCGAACCCTGGCGTTCTCTTCGGCGATCCGACAAAACCGATCGGCGGCCACATCGTCGGGCACACCGCAACATTCCGGATATATCTGCGGAAAGGCAAGGGTGGCAAGAGGGTCGCCCGCCTGGTGGATAGTCCCAATCTGCCTGAAGGCGAGGCAGCGTTCATGGTCGAGCAGGCGGGGCTCAGATCGTGTTAAGAGCGGTTGCAACCGACGTCGATGGCACCATCACCGATCTGCGGCGGCGGATCAACACCGCCGCCGTCGAAGCCATCCGCACCCTCGTCGACACCGGGATCACGGTTGTGCTTGCAAGCGGCAACACCGTCTGTTTCATGGATAGTCTCTCAAAGATGGTCGGGACGGATGGGACTATCATCGGTGAGAACGGTGGTGTCTACCGGAGAGGTTTCTCCGGCCCTCTCCAGATCGTCGGTGACCGGCAGGTCTGTCTGGAAGCGTTTGAGATTCTCAGGGATTACTTTGCCAGAAAGGGTGTTGAACTCGAGCAGTACAGTGCAGAATACCGGTTTGCTGACGTCGCCTTCGCGCGGAACATCGATCCCGCTGAGGCGCAGGCGGTCATCCAGGTGCAGGGCCTAGATGTACGCGTGCTTGATACCGGATTCGCGATCCACCTCCAGCCACGGGGCGTGAGCAAGGGGGCGGCGATGCGTGAACTCGCCGTTGAGATGGGTATCCCCACCTCAGAGATTCTCGCTATCGGGGACTCCGAGAACGACATCGAGATGCTCGAGGCCGCCGGTGTAGGGGTAGCGGTTGCAAACGCCACCCCGGCCACACGCATGGCTGCGGACGTTGTCACCTCAAGGCCACACGGTGACGGCTTCGTGGAGGCGGTAAAAATGCACTACTCAGATCTCTTCAGCAGGTAGCGGTCTACAACAACGTAATCCTTTATATCTTTTACAGCCTCGAACGGCACGAGCATCTTGTCTCCATCCGTTCTGTAACCATCGGTCCTGAACGTCTCGTCCGGCTTGACAAGAAGGTCGACAACCTGCCCGGTGCTCAGGTCAACCATGATATTCTTGATGGTTCCGATGAGCATGCCATCGTTGCTCATCACTTTCTTCCTGGCAAGGGAGCGGCAGAACGTTTTGCTCATACAAGTCATGTGGTTTTGTAATATATAAATCTTATAAGCGGGTGAAACCCCCTAAAACCCGCTTTACGTAGAAAACCCTCAGACTGACCCCTTCCTTCAGGGGTTGACAGTCGGCCATTATTCTGGCGGATGCCACGCTAACCGTGCCCCTGCCCCGGGTTAAAGACCGTTGGAGTTTTCCTCTGGCGGGGAAAAGACAGTCAGTCAAAAATTGGATGGTTCACTTCAGAGTCTCGGTCGCCATCCGGATATCGATTGCCTTGACCGTCTTCCTGCCTGCATGACCCGCCAGTTTGATCGCCTCTTTTGCGACCCGCGCAGCGTAATCTTCCATCAGTCTTGCGAGTTCCTCGCTGGCATCAGAACTCACCCGTTCCGCACCGGCTTTCTTTATGAGCCTTCCAACAGGTGCAAGAGGTATTTCAGTCATGATCCTTTCTCTCCTTTCTCTAGTAATCTCTGAGGTATGCATCCTCTGATCAGAAATCTCTTAACAGAAAGACCATTGATAGCCACCTATAAATACTTGTCCCTCACTGGAGGGGTTGGTGCAGTTGGTTTCGCAAAAGAGGGATCAAAACGAGGGGAAGACGCTGATTATGTCGCTCTGAGTGACGATCCCGACCGGTTTGCCGTTTTCGACCACAACCAGCCTCCCGATCTCCCGTTCCTTGAACCGGCCCACGAGTTCGTAGAGCCGGATAGATGGTGGTGCAATCACCACGTCGGTTGTCATGACCTGCGCGATGGGCGCATCCAGTGTTGACCCGGTGTCAAGTCCCCGGGCGATATCGCTCAATGTCACAATGCCTGCAAGGTTTCCCGCATCATCAAGGACCGGTGCACCATGTATGTGGTGTTTATTGAAGAGGTGAATTGCATCGCGGAAGGTTGCGGTGATCGGCAGCGTCCGAACCGGTGTGCTCATGTAATGCGAGATCGGACGTTTTGGGAGGGAGATCATCTCTGAGACGCTGATCAGGAGCGCCTCCTGGTTCTCGTCCATCCCGAACACTTCGCCTCGAACGAGGAGTTTATTCACGGGGGTTGGGCCTATAGTGACCATATCTCCCATGTTAAAGAGTTTAACGCTTCCGATGATCTTGACCACTGCCTGGCAGAGGTCAGGGTGGCAGAGGGTGGTAAACCCGAGTTCGGTGACGCGGACGCCTTTTACCTTTTCACCGTCGCGCACGATCGGTACCTCGAACTGGTGCTCGAGATCCCCTAGATTCAACTCCGTATATGCTCTGGCGGTTGGGCTGTAACCCCCCTTTGGTCCCGGCACCCCATCGACCAGTCCGAGTGCCCTCAACGCCTGCATCTGGTTGCGGACGGTGCCGGGATTACGCCTCAGTACCTCTGCGATCTCCTCACCTTTTATAGAGTGGGAAGACTGATGGTAAAGGGTGATTAAGGTTATCAGAATATCCTTCTGAATAGGGGAGAGCTCCATAGTTATCAGTCATTATATGTTGTTTAAATACATTAGGGTGTGTGTAGCGTGGAATTTGAAACCATCCCGACCGTTCCGACGGCTGACGAAGTTCTCGACCGCAGTCTTCGGAGGGCGGCAGCCAGAAAGAAACTGAAGACCAACGTCGATACAGCAAACGAGGAGTTTGTGCGGGCGGTCGGGAGCGCTATACACGATAAATTAAAGAGCGTGGTCACCTCGTTCCCGAGTTTTGAGCGTCTCCCGCCATTCTACCAGGAGATGACCGATATCCTCGTCTCGGTCGATCGGTTGAAACACTCGCTGGGTGCTGTTGCCTGGGCGGCCGATCAGGTCCGGGTTATCAGTTCCGGCTACGCCCGGAGCATGCGAAAGAGCGGAGAGACCGACCGGAAACGGCGGCAGGCCGTTGCCCGGATGGCTTCGGTCGTTCACCAGGTTGGAGATGATCTTCTCTTCCTCAACGAGGCGAGGAACATCCTGCGCAAACTGCCGCACGTGAGCGAGGATGAGTTTACCGTGGTGGTTGCCGGGTTCCCGAATGTGGGGAAATCCTCTTTCATAAGGCTGGTATCAACCGCGGAACCGGAGATCGCCGCCTACCCCTTCACCACAAAAGGGGTCATCGTCGGTCACCGTGATATTGGAGGCCGCAAACGGATTCAGTTCATCGATACTCCGGGTCTCCTGGAGCGCCCCGCCGAGGAGAGGAACCCGATCGAGCGGCAGGCAGTGAGTGCCATCATAAACACGGCCGATTTAGTCATATTCATACTTGACGCAAGTGAACACTGCGGCTACTTGCTCGATGATCAGATTTGCCTACTCAAAGAGGTCCGCGGGGCTGTCGATGTGCCTGTCGTGCCGGTCGTAAACAAGGCGGATATAAGGGGGATCGATGGCTACCCGGTGATGTCCACCCTCACCGGAGAGGGAGTGAATGAGGTGCTCGACCTCGTTCTCACCCTCAGAGCGAAAGCCACCCAAACGAGCCTGCGAGGGCCGCTCCAATCAGAAACCCGGCAATAGCCCCCCCGTTTAAGGGCGGAAGTCCGGCCTGGGGGTTGCCCCGGTTGACAAAGTACAGGAGTACAGCGAACCCGGCAAGCGATCCAATCATCGCGCCGAGCGTCGGTGCGGATAAAACCCAGATGGCCGGGGGCGCGTCGACGAAGACGTGTGAAGAGACCACCAGGATAGAGGGCATGATGAGGTCGCCCATCCCCATTACGAACGCACCGCGCTCCTCCCCCTCCGCGATCTGCAGTCCCTCTTTTCTGAAAGAGTAATCCTTTCTCTTTGGCACCACAACCATGATCGGGGCCCTGGTCTCCAGGACGCCCTCTGCAAGCGTGATCATGTGTTTTGTCCGGTAGACGGAGATGGCGTCGTAGACCGCGAGCAGAACGAGCAGCACGAGCACCGGCAGTATCGCCAGGGATATCCCGAAGATGGATGCGATTCCGGCTGAGATCAGAACGCCCAGGGTATCGATAACATACCACTCAGGATACAGGTAGAGGAGCGCGGTTGCCGCTCCGGCACCGATGAGCGCCGCGGCAGCGGTTGCCGCGGTTGCCCCGTGGGTAAGGGAAAATAGCGCACCGAAGATGTATACAAATGTCATAAACAGTGCAAAGCCGATGAAAACGGCGATTATCCTCCTTCCACCCAGACGGATCAGGATGAGCAGGATCACCGTGAAGACGAGCAGCAACCCGATAAAGATCAGGGGGTTTGCCACCGATTCCGGATCTTCAAACGCCACAAGTCCCACCGCCTGCATGGGCATGACAAGGATGATGGCGACGATCTGGACAAAAAGGAGCATCAGGGGCATTCCAAGAAAGGGTAGCCAGTTGCGTATCAGCATCACAAAACTCCATTCATTATAGGTAGATTAATTAATGCATCCCCATCACCATAAATCATGGAGATTCGCGAACTCATCGTCGATATCGTACTCACCCTCGTGATGGTTGTCTCCACCCTTGTGCTGGTGATGCGGTTCTGGCAGGACCTGATAATAGCGGTTGCTGCGACGTTAATGATGCTCTCTCTCGGGGGGCTTTTCATCTCCCTTGGTATCAAGATTCTGAACCTCGAGCAGAGCATTGTGCAGCGCGAACGCACAATGCGTGTGAATATGGAAGAGCTTGGCAGGACGATGACTGCCAGATACGACAATACCATAAGCCACATCGAGGAGATCGTGAGCGACCTCTCCCGGAGGATGTACCGCTGACCGGATCGTCACTTTAATGGCATCTCCCACTCCCATGATCTGGTAAGCATGGGCGTTGCTATCCGTGATATCCTGGTGGATTGCAGGGAACCGGTATCGTGGGATGACCTCTCCGGCATAGCCGCAGTGGACGCTCACAACGCGCTCTATCAGTTTCTCACTATAATCCGCCAGCCAGACGGGACGCCGCTTATGAACGGTAAGGGTAGGGTAACATCGCACCTCTCCGGGATCCTGTTCCGGACGGCCAACTTCCTGGAGAAGGGCGTCCGACCGGTCTTTGTCTTCGACGGGAAGCCGCCGGAGTTAAAGCAGGAGACGATCAACGAACGGCGGAAACACCGGGCGATGGCTGATGAAGCCTGGAGGCTGGCGCTCCAGGAGGGTGATCTGGAGGAGGCCTACCGTCAGGCAAGCGCCTCCGCCCGTATCGATACCTATATACTTGAGTCTTCCCGCGAACTCCTCGACCTGCTCGGCATCCCCTGGCTTGAGGCGCCGAGCGAGGGTGAGGCGCAGGCGGCCTGCATTGTACGGAAGGGAAGCGCCTCCTACGTGGTGTCCCAGGACTACGACTCGCTCCTCTTTGGCGCCCCGGTGCTGGTGCGCAACCTCACTGTAAGCGGCAGGCGGAAGGTCAGGGGACGGATGGTCACGGTTAACCCCGAGAGGATAATCCTCTCATCCCTCCTCAACCGCCTGGGTCTCACCAGGGAGCAACTTGTCGAGATCGGCATCCTGGCAGGAACGGACTTCAACCCCGGGGTCCGTGGCATAGGTGCCAAAAAAGCCCTGAAAATTGTTCAGAAGGGGGAGTTTGAGTCGGTTATAGCCGAGAAGCAGCCCGATTTTGATCCAGCCCCTATCATGGACTTTTTCCTCAACCCGCCGGTCACCGATGACTACACCCTTGAGTGGAGAGCCCCTGATATCGAGGGTGTTGTTGAGATGCTCTGCGGTCGCTATGACTTCTCCGAGGAGCGGGTCAGGGGTGCACTTGAGAGGTTCGCTGTTAAGACCACCCAGAAGACGCTTGATTCCTGGTTCCAGTGAACTGCCCCGCCCCTTTTGGCCGGGGTCTTCCCGCTCGGCCCCCTCTTCGCAGGATAAATAGACTCCCCTCATAACCACGCAACAACGTCCAGGTGTCTCGTGATCTTCATGAAGATAAAAGAGATCCATACCTTCGATGTTGAACCGGCCAGGGCGATCCAGATCCAGGAGACCCTCAGGGGCCATCTGATCCTCTCTGGCGACCCGGGAGAGGTCTCGCTTGTTGCCGGTGCTGACGCCTCCTGCACGAAGGGCTCGAATGAGATCCATGCCGCTGTTGTCGTCCTGGGATGCCCCGATTTTGGCATTGTCGAGCGGGTTCATCTGAGCGGCGCGATCGGGTTTCCCTACATCCCCGGTCTCCTGGCCTTTCGGGAGGGGCCGGCTCTCATCGAGGCGTTCAGACGGCTTCGTTCCGAGCCGGATGTCATCTTCTTCGACGGTCATGGGATCGCCCACCCCCGCGGCATCGGCATCGCAAGCCATATGGGGCTGCTGCTCGATCGGCCCTCGATAGGGGTGGCAAAGAGCCTGCTTACAGGTTCTGCGGCAAAACCTGGATTTATGAGAGGTTCGATGACCCCAGTACTCCGTGACGGTGAGACGATTGGGATGGCGGTGCGAACGAAAGAGGGGACAAAACCCGTCTACGTATCAGTGGGCCACCGGATCTCGCTTGAGGCGGCGGTGGACCTGGTTCTCGCGACCGTCCGCGGCTACAGGCTCCCCGAACCGACCCGGCAGGCTCATCTTCTCTCAAACGCCGTCCGGAAGGAGTCGAGAGGAGCCACCCGTTCACCATCTGTGGGTTAGAGCGAAACTGTTATCAGCATTCGCGCCGGAGAAAGGTTTGCCGACCGGTGGGGCACGAACGCCCTCGCCGGCACGGTCAAGAACCAATGGAGCTGAAAAAGGCATGTCGAATACGCTGATACACCGGATACCCGGTGGGTTGGAGGATACGGAGGTGATGGGATAATGGCCGCACGTGAGATTGTGCCGGGCGTCTTTGCCGTCGGCGCAATCGACTGGGACCGCCGACTCTTCGACGAACTTATCCCGCTCCCTGATGGCACCACCTACAACAGTTACCTGGTGCGGGGCAGCGAGAAGACGG
>ERZ795047.4464-NODE-4464-length-11831-cov-5.479110_pt1 | contig 11831 bp, 10 predicted proteins | sample MGYA00375131_ERZ795047 | MGnify/ENA primary metagenome ERZ795047 (study PRJEB30176, sample SAMN05720228) | activated sludge metagenome | isolation source: Anaerobic digester | place: Japan | collected 2015-05-20 ... | reverse complement strand
TGTCCCCTGTGCCAGGGAGAGATGCGCATTATTGCCTTCCTCACCGACCACGCCGTGGTGGACAGGATCATCAATCACCTCAAGCTGACATCTGTCACCAACAAGCCTACCCCGCTGCTCCTCGCCTATCAGGAAGTTCTGCTTGCCGCTGAGGCAGGCCGTGAATATTTTTCATAACCGTTCCTTCCCCGGGGAAGAGAGGTCTGTCCGATTTCCGGCACCTTTAGGCTCGTCCTCGACTGGCTAGCCCCATGCGACCGGTTTTCAGCCAAACTTGACAAGCTCCAATACCCCGATTTATCATTCCCGGCGAGGGGATGAGGCAAAATTGGCGCCCAAGAGATCATCTAACCAGCCCAGCCGAAAACCAATTTCTTATATAATTTGATAATTCTTGCACCGAAAAGTAGGTACCCCAAGTTTGAAAGGCAATATCCGATAATCATTGGCAAACCTGCCGGAGTGTGGGTTGCCATGAAAATGCCTGCACCTATTCGGTAAAGTAGACTAATCGCACTTGCTAATGGAAAGACAGAAGCCCTGATACCCATGAATTCACGCATCTTAGGCTGATCGTAAGCACTGTATGCATATCTCAAGACGATGATGTTGAAAATATTGAACAGCATTTCGTCATCAGCAAGTAACCCTATTTCAAAGAGGGCATTCTTAGCGTCTAGCGTTATCTCATCAAACACTGAGGCCGTATCAGTTGCCCAAAAGGCTCGGTCGTATGCCCGTAAATTCCAGCGATCGATAAATTCTACAACAAGTTCACGGGCTTCCCCTGGCAGCATGCCTATTGTCGCATTGATGGTTTTGATCCGTTGATCTTGACTCTGCTGGTTAAGATGGTGCTCGACCAACTTATAGAAGGGGTCGCCTACAAATACTGTTCTCATCTCTGATAGATTGGTGCTTTTTAAGTTCTTGTACATTTCATCCCTGACGATGAAGCTCACTGGCGGGGATGGAGCGTAGCGGAATCCCCGTCCAGTGCAGCGCCTTGTTAGGGCACGAGTTTGTACTGTCGAGTAACTGTCTTCCACCAAGGACCACCGAACATGACAACTTTTTCTGACAGGGCGCTTAGGAGAAGCGGGCTCTTGAATTTTGCTTCCCCAAGCTCTACGAAACTTCGGCATCCGAGTTTATCGAACAGCACTGAGGCAATGCCAAAGAATGGGGGTTCGCCGTTTTGCAACGATTGATCCCAAGCACTCTGGTACTCCTTGAGTGCCTCGCGCGGATAATCTCCCAGTTCAGGGGCTGATATGCACTGCATGACATACTCCCGGATGCGGCTGGCTTGATCTGCAGAAAGAAGGTTTGGAAGGGCCTGGATTTGAAATGCAATGACGGCCAGTACAAACTCGAAGCTGGCGTACTGATCATTTGAGATGGCGTCTTCAGCCTGGATTATGCCTTTTAATTCTTTAACTATCTGGGGCCATTGCTGCTGAACACCCTTGGTAACCATCAGCACAAAACAGGCCGCCGCTTCAATCTCGGTCAACTTCTTCTTTCCGAATAGTCCCATGCTCACTCCGCCCTCTTTAGCCAATTCAAGAATTCAAAGTGTAGTATGTTCGATCAACTACTGAACTCATCCTATCTCGATCAACCCATTTTTTCACTTTTCTTTCTGCTATCACACCTCTTCCAATAATCGTTCTCCATCTGTAGCCAAATTTTACAAAGCCAAAACAAAATGTCAAGAGCCAAAATTCTCTACTTAATTTTTTAGTAGCGTCCCAAGAAAAAATTTGTTATACAATATTCAATGAGAGAGACCCTCATCATCCGTGGATGTCCAATCACTTCTGATGACCTCAGTCTCATCCAATCCCTCATAAAAGAATACCGGCGACAAGGAAGAAAATTCTACCGGTATGGGAAAGAGCCAAAAGAGGTGGAACGGATGGACTAGCTGGAGTTCATTGCCCGGGTCACCTCCCACATTCCCGACAAGGGACGAGTCACTGTCAGATATTACGGCCTCTACGCCAATGCCCACCGGGGGAAGGTGCTCAAGCTGGAGGGAGGTACGCAGAAACTCATCCTCATCGAGCAAGATTGCCCGAGGATCCCCCGCAGAGGCTGGGCCGAGATGATCAAAAAAGTCTATGAGGTAAATCCCTTGACCTGTCCCCTGTGCCAGGGAGAGATGCGCATTATTGCCTTCCTCACCGACCACGCCGCGGTGGACAGGATCATCAATCACCTCAAGCTGACATTTGTCGCCGACAAGCCTCCCCCCCTCCTCGCATCGCTTATCAGGAACTCTTGATAGCCGCTGAGACCAGCGGCAACTACTTCTCGTGACCCTCTTTTTGATCAGCAGGAGAGATCTGTGTTATTTCCGGCCCTTTTGAGCCCCTTGGCCGCTTTTTGACCCGCCACGAGCTATCCCCAACTGAATTTGACATTTCATCAGTCATCATTTATATTTTTCTAGGACGACTAGAGGGGCAAATGGTCACAAAGAAGCTCCCTCAGCCAGCGCAGCCAAAAAGAAATTCTTATTATCCATTTTTATTTTCGTGAAAATCTCTTCCCTTAAAGTCAAATAGCGATTTCACCGAAGATTGAACCTTATGAAAGGTCTGTAGTTTAGATTATCCAAGATTCCCACCATTTTTAGAACGAAGATTTATCGGCTTCCAATAAAATTATTTACGCTTATCTTGACTTCAAGCTCAGCTTTGTCATAAAAATTAAAAAAAGGTGGTAATTGTATGTCTTTAGATCTGAGCACTCTTGAAAATTGGTTGTGGGAAGCGGCCTGCATCATCCGCGGTCCAATCGATGCGCCTAAATTCAAAGACTATATTCTGCCACTCATTTTCCTGAAGCGCCTATCAGATGTTTTTGAGGATGAGTTGAAGTCGCTTGGAAATCAAGCAAAGTTTGTTGAGGGTGATCATAAACTAGTGCGGTTTTATCTTCCTTTTGAGGCTCGCTGGTCGGAAATAGCACGCCAGACAACGAATCTGGGAGAGTATCTCACCAACGCTGTGCGTGCCGTGGCGCGGGAAAACCCCAAGCTCACCGGCGTGATTGATGTAAAGGACTTCAACGAAACTGCCGCAGGCCAGCGCATCCTGGACGACGACCGGCTGCGGGCGCTAATCCAGCACCTTTCGAAGTGTCGCCTCGGTTTGCAGGATGTAGAGCCGGATATTCTGGGTAGAGCCTACGAGTACCTCTTGCGCAAGTTCGCCGAGGGCCAGGGACAGAGCGCCGGCGAGTTCTACACCCCGCGCGAGTTGGCCGTGCTCATAGCGAATCTTATTGATCCCGAGCCCGGAGATGAAATCTACGACCCTTGCTGCGGCTCCGGTGGACTGCTGATCAAAGCCTATTTGCGCTTCCGCGAGAAGTACGGCACGGACCCGCGCATCAAGCCGCTGCGCTTTTACGGGCAGGAGATCAATCCAACCACCTTCGCTATGGCGCGCATGAACGCCTTTATCCACGATATGGATGCTGAGATCGCCCTGGGCGACACCATGAACCGCCCAGCTTTCCTGACAGGCGATGGCACCCTGCGCCGCTTCGACAAGGTGGCGGCCAACCCCATGTGGAATCAGAACTTCGCCCCTGCCGTGTACGAGGGCGATACCTATGGCCGCTTTCTCTACGGCACGCCGCCAGCCTCCAGCGCCGACTGGGGCTGGGCGCAGCACATGTTCGCCTCACTTAAGGAAAACGGCAAAATGGCTATGGTGATTGACACCGGCGCGGTCAGCCGCGGCAGCGGCAACCAGGGCAGCAACCGCGAGCGTGATATCCGCAAAGCCTTTGTGGAGAACGATTTCGTGGAGGCGGTGATTCTGCTTCCGGAAAACCTTTTTTACAACACCACCGCGCCAGGCATCATCCTCGTGCTGAGCAAGCGCAAGGCGCATCCGGGCGAAATCCTGCTCATCAACGCCTCGCAGCGTTTCGCCAAGGGCCGGCCCAAGAACTATTTGACCGACGAGGATGTGGCCGCAGTCGCCCAGGCCTATCACCAATGGCAAGCGACGGAAGGTTTTGCCGCCATCATCACCAGCGAGGAGGCTGCGCGCAACGATTACAACCTCAGCCCCTCGCGCTACGTTTCGACGAACAACAAAGAGGAGGTCCTGCCACTGGAGGAGGCAGTGGTGCTGCTGGAGGAGGCCGAAGAAGAGCGCGCCGAAGCCGACCGCACGCTCGGTGAGGTTTTGCGACAATTGGGGTTGAAGGGACTATGAGCCTGCTTGAAAATAGTCCTATAAACATGAACGAAGAGAGAAGAGCTAAAGAGCTTCATTGTTCTCTCTGGATAGACGAGTCAGAAAAAGGCGACGTATTAGCTGTTGGTGGGGTTCTCGTCCCCTGGAATACGACAGTACATATTGTTACTAAATGGAGAATGATGAAAAAAAACCTCGGCTTAAATCCTGACGATGAGGTTAAATGGAATTTGCCGACGGAAAAACGGAAGACGCTTCAAAATAAGGACTGTCCGATCCAGCGTGTCCATGAGAAATCTATAGAAATTATCGCAGGAATGAAGGATTTGTTATGCGTTGTTACGGTAATGGTAGAGAAACGGAATAAGGAATTATGGAAGCAGCTTTGGCCAAAAACCTCTATTCGTGACTTTTACTGCGAGGGTCTTAGGTACGTGATTCAGCGTGTAGCTGAACATGTTGAGGAAAACAACGCGAGTAGTTGCGTGGTTGTCTGTGATACTCCGGAGCTTGGCAAAAAAAATTATTTTTTTGGCGCCATAAAAAGAGGTTCAAAGGCAGTACAAAAAGCATACTTTGATTGGTATTTAAAAGGTGTCGGCGAAGGCCCAGGCCGAAAATATCATCAAGGTCCTTTATCCGAGATAAAATTTCATCCTTCGATATTAATTTCAGATGCTAGCTTTCATGATATGCTGCAGATTGCCGATATGGTCGTGGGCCTTACAACCAATTGGGTTTTTTCCATTATTAATAATAGAAAATCAGACTCCGAGTTGATCGGGTTGATGCAATATTTGAGCAAAAAGTTTCGTATGGCGCATGGATCAGACGGGTTTTGGGGAGATGGCCTAGTCCTGTGGCCTAAAAATGAGGACATTTGGGAACGTCTAAAAAAGAGCTTGAGATAATTGGAGAACTCAGTGCGTGTTCGTGAGAACGACGAGCTTGCAACTGGTCTCAAGATGACCGACCTCGGCCCCCTGCCCGAGGAGTGGCAGGTGGTGAGGTTGGGGGACCTTTTGGAGAATGGCGTTTTATTGATAAGAAATGGTTTTCCTCAAGGAGAACACAACATATCAGGTCAGGGAGTCCCTCATTTGAGGCCTTTTAACATCAGCAGTGATGGATATATAGACTTGGGGCAGAATAAGTACGTTGGTTCCCCTTCGGCCGATAGTCCTTACTGGTTGCAGAAAGATGATATCATATTTAACAACACGAATAGTGAAGAACTGGTTGGTAAGACAGCCTATTTCTCTCTCGATGGCCGATACGTTCTGTCGAATCACATGACATTTATCCGCGTGCTGGATCCGAAGAAGGTTAACGCCTATTGGCTTGCTAAGCATCTGCATTGGTTATGGATGCAGGGTGTATTTCGGGCACTTTGTCGGCGTCACGTCAATCAGGCAAGCGTGAGCTTGGAACGCCTGAAGGGAGTTGTTATCCCCCTCCCCCCTCTCCCCGAGCAGCGCGCCATTGCACATGTGCTGAGCACCATCCAGCGCGCCATTGAGGCGACGGAGCGGGTCATCGCCGCAGCGCGCGAACTCAAAAAGAGCCTGATGCGCCACCTGTTCACCTACGGGCCGGTCCCGCCCGCTGAGGCCGAATCCGTACCCCTGAAGGAGACTGAGATCGGCCCTCTTCCTGTCCACTGGCAGGTGGTGAGGTTCGGAACCGCTTTCATTGGAACTGCACAGGTTCCGAAAGTGAAGCGCTCTGACTATGCTACTGCAGGGGCAATTCCAATCCTTGACCAAGGTCAAAACTTCATTGCTGGTTTTACTGACGCACTTGAGCCCTATCGATCGCCGTTGCCTGTGATTCTTTTTGGTGATCACACGAGAGTGTTCAAATTTATCAACTTTCCGTTCGTAGTGGGCGCAGACGGCACCAAAGTGCTCGTTCCAAATTATAACAAATTTGACCCCCAATTCTTGTTCTATGCTGCTTCTCGCCTTGAGATTCCCAATCGTGGCTATAACCGCCATTTTCACCTATTGCGGGAACAATTGTTTCCTGTCCCTCCTCTCCCCGAGCAGCAGCACATTGCCGAGATGTTGCGGGCGGTGGATGAGAAAATTCAGGCCGAAGAGCAGCGCAAGGCGGCGTTGCAAAGTCTGTTTCGTTCCATGCTGCATCACCTGATGACGGGGAGGGTGCGGGTACCATTGCCCTTGGTAGAACGATACAAAGAAAGGAGGTAAAGCAATGGCATTGTGGCTTGTACGCGCTGGTGCCCACGGCGAAAGTGAGCTCCTGGCGCTTGAAGAAAAGGTTGTAGTAGTTGGTTGGCAGCAATTAGGTGATCTTTCTAATATTGCGACCCGCGAAACATTATTAGACCTTTTGAAAGGGACTTATCCGGAAGAAAAGAATAAGACCATTATCAACTGGAGCAGCCAAATATGGCCGTTTATTAAGGAGATGCAGGTAGGAGATCTTGTAGCTTTGCCGCTCAAGCAAAGACCTGTTATTGCATTTGGTCGCGTCATTGGGCCGTACCAATATCGTTCAGATTTGCCGTCTGGTGCCAGGCATACCCGACCAGTCGAATGGATTAAAGAAATCCCTCGGGAAGTAATTGATCAAGACCTGCTCTTTTCCTTCGGCGCATTTATGACTGTCTGTCGCATCCAACGCAACAATGCAGAGGAACGCATTCGTAGCATGTTGGAGAGAAAGGCTACAACTCCGACTCCAGTGGGAAAGGAAGACACAGAACAGGAAACAGGTGCTATGGCAAATCTGGAAGAACTGGCCCTCGATCAGATAAGGAAATTCATCAGCACCCGGTTCAAAGGGCATCGGCTGACCGATCTGGTCGAGGCTATTCTGGTTGCTCAAGGCTATAAGGTGCGAAAATCACCCGAGGGACCGGATAGCGGCGTTGACATCTTAGCCGGTTCGGGTGAACTAGGATTTGATAAACCCAGGATTGCTGTACAGGTAAAATCGGGAGATGCCCCGACGGATGTAAAAACTGTTCGGGAATTGCAAGGCGCGATGAAGAACTTACAGGCTGAGCATGGCTTGTTTGTTTCTTGGTCTGGGTTCAAATCCTCGGTGGGAAAAGAGATAGCCCGCCTCTTTTTTGAAATCCGCCTGTGGTCTTCCGAAGATTTGCTCAGGGAAGTCTTTCGCCTCTATGAGAAGCTCCCGGAGGAAATCCAGGCGGAGTTGCCGCTCAAAAGGATCTGGATATTGGTGCCTACCGCGGAGGAATGAACATGGCTCTTTCCAGTGAACGCCTCACCGTCCAAAAGCCGCTTGTGCGCTACGCCGAAGAAGCCGGCTGGACCTACCTGTCGCCGGAAGAAGCACTTCCCCTGCGCCGCAGCGATACCAGCCCCCTCTTGTGGGAGGTCTTCTTGCGCCAGGTCCAGCGCCTCAATCCCGGCAGCGTGGACGCATGCCAGGCCGAAGAAATCGGCAAGCGTCTGGTGAACGTGCGTCCCAACATCGAGGGCAACCTCCAGGCTTGGGAATATCTGCGGGGGCTGAAAACCGTCTATGTTCGGGCCGAGCGCCGCGAGCGCAACGTTTGCCTGCTCGACTTTGCCGATCCAGCCGCCAACCTTTTCCACGTCACCGATGAATTCCGTTTCACCAACGGTGCTCGCGCAGTTCGTGCCGATGTGGTGTTTTTTATCAACGGCATCCCGATCATCATCGTCGAGACCAAAGCCGCTACGCGGCTGGAGGGCATCGGCGAGGCGCTGGATCAACTCCGCCGCTACGAGCGCGAGACCCCCGAACTGCTGGCGCTTTTGCAGATCTTCACGCTTACTCATCTTGTCCACTTCTACTACGGCGCCACGTGGAACCTCTCACCCAAGAACCTCTTCAACTGGAAGGAAGAGAGCGCCGGTCGCGATTTTGAGACTCTGGTGAAGACTTTCGTCACTCCAAAGCGCATCCTGCGCATCGTGCATGATTTCATCCTTTTCACCCGCAAAGACGATGAGTTGCAAAAAGTTGTCCTGCGGCCGCACCAGATGCGAGCAGTGGAGCGGGCTCTCGTACGAGCGCGCGACCCCAAAAAGCACCGCGGTCTGGTCTGGCACACCCAGGGTTCTGGGAAGACCTACACCATGATCACTCTTGCCAAGCGGCTCATCGAAGAACCGGTTTTTGAGAATCCCACCGTCCTGATGTTGGTGGATCGCAACGAACTAGAAGCTCAGCTCTTTAACAACCTGGCGGCGGTGGGGCTGGGCAGTGTAGAAGTAGCTACCAGCAAGCGGCACTTGCAAGAATTGCTCAAAAGCGACCGGCGAGGTCTGATTGTCTCTATGATTCATAAATTCGACGACATGCCAGCCAACCTCAACTGCCGCAAGAACATCTTCGTCCTTGTGGATGAAGCCCACCGCACCACTGGCGGCGACTTGGGCAATTATCTGATGGGTGCGCTACCCAACGCCACTTATCTTGGTTTTACTGGCACGCCTATTGACCGCACCGCACATGGCAAGGGTACCTTCAAAGTTTTTGGCGTGGATGATCAACCACATGGGTATCTCGATAAATACTCGATTGCCGAATCAATCGAGGACGGTACGACAGTCCCGCTTTATTACGCTTTTGCACCCAATGAGCTGCGCGTCCAGCGCGACATTCTTGAACGCGAGTTCCTTGGCCTCGTGGAAGCCGAGGGCGTAAGTGATATGGAAGACCTCACCCGTATCTTAGACAAAGCCGTCACCCTGCGCAACATGCTCAAGAACCGCGATCGCATCCGCCGCGTGGCGCAATACGTGGCCAAGCACTTCACCGAGACCGTCGAGCCGATGGGCTACAAGGCCTTTCTGGTGGGCGTGGACCGTGAGGCCTGCTGTCTACTCAAGGAGGCGCTCGATGAATACCTGCCGCGGGAATACTCGCAGGTAGTCATCAGCCCCGGCCACAACGACCCTGAGCACATCGCCCGTTATCATCTAAGCGATGAGGAAGAAAAGCGCGTCCGCAAGGCGTTCATCAAACCTGATTCCCTGCCCAAGATTCTCATTGTCACCGAAAAACTCCTCACAGGATACGATGCGCCTGTGCTCTACTGCATTTACCTCGACAAACCCATGCGGGACCATGTTCTCCTGCAAGCCATCGCCCGTGTCAACCGTCCATACGAGGACGAACAGGGCCAACGCAAGCCCGGCGGCTTTGTGCTGGACTTTGTGGGCATTTTCGAAAACCTGGAAAAGGCCCTGGCCTTTGACTCGCGCGATGTGCAGAGTGTCATTGAGGGGCTGGATGTGCTCCAGGCCCGCTTCACCACGCTCATGGACCGCGGCCGCGCCCTCTACCTTCAGCTCACCCACGGCAAGACGGCCGATAAAGCCGCCGAGGCCGCGCTGGAGCATTTCCGCGACGAGGAACCTCGCCAGTCCTACTACCGCTTCTTCCGCGAACTGGAAGACCTCTACGAAATCCTTTCACCCGATGCCTTCCTGCGTCCCTTCATCGACGATTACAACCGTCTGGCGGACCTCTACGCCCTGTTGCGTTCGGCCTACGAACACCGGGGACTCACTGACCGTGAATTGGCGCGTAAAACGGCCCATCTGGTGCAGGAGCACACGCAGGCAAGCGTCATCCGCGAGGCGGTAGCGGTCTATGAGATCAACCCGCAGACCATGGAAAAAATCGCAGCATCCGACCAGCCCGATACGGTCAAAATCTTCAACCTGCTGAAGAGCATTGCCCAGAAGGTGCAGGAAGAGGCCGACCGCTCGCCCTATCTGCTCTCCATCGGCGAACGCGCCGAAGCGATTGCTGAGGCCTTCAAGCAGCGGCAAGCCTCCACGCAGGAGACGCTGACCCGGTTGCAGGCCCTCATCTGCGAGGTGAACGAAGCCGAACGTCAGCAAGTCGAACGCGGCATCAGTGGAGAGGCATTTGCGGTCTTCTGGCTTTTGCAGCAGACAGGCATCAGGGCCGAGCCGGCCGAGCGCGCCGCACGTGAGATGCTCCAGGTCTTTGCCGAGTATCCCCATTGGCAGACAAGCGAAGACCAGAGCCGCGAAGTCAGGCGGAGACTTTACGACATTCTGAGCACAGCAGGTGTGACGAATCTGCCAGGGATGGTAGAAAAAATTATGGGCATCATCCAGCGGAGGCAGGCATGAAGTCTGAAGAAACGCTGGAAAAATGTGTTCCGGTGGCCTTATTTCGCGCTGAGGTTCAATTTTGGGCTAAACGGATTGGAGTTGAACCTAAAGAGGTTCGCCTGCGGCCGATGAAAAGGAAATGGGGCAGTTGCTCTTCACTTGGCCGGCTGACCTTCAACACGGAGTTGTTATTCCAACCAGCAGCTTTTCGACGGGAAGTCATTGTAGAGGAGTTGCTACATTTAAAAATCCCCAATCACGGCAAACTATTTAAACTGCTTAAATCAGCTTTTCTCGTGCAAGCTGAAGATAAAGAACAATTCTAATTCTGTCTGCCAGATCGAAGTCGACTTAGGAGTAAATTGTGGAAGAGAATCTGGAAGAACAGAGATGGCGGAAAGGTAAAGCTCTATTTAGGTAATTTCAGCGAGAAAATTAAGTTAAATGATAGCAACAAGAACTTAGATAAAATTAAAAAGGTTTTCCCTTATGCCTTTTAGCTCAGGATCTGAAACACTCTTTAGAGCCTCAATCCGTTTCCCCAGATCATAACGCTCATATCTCGAATTTCCCTTCTGTGTCAAGAGTCGAAAAAACTCTTGACAAATCTATTTTTTTCCCCCCTTTTTAGTGCCCGGCCTCGTGGTCCCGATGCCCAATCTCGAAGGGGAAGATGCTGTCAACTGAGGTGGTCATGGCGATGTTTTTTTGGCCAACTTCTGTTGACGACTGTTGATCGATCGAGCCTGTCTGCGGCCAGCCGCTGCCAGGGGAAAATGAGCCAAGACAACGCATCTGGCCTGTTTCCTGGATATTCTTCCCTGCTATGTCAGGGATCTATCGCCCCCGTCATCCAGAACGCACCGTCCTCTACAGGGTGTTGTTCCATTACTTTGACAGGTTCATGGTGGAGTACGAGAGTCGTTTTGAGAAGGACTACAGCTTCCTCCGGCCGATCGTCAAGGAGGTGGTTGAGCGCTACCTGGACTGCGGCAATCCGCGCTGCGGCTTTGCCCGCATCCGCTGTCCCGACTGTGGGGAGGAGCGGCTCTTGATGTTCTCCTGCCGTACCCGCGGGTTTTGTCCCTCGTGTCATGCCAAGCGCCTGGAGGAGTGGGGCGAGTGGATGAGGGAGGAGCTTCTGCTGGATGTCCCCCACCGCCAGGTTGTCTTCACCATCCCCAAGATGCTGCGCATCTTCTTCAAATACAAGCGCCAGCTCCTCGGCGAGCTCTGCCAGGCGGCAGTCCAGGCCCTTCTCAAATATTTTGAGGCCGCAACTGGCGCAGAACTTATCCCCGGGGTGGTGGCCGTCATTCAATCGTTCGGACAGAAGATCACTTCCCATATCCCAGACAAGGGACAAGTCACTGTCAGATATTACGGCCTCTACGCCAATGCCCATCGAGGGAAGGTGCCCAAGCTGGAGGGAGGCGAGCAGAAACTCATCCTCATCGAGCAAGATTGCCCGAGGATCCCCCGCAGAGGCTGG
>ERZ795047.4451-NODE-4451-length-11861-cov-3.973065_pt1 | contig 11861 bp, 12 predicted proteins | sample MGYA00375131_ERZ795047 | MGnify/ENA primary metagenome ERZ795047 (study PRJEB30176, sample SAMN05720228) | activated sludge metagenome | isolation source: Anaerobic digester | place: Japan | collected 2015-05-20 ... | reverse complement strand
AGATCCTGGGCATCGACAGAGTAAGGGGCGATAAGGGGGGCAAGAATACACAATGTCAATAGAACAGAGAGAACAATCAATCCGATCATCGCCGGTTTGTTTCTCAAAAACCTGCGGAGTGCATCTTCCCAGAGGGAGTTTCCGTTTACAGTTTCCGCTTTCTCAGGTTTTTTCATTGAGTCTGCTCCTGAGTCTGGGATCAAGAATCGCCAGGGTTATATCGACAATGGTATTGAAAAAGATTATCACTGCGGCATAAAAGACCACAGTTCCCATTATCATCGTGTAGTCACGGTTGAAGGCTGCAGTGATGAAAAATCGCCCCAGCCCCGGGATGGAGAAGATTGTCTCCACAACGAATGATCCAGTGATAAGGCCTGCTGCCGCGGGACCCATAAATGAGACCACCGGAAGAAGTGCGCCGCGGAGGGCGTGCCTCAGCATGACCACTCTTTCTGGGATACCCTTGGCTCTGGCAGTGCGGATATAATCCTGAACCATGGTCTCCAGCAGCCCTGCTCTGGTAAGACGGGCGATATATGCCACATAGACCATCCCCAGGGTAAATGATGGCAGCAGGCGATCTGACATGCTGTTCCATCCGGAGACATTTACAAGACCCAGTTTCAATCCGAAAAGAAGCACAAGTAAAGGGCCAAGTACAAAGGAGGGAATGCAGATGCCGCTTGTGCTGATGATCATCGAGACGAAGTCTCTTGCAGATCCCGGTTTGGAAGCCGCGAGTAGGCCTGCAAGGATTCCAGTCAGAAGCGAAAAGAGAAGCGCATAGGTACCAAGTTCCACAGAAACCGGAAATCCCTCGGCGATAAGCTCCGCAACAGTTCGTCCCGGATATTTAAACGAGGGACCCAGATCTCCCCTGCAGATATTTTTAAGGTAGTCAAAATACTGTATCAGTAAAGGTTTATCCAGACCGTAATGAGAGTTTAGCTGCTTGAGTACCTCAGGGGAGACGTTTTTCTCGGATGAAAAGGGCCCTCCGGGCGCCAGACGGATAAGAAAAAAGGCGACAGTCACTGTCAGAAAGAGAGCAGGGAGTGTCTGGAGAAAGATTCTGCGAAGAATGAATTTGATCATGCTATTTCAGACTTATGAATTTGAGGTTGTGGATGTTAAGCAGGTTGGGATCCCATCCTTTGACTGACGGATGCAGGAGGTAGACATTGGTATAAAAATAGAGGGGGATGACCGGAAGCTCGGAGAGGAGGATCTTTTCTGCCTCCCTGAAGATTGCAAATCTGGAATCCTTGTCCGCAGTCCGGGAGGCAAGCTCGATAAGACTGTCGTATGCAGCATTGGACCATCCTGTACGGTTGTTCCCGCCATCAGTAATCCACATATCAAGAAAAGAGTTGGGGTCATCATAATCACCAACCCATCCCATGCGTGCTATATCGTAGTTTTTCCCATGAGTCGATGAGAGGTAAACTTTCCATTCCTGATTCACGAGTGTGACATCGATACCAAGATATTTTTTCCACATCTGCTGGATTGCCTGCGCAGTCATGTGATGAGTTTCAGATGTGTTATACAAAAGAGAGATTAGCGGAAGAGGATTGCCTGGGCCATAGCCTGCCTCAGCAAGAAGCCTTTTTGCCTCTGTAGTGTCAAACTTTACCATGGAATCGCATCTGTACCCGCCCCCTGCCTCAGGAGGTGTAAAACATGTGGCCGGATTTTGTCCTCCTTTGAGGAGGTTTTCCGTGATAGCTTTTCTGTCTATTGCCAGAGAGAGTGCGCGCCTGACATTTACATTATCGAGCGGCTTCCTGTTTACGTTTACAAGATAGTAATAGGTACCCAGGTACGGATCTATTCGCAGCACTTCAGGACGGTTTTGTCTGTACCAGGAGATTTTCTGCGGAGGAAGATTGGCTGTGATATGGAGCTGTCCTGTACGGAACGCCCTCTCCTCTGTCATGTTGTTTTCGATGGGATAGAAATGAATCGTGTTGAGAGACACCCTGGAGCTGTCCCAGTAGAGAGGATTTTTTTCCACGGATACGATCTTGTTTATCTCCCATGATGTCAACTTAAAGGGGCCATTGCCCACCAGATTGCCCGGTCTGGTCCATGGGGTTCCTCTGGTGTCGATTTTTCCATGTTTGAGAATTGTTGACGGATTAACCGGAAAAAAGGAGTGATGTGCAGTGAGGGAGAGAAAATAGGGGGTGGGTTTATCCAGTTCTATTACCAGAGTGGAGTCATCCGGTGCTTTTGCACCGACAAGGGAGAAGTCGGAGATCTTTGAGGTGTTAAAATCCCGGGCATTTTTAATGCAGTAAAGCATATAGGCATACTCTGCTCCCAGGGCAGGGGAAAGGATTCGCTGAAAAGAGAAAACAAAGTCTGATGCTTTCAGGGGATCGCCGTTGGACCATCGTGCGCCATTTCTCAGATGAAAAGTATACGCAAGCCCGTCATCGGATACCTCCCAGGAGTGTGCCGCTCCCGGAAGAGGGGAGAGGTCTTTGGGATCTAAATTTACCAGCCCTTCAAAGAGTGATCCCAGGATATGGAACTCCGGTACTCCGGTGGTTATATGCGGATCGAGGTCCTGGGGTTCGGTCTGATTTCCGAAGTGAAGAGTACCGGTCTTTATACCGCTTTCTACAGGGGAGAGTTTCTGTGAGCAGTTGAAGATCAAAAAGAAGAGGATAAGACTGGAGGCAAAAAGAACAAATTTCATCAACTTTCTCATCAGAGAGATCTCCTTGCGGCAGTAAGGGAAATGATAGTGTTGACACTGAAAATTACATCATGCAGTTACTGCAGGAGATACTTATAACCGCCTGATCTGTCCTGAGGCATGGTTATTGCAGACCTCTATACGGAAATACTTAACTGTGGACCGGTTAAATGGGGGCAGTAAAAAGAATGTCTGAAGTAGTGGTGATAACCGGGGCTTCTGCCGGGATAGGGAGGGCAACTGCAATTGCCTTTGCCAGGAGAGGGGCAATAATAGGGATAATTGCCCGGGGGAAAAAGGGATTGGAGAGTACTGCCAGAGAGATTGAAAAAGCCGGTGGAGAGGCCGTTATTGCTGCGGCTGATGTTTCAGATGCGGAACAGCTTGAGGAGGCATCTGTTCTTATCGAGAAAAGCTGTGGAGATATTGATATCTGGATTAACAATGCGATGACCACAGTTTTTGGTGAGTTTAAAGATATCACACCATCTGAATTCCGTCGGGTCACAGAGGTTACCTATCTGGGAGTTGTGTATGGCACCAGATGTGCCTTAAAGAGGATGGCTCCCCGTAACAGGGGGAAGATTGTGCAGGTTGGAAGTGCTCTGGCATTCAGATCGATCCCGCTTCAGGCAGCTTACTGTGGGGCAAAACATGCAATCCACGGGTTTACAGAGTCTCTCCGCTGCGAATTGATTCATCAGGGAAGTAAAGTGGAGATTACAGAGATATATCTTCCGGCTGTAAACACACCTCAGTTCAACTGGTGTAAAAACAACATGCCCCGGATGCCTCGACCTCTGCCGCCTGTGTTTGAACCGGAACTCATATCAGAGAATATCTACTGGGCTGCTCATCACAAAAGAAGAGATCTTCTTCTGGGGAATAACTCTTTACTGGCAGTATGGCTGAACAGGTTTTTCCCGTCACTGCTGGATTTCTACCTTGCAAAGATAGCCTATGAGGCACAGCAGTATGATGGTTTAAGTGATCCGCATAAACCAGACAATCTCTTTACTTCTCTCGATACCGACCCTGGTGCAAGAGGCCAGTTCGGTGAAGACGCAAAAAACAGAAGTATACAGATGAAACTGACCAGGGTGCCATTGGCAGTGTATGCGCTATCATTTCTGGGGTTTCTATCCGGTGCAGGATTTATCAGAAGAAGGATGAGGGGCAGGATCGGAAGTTAATGCAGAGGGCGCAAAGAAGGCAGGCATGTTCTCCGTTCTGAAGAACATGCCTCATAATGGTCTCAGGAGAGCATCTTCAGATATTCTGAACAATAGTTTTCGCACTCCCGGCAGAGATCAGCGCACACACCGCAGTGTTCATGGTGCATCCTGTGTTCATTACAAAGAGTGCCGCATCTTTTCAGAGAATCGATGCAGGCATTGACCTGTGATTTTATGGTGGTGAAATCAGGATCGTTTAAACGGGAAAGGACTTTCCCTGTTGTCAGGCAGATATCTGCACAGTCTGCAGTTGCTCTTATGACTGCCCTGAATTTCTCTGGCTCCCTCTCCCCCAGACAGGCATCTGAACAGGTTACACAGGTCTGGCCGCAGTTAAAGAGAGACTGAATGCAGTTTATAAGCACCTCTTTTTTTGGCTCTTTTATGCCTTGAGGATGAGTTTCTATGATTTTCTGCACGTATTTCATTACTACCTCCCATGGATATTTAGAGGCCGGAAAAAAGACATACCAGCCAATGACAGATAATGCAAATATCGTGCCTGAAGCGGAGGTGAAAAGGAGTGTGGTTGCTGAAGAGTATTCTATTCTGAGGTTTTCCACCACTGCCGGTTGTTTTCACTCCACTTTGCAAGACCTGTAAGGGTAAAACTTAATCTCCACTGTCTGTGACGCACGCCGGTTGCTCCCAAACTACCGCTTTTAAAGATCTGTACAAAACTCATCAAGAAAGACTCCGGGGCGTAAATATAGGAGAAATCACAGCGCAGATGATCCATGATATTCACTCCAAATCCCTGGGTGTACTCATATCGTTCTGCAGAAAAATCAAGCAGTAGACCACCTCTTAAAAATCCGGTGTTCATCAATCCCACTTCCCAACCCATGTGGATATTTATCTCCTGAAATGATTTTTCGTTTCTCCAGTCACTGTGCATCGCTTTCCAGAACGGCTCAGGTCTGCCCTCAGGGCTGTTATCCACCAGCTCCTTATCCAGGCGCAGTTCACAGGCCAGGTCTGCAACACGTATGTTTTTGACCAGCACCTGCTTTTTGTAGCCCATTGCCAGATTGGCAGTAAAAGGAATTGGATCGGAGGTCTCTTTATCGATATAGAAAACATTGGGGCCTATGTTCATAAGAGTGAATCCGACCCTCAAACCAAACCTGCTTACATAAAGATATCCCAGGTCAAAGCAGAATCCGGATGCGGTTCCTTCACCGTTGGGGCCATAGCCTGGGGCCAGAGCGGAAAAAAAATATTTGAAGGTTACTCCGTAGTTATGGGAGGTATCCCCAAATTCCTTGAAATTAAAACCCCAACCCAGAGCCCATACCGCTTCCCAGCTGTGAAACCACCTTGTGTTTCCAATGTAATCAGTTATGGTGTTTTCTCCCATGTTGATCAGGTTCCAGAATGCGCCAAAGCCCCCGATGTCCGAATTGAGGGGCTGGTAATTGGCAGCGTAGCTCATGTGATACAGGTCCTTTAACCCCAGAGCTGGAAGAAGCTGCTCATAGAACTGGCTGACAGTACCTCCCTGCCAGCGCCTGTCCTGAATTGCCAATCCTGCCGGGTTAAAAAACAGAGCGGATTCATCATCGGCCAGTGCAGTTCCGGTCTCTCCCATGCCGCAGGAACGCGCTCCGAAGGGAAAGATAAGTGTTATAACTGAAGATTCACCTACACCGGCTTCAGTACAGACTGCAGCAAGACAGATAAGAAACAGGAGAGTTTTTTTCATAGGCTTTTCAGGTAAAACGATTGATAAAAAATATAAAACATAGTTGGCATAGATGTGGAGAATGAAATGAGAACGGGAAAACAAGATTGTATAAAAGTAGACTTTTCATTCAAATCTGCTTGACAACTATGGAAAAGCATTATAAGCTTCCTCAAAGAAGGAGGTACTTTATCATGTCAGTTTTTTTTCGTCTGGTGCTGGCGATCTCTGCCTTCATAGCTGCAGTTTTTCTGATGGGAAAAATTCTATCAGGCAAGGAGAGCGAATCTCTTCTGGATCTGGAAAAAATCAGGATAAATGGCGCCTGAGACAGAGTGCAGATACAGAACTGTTTGATTTCTCCTGGTCTGCTTTTTGCTTCTTTTCGCTTAAATGCGAAAGAAGCTTTTATACTCCAGAAATCCCAAATCCTGCGACAGAGAAAAGAGGGTTAACCATGCCCGGTCCAGGAGCAGTGATACACTTCTCCCGGTTATCAGCAGGGAACCTCCGGGCAAGGGCTTTCGTCATTTCATCACCATAAAAGATCTTCGCTCCTTCATAGAGATTCTTCCCGGATGGCCTGTTCTGTTTCAGGATCTCAATGAGATAATTCTGGCAAGAGGTGAGCATGGGTGTGACGGATGGTACACAGGAAAGGTACTGGCTATCAGTGCCTGGGAGAGTGACATGTGGCGGGAGGTTCCTGTGGATTATTATCTGGAGCACAAAACAGTTTTCTCCCGTCTGGGAGTGCAGTGTGTAAAGCGGGGGATGTTTTATCTCTGCAGGTTTAATCACCTTTCTATCAAGGCCTTTCAACTTCTTCACATTTTCCTCCACGAACTGGGGCATCATTACGACCGTATCACCAGCAGAAGAATGCGGGAGGCATCGAGGGGTGAGAGGTTTGCCGAGCAGTATGCCGACTGTTTCCAGGATCTTATCTGGGACAAGTATATTGAAATTTTTGGTTTGTAAAGGTGTACCCATCCCTGGAAACGCTGCTGTCTGTCCTTACGGCCGGTATCGGAATCCTTAAAATCATATTAATCATCCGATCAGGCCTATCAAGGTTGAATAATTAATTCACTCAGGCGTAATTTCCTTCTCATTTCTTTTTCAGGGAGGTGCGGATGGTTAAAAGACACAGTGTTTTTCTTCTCTTCCTGTTTGTCACCGCTTTGGTGTGGGCGGAGGAGAGGGGAGAAGTTGTAGAGGGGGTTGATCTGAGGCAGTTTGAGGGTACCTGGTATGAGATCGCCCGGCTTCCTAACAAACACCAGAAGGGTATGGTTGAGGTCACGTCAACCCTTAAGCGAACCAAAGACGGTAAATATGTGCTGATTACCAGTGGTTATAAGGGTTCACGAGGCGGCAAAAAGACCACGATCAAGGGTGAGGTCAGGGTGAAAGATCCGGAGAATGCGGGGGAGATGAAGATAAAGATGTTTGTCTTCTCTATTGACTACCGGGTAATTGATCTTGACAGAGATAATTACAGGTATGCTCTTATCACCACTGATTCAGACAAGTTTCTCTGGATACTGAGCAGGTCTCCGGAGATGAAACAGGCTGAATTCGATATGCTGGTGGATTCTGCGCGTCGTCAGGGCTTCGATGTGGACCGTCTGGAGCTTGTTTCTCAGGAATCCAACAGTGCTATTGCAGGCCGTTAATCAGACCTCCGGGGCAGAGGTATTGAAAGTGCTGTGGGGGGGATGCTTTTTAGTGCTGTCGGTGTTGAGAAACTCCTGACTTGGGCTCTCCGATAGAGGCAGACCCTCCGGGAGGCTCTCCTGCCCCTCCTTTACTCCTCCTGGGGGGCGGCCTGCCTCCAGAGCCAGTTTCAATCTTCTTAGATTTTCCTCAATTCTCTCCTCAAAGCTATCCCCGAGAAGGTTATCCCTGCTGTCATCACGGGGGGGGAAGAAGAAATGCAGTTCGAGTCTCAGCAGTGTACCTTTATCCTGGTGGTTGGAGAGAAGTAATTGACCCCGGTGGAAGATATCGGGATTATTGCCGGAGTGCCACTCTATCAACCGGTTCTCCTGGTCATCGGTGATCTCTATATCCCAGACCAGTCTCTCTTTTTCCTCTCCTATGACTGCCGCCCATCTTGAGTTTCTCTCGTCAAGCAGCATCACCGTATCCAGAAAATCGAGAATTTTGGGAAGATTGGAGAAGTCCCGCCAGGTTCTGTAGATGTTTTCAGGAGAGGTCTTTATATAGATCTGTTTATTGAGGATAATTTCTTCCTGTGTACTCATACCCTTTCATAAAGCAAAAGTTCTGCCACTCTCTGAGTCAACACTTGTGGCCTGCTATTTGCAAGTTTCTGCTCTCAAGGAGCCCTCTCTTTAGTCTTTCCGATTGGGGGCTTAGTTGAATCTGGCAGGAAAGGGGTTAAACAGATGGAAAATCAGCCGAAGCCCTTGGTTTGGCAGATGATAAAAGAGGCTGTGGAGGTTCATGGGAACAGGACAACGAATCTGGCGGTCCGGGACTGGATTCTGGAACATTATCCGGGTGTAAATGTCAATACGATTCTCAATCAGATCATAATCTGTACCGTAAATCATCAGTCCCGTGTCCACTACAAGGAAAACAGCACTCCCAGGCGCTGCTGTGACATCTACGATTTTCTCTTCCGTCCTGCAACCGGCAAGCTCGAGATGTATGATCCCCGTATCCATGGGGAGTGGGAGATAGCCCAGGATGAAAAGGGGGTACTCTTTGTGCGGGAGGTGAAAAAGGCCGCATCCGACCGTAAGGAACCCTTAAGTGTAGGAGGAGGGTACCTGGAGGCAAGGCAGCTTCGCGCCTACCTCGCAAAACATCTATACCTCATCGAAGAGGGACTCGAACTTTATGTCGATGTGTTCGGTAATGACGGGGTAGGTTATCCCTCAGATTTCGGTCCGGTGGATATCCTGGCTTTGGATAAGAACGGGACCTTTGTAGTGGTGAAAGTTGAGGGGGACAATTTCCATGATGCCTCCAGCGGGCAGATCTTAAAATACCGCAACTGGGTTCGTCGTCATCTGGCCCAGGGAAAACCGGTAAGAAGCTATCTTGTGGGTTCCGAAATTCCCGACCATGTGCGATACTCCCTTGCAGATTGTGAGGATGTGTTTCTTAAAGAGTACGATCTTTCACTCTCTCTGAGAGATATCCCCAAAATCAACGATATTTCATCAGTGCCACCCGAAAGAAATAACCTGCACGATGTGACCAGGAGTGCCTGAAAAGAAGGAGTAATATGCAGAAGATCCTCATTATGGGAGCCGACAAAACTGTCGGTAATTTCCTTGTTGAACGTCTGGGGCAGATGGGGGTTAAGTGCCGTGCCGCCTGTCATAATCCTCAGCGGCTCCGCTCCGGCCACTACAGCGCGGTAGTGGAGAGAGTGCCGTTTGATTTCAGCGACAAACTCTCCATAGAGAGGGCATTTAACCAGATAAGCGCCCTTTTTCTTCTTACCCCTGAAGATGAGAATCTCTTCTCCTATGTTAAATCATCGATGGAAGTGGCGCGTGATTTCTCAATCAAACAGGTAGTCTATGTCTCGCTTCTGGGATGCGAGAATCCCTCCTGTGGAGGCCCCCTCATAAAACTTCATCGTCAGGCCGAAGACCTTATCCGTAATTCATCGATACCCTACACAATTCTGCGTCCGAACTGTCTGATGCAGACTATCCTTTCTCTAATCGAGCCCTCTACCGGCATGATCTATCTGCCCATGGGTGAGGCGAAGGTGAGCTATATCGATGCCAGGGATGTGGCGATTGTGGCTGCAGATATCTTTCTTCCCGGAGCTCATCACTACTACAAAACCTACAATCTCACCGGTAAAGAAGCTCTCTCCATGCATCAGGTTGCCTCAAGGCTCTCAGAGGTAAGCGGGGTAAAGATAGGCTATGTGGATGTGCCGGAGAGTACTGCCGAAGAGAATCTCAGGAAAATCTATCCTCGTGAAAGGGTCGGGATGATTCTTGAATATCTCAAACTGCTCTCATCGGGACAGGCATCTCTTATCAGTTCTGCCGAGGAGGTGGTTGCCCGTGCGGAACCGATTCTCTTCATCGATTTTGCCCGTGACTATGCAGAAGAGATCCGCAGGAGACTTGCAGCCTGAAACATATCCCTCAATAATCCATTCCGCTCCAATATGCCCCCTTCTGAGGGCGTAGTTTTTATGAGACCCTTTGTCTTCAGAGAGAAAGATTCAGGGAGGTTTTTATGGCTGCTAAAATTCTTATCTCCGGCGCTACAGGTTACGTAGGGCGGGTCCTTATAAGAAACCTGGTGCAGAGAGGCAAAGATGTGCGTGCGGGGGTTCATAAAGAAGATAAATCCGATTTGTTAAAGATGACCGGAGTGGAACTGGCGAAACTTGAGTATGAAGATTTTGCTACAATCGACCGTGCTCTTCAGGAAATAGAGACTCTGTTTCTGGTTACCCCTTATGCCAGAGAGCAGGTCGAGTACGCTAAACGCATGATCGACCACGCCTCACTTTTCGGAGTGAGTCACATTGTGTATCTGTCAATCATGGGTGCGGATCAGGAACCGGGTACGCAGTTCAGCAGATGGCACAGGAGGGTGGAGAAATATCTGGAGGCAAGCTCTGTGGCCTATACTGTGCTGCGTTCCAATATCTATATGCAGAATTTCCTGCGTTTCATTCAGCCATCAGGAGGGCTTATCTATATCCCCATGAATGGTGCTAAAGTCAGTTATATCGATGTGCGTGATGTTGCTGCTGTGGCATCGGAGGTGATTCTGGCAGGGAAGGAGCATTTCGGAAACACCTATGAGCTTACCGGGCCTTTTGCTCTTTCGATGGATGATGTTGCGGATATTCTGACAGAGGCTGTGGGGAGTCATTTCGGTTATATAAATATTCCTCAGGATACCGCCAGACATATCATGGAGAGTCTGGGTACGCCCGGATGGCTGGTGGAGGGGATGCTTGAGCTTTATGCAATGCAGCGTTCCGGAATAAACGAGAGAGTCACTGCTCTGGTGGAAGAGATCACAAGCAAAAAGCCGATTCCTTTCGATCAGTTCGCAAATGACTACGGTAACGTATTTAAGGCCATAGTCCAGCAGGAGCATCATACATACCTGAGCTGAACTTTCAATTCGCCGGTTCCGCTTTAAGATTCTTCTTTGATGAAAAGAGAAAAGATTATATATTTAGCTGTTTGCTCTTTGCGGAAGTGGTGGAACTGGTAGACGCGCTAGGTTCAGGACCTAGTGGGTGCAAGCCTGTGGGGGTTCGAGTCCCCCCTTCCGCACATCTTTTTTCCACATAATTACTCTTTTTTGATCTCAGCCTCTCCCCCTGTAATAGAAAGACATATAGTATATTATTGGCATAAGAATTTCAGGTTTTTAGGTGCTTGAGAGCGTGTTCTGCTGGTTTTCAGACAGAACATGTAAGAGAACCTTCCTAATAGTTGGCCTCAAAACAGATGCAACATACAACCACTATCAAAGTACTGCCACAGACGGTTGTGGAGAAGATCGCGGCTGGAGAGGTCGTTGAGCGGCCAGGATCTGTGCTGAAAGAACTGATCGAAAATTCAATCGATGCATCAGCTACCAGAATCGATGTTTTTCTGGAGGATGCCGGGTTTTCCCTGATAAAGGTTGTCGACAACGGTCAGGGTATGTCCTCAGAGGATCTTCGTCTCTGCCTCCTTCCTCATGCTACCAGTAAAATCAGCAGTGCCGATGATCTCTATTCTATTGCCACCATGGGGTTCAGGGGTGAGGCTCTGGGGAGTATCGCGGCTGTGAGCAGGATTCAGGTCGAGAGTTCATCTTCGGAGGACGGACTCGGTTTCAGGATCAGTTCTGATGGGGGAGCGGTTCATGAGCTTCTGCCCTGTCCTCATAACCGCGGTACTACCGTTTCTGTAAGGGATCTTTTTTTCAATGTGCCTGCACGAAAAAAGTTCATGAAAACCCATAGGGGTGAGCAGCTTGCATGTATGCGCTTTTTCGAGCAGATAGCTATCCCTTTTCCCTCTGTTCATTTCACGCTTTCTATCGACAACAAAAAGGTTTTAGAATTCCCGATCGCCTCATCTCCTCTGGAGAGGATCGGTGCTGTGGCCGGAAATCAGTTTGCCCGCAGGCTTATAGAGTGCCGCGGGAGCAGGCCGGGGATGGAAGCGCTTATCTATGTTTCCTCTCCGGAAGATCAGAAGGAGAAGCCAAG
>ERZ795047.4439-NODE-4439-length-11880-cov-3.708245_pt1 | contig 11880 bp, 10 predicted proteins | sample MGYA00375131_ERZ795047 | MGnify/ENA primary metagenome ERZ795047 (study PRJEB30176, sample SAMN05720228) | activated sludge metagenome | isolation source: Anaerobic digester | place: Japan | collected 2015-05-20 ... | reverse complement strand
GAAGCTCGCTTTCGCACGCCTGCTCGAGGACATCCAGCGACCGGTTTTCCGGGCGACAGGAATTTCACCTCTGGCCGCGATCGGGGAGGGTTGCCAATTCGGGCCTGAAGTCTCGATCTACCCGTTTGCTTTCCTGGGCGATCGCGTCGTCGTGGGAAATCGAGTGACCGTGTCGTCGGGTGTTCATATTGGCGAAGGTTGCGTGCTTGGCGATGACGTCGTCCTGCATCCCAATGTCGTTCTGTACCCGGGGGTGAAGCTGGGCAACCGGGTTATCGTCCACAGCGGTAGTGTAATCGGCGCCGATGGTTTTGGGTATGTCTTCGACGGCGAGAGACATGTCAAAATTCCCCAGACCGGAACGGTTGTGATCGAAGACGATGTCGAGATAGGGGCCAACAGCTGTGTGGATCGAGCGACTTTTGGTGCAACGGTGATCGAAAAGGGTGTGAAGCTCGACAATCACGTACACATTGCTCACAACTGTCGGGTGGGAAGCAACACCATAATGGTTGCCCAGGTGGGTATTTCCGGGAGCGTGAAGATCGGCCGTAATTGTATATTTGCCGGTCATTCGGGGGTTGTGGATCATGTGACTATCGGCGATGATGTTAGGGTCATGATGAAGGCCGGGGTGTCTAAGGACGTTCCGGCGAAAAGCAGCGTCTCAGGGCAGCCCGCCATGGACCATCGTGAAGCCATGCGCATTGAGGCCGTTACCCGCCGCTTGCCCGAGATCTACAAGGAATGGAAACGGTTAAAGAAAAACACAAGGAAGGAGAATGAACCAACTGGCGAGTGACGATCGGTCATTTTGTCAGGCGGTAGTGCGCTTATCCTTCTAAGCGAAAGGGGACGATATTGATGGAGACCAAGCCGACGATTTTCGACATTCAGGAAGTGCTCAAGTACCTGCCGCACAGGTATCCGTTTCTTCTGGTCGATCGGATACTTGAGTTCGAAGCCGACCAGCGGATCGTTGGACTCAAGAATGTCACCATCAACGAACCGTTTTTCCCCGGTCATTTTCCCGGAGCCCCTATCATGCCGGGGGTCCTGATCCTCGAGGCAATGGCCCAAGTCGGAGGTTTCCTGGTTTTTAAGGCCACCGAGGATCGACAGAATAAGCTTGTCTTTTTCGCCGGCGTCGAGAACGCCCGGTTTCGACGTCCTGTGCGGCCCGGAGATCAGCTCCACCTGGAGATGACAGTGTTGAAGATCAAATCCCGACTCGGGAAGCTCCACGGCAGGGCCTGCGTCGACGGCCAGGTGGTCGCAGAAGCGCAAATCATGTTCTCGATGGTCAGTCGTGAGGACTATGGCGCAGAGCCGGGTGCGACTGCAAATGAGTAGTAGCGTGTCCATTCACCCAACAGCCATCGTAGCCCCGGACGCGGTGCTGGGCGACGGCGTCTCGATCGGTCCGTACTCGATCATCGGAGAGTGTGTGGTCATTGGCGAAGGGACGTCTGTCGGCCCGCACACAATTATCGAAAGGAACACCCGCATCGGCCGGGGTAATCGAATCGCCGGGCAGGCTTCCATCGGTTCGTGGCCCCAGGACCTGAAATTCAAAGGTGAGGTAACCTGGCTCGAAATCGGTGACAACAACGTTATCCGCGAATTCGTAACGCTCAACCGCGGAACGGCGGGCGGCCGAGGCCGCACCACCATTGGAAACAACAATCTTCTGATGACCGGCGTTCATGTCGCCCATGACTGCCTGATCGGTGATCATGTCATTATGGCCAACGCCGCAACCCTTGCCGGTCACGTCGATATCGCTGATTACTCGACGGTTGGCGCCTTTACCGGAGTGCATCAGTTCTGCAGAATTGGTCCCCACGCTTTCATCGGCGGTTATTCCGTGATTACCCGTGACGCCCTTCCGTTTGTGAAGACCGTTGGAGATCGGAACGAAGCCAAGACATACGACATCAACACCATCGGGCTGGAACGGCGGGGATTCAGTCGCGAGAGGATCGATGCCTTGAAAAAAGCCTACCGAATTCTTTTCCGAAAAGGCTTAAAGGTCAAAGATGCTGTCGAACAGATCCGCGCTAAGGGGCTTGAAACTGAGGATGTCAGCATTCTGATCCAGTTTATCGAAAGTTCGGAAAGAGGGTTTATTCGATAAGGTAGAGCCAATTGCAAAATTTGGGGTCTTCTCTTCAAGGCCGTTGGCCTTAAAAACCGAATCTTGCAATGGGCTCGATACGATCGACCGACTGTGGATGACCACGAGAGGCAGGAAGACCGAATGTCACTCCAGATCAACCGGCTCGGGCTGATAGCAGGAAACGGCCGATTTCCGTTTCTTGTGCTGGAGGAGGCCGTCCGTCGCTCCATTCCCGTCACCGTCGTGGCTATCAAGGAGGAGACATCTCCGGATATCGAGAAGGTTTTCACACCTGAAAAGGGAGTGGCTGTTCACTGGGTAGGGGTCGGTCATCTGGGCAAGCTGCTTCGGATTTTCAAAAAATCCGGAGTCGACAAGGCGATCATGGCCGGCCAGGTCAAACACAATCGGATATTCTCGCGCGAGGAGTCTTTTTCTGTTTCCCGAGTGGCAGCCACTATTCCCGACCTCACGATGCTCCGTCTACTGATGTCTTTACCGCGCAAGAACACCGAGGCTTTGATCGGCGGGGTTGCCGATATCCTTGCTCGAAATGGGATTGAACTGCTCGATTCCACCTGCCTGCTGCAGCATCTTCTTGCCCCCTCCGGCCTGCTGACGAGCAGGAAACCAACCGAAGATGAGTGGCGGAACATACGCTATGGCAGGGAGGTTGCGCGGGAAATCGCTCGCCTGGATATCGGCCAGACCATCGTGATAAAAGACCAGGCGGTGGTGGCGGTGGAAGCAATGGAGGGGACGGACGAGACGATACGCCGAGCTGCCTGCCTGGCCGGTTATCGGCCTCTTACCGTGATCAAAGTCAGCCGTCCGAAACAGGATATGCGCATTGACGTCCCGGTTCTCGGCAAGCAAAGCCTTGAGGTTTTCCGTGCCTGCCATGTGTCCGCCCTGGCTTTGGATGCCGGAAAAACTCTCATACTCGATCGACAGGAATTCATGGCCGAAGCCGATCGAATGAAGATGACGATCGTTGCGGAATGACAGTGAAACCAACTCTGAAAGTCGCCGTCGTGGGCGTAGGTGCGCTGGGCAGCCATCATGCCCGGATATATCAACAGCTTCCGAATCTGGAACTGGTTGGGGTAGTCGATATTCTCCCTGACAGGGCCCAGGAGGTCGCGGCCAGGTATGGCTGCGCGGCATATACCGATTTTCGGTGCATAATCGGCAAGGTCGATGCTATCAGCCTGGCAGTACCAACCGAGCGACACGCGGATATAGGCGTCGAGTGCCTGGGCGCCGGTATCCATGTGCTCGTGGAGAAGCCCATCGCTTCCAGCCTGGCCGGGGCGCAAGAGCTCGTGGCCGCTGCCGCCCGGAACGGACGGATTTTGCAAGTGGGTCAGTCCGAGCGCTTTAATCCTGCCCTGCAGGCGGTGATCCCTTTCCTGAAACGGCCGCTTTTCTTTGAGGCGCATCGGTTGGGAGTCTTCGTGCCGCGAAGCCTGGACATCGATGTGGTTCTCGACCTGATGATCCATGACCTGGACCTGGTGCTGCGCCTTAGCGGGAGCCGGGTGCGTGAGATACGTGCCGTCGGTATTCCCGTTTTGACGCCCCGGATCGACATTGCAAACGCCCGGCTTGAGTTGGAAAACGGTTGCGTCGCCAACGTGACCGCCAGCCGTGTGTCGCGCGAGAAGGTCCGTAAGTTCCGCTTCTTTCAGCCCCATGATTACGTTTCGCTGGATTTTTTTCAGCAGGAAGTGGAAATGTACAGCCTGATCGACGGGCCGTCCGGCAAGAGGGTCGAGGAGCGTACCCTGACGATCACCAAGGGGGAGCCGCTTAAACTGGAAATCGAGGCATTCTTGCGCCAGGTGCGAGGCGAGAGCCTGCCGGGAGATGATTTTTCGATCTGCACCGGAGAACAGGGAAAGGAGGCTCTCGAGCTCGCGCTAAAAATACTCGAGGCTGCCGACCGCGGGTAAGTCGTGGTCATACAACCAGCGCAATTGCGACATGGTAAGGAAGGCAAAGCTCGTTTCCTGGATTATGGTCGCCGGGCTTCTTTTTCCGCTTCTTGCTTCCTGCGGCGGAAAGAAGCGGCCTCCACCCATGCCGCCCAGGAGAGAGCCGCCGGCTCGCTCGGCAGACAAGCCCGTCCCCAAGAAAACCCCTCAACCCCTGGCTGGTCCCCCCGCCTCGGGTCCTCTCATTCGGCTTTTGCTTAAAGAGAAGTTTGCGAATGCAACTATCGAGGGGTCGACCCTTGCCCCGCTGGTCGTAGCACAGGCGAGAGACGGCAAAATCATACTGCGCACAGGCGCCGACAAATCAAGCAAACTCCTGGGGACGGGAACCGGATTTCGACTCACACCGGCCAATCAGTCGCGCTTGCTGGTGTTCGACGGCTCAGCCTATCGAGGGAGCATAGAGGTGTTCGTCAATCCTCTGGGCGTTCCAGTCGCAGTCAATGAAGTCGATCTTGAAGAGTACCTGCGCGGGACTGTGCCAAACGAGCTTCCCCCTTCGCGTTTCCCACAGATCGAGGCATTGAAGGCTCAGACTGTGGCGGCTCGGACCTTCGCTGTCCATCACCTTGGATTGAACGTGAAACGAGGATTTGACATCTACTCGGACACCCGATCGCAGGTCTACAGCGGCGTTAAGGTCGAACACCCCTTATCGGACCGGGCCATTGCCGAAACCCGGGGAGTCACAGCGACTCATGAAGGGAAGCCGATTCTCGCGGTCTACTCGTCGACCTGCGGAGGAAAAACTGAATCGTACGCAGCGACATTTGGGCGGGAACTTCCCTATTTGAAAGGTGGAGTGAAATGCTCCGATGACAACAGCCCCTTCCATTCCTGGGAGGTGAAGTGTGCCGGCGCCAAGGTGGAATCGGAACTGAACCGAAGCCGTCAATTCGGACGTCTTCGAAAGATCGAGGCACTGAAAAGAGGCGTATCGGGCCGTATTGTCGAGATGAAGATGATCGGAACCAAAGGGGAGGCTATTCTCAAAGGCAATGACGTGCGCTGGATTTTGGGAATTCGGAGCAGCCTGATCGAGGATCTCCGAACCGAAAAGGACCGGCAGGGAAACATCAGCCAGATCACAGTGAAAGGAAAAGGATGGGGGCATGGAGTCGGCTTGTGCCAGTTCGGAGCGGTAAATCTTGCCGACAGGGGGTTCGGATACGAGCGAATCCTAAAATACTACTATCACGACATTGATTTGAAACGTGCCACTGATCTGAAAGGGAAGTGATGAGTCATCAGTCGCGGCCAAGGCTTATTGCCTTGGTCGGCCCAACGGGGAGCGGCAAAAGCGCGCTGGCGGTTGAAATTGCACAGACGTTTGGCTGTGAGATAGTGAACTGCGACTCCATGCAGGTGTATCGGCGCTTGAACATTGGAACCGCCAAGCCGACCGATCGGCAGCGCGCTTTGGTTCCTCATCATCTTTACGATCTTATCGAACCCGATGAGGTATACAGCGCGGGCCGGTACATGCAGGAGGCAAGGGAGGTCTGTAAGCAGATAGCCGCCCGAGGCAAGACACCACTTGTGGTCGGTGGAACCGGGCTGTATCTGCGAGCGCTCCTGGAAGGAGTGTTTGAGGGGCCAGGGCGAACCGAGCAGATCCGGCGCCGTCTGGGCATCATAGCCGACAAAAGAGGAAGTGAGTACCTGCACCGGCTCCTGAGGCGGCGGGACCCGGAGGCAGCCGCTCGAATAAGTTCGGCTGACCGGATTCGGCTGGTCCGGGCGTTGGAAGTCTATTTTGCGACAGGTTCGCCGATCAGCCGGTTGCAGCCTTCTCGGCAACCGCTCGACGAGTTCTCCATCGTCAAGTTCGGCCTCTGTTTAACCCGGTCGGAACTGTATGCTAGAATCAACCGCCGCGTCGAGGAGATGTTCCAGAACGGGCTGGTAGACGAAGTGGCCGGCCTGATCCATCAGGGTTACTCTCCGGATCTGAAAGCTTTTGAAGCTCTTGGCTATCGGGTTGTGGTGCAGATGCTGAAGGGGGAGGTCGCGCTCCAGGAAGCCGTAGAGTTGACCCAGCGCGACACCCGCCGGTATGCCAAGCGACAAATGACCTGGTTTCGGAAAGAGAAGGATTTGCACTGGATTCCGTATGCAGGCGAGGACCCGCGGGCTTTTGAGGAAGTGACACGCCTGTTGTCCATGAAGCCCCAGAATTAGGGCGACCGCGAGCTGGGGGTTGCCAGACAACGGATGAAAACCATTTACCACCCGTGAGAACGATATGGACTACGAAGCTGTTATCGGTCTAGAGGTTCATGCGCAGTTGCTGACCAGGAGCAAGATTTTCTGTGGTTGCAGCACGAGTTTTGGATCGCCGCCAAACACCAATACTTGTCCGGTCTGCCTAGGCCTGCCGGGCGCTCTGCCGGTGCTGAACCGGGAAGCCGTGGCCATGGCGATTAAAGCCGGGCTTGCCCTGGGTTGCAAAATCAACTCGAAGTCGGTGTTTGCCCGCAAGAACTACTTCTATCCGGATCTTCCCAAGGGGTACCAGATTTCACAGTTCGAGCTGCCGTTGGCGTATGACGGTCGCGTTACCTTGATGTCCGGGGAAAGGCAAAAGTCCGGGCATATTGCCAATTATCGAGCCAAGACGTTCGGAATCATACGGGTCCATCTGGAAGAAGACGCGGGGAAGTCGGTTCATGTCCCCGATGATGATACTTACGTGGACCTGAATCGGACAGGCGTTCCGCTGATCGAGATTGTTTCCGCCCCTGATTTCCGAACTTCGCAGGAAGCGTATGACTACATGACGTTCTTGCGGAGGACGCTGCTTTACCTTGGCGTCTGCGACGGGAATATGGAAGAGGGGAGCCTGCGTTGCGACGCGAATGTTTCCGTAAGGCCGGTCGGTTCGGAGCGGCTGGGAACCAAAGTGGAGGTGAAAAACCTAAACTCCTTCCGGTTCCTGCAGAAGGCCTTGGACTACGAGATCGAGAGGCAGATTCGTACCCTGCGCGAAGGAAGAACGATCGTGCAGGAAACCCGGTTGTGGAACGACGATGCCGGCCGAACCTTTGCGATGAGGACCAAGGAAGAGGCGCATGACTATCGTTACTTCCCCGATCCGGACCTGTTGCCCCTGGTGGTTGACGAGGCTTGGCTCGAGCAGTTAAAGGGCGAGATTCCGGAATTGCCAGAAGCCAAGCGTGAACGGTTCACAGCCGAGTACGGCCTGAGCATCGAGGATGCCTTGCAGGTGACTCAGACCCGAGCTTTTGCCGACTATTACGAGGCGGCGGTGCGTGCTTCCGGTCAGCCGCGCCAGGTTTTCAACTGGATGGTCGGCGAACTCACCCGTTATCTGAAGCAGGACGGGCGCCAGATCGAAGCGAGTCCTGTCTCCCCGCTGCAACTTGCTTCCCTGATCAAGCTGATCAAGTCCGGCTCAATCACCGGACGGATCGGTAAAGAGATTTTCGAAAAGATGTACGCGACGGGAAAGGATCCCGAGGAAATCACTGCTGAGATCGGGCTCAAGCAGATCAGCGATCAGGATCAGCTGGAAGCAATTGTGGATAAAATCCTGGCAGCAAATCCCGGCCAGGTCCAGGCTTTTCGTGCGGGGAAAGAGGGCCTGCTTGGCTTTTTCGTAGGGCAGGTGATGCGTGAGACGCGTGGGCAGGCGAATCCAAAGATTGTCAACGACTTGCTTCGCGCCAAGCTGCAGTGAGGAACGTCGGGAGACGTTGATTCCGAACGCCAGGACAAGCTAATGTCAAATATCTCTATTCCGTCCGGCTTTCAAATTATTGCTCACGGGAAAACCTTCCTGCGCGTACTGCAACTTCTGGATCGACTTCCGCGAGGTTTGGTGCTGGACATACCGGCGGGAGAAGGAGCCCTCTCAGTGGCCGCCAGGAATATGGGATTTGATGTCATGGCCGGCGAGATCGATCCTCAATTCTTCAAGGCCAAGGGAATTGAATGTCGTTTTATGGACATGAACAAGCCCTTGCCGCTGGAGGATGGCTGTCTCGATTATGTGGTTTGCCTGGAAGGGATCGAGCACCTGGAGAATGCTTTTCAGTTTATCTGGGAGTGTCATCGGGTTCTGCGACCGGGCGGGCATTTGATCCTTTCGACCCCCAACATCCTGAATATGGCTTCGCGGCTGAAGTACTTTTTTTCGGGTTTCTATTCTCTTTGCCCAAGACCGATCAACGAGTTCAGTCACTTGCCGGTTTTTGACCACATCAATCCCGTGACCTTCTACCAGGTGAGGTACATGCTGCACAGCTCGGGTTTCCAGATCCGCCAGGTGACGACCGACCTGTGGAGGCGGTCATCGGCCGGATTTCTCGTCTTTTATCCCATTTTGCGGCTTTACTCTATCCGTACCATGCGCAAGGAGACCGACCACCAGCAGCGGAAGGCGAATCGGGAGATACGCCGGCAGATCAACAGCCTGGACCTCCTTCTTGGTCGCACACTGATCGTGGATGCGGAAAAGAGCGGAAATCGGAGAATGAAAGTCGTGCAGGCCTCGCAAGTGTAGCGGATCAGCATGATCAGCATAATCCGCGTAATCCGCGTGATCCGTCTGATCCGCGGGTTACGTCGCTGAAGAACGCTTTTTGCAGAGTGTGGCCGGACTCTCCAGCGATTTTCCAAGCCGAATCATTTAGAGTCCGACCACTTATTCCTCGCGATACTCCAGAATGTCTCCCGGCTGACATTGCAGGGTCCTACAGATGGCTTCCAGCGTCGACAGGCGGATTGCCTTTGCCTTACCGTTTTTCAGGATCGAGATGTTGGCGATGGTAATGCCGACCTTTTCGGCGAGTTCCGTGACGCTCATCTTGCGCTTGGCCAGCATTACGTCAAGGTTGATGATAATGGGCATGCCGGTTGGGTTATACAGTCAGGTCGTTTTCCGATTTTAGTTCGACGGCGCGTTGCAAGGTCTTTTCAAAGACCGCTGCAGCCGTGGCCACGACGCCCGAGACAAAGGTCAGGACAAGACCCATCATGACTGCGCCGGCACTGTCCTCCTTGCCTCTTACGACGATAATCATGTAAGCCAGTGCTCCTACCAGGAACGCCACTAGCGCCATGGCGCAGTGCTTGATCCTTCGCAATGCTTTGACAGAGCTATCCGAAAAAACCTCCCCCCTGCCTACCAGGCCCAAGAACTTGAAGGCCTGGTACAGCGCAATGAAAAAGGCCACGGAGGCAGTGTAAATGTATGCCAGGAACGGGTCTTTGAAATAAATCTCAAAGAGGGTAGCGTTGACATTCCTGCCTTCGAAATGAGGTTCCAAAAGGAGAAGGACCAGAGCGATGAGACCAAGCAGCACGATGACCGCTTGGAGGAAGATAACGGAGCCTTTCGTCATGACTCCAGTTTGCGCTGGCCTTTATCGTTTGTCAATAAATATTGCTTGTAATTCGATATGATTTCTGTTCTAAGTAACCAGAAGCCAGAAGCCAGAAGCCAGAAGCCAGAAGCCAGAAGCCAGGAGTCAGGAGCCAGAAGTCAGGAGCCAGAAGTCAGGAGCCAGAAGTTCAGGAGCCAGAATGGCTAGCGGTGGAGGCCGACATCGCCGGGAGATGAGCTGGAGCCTGCATGCGAGACAGCAAGCACCATAAACTTAGCGCTTACGTCTTCGTGCGAAAACCCCTTCAGGCTGCTGTAGGCCGGTCGTGCTATCAAATTACTCCGCCATTCTGGCTTCGAGCTCCTGGCTCCTGTCTTCCAGCTCCTGACTTCTGGCTCCTGTCTTCTAGCTCCTGACTTCTGGCTTCTGGCTTCTTGCTTCTTGCTTCTAACTCTTGGCTTCTTGCTTCTGGCTCCTGGCTCCTGGCTTCTTGCTTGCCAGCGCCCTACCCGGCCGGCGTGAAGCGTTGGCGTTGCAAGCTGATCACCGCCACCAGCATCAATAGGAAGAACAAGGCGATCATTCCCCACTCGGACAAGGTCGGGATTGGGACCTCCTGACGCAAGGGCGGGCCGGCGTATTGGGCGCGGCCCCCGGCCGTGGTGACGGTTACCCGAAGTGGATGCCCGAGCGGCACGCCGCTCGGGAAGATGACGACCAGCGTATTATCGTCGATCACCGTAACCTGGGAAGCTTCCACGCCGTTGAAGCACACGCGAACATTGCCGGCGGAAAAGCCGCTGCCGGTTATGGTCACTTCTTGACCGACGTTGAGTACCTGGGGTGTGACGCTGGTGATCGTCGGAACGACAGCCATGATGGCCAGGATGCCCATGAAGCGGTCTGTCAGCGTTCCGCAGATAGTGTCGGAAGTGGCCGAGGTGGTGATGTCTTCCCAGGAGAAGCCTAACCCTCCCTCATACTGGAGCTCGTAAAGGCGGGCGACTCCGACCGAGTAGGGGATACAAACGCTGCCAAGGCTTCCGTCCGGACAACTCTCTGCGATGCGTGCCGTAGTGGCGAGCAGGTAAAACGACACCGGAGGACCGTAACCTTCAGGCTGACCAGGTACCGGAACAGTAAAAATGTTCGGGAAAGTAGTCGCCAAGGTGTGACCTGCCTCGACCACTTCACAGAAAGCCACCTGGATGCCGTTCGGCAAGGACACCTGGACGTCGCTCCCAGCCGGCGTGTTGGGTAGGCGTTTCGTCAGCTTCAGCAGTTCCCATCCGCCTTGGGGCTTTTGGTCGCTCGGATCGGTCAGCAGATTCATGGGGTTTGCTGTTCCGATGTACAAGGCGTCGGCGTCGGCGATCATGTTGCGAATTCCATAGTTGGAAGAGTTGCCGACTCCGCCGATACTCTCGGGGAATGCTGGCGAGCTGGATGACGGGAAGTAGTAAAGGTCGGCACCCAGGATGCTGGGGTAACCCGGCAGCACGGATACTGAGAAAGGATTCTCGACGCCTAACATTTGTGCGAAGAGGTTCATCCCTTCGGCTGCCAGGTAGCTCCAATCCATGGTTCCCACCCAGAGCTGGCCGTCAAAGACCGCCATGCTCCAGGTGTAGTTGTTGAAGATATTACCGAAACCCGAAGGCCCATGGATCGGGCTCATCCCCGCCAGATTGTCAGCCATACCCCAGAATCCGGGGTTTGAGCCATCAGGTGGAGTATAGACAGGGAGGTTAGACATACCGTATACCAGTTCGAAGGACGGCTCCGGGTTATGGAAGTTGAAGCCCCGAAAAATCGAAATCGAGCGGTGTGTTCCCATTAGCAATTCCCCGATATCGGGCGGCGTCCCGTATTCTGCCACCCACCGCAGGGCGGCCAGGAAGGGGACATGCATCGTCCCAAAGTACAGGTAACCGTCGTAGGATGCCATCGCGCCGCCGCCGTAGGTGCTGGCGACCAGCCCGTCAGGCTCGTAATCTTCCTTCACCTCCCAGATCTTGGTCCATAGACCGTTGCTCTGGGGCAGGCCTCCCTCGTCCGGAATAGGGGGGCTCATATAAAGACTCATGGTTTCGAGACCGCCGGTGGGCCAGGTGCTGGCGAAGAGCCTGCCTTCATGAACGACCAGTTCCGCTGCCTCGCTGTTCATGGTTCCGACAACGACAAAGTCAAATGGCGTGGACTCATTGCCTTGCCAACGGAGGACTGCGCCGGTCCCACCGGTGACTCCGACACCAAGGTACAGGTGCCCCTGGGCCACCTCAAACCTGCGGATGTTGTTGTAGCCGGCCAGGTTCGTTGATCCAAGAAAAGCGCCATCCGAGGCTCTGAAGGCGAAAAGATCGAGGCCTCCGGTCAAACTGGGGCCTCCCAGCAGGACCACCCCGCCATGTGTCCC
>ERZ795047.4416-NODE-4416-length-11919-cov-39.048972_pt1 | contig 11919 bp, 17 predicted proteins | sample MGYA00375131_ERZ795047 | MGnify/ENA primary metagenome ERZ795047 (study PRJEB30176, sample SAMN05720228) | activated sludge metagenome | isolation source: Anaerobic digester | place: Japan | collected 2015-05-20 ... | reverse complement strand
GTCCTGCATCCTCCTCCACCACACCCCCCTCCGCCACCTGTGCTGTAACCTCCGCCGCCCAAAGACCTCATCGCAGAGCCGATTGTCCCGATTGCGCTTCCCATTGCGTTTCCAAAAGCCCCAGTTACCGCCGTGACCTCTTGGGTTGTGCCTTTCATCAGCTTCAGCTTCTCGGCTGCCGACATATTTTCTTCAGAAACCTTTTTCTGTGAGGTTGTTTCCTCCTCTTTGGCTTCGGTGTTGTCCTTTGTGGCGTTTGTATTTTCTTTTGCTATTCTATTGTTCAACGCCTTGTCGCCGGTTATAAGTCCAAGAAGGCCACCTGGATTTGAAGCCCCCGCTAATAAGTTGACTAATGGTTGTAATCTTGAAAGGTCAAGGCCTGCGATAATGTCACGTACGCGTTCAAGCGAAGTTGCCATTGAATCTATTGCAACCGCCGCCCTCTCAAAAGTAGTTGTCAACCACTCGACTGCTTGTTGTGAATTTTGGAATCCCATGATATCCATTAATATCTTCGATACCGTTTCGGCAAGCTTGACACCGCTTGTTACAAGATTTCCAAAGCTCTCGATTAACGGATCAAGCTTTCCAGATGTTGCAAGCTCGTTTATGGTGTCGGTTATCGACTTCAAAGTCGGGGCCAAGCTTTCGATAAGCTCCTCGCCGAACATCTCTTTGACGTTCTCGATTGCAGTTTCAAACCCTGCAAATATACCTGCCGGACTCTTTCCGGCTTCCCCTGCCGCTCCAGCGTAGAGCTTGTTTATCTCCTGCTCAAGCATCCTTATCTGGCCGGCAAAGGTTGTCGCCTTGAAGGTGTCTTCCTCGATGTCAATGCCAAACTGTTTTAACCCTCTTGTCTGGCCCATCAGGGCGTTTGTGATTGATGTTGTGGATGATTCAAGATTCTCCCCTGAACCTGCCGCCATGTCTTGGGCAAGTGCCAGGAGTTTGGTTGCCTGTGTCCTGTCCTTTGTGACCGCAAGCAACTTGTTATATGATGAAAGTAATTCCTCGTCATCCATCCCTGTCATGATGGACTGCTGTTCGATTGTCTTCGCAATCTCTTTCTGGTATTTTTCAAGCCCTAAATTCTTGTATAGGTTCTTTGACCTTGTGGCAAGCCTGTCCTGTTCAAGGCCGAGCTTCACCATCTCCTTCGTAAGGTCGGAAACGGCACTTACCGCCTTCTCCCCAATCTCCGCAACGATGAAACCCGCCGCAGTTGCCGCTGCCGCTCCGAGAGTGTTAAACCCTCCGGCAGAGGTCTTTGCAGACTTGTCAAGATTGACCAATGCGGACTGGACATTTCTAATCGGCCCTGAAGCCTTGTCTTCTCCTACAATCGAAACCCCGAGCTTATGTTCTACCATCTTTTTTCTTCCTTGCTGTTATCAGCTCGTCAATTTTTTCCTGTCTTTCTTCTGGGTCTTCCCACTCACCTTTTGACTCGAACAGCATATAGCCGTCAACGAGCCTCTTTCTCTCAATCGGTGTAAGTTTGGGTATGGTGAACACATTGTAACCCAACCTGTGAAGTATCTGCTCCTGAAAGAGCCTCGCCTTATCATCTGGTTTCAATGCCGGAAACCTCCAGCATCTTGTCAAGTATTCGCTTTATTTTTCCTGATTTCCCGTATTTTTCAAGCTCATCAGGGGTGATTTTTGGGCTGACAAGGTGGGTTGAAATGGTAATATATCCCTTTTTAGGATCGGCCAATGTGGACAATTCGCCATCTGCAAGGGGTATAAGCTCAATCTCAACACCTTTCTCGACCTCGACAATCTTTGATTTCAGATTGCCCTTCTCATCCCTTTCATGCAGGAAGTAAGACTTGTCAGCTATTGCCAATTTACCACGCCCCAGCAACTACTGTTACGGGTGATTCCCAAAGGACTGATGTTATTTTTTCAGCAGAGAAGTTGAACTTGTATTCATGCTTTGTGTCAAGAGGGAATGTTGCGTCAACGCTCTGTATCAGTGCGTCGTCTATTGTTATCTTCCAAGTGTCCGCTGTGGTGTCGGTGTAACCGGCATCAATGACAATATCGTTTGTTTGTGTCAGTGTTTCGTTGATTGATGTTCCACCCAAGACAAGCTGCTCGATTTCGTTTGCTGTCGCAGAGTCGGCTATCCACGCCGAGAAACTGCCGGATATTGCTTCAAACTTTCCTGCGAATTGGTGAGAAGCCTCCCTTGCGGTGAGGTTGAAACCCACGTCGGCAGTCCTTGAAATTGTGAAGTCCAGCGAAGTTATGTAAGCACAGTTTGATACTGCACCTATTGATATAGTCGTGTCCTTCGGATTCCAGACCTTTGCGTCGTCAAGTGTTATTGTTGTTGGGAGCGTGTAAGCATCCTCTTTGATATCAATTCCCTTTGCAACGAAGTCAAGCTTACCGGTGATTGGTTCGCCGAGCTTCATTGAGAAAGACAATGATTGGGCAAGACACCCTGTTATCTGCCTGCACTTGTCATTTGTCCCGTTTGCTATTATTGTAGTTGTGAACGGTGCTGGTGTCGCCGATGGCGTTATTGTCCATGTGTATGGAGCCTGACCTTCAACCGGATCTGCCGCCGTTACGGTTCCAAGCATTGGCACGAAAGGCATTGCGTTTATAAACATGAAATCAATGCTGCCGCTAACTTTTGCTTCATGATAGGATATCTCCGTCGGGTAGGCGGAGCTTGCGGGATTTACCGCACCCACAGTGTTCTCAATCCTGTAATCAATATTTGTTGTGGCCCCCAAGACTTCAGCAAGTGCTGTTGTTGTGCTTGTGGGATCAACACCTGTTCCCCAAGTGGATTCCTTTTTTATGAAAGCCTCATGTTGTGAAAATACCATTTTAATTCACCTTATGTATCCCTGACCTTGCAGGGAACATCAATTCTTATTGCGTTCTTTGATAATTGTCCTGAAATTTCAGTCGAGGCCACGTCAAAGCCGATAGACCTTCCTTCGTAAGCCCCAAAATATTCGCAAGTCGCCACTTGTTCCGAATCTTTTAGATATGGATTGGCAACGACAGCGTCAATGATTGATGAAAAATAACTTCCCAAACTGGAAGAACTTGTTGTCTGGTCTTCAAACACGACAAACCTCACATAGAAGCGGTGGAGGGAGTTTGGATCGCTTGTTGAATACCACCCTGTTTCCCCACCTATAATCTCAATGAAAACTGCGGGGTATTTTATCTCTGAAGTCTGTAATGTAGGGTAGCTCCAAGTCGCTATCCCTGTGAGCCCTGTTGCCGCCGAAAATATCCTTTTCACGTTTGCCAAGAAGGTTATCGGGTTGAATGTGCTCATCCTAATGCGAACCTCTGCTTCTTGGGTAATGACTTCTCAATCTCTGCCATCCTTGAAATAATCTCTCTTCTTGTGGCATCTTCGGAAGAAGTGCCCTCTGTTATGACGACATCCATGTGCTGAACGGTTGAACCGGAAAGCTTTGCATCCATTAGCTCTTTTATCATGTAGGTCTGTAAAATGTAGAGTGTTGCGTATTCTGCCGCAAGTATCCCCTCTTTCGAGGTTGCAGGGTAACCATAGGTCAAAGCCACGTTAGCCTTCGCCCTTCCGGGTATCCAAGTCGTGGTTTCAGCGTCAGAGGATAATATCAGGGTGTTCCCGTCGATTATAACATAAGTCGGCGTTACCGAAGTTCCGTTGACCGTCAATGTTGTCAGTGTTGTGACGTGAGGATACTGATCAAGCGTGAAAGCGTTTGAGCTTGGTATATAGAGGTAGGCGTAGTCTTCGCTTGTGTGTATGTCGCCGCTTGGGACGTTGATATCCGTTGCAGATATTGTTGTTGACCTGAAAACATGGCCGGTGAGGTTTTCAATGAAAGCGTCAGCCTCGTCAAGCCAAGACTGCTGGATCTTGTCGGCTGTCCTTCTGACAATGGAGCAAATCTTCTTCGGGCTTGTGTAATTTGAATAACCTGCTGTGTAGATGTAGGTCTTGATGTCAGCCTTGTAATCTTTTGAGATGTCATTTAACAATGATGACGATGTTGTCCCTGCCGCAACAAGAGAGCATACAACATCCGTTACGGCGTCAAGTGCTGTGACAAGCTCGGCTAATGTGCCATAAGAGGCGTTTGTCAGTGCATAAGTTGTTGTTGATGAGCCTATCGTAAGAGTAAGCACATTATTCTCAATATACATTGTCGCCGTTGTTTGCGAACCTGTGTACTGTATCCTGAAAGCTTCTGCCATGTCAAACACCGAATAATCTTTCCAAAATATTCATGAACAGTCCAGCAGCTCCCATTCCGCCGAGTATCTTTGCGAGTGTGATTGCACCTTCTGCCCTATCTTGCCAAGACTCGACTTCTTCAATCTTTGTGCATACTTCTTTTATTGCGAGGTTTTCGCTTGTAGAATTTTTTTTTATCCATTCCAAGTCGTTCTTTATCGTGGCCAAATCCTGCTGTATCCCGATTATTGCGGCAGTGACCTGTGAACTGTCCATCAAATCCATCCCCTTCTTTTTATGGGCCGCCAATCACATAGATTGTGCTGTTTGATTCGTAAGCAACATACCATTTGGTTGGTTGTCGTAACTGCATACAGAACAGCACGTCGTCAAGTGTTCCAGATATCTTATAATATGGGCTGAATGAGTCGTCGATTGTTCCGCCTGCCGCAAGTGTTGCTGTTGTGCCTTTGATATCTGCCGCCCCAAGATCGTCAAGAGGTGCTGTTGCGAGAGTTTCAAATCTTGCCTGAACATAAACATCTGTGGATGGTGTGACCGATATGTCATCCCTTGATTCCATAGCGTCTTCAAGTTCCCCAAAGGTCTTGTAAGTTGCAACTGTATAGGTCAGGGTTTCGGTAGTTGTCACTGTGAACAGTGTTGTTATGTCCTGTGTTGATACGTCAACGAAAGCTGTTGCGACTGAATCGTCGTCACCGTCCCACTCGACTATTGTGATGTCTGTTACGGCACTCAATGCTGTGATAAGCTCCCCTCTTGTGTCGTAGTTTGCGTTTGTGATATCCCAAGTTTGTGTTCCCGAATATGTCAGGTCAAGGGCCGTCTTGCAACTTGTGGCTTCCATGTCAACCAAATCGGCTGATGCGAAGGCGTTGTATGTTGTTCCATACACTGTGCAGTTGAAATCGTCCCTTGCGGCTATCGCTGCGACCACTTCGGCGATTGTGTCGTAATTTGCATTTGTCAGGTCGTAAGTTGTGTTTGTTGCGTTTGCGTCCCTTGTCAATGTCAAGGTGTCTGTGGCTATTGCCGCTGTGCAGGCTGTTGCATCCCCAGTATAAACAATGTTAATTACAGGGACAGCTGTCCTTATGATGTCGAAGCTGTTTGCGTCTATTGTGATAGTGACCGCACCTGCACTTTCGCCGCTGTAAGTGATGTTGAAGTCTTTGACCTCCGTCAAAACAACGGATACAGTCCCGCTTGATACTGCAACGGTGGCGGTTGTGCAAGCCCCGTCGTATTGCACCGTTGCCACGTTGACAGCAGCCAATGCCGGACTCACCATCAGTGCCGCCAACATGGCCAGAATTATTGTGATTGTAATTTTTTTCATTTTATCCCCCTAAAAATAAAAGGGATTAATAACCCTCTGCTCTCCAGTATCCATCTTCATTATCTGCGGTAACAACAGTCACGGCACTACCTGCAACGGGCAAGGTTTCGTTAACAACTGGTGCTGTTGCAATTACAGAACTTCCAGATGGTTGAAGTTGTATAAACTCGCAAATTGCGAGTCCTGTGTCAATATCCCCTCCCGTTTCTCCGTTGCCGTTTGTGTATGTTCCCCTTGTGACCATTTTGTCGCCAGCTTTACTGTAACTTGTAATTGTGCTTGAAAATGCCATCTATCTCAATCCTCTTTCTTTTCCTCTTTCTGTGGGTTGCCACGCTTGGCCTTTGGTAAATTTCCAAGATTAACACCATCGATTACGGTGAATCCGCCCTTTTCCCGGAACATCTTGATGTCCTCAGCGTTTTCGACCTTGGCCTCCCTGTTTGGTCCTGTAAAAGAGTACCTTAGGCCTGATACGCCCTCGTAGCATACATATGTCTCGGGTCCGTTGTATCTAATCCTTGCCATCTGATCACCAGAAAAAAATAAAGAGGATTATTTCAATCCCCTGATCTTGCCCTGTGCAGCGAATCTATCGCACCAGATCTCGCCGACCCATGTGAAGACCCCTTCCTTTCCAAAGGTGTTCTGGACAAACGGGTCAGTTGTCTCCATGTAGGTTATCGGCTTTAGCGTTTCAAGGGAGATGTGGTCAAGGTCCAGGATGTAGATTCTGGATATTGTGTCCTTGACTACGTTGGTGGATCTTATTATTGGTATGCCGTTGAATGTTGCTACGGGGATGCCGGCTTCCTTTCCTCTGACCTTTATTCCCTCAACGGTAAATTCGACATATGCGTCAGTTGGGTATGTCTCCTTTGGCCTCTCAAGCTGTGCAATCCTTGCGGCAGTGTCGTAACCTGTGAGTATGACCTTGTTCTTGTCAGAATCCCAGTAGGGCTCGCATGCGGCAATAACGTCGTCGATTAATCCAAGCGTGAGTGTCCTGTCAGTTTCTGTGCCAGATACTCCGGCATGGCTGACCTGTGCATCCGTCCATGTTGCTCCAGCATCCCTGTCAAGGCCGTAGATATCTGCCTCGTTAGACCCAAGCTCTGTATCAAGCTCGGAGTAGGAGGCTATTACTCTGTCAAGCGGTGTTATGATGGTGCCATCTGTTGCAGCCCCGTCCGCATCTGCCAGTATGTTCCTGTTCAAGGTGTTCTTGAATTCTGATGCGGTGTAGTTTATGATGTCTGACCATTTTACTGTGTCGTCCTTTCCCTCAAGGAGCATTTCAATCTCTGATATGTTTGTTGCCCTTGCAATCCTGTGGGGCGATACCCCTATCTCTGCAAATGTCGGCTTTAGTGTTTCAGGGATTGCGCCAGTTTCTGTTACGTTCCCTCCTGAAGTAAGCCCTGCTGCTGTGATTGCCCTGTATCCTGATTTGTTCCATGCCCTCTTTGGAAGTATGGAAAAGGCGTTTGCCTCTGTAACGACCTGGGAGTTCAGGGTGGCTCCGTAAATGACGTTTCTTACGCCGGTAGTTGATGTAATGACGGGGGCGTCAGATTTCTTTAGCTCAAACCTTTCTATCTCCTCGTCAAGCTCGCTCATCCTCTTTGCCTTCTGGAGGACCTTCACATCGAATCCTGAATCCTTTAGCGGCCTCCAGTAGTAGTGATTTAGCATCTCTTCGTAACTGTTAAACATGGGTGTTACCATTTTTTTCACCTTTATTCGAATTTAATCCTTGATAGGGATTTAACAATCTCGTCAACCGTTGGTTCTTTTGCTTCAACATCTGCTGATGTCTGGACTGGCTTGAACTCGTCCCTGAACTTTTTGAGTTCCTCTTCCAGTTTTTCGACCTTTATTTTGAGCCCTTCGCTTGGTTCAGGTTTTGGTTCTTCCTTTGCGACTTGTGGCTCCTCTTTTGGTTTTTCCTCTTTCTTTGCTTTGAGTAGGTCGTAAATCTCATCAATCTTTGAAAGAGGCTCAAGCTTTGATTGCATTTCTGCTTTGTAGGTTTCAAAGTCGGACTTTGTGACAAATTCGACCTCAACCTTTGGTTCTTCTGTTTTCTTTGCTTCCTCTGTCATGTTATTCTCCTCTTTGAGAATGTCAAACTGTGCCGCCGGATTTGCTCCGTTCTGGCAGATTGTGACTGCCGATAGATTTATATCTGAAACAATCCTTGCACAGTTCTCATCAGACTTGCATGGCCGAGAGTTGACCACGTTGCCTGAAATTGAGTATGAGCGGTATTGGCCCTTTTCAATTGCCTTTCTAATCTCTGAACAATATTTTGTGTCGTTCCATATTTCCGCAAGGACAAACAACGCCTCTTTTGCCTTCTCAAGCTTGCTAAATTTTGAAAGCTCGTCATCTGTGGGCAAACGAACCTCCGTCTTGAAGGTTAAATCGGCCTTGGTGTAGGACTCGATTATCTCGCCCACAATCTGATCCTTGTGGTCAACTGTAACCCGAGCCCTTTTCAGTAGCTGGGGTAACGCCTTTTTTATGGCATCAATCTCTATTATGTCGCCTTGCGTGTCAAGAATCTCGGCTGATGCCGGACCATAGATAAAAAGCCTGTCGTTTTCGTCAAGCTTGTAAAATTCCCCTGTGAAAGTGAAGTCCATTTACTCACCTATTAGTTTCAATAATTTCTGCGATATCCTGTCAAGCATCTTCTCAAGCTCCTCCATTGCCGAGTTGTAGAGATACTGTGTCCTTGTCATTGGCCTTGTCATTGGCACACCGAGAGGAGGCGGTTCGACGTATTTTGCGTAGTCAACATTGGCCGAAACTCCCGCTCCAGTTCCGTATCGGTAGCCCATTATAGACTGGGCCAAATTTCCTGTCCTGTAAGGTGCTCTTCTCTTTGCAAGGTTTGAAGTTCGAAGTGCCCAAGAGTGTATCTCGGATTGAACAATCTTTGCAGCCTCGGAAGGAAACTTTGCGAGTATTTCCCTAATCTTGTCCTCGTGAACCTCAATCCTGAAGTATATCATGCTCCCCCGTAGCCCTCCTCTTTCATCTCTTGCGTCCTGTATTCGTAGTAGCAACGGCAATGCGGGTGAAACGGTATGTCGCCTTCAGGTATTGATTCATTTAGGCCATGCCATCCCCTTCCGGCAGCGTCGGCGCAATCCTCGCAACCAACGTCGTCGTCCCTGAAAATCACCCTCTTCTCTGAAGCACCGAGCTCTGTTGCGGCGGCATTTCCGGAATTGATAAATGCCCTTGTCCCTTCTGTTCGGGCAACCATCCGCCAGTAGTAAGAATTTCTTACTTCAAAATATTCCGATAATCTTTTCTTGACCTTTGTCCAATTGTAGCCTTCAAGAGCCTCTTCCTCGATAATTTCGAAAATCTTCTGCTTTTCCTTTGTTGTCCATGTCTTCATGAAAGGCGTTTCATACCCGTCAAAGTATTCCTGTAGGTAGGCCAGTGCATAAGGATCAAGGTCGGTCTTTGACAGCTTTTTGTTGTATTCCCTGAATATCTTCAGATAACCGTCTTGGAATATCGGGAAAAGGTAATGCTTCAATGTTGCATCGAAGGCTTTCGCCGAGTCCATTATTTCAGCTTCAATCTCTCTTGTAAGTTTGGATCTGTCAAGTGACTGTGATTGTGAAGTGATGATGTCTTGTATATTCTTCCCGTATTTGTTTGAAATGGACTCTAAGGCGGCCATGATGTCGTCAAGCAGCTTGTCAGGGATGTAATCGTGCCACGACTTCTCTAACCCTTTTTTTTTACCGAACTGAAAGAAGTTGAGAAAATCATCAGGGACTTCTTCCTCGTAGACAATGCGCTCCGCTTTTGTGGGTTTGAACTTCCCGTCTGCCGAAATCTCAACGTCATACCCGGCGTTTGCGTAGATGGCGTAAGTTTCCGCCTTCATCTTCTCCAATAACGCATTGTGCTCGTCATCCTCGACCTCTATCTCGCCGAATGAGAAATACCAGTCGGTGATTCCAAGCGGCTGGAGAAGTGTCACGTTGAAGGGTTCTTCAATTATTTTCATCCATGCCTTGGTCGTGTCTGCCATGACATCTATCTGAAGCATTGGGTTGTTTCCGGCCTTGCCGGATTCAACCGTCCCTGCAAATACTGGCGTAACCCCGTAGTTTGACAAAAGGATATCACGATAATACCTGTGCCATTCAAGCTCCTGCAATTTGGAAGGATCGGAAAGCACGTCGTGGACTTCGACCTTTCCCTTTGAGTTGCCCAAGAACAGGTTGAATATCTTTGACTTCTTTGACCTTGATTTCTCGGCCATTGATGTGATGCTTCTCTGGAGCTCGTTGACCTCGTCCTGAGTGTAACCCTCAAAGGCGAAAATCTTCGCAAGTGTCCCCTTCTCAAAGGTGTCCCGCTTCAACAGGTCAAGGTTCATTGTGGCCTCAATCTGGTTGATACAGGCGTTTAGGATTGGTGTCCCTTTGGTGTTGGGCAGCATGAGGTTGAAGTGGCCTTCGATAATCTCTTTCTTGGAGTATCGCCTTTCAGTCCTCCCGCCGGTTGTCAATGTGTAGGCGGTCTTCCAAAGCTCCTTCTTGTGTGTCGGGCAAATGCCAGTTTCTTTTGAAGTGTGCTTCTCGCCTGTGAAGTTGCAGATTGGGCAGAAGTATTCATCGTCGCCTGTGTAGGGTTCGATAAAAAGGGCATTTTCGACATAGAGAGCCTGTGGCGTTTCCATTATGACGAAGTTGCCTTTCTTGTCCTTTCGGATATAAGAAACAGAAATGTAATAATCATCAATCGCAAGAACCCATTTCAACGCCGACCTGATTATCTGGTATAGGTCGTGGTCAGGGTTTGGATTGTCTATAAAAGTTTCCAATGTCTTTTTTTGTCTTGGATCGGGTTCAATGACGGGGGTTTGGCAGTAAGGGCACAAGCCCTCCGTTGCTCCGTCTTCCCCTGTCGGTTTCTCGTCAAATGTTTCCTCGCAATTCGGGCACTTGTAGTTAAAAAGAGGTCTTATTTCCCAGCCGGCGTTTGTGACTTCCCTTATTATCGCATTGTGTATAGGCTGGACTATTGCAGAGTGCTCGCAGTATTGGAGTATCCTGCTCTTTGACGGTTTGGCAAACTTTGATTCGTATTCCTCCACGATGTAGCTGTTTGTTCCATCGCCGACGAGCCTAAGCTCCTTTTCAAGCGATGTCACCTTTGACTGTAGCGAGGCCAAGGTTTGCCTTGATGGGAAAACCCTCTCAAGAAAAGAAGACATCTAATAGTATACTAATATACAAAAAAGTTTATATGTATTATGGAAAAAGAAAGTATAAAATTATATTTCTAACATGTCAGCAATGAACTGCACGACTTCCGGCTCGTTCTTGTGCTCCCTCAAAAGGCCCACTATCTGGTTTAAATTATAATACTTTTCAGGGATTGGAATCCCTTCCTGCTTGGGAAAGAACCATGTGTAAATTGCGACTATCTTTTCATACTCCCCTCTTTGCCTATCAAGCTCCGCCATCTTACTCATCACGCTCACCCCCCTCAGCCCTCAAATCCAGATAATAATCCTCCCTAATCTTTTCCATCTTCAGCTCCTCAAACAACTCATCTGACACTTCTGCAATCCTATTCTTTTTAGTTGGCTTCATGCTCTTCCACCCACCTTCTCTTTGCATACCTTGTGAGCTCCAGTTCGTCTTCACCTTCTTCATCATCCTCATCACCACAATACTCGTCAAAAGGCAACTTTGGTAAATTAAAAAAATTAATTTAAATCACCTCAAAGCAATTTTTATTCTACAGGTGGCACATAGTTCGTGCCCTTCCTCATCTGTGACCATCCTGCTTTCGTTGCAGTTTTCACATGTGCCAAAGTGTGTGCCAAAGTGCCTCCTCTTGGGTTTAAACTCCGGCCCCATCCTTACTTCCATATAATCAGGGTTTCCATAAAAAGGCATTTTATTCTCCTCCTATTGGTCTGTTTGCCATGATTGTATTAGGGTGGCTGTGTATATAAACCTTTCGTGTAATATGTGGTATATATACGACATATTAAAAGAAATTTTAATAAGAAGTGCCGATATTAAAAGAAACGGCACTTTTTTTTAATACACCTCCTATTGCTTATCAAACTTCTTCTTATAATACTGGACTACTTGGTAGCTGACATCTGGGCCCATCTCATAGGCAACCTCAACAACGGTCAGCCCCTTTTCAATGTGCTTTTTCATCATGTTGATCTGTGTTTCTGTAAATTTTACCATATATCCACCATTGCCGCACCTAATTTTTGGGCCGAAATGATTGGGCCGTAACATGCCAATGCAAGAGCGTCAGCAAAGTCAGGCGACTTGTCAGGATC
>ERZ795047.4415-NODE-4415-length-11920-cov-4.539233_pt1 | contig 11920 bp, 10 predicted proteins | sample MGYA00375131_ERZ795047 | MGnify/ENA primary metagenome ERZ795047 (study PRJEB30176, sample SAMN05720228) | activated sludge metagenome | isolation source: Anaerobic digester | place: Japan | collected 2015-05-20 ... | reverse complement strand
GTTCGTACAAATTTCTCCTTCGCCATAAGTTCTCCTCGTCCTGTTGCCTCTATTGTCTGAAGAACCGACCTCTAAATTGCAGAGCCCACGATCAGGATTGAACTGATGACCCCTTCCTTACCAAGGAAGTGCTCTACCACTGAGCTACGTGGGCATTGAAACCTAATTGCGAGCCCGATCAGAACGTCTGGAGCCTTCAGTCGGCCAAAACTGGAGCGGGAGACGGGACTCGAACCCGCGACCAATAGCTTGGAAGGCTATGACTCTACCAACTGAGTTACTCCCGCTCGCAATAAAAAGTAAAACCTACATTATCACGAAGAATTGCGACCGACGCAAGCCCTCAAATCGCAACCGAATTCAGGTATGGAGGGGGCAGGATTCGAACCTGCGTAGACCCGAAGGTCGACGGGTTTACAGCCCGTTGCCATTGTCCGCTCGACCACCCCTCCACATTGGTTTCACCGCCCCGGCTAAACCATACAGACACGTCCTCTATGCTCTACACGAGCCGGAAAACGCGAAGTATAACATTTTGCTGTTAGCAAAACCAAATCTAAAAATCGACAAACCTAAAAATCGAACAAAGGGTTATTTTGCCACCCAACCGGGTCACGTAGCGACGCCGTAATCTATCGGCACTGATCGTTTCCGATATTTCGCGTGCGATTCTCCTCCTTTGTGCCTTAGAATGGCCGGGGAATAGTCTGGTCTATGGTCGATCAGGGGGGAGAAACCGGATGGATGAACGCGGCGGTTCAGGTCATTGTGTCAAGAGCGCTGCCCAGCGGCGGTTTCCCTCTTCAGCCATCTGGACAGTTTGATCCTGCCTCGACCGCCTGGGCGGCTATTGCCCTAAGCCTCGTCCAACAGGCGACGGATTTACGCTCACAGGCGTGCCGCACGCTTGCACAATCCCAGCTCTCCGATGGCCGTGTCAGCGTCTCGGCGGCACACCCCGAGACGTACTGGCCCACTTCGGTTGCCGTCATGGCATTCAATTTAACGACCGGATTTGAGGGCGCCGCTCGGGCCGGTTCGCGATTCCTCCTTCAGAACAGCGGGCTGTGCTGGGACAAAGGCGAGGATAAGACCTACGGGCATGATACCTCGCTTCCGGGCTGGCCCTGGGTAGCGGGCACTCACTCCTGGGTGGAGCCTACCGCTCTGGCTGTGCTCGCATTGACCAGCTCCGGCCTCCAGACACATCCTCGAGTTAAACAAGCCGTTTCCGTGATCCTCGATCGTCAAATCCCAACTGGAGGATGGAACTACGGCAACACGACTGTGTTTGGAAATATGCTGCCAGCAACACCCGAGAACACGGGGCTTGCCCTGGCAGCCCTGAGCGGTCTCGTGGCGCCGGCACAGGTCGCAAAAAGCATAGACTTCCTGCGAAGCGAGTTGCAGGGCATCAGGACACCTTTCACTCTTTCCTGGGGAATCATTGGCCTTGCCGCATGGGACGTGCGACCGACCGAGGCCGACAGTTGGCTGGGAGCGAGCTTTCGTTTGCAGGACCGTTACGGTTCGTACGACACCTGCCTGCTTGCTCAGCTGATTGTCGCATCTTTGGCGCGAAAGGGTATGGCTAAACTGCTGATGGAGAGCGCGGCATGAGCCGGAAAAAATGGTCTCGACGGGAGATAACAAGGGCAGGGCTGGCCGCAATCGCTGCCGGCGGGGCCGGATATCTCCTGTACCGCTCCTATGGCGATCCGGCCTCGGTTTTCATCGGTCGAGCAACTGACTACCGAGCTGATCTACGAACCCTTATCGAGACTGGCTTAAAGGAACTCGGCATCGGGGCAATGGAAATTCGGGGGCGAACCGTACTCCTCAAACCGAACCTTGTCGAGCCGCATGAAGGTAGGGCGCATATCAACACCAACCCGGCCGTCATCCGGGCGACGGCGGAAGCTTTTCTTTCAATGGGAGCCGCGAAGGTCATCGTGGCGGAAGGCGCCGGCCACCAGCGAGATACTCTCCTGGTGCTGGAGCGTTCAGGTCTCGGCGAAGTCCTTCATGAAGATCGAATCCCGTTCATCGATCTTAACTCGGCCCCGCTTGTTGAGATACCGAACAAGGGCTGGTTCGCGCGCCTTTCGCGGCTGACGGTCGCTTCCGTCCTTCTCGAAGCGGACTTCATTGTGTCGATGGCCAAAATGAAAACCCACCACTGGGCGGGTGTGACGCTTTCAATGAAGAACATGTTCGGAATTATGCCCGGCTGCGTGTACGGCTGGCCTAAGAACGTGTTGCATTGGGCCGGCATCGTAGAGTCGATACTGGACATTAACGCTTCCTTCAAAGCAGATTTGGCGATAGTTGACGGAGTAGTTGGTATGGAGGGCGACGGCCCAATTCTGGGAACGCCCATCCAATCTGGCGTAATCGTCATGGGGCGAGAGCTCGCCGCGGTTGACGCGACCTGTTGCCGTGTGATGGGAATCGACCCATTCAAAATAGAGTACCTTGCTCGAGCTCACAATCGGCAAGGAACTATCAGCGAATCCCGCATCGAGCAACGTGGTGAGCAGATACAATCGGTCTCGTGTCCCTTCAGGCTGATTGAAACGATCCCGGCTCACGCGCGGATAAGGGAGTCTTAGACCTCCTTTGGCAGACTTTAGTTTCAGCATTTTCCTGGAGCGGACGTCGATGCTTAATGCGACCGATTAAAACTCGCCTGAAAGGCGGAATTACTAACAGATCATGCACAGATGGTCGGGTACCTCATCGTGTTCATGAAAACAACTACGAAGGCATTTCTCCACCGGAAGCTCAATTCGCTGCGATCATGGCGACGCGGGGATCGCTTGTGCGTGGGCTTGATTGTCGCCGCGAATCTGCTCTTTTTCGGCGACATTCTGTTTACCGATAACACGTTATTTTATCGTGACATAGGCGGGTTCCACCACCCGTTTAAGAGGCTGGTGACAGAGGCTTATGCCAAGGGTGAGTGGCCCTTATGGAACCCTTACATCCAGTTCGGACAGCCCCTTCTGGCAAATCCGAACACAATGGCTCTATATCCAACCCAGATCCTGTTTCATATCCTCCCTTTCCCCACCGCGTTTGATCTCCACCTTGTGCTGAATTGTCTGGGTGCAGGCCTGGGTGCTTTCTTCCTGGCACGGAGTCTCGGATTCTCAGCTTCAGGTGCCCTGGTCGCCGGACTCGCATATAACTTCAACGGAGTCGTGATCTCTCTGATCAATTTGCCGCTTTTGGCCGCCACAGCCGCCTTGCTCCCATGGCTGGCTCTGTTTCTGAGAAGAATGATCTATGATCCGAGCTCGGGGAACGTAGCGTGCACTTCGGCACTGGCCGCACTTGCCCTTTTGGTGCTCGAGCCTCTCACGGGCCTCGCCGCGCTTCTCTTTCTAGTGCCTTTCAGCATTCACTGCTGGTTGAACAGACCTCCCGGCTCGAGACTCCGCTTGACCGCCGCCGCGGTTTTGATTGCGGCGTTATCGTCCGTTGGCCTGGCGGCGGCACAGCTGCTCCCGACGATTGAAATGCTTCTTGGTTCAGAACGTCGCACCGGCCTAAACTTTACCGACGCCTCGTACTGGTCGGTACATCCCTTCACCCTGACTCAAATGCTCTTCCCTGCTGTCTGGAGGGACTCGTTCCAACTGAGCAGCCTGTCCGGACACTGGTCTAACGTCTTCTTTGAAGGCCGTGAAGCTTATATCCTATCTTGTTACCCGGGTCTCGGCTGCCTGGTTTTTGTAGTGCTGGGACTGTTTTTCTCATCCCGACGAAATCTCAAGTGGTTACTGACCGGAATCGGCTTGTCTGCCCTGCTCCTGGCTTTGGGAAAGTACACTCCTGTCTACTCTTTCCTGTATGACTACTTCCCTTTGTTTCGCTTGGGACGATATCCTTCGAAGTTTTTGTTGACATTAGGATTGTGCTTTGCCCTGCTCGCGGGACTGGGAATCGAGGAACTGCCTAGGTTGCGGTCAAGCGTCGCGGGCAGTCGGGGGAAGACGCGGCTGGTTGGATTCCTCCTTCTGTTCGTAGTGTTGCTGACCATCGCGGGACTGATAGCGGTGACGTGGACCTGGAATCAGGCAGGTGCCGTCGTGGCCAACGACACCGTACGATTTACCTTCAACGGCGCCCCGGTTCAGGTCAGCTTATCGGCTATCCGAGACGCGGCCGCATATCTATACCTTATCGTTCCTGCCGGCATCACCCTCGTCCTGATCGCCTGTTTCGCCAGTCGTCCCCATCCGTCCTGGATTGCCGGGATGGCCGCCGCGCTCCTCTTCTTTGATCTGGGCGATAACCATTCGATTAATCCGGTTGTGCATGTCGACGCTTATCGTCAACCGCCGGTTACAGAATGGCTCCTCAAGAAGTGTGACGCCGAAGAGCTTTTCCGGATACACCATCTTAAGTCGAAGGAAACCCGCTATGTCATTCAGGGAAAAAGCGATTCCCTTATATGGCACTTACTGTTCTGTACCCTTACCGCGTCCGCTTACAGCGGCGCCGGCGACCATCTCCACTACTCCAGTTTCCCGCCGGTTGACAAACTGGAAACGGCAGGTAGCCAACGGATTTACGAAAAGTTGCAGAGAACAACCGCGCTTGGCGAGCAACTTCAGATCTTTGGCCGCCTGAACACAGTATTTTTCCTTTCCATGGAGCCGGTAAATCGGCCAGAGTTAGAATGGCAAGCTTCTTTCGAGGTGAACGCAGACAAACCCCTGCTTGCTTATCGCTTGGCCAATGCGCTGCCCCGGGCATTCTTGATTTCGACCGGTTCAGACAGAAAGGGACTCACTCTTGACGATTACCTGGATGTCAGTCGGCCACTGGAGGACAAAGCATTGATCCGTCCTGGACAGGTGAGAATCACCAGATACCAGGCGGATCGGGTTGAGCTTCAGGTTGAAGCAGAACAGGCGGCCCGCTTGGTTCTACTTGATTCCTATTACCCGGGATGGCGTGTCTTCGTAAATGATCAGCCTGGGACCGTCGCCAGATTCGCGGAAGTGTTTCGAGCCGTCGACATCCCGGCCGGAAAACATCAGGTGGTGTTTTTCTATGATCCGAACTCGTTTCGTTATGGACTGGCGCTGACGCTGGTCACCGTGATTGTCTGGATTTGCGTGCTCCTGGCGTTATGGCAACGAAAGTGGCGTGGTCGGCGAATTCGGCCCGAGTTGGCAGCGGATGCTGAGGTCCAGCTCATCGGATCCTGATCAAGGGCTACAATTACAGCGCGGCTCGTCCAACGCCCCCAGGACGGCCTCCCAGACTTCCCTGGTTTCTTCACACAGTCCTATTGGAATTTCAGGACCGATAAGACTGGCGGCTTGTCGATAAAGCGCGACTCGGTCTGCTTCTGGATAGCGGTCCAAGCCGCCTCGTTCGGTTGTTTGCTTCAAACCAGAGCGCAGGGAGCCGGGGAGAAAGCGGCGCAGGTTCCGCTCGGCACGCAAGGACCCGAGGGTCACAAGCTCAGGCTTGAGGCGACGAATTTCAAGAGCGATCGGAGTGTAGTCGTAGCCAGCGATCATTGGATCGAGCCGGATCCTGACACGCCATCCTAACTGCTTCAGCTCTCGAGCGGCTTTGAGACGATCCTCAGGGGACGCAGCGCCCACCTCGAGCCTACTGGCCGCTTCCTCGCAGTTTACCGAGAAGGAGATGATCACATTCCGGCAGGGAGGCAAATCCAAAAGGAACTTGCAATGCTGAACACCGGCCTTGGTCACCAGTAAAAGCGAATGCGGACGCCCATTGTTTTCCGCCTCGCGAAACAACTCCACCAGATCTGCGACAAGCGGCCTTTCGGGCTCAAAAGCAAGACTGTCAGACAGGTTGCCGCTGTTGAGCACAAAGCATTCAAGGTCGTCCTTTTCAATCCATGCGCGTACCTCTTGGAGCAGCTTGTCCTTATTGGTAAATACATGCGGGCGATTCAAATACCAGAACGAGGATTTCAAGTAACAATAAGTACAGACCGGCTGGAACATACAGCCGTTCGCATGGCTGAGCACATAAAAGTTCGGGCAGACGGTCCGAGGCGGCGTCGTCCGAAATAGTTCCACAAAATCAGATTTCCGCTCTCTTTTTACAAGCTTCACGAGAGCGGAGTTTAGCCCGGAACAGAGAAGGTCGACAAGCTACCAGCTGTCGGGCAATCAGCGGGCAGAGATCAGCGACTCGACAACCCCGAAATTTCGCCTGGCTTTAAAGCTAACCACTGAAAGTTGATCGTTGATGGCTGCCTGTCGATAGCTTCTGATAAACTTGCCCCAATGGAAGGGGAGCATCAAGCGAAAATGTCGCAGATTGTTAAGACGGCCGACAGCGTGACGCGTCAGAGCGTAAAAGCCGGCACTCAAGCCGAAACCCAGGTACTGCTCGGAGAAAACGACGGCGTTGCCAACTTCTTCATGAGAAGATTCACCATGGGGGAGGGGGGCGGCATGCCACTTCATACAAATACGGTCGAACACGAGCAGTATGTGCTGCGAGGAAAGGCTCGTGTGGGAATCGGCGATCAGGTCTATGAGGTTAAAGCCGATGACGTTCTCTACATACCCGCCGGGGTACCCCATTACTACGAGGTATTGGAGGCGCCGTTCCAGTTCTTGTGCCTTGTTCCGAACCGGCCTGACAAGGTCGAAATAGTAAGGTAGTTGGCGGCTCTGCGGCATGGGCACTACCCGTGACGCTTTTTGCCTCTGCCGCGATTGCCGATGGTTGACAACTTTGACCGTTGGAGAAATCGTTGTAGCAGGAGGCCCCTATGAAGAGCCCGCTAGACCGACGACAGTTCCTGGGAGTGGCCGCTGCAGCGGCTGGCTCCGGTGTCCCATCTTCTGTGAATCTACAGGGACGAACCAATGGTCGCCCTGCCCTGCTCGGGGGGCAACCGGTTCGCTCTCAGGCATTTCCTTCCTGGCCTGATTTCGCCTCTCCCGAGGAGAAAGCCCTCCTGCGAACGCTGAAGAGCGGAAAATGGTTTCGTGGAGAGGGAAAAGAAGTAGAGGTTTTTGAAAGAGCCTATGCTGAGGCAACCGGGGCACGCTTCTGCCTGGCTACGGCAAACGGGACCAGCGCGTTGCTGACCAGCCTTCATGCACTAGACCTTCAGCCAGGAGACGAGGTTATCCTTCCCCCTTACACCTTTGTCGCCACTCTGAACGTCGTTCTGTTGAATTACGCGCTTCCCATTTTCGTTGACACTGACCCGGACACGTTTCAGATCGATGCTAAGAAGGTCGACAGCGCCATCACATCGCGCACCAAGGTGCTGCTGCCGGTGCATATCGGCGGCTCTGCGGCAGATATGGACACCTTAATGGCAATCAGCAGGAATCGCGGAATTCCTCTGCTCGAGGACGCGTGCCAGGCGCATTTCGGAGAGTGGAAAGGTCGGAAGCTGGGAACCTTGGGAGTCTTGGGGTGCTTCAGCTTTCAGGCCTCGAAGAACCTCAATTCAGGTGAAGGCGGAGCGATCCTGACTGCGCGGGAGGACCTGCTGGAAAAATGCTATGCCTTCCATAACAACAGCCGTGGCAGGAAGCCCGCCAGTTTTGACGCACGATATATCGGCTTGGGTGCGAACCTGCGGATGACGGAGTTCCAAGGGGCCTTGCTTCAAGCACAGATGCAAAGACTTGAAGAGCAGAGCCGCATTAGGGAACGAAATGCGGCGGCGCTTACGCGGATGCTGGACGAGATCGACGGGCTGGTTCCGGCGCGGATGTATCCTGGTTGCACCAGGAACGCTTATCACCTTTTCATGGCCCGTTATAAGAAAGAAGCGTTTTCTGGACTGCCGCGGGGGGGTTTTCTCAAGGCCTTGCGCGCCGAAGGAATCCCCTGCTCGGGCGGTTATGCGCCGTTAAATAAGGAGCCCTACATTAAGCAATTACTGTCCGGCCGTGGGTACCGCCAGATCTACCCGGCCAGACTCCTTGATCAATGGGAAGAGCGGACGGCCTGTCCGGTTAATGACAAGTTGTGTGAAGAAGGCGTCTGGTTCACTCAGAACATGTTCCTGGGGACAAATGAAGACATGGAGCAGATAGTGGCGGCGGTCCAGAAAATCCGTCGCTACGCCGAGGATCTGAAAGCGTCGAACAGCTAAGCAGAGTCTGTTTGTAGTCCCGCCTTCAGGCGGGCCTTAAATCAAAGGCCTTCCTCCGACCGGGCCTTAATGCGAATGAAATTCGGCGATTTAAGGCCCGCCCAAAGGTCGCCTAAAGGCGTGACTACAACCCGGAAAACTACCGGGCGCCCCAGAATCTAATTATCTGTGGCGGAAAATCGCTGCTGGAGAATCAGGCTACAAGAAAAAACCGTGCCCCGCACTGACGACCCGTCAGCACCCGCCGAACGTCTCTTTCATCTTCTTTATCCAGAACGGAATCGCCTTAACCGGGTCTTCCTCCGCCTCGTACTCCAATGCGACCCAACCTTTGTAGTTGGCCTTCTCCAGGATATCCCGGATTTTCTGAAGATCGACCGGTTGATTGCGCCCGCTATTGTCGACAATCTCAACCTTGACTTGCACGTTTACGGCTCGCGGAGCAACCATGGCGAGTTCTTCGTAGGCATTCGTATGGAAATTCCCAGTATCCAGGTTAATCCCGAACCAGGGACTGTTGCCAACCTTATCACAGATCGCTAGAAGATCAGCCGCTCGAGCCGTGATGCCACCATGGTTCTCGAGCCCGAGTATGATTCCTCTTTCCGCGGCCCGGGGCAGCACCTCTTTAATACCGTCGGCCACCCATTGAATCCCGGCTTCCTTTGTTGCGCCACGAGGAAGGTCACCGCCAAAAATCCTGATGTGAGGAGCGAAAAGTTCGGCGGCTTCGTCGATCCATCGCTTTACGTGGGCAATCTCTTTGTCCTTCTGAGGACCAGGCGGCAGGCAGAAGTTGTTCCGAATAGCAGTTCCGCTGACTGTGACCCCCTTGGAAAAGGCATGGCGCCTCAACTCACGCAGGTACTGCTTGTCGAACCCCTCCTTGAAAAAATACGACGTGAGCTCCGTTCCAGGCAGATCAAGTTCCGCGCACCAGTCGATGAACTGAAAAAGGTCCATTTTGCCGGCTGTGAGATCCTGCCTCCTTGAGTAAGCCGCCAGTGACAGCTGAGCGTTCTTGTAGCGTCCCTTCCCGCTTTCAGGCGCCCAACTGGATCCCTGCGCAGTGCCAATTGCGGCCGCAGCAAGACCTGCTGCCGAGAGCAGATCGCGTCGTGATGGAAGAACGGATGGTCGATTACGCGACATATCTTGTCTCTCCTTTTGAATTAGACGTCATCAGAGTAACATCATCGGGCGGCTAACGCATGCCCGGAATTTCACTTGAACCCGGCCATTCGACTCTTTAAGCTGGATATTACTATCCCCCCAAAGTCAAGGAGGCCCCCGCATTATGATCAGGATCCTGATAGCGGACGACCACGATGTGGTCCGCGAAGGGATAAAGGAGATACTGGAGCAGAGCCAGGGCTTGGTTGTAGTAGGTGAAGCATCGACCGCCGGACAGTTGCTGGAACTCGCGAAAACCTCGACCTTCGATGTGATTATCCTGGACCTGTCACTGCCCGATGCGCCGGGAATGCAGGTGCTAACGCGGCTTAGGCGGGCAAACGCTCGGGTGGTCGTCTACAGCACGTATTCGGAAGAGCAATATGGCGCACGCGCCATTCGAGCCGGTGCGCTCGGCTACGTTTCGAAGGACAGATCACCCGACGAGTTAATCAGAGCCGTGCGCACCGTGGTCCGTGGGGGTCGTTTCATGAGCGAAAGCGTCGCCGACCAACTCCTGTGGGAGACAGACATCTCCGATCGCCCGCATGAAAAACTCTCACGCCGGGAAAAACAAGTCTTTCAGCTTCTCGGGGAAGGTCGAAGCGTTACTGAGATCAGCGAGATGCTCGGGATCAGTTTTAGGACCGTATCGACGTACCGGGCGCGAATCCTGGAAAAGATGAGGTTGTCGAATAACGCTCAGCTTATCTCCTACTACATGCGTCATGTCGAAGAAGAACCAACCGTAACCGGCTGATTCGTTCAGAGCCACCATCTTTGGCTGTCCCGCCTCAAAAGCTGTGTGAATAGGCCTCTCCGAAGGCGATATAATCGTGCGCGTCACAAGGAGGAGAGGACTAGTCGCTATGAATCGAGGAAATCACACCGGAAGAAATATCTTTTCAATGGGCCTGGTTCTAATCTGGTTGGCTGCTCCCCTGTGGGCGCAGACATCAGTGCCCGTCAAGCCGCCGGTTATCTCCAGCGCCGAGGCAGTGCTGCAGGTCACGCCGAAATGGAACGGCGAGCGGATGAAGGACGGACGACCGCGAGTATCAGACGATTTGCTCAAAAGGATGCGAAACGTCCCCATCACCATGGCCTGGACTATTTTGATGAACGCCGGATACCACAATGCATATGAATCGGCCCTCGACTGGCATATCCTGCGACCCGGTGAGCCCATAGTAGGACGCGCCTTAACGGCGCAGTACATGCCTACCCATCCGGACCTCAACGAAGCCATCATGAAACAGGGAAAGGCTGAAGGACGAATCGGGAATTCCAATTCCTGGCCCATCGACATGCTTCAGAAGGGAGACGTCTATGTTGCTGATGGTTTCGGCAAGGTCGTCGACGGAACACTTATCGGCGATAACCTGGCCAACTCCATCTTCGCCAAATCCGGAAACGGCGTTATCTTCAACGCCGGTGTACGCGATCTCGAGGGCATCGAGGAGGTCGAGGGTTTTAACGTCTGGCACAAAGGCGCAGATCCCAGTTACCTCAAGGAAGTGATGCTGACCGGGATCAATGTTCCGATAAGGATCGGACGGGCAATCGTATGCCCTGGAGATATTGTGCTGGCCAAGAAAGAAGGCATTGTCTTCATTCCACCGCATCTTGCCGAGAAAGTCGTGGTCGAAGCTGAAGCGATTATGTTACGGGACGCCTTTGGCCACCAGCGACTACGAGAAGGAAAGTACACTCCAGGCCAGATCGATAGCCGTTGGACTCCCGAAATTCAGGCGGATTTTCGTGAGTGGTTGAAGGAGAACCGCGAGAAGCTGCCGGTTCCTCCAGAAGCGATTGATAGAGTGTTGAATTCGACAATGCGGAACTGGTGACCTCTCACCGCAGGGAATCCGATAATGCGAAAGGCGCTTGTACTCGTAGTTACCTGTCTGTTGTCCCTGGCCTACACATTCTCTCAAGCGACAAGCAGCGAGCAAGAGAAGAAAAACACCAACGTTGTGGTGGAGTGGAGAAACGGTCTGACAATTCAGTCCGCTGACAACTCATTCCGAATGCAGGTTGGGGGGAAGCTGCACAACGACTGGGCTTTCCAGGAGGGAGACCAACAAATTACCGGGTTGTTGGGCGAGCTGGAGGACGGAACTGAATTCCGCCGGGCCCGACTATCGATGTCTGGCTTGATGTATGAATGGGTGGAGTTCAAAATGCAGGTCGACTTCGCCACCGGGGATCTCTTTTTTCGCGACGTATACGCCGGCCTCCGCGACCTGCGCGGCATAGGGAACATCCGTATCGGTCAATTCAAGGAGCCTTTTGGACTGGAGGAACAGACCAGCGCTTCTTACATCCCTTTCATGGAGCGGTCCCTGGCCAACGCCCTTGTTCCCAGCCGAAACACTGGCGTCATGATACACAACCGCCAATTCAACGAAAGAGCCAGCTGGGCGGTGGGGGTGTTCAAGGATACAGACGACTTCGGAGCGGGGACAAGCGATGAAGACTATGCAATCACGGGGCGCGTGACGGGCCTTCCCTGGTTTGAGAACGAAGGGCGCCGGCTGTTGCATCTCGGTGTGGCCTACAGCCGGCGAAATACCGCTGACTTCGCCCGCTTCCAGCAAAGGCCGGAAGCTCACCTTTCTC
>ERZ795047.4414-NODE-4414-length-11922-cov-3.434061_pt1 | contig 11922 bp, 11 predicted proteins | sample MGYA00375131_ERZ795047 | MGnify/ENA primary metagenome ERZ795047 (study PRJEB30176, sample SAMN05720228) | activated sludge metagenome | isolation source: Anaerobic digester | place: Japan | collected 2015-05-20 ... | reverse complement strand
CAAGCGCTGCACGCTGCCCTGTAGCAGCCGTCGGTTCTGGAAGCACCCTCCGCTGAGAACAATCCGGGGCGGTTTGACCAGCTGCGCTGCCGAACGTATCACGTCGCATAGGCAGCGATGGAATTTCGCCACACAGACCGAGGGGGCAACGCCCAAGTCCCGGTCTTCCAGCAAAGCGAGGAACAGGGGGGCCCAGTCGATCACAAAGCCGCCTGCGGTGTTCGTCTCCAGACGCCACGGGTAGCCCGGCCCCTCGTCGGGTTGGGAAGCGGCTGCGAATTCCACGTTCATCGCAGCCTGTCCCTCGAATCGGTTGCCGTCGGCCAGGTCGAGGAGGGCGGCCACGGCGTCGAACAATCGGCCGGCGCTGGTGGTGCGAGGGCTGTTCAAGCCGGTGGACCAGATTCGATCCAAAACGTGCAACTCGCTTGCTCCGGGGGTGTGACCGCCCAGGCGAAAGGCAACCTGCGACGGTGGTGCGCAATAGAGTTCAGCCAACAGTCCTAAAGCGCAACGCGTGGGGTCTTGGATGGCCCGCTCTCCTCCCAGGAGGGGGAACGGTCGGAAATGGCCGGCCCGCCGCCAACCTTCCCGGGTGATTTCCAAAAACTCTCCTCCCCAAACCATACCGTCGGTGCCGAAGCCCGTGCCGTCCCACGCTACACCCAAGACAGGAGGCTCGAGCTCATTCTCGGCCATGCAGGCAAGGACATGAGCCAAGTGGTGTTGTACGCGTACAGGTTGGGGACAACGTCGCTCCGCTTCCCGCGTTGAAGCGTAGTCGGGATGAGCGTCGCAGGCCACAATGGCCGGGGAAGCCCCATAGAGCGCAATCAGGTCGTCCGCCGTACGTCGGTGTGCCTGGCGGGCCGGCACCGTGTTCAGGTCTCCGATGTGCTGGCCGATGAAGACGTCGTGGCGGAGCGCCAGGGCCACGGTGTTCTTGAGATGAGGTCCCAGCGCCAGAACGGCGGGGCCGTCGCCGGGAACAGGCAGGGGCAGCGGCGCATAACCCCTGGCCCGGCGCAAGAGCAGTTCGCGGTCCAAAACGATAGAGGCTACGGAATCGTCCACATGGCGCTGAATCGGTCGGTCGTGTACCAGGAAAAGGTCTGCGATACCGTGCAGTCGGTCCAAGGCCTCATGATTGTCGGTACATATCGGTTCGTCGCTCAGGTTGGCGCTGGTCGCCACGACAAAATCGGCGAGGTCGTTCAGCAAGAGATGGTGTAAAGGGGAATAGGGAAGCATGATGCCGAGGTAGGGGTTCCCGGGAGCGACGGAAGCCGCCAGGTACTCTTCGGCTCCTTCGGATTTTTGCAACAGGACGATGGGGCTTTCGGAGGCCGAGAGGAGCCGGCGTTCGTCTTCCGAAACTCGACAGACCTGCCCGACCTGCGCAAGATTCGGGGCCATTAAGGCGAACGGTTTTTCTTCCCGCCGCTTACGCCGGCGCAGGCGAAGCACCGCCTCTCGGTCGGCCGCGGCCACCATCAGTTGAAAGCCGCCGATGCCCTTGACTGCCACGATCTTCCCCTCACGCAGAAAAGAAACCGCCTGCTGCAAAGCTTCCTCTCCTTGGGCCAAGGTACGGCCTTGTTCGTCCCATGTGCTGACTTTGGGGCCACAAGCCGCGCAGGCGTTAGGTTGCGCATGGAACCGCCGATCAGCGGGGTCCTCGTATTCCGCCCGGCAGTTCGGGCACATCTCGAACCCTGCCATCGTCGTGTTGGGACGGTCGTACGGAAGCCGTAGGATGATGCTGAAGCGGGGGCCGCAGTGGGTGCAGTTAATGAACGGATAACGGTAGCGACGATCGGCGGGATCAAACAACTCTCTCCGGCAGTCGCGACAGGTAGCGATATCCGGCAGAATGTGAGCGCGTCTCTCGCCTTCAGTGCTGGGTCGGATGGCAAATTCTCCCAAGCCCACCGGGTCGAGGTAGCGGGCCTCCAAGCCGGCGATGCGCGCCGGTGCTGGAGCCTCTTCTTGAACCCGCCGGCGCAATTCTTTGAGAGAGGGGAGCGGGCCTTCCACCTGAACGTTCAGTCCCTGCGAAGTATTCTGAACGAATCCCCGCAGGTGCAGCTCCCGGGCGAGGCGGTACACGAAAGGGCGGAAACCGACCCCTTGTACGGCTCCGGAAATTTGAAGGTGGAGGCGAAACACTTCTGGAGGCACGCTGTTGCGCCGAACTATACTGATGCCGTCAACATCGTACCTTTCCGCTCCTGGGCTTCACGCAGGAACCGACACCACTGGTGCATGCCCATTCCCGTCTTCGCGGAAGTGTGGAAGATACGAGCCCTCGGATTCAGCGACAGGATCCGGTTCTCCACTTCCTCGACCCGGAACTGAAGATAGGGTAACAGATCCACCTTGGTAATAACGGTGGCGACGGCCCGACTGAAGATTGCCGGATACTTGAAGGGCTTATCATCACCTTCGGTGACCGATAGCACCGCCACCTTGAAGTCCTCGCCCAAGTCGTACGAAGTGGGGCAAATCAGGTTGCCCACGTTCTCGATGAAAAGGAAGTCCATCCGCCTGCCGTTTCCGAGCCAACCTGCCTTTCCCAATTCCTGCTGGACCAACCGGGCGTCAAGATGGCAGGCTCCGCCGGTAAGAATCTGGTGGGCATCGACTCCAAGCGCTCGGATCCGGTCGGCGTCCCGTTCGGTGGCGATGTCTCCTTCCAGAACGGCCACCGAGAAATCCCTTAAGCGTTGCACGGTGGCTTCCAGCAAACTTGTCTTGCCCGACCCGGGCGAAGAAATCAAGTTGGTGACGAGAGTCCCGCGCAGACCGAAATAATCCCGCAGGCCGGCGGCCGCTTCTTGATTCGCCTGTAATATTCTCTCCTTCACTGTCAGTACATTGGTTTCGTTGCTACTCATTGTCATTCACCGTAACAAGATCACTCTCTGAGTCCCCGTTCTGTTTGGATTCACCTTCCGAAAGTTTCCCCCCATACAAAACCGGGACGGCCGACGGAAACCGGTCAGGTCTCCGTCGTTAAGACACCGGGACCAGTCGAAGCTGTGCGATCCTCCTTCGACGACGGCCCCCCTTCAAGATAGGTAATCTTCAGCAGATCCAGTTCATATCCCCCCCGGATCTCCAACGGCTGGGAACATCTCGGGCACGCGGGCATCCAACTACTCGATGGGCGGTCGTAGGCACGATCACAGCGGGGGCAGTACTGGCGCGCTTCGCACCACTGAATTTCAAGGTTGGCGCGGTCGTGCGGAGTGTTCCCGGTGAGGGCCTCCCACGCAAAGCGGAGCAGATCCGGCTCAATGGTGGACAATTCGCCGACCGAGATGCAAACACTCTCCAGCCGGGCGCTCTCCGGAATCAAGCGAACTGCCGATTCAAGGATGCTTTCCGCAACACTGATCTCGTGCATCAGACCTACCGACCGGACCGTTATCGATACCGGCCGCGAGATAACAAAGTATAGCATAGACGGTCGGCATACCTCGCGCGAAGATTGAGCTGTCTGCCGCAAGCTGAGAAGTTAAGCCTTTCCAATGACTTGTCCTCAACGTCGCGGGTGCTTCAGACCCGGTATGTCTTCGCCGGAAGCCGCCGATCCGGTAAGTCGAGCTTCGAACAACAACGGATGTATGCCCCGAGGTTGCGAGGTCCGAGCAGCCCCTGCTAGGCTGACGTCTTGGCCGAGGTCACCACCCGCTTCAAAGCGGCGGCATTGGCAGGAGGACATGATCCTATGGACATCAGTTGGCTGTCCAGCGATTCTTGGGCGTTCCAGATCATTTTCCCGCTTCTGATCTTCATGGCCCGGGTCAGCGACGTCACGCTGGGAACGCTGCGCATGGTCTCGGTATCCCGTGGGCAGAAGGTAGTCGCAGCGGTGCTGGGCTTCTTTGAAGTCCTCATCTGGTTGGCGGCCATCTCCTACATTCTCCAGCATTTGACGACAGTGATTAACTACTTGGCATACGCTGCGGGATTTGCTACGGGAAACTATCTGGGGTTGGCGATCGAAGAGAGGTTGGCTTTTGGTCTATTGCAGGTGACGATCATTACGAACAAGGACGCACGTGCTTTGATCGAGCACCTCCAGGAGCGGAATTTCGGGATCACCAGCGTAAGCGCCATGGGAGTTACGGGGCGGGTTCGAGTCGTCTACTCCGTGATCCAGCGCAAGCATCTGGAAGAACTGCGGCAGATTGTGCGACGCTTTAATCCCCAAGCCTTCATGACGGTGCAGAACGTCCGCGAAGCTTCCAAGCCGGTGCCTCCGGTCTCTGAGCTGGCGCGGCGTCCCTGGTTGTTCATGCGAAAGGCGAAATAACAGGGACTGCCGCTCAAACAGTACGCCGGTTCGGGCGGGAGTCGAACAGTAGGCGGTCACTGGTAGTGTAGCTTTCATGGAGACTTTCACATTCATGAGCAGGAGGATTTATGGAATATCAGGCCAACCCGGCTCGTTACGACACCATGAAATACCGATGTTGCGGACGTAGCGGACTAAAGTTGCCGGTTCTTTCGCTGGGTTTGTGGCATAACTTCGGTGGGGTCGACATATTCGAAACCGGACGTGCGATCGTCCGGGAAGCCTTTGATGCCGGGATTACCCATTTCGACCTTGCCAACAACTACGGGCCTCCTCCGGGTTCGGCGGAGGAAAACTTCGGGCGTATTCTCAAGATGGATTTTCAAGCCCATCGCGACGAACTGGTGATCTCGACGAAGGCCGGTTACACCATGTGGCCCGGTCCGTACGGCGACTGGGGTTCGAAAAAGTACTTAACGGCAAGCCTGGATCAGAGTCTGCAACGTTTGGGCCTTGGCTACGTCGACATCTTCTACTCTCACCGGTTCGATCCCGAGACACCCTTGGAGGAGACCATGGGAGCCTTGTCCCAAGCGGTTCGGCAGGGAAAGGCGCTTTATGTCGGCATCTCCAACTACCCGCCTGAGCAAACGCGCCGGGCGGTTGAGATCCTCGAGGCGATGGGTTGTCGTTGCCTCGTCCACCAGGTGCGCTATTCCATGTTGGACCGCCGACTCGAAGAGGGGTTACTGGATCTTCACGAGCGGCTGGGTCTGGGATGCACTGTCTTTTCCCCGCTCGAGCAGGGGATCTTAACGGAGCGGTACCTGGAAGGTATTCCCGGCGATTCACGCGCCGCGAAGCCTCACGGTTTCTTGACGCCGGATCGCCTTGAGGAGGCGACGTTGGCTCGGGTTCGTCGTCTGAAAGAGATCGCAGCCGAACGAGGTCAGACCGTAGCGCAGTTGGCCCTGGCATGGGTTCTGCGAGATCCGCGGGTAACGTCGGCGGTCGTGGGGGTGAGCCGAGTGGAGCAACTGCGGGACAACCTGCGGACTCTGGATAGGATCGAATTAACGACCGAGGAACTGAACCGGATCGAACAAGTTCTGGCCTCATGAAACGGACCCGGGGGGGCGGATTGCTCGTCCCCGGGTCGCACGCTCTAAAGCCTGGCGGGTTTCGTGGACATATTTGCCGCCGTTTGTGGGGTTGGTCTTTTCGGTCCGGGGGGTGGCGATTACGGGGAGACTGCCGTCGTTTACATGTTTGTACGCGTTGATATAGAATTCCATTGCCTTGATTATGAAGAAACTGCTCACTGACGAAGCCCTGGAGCTGGTTGCCAATCGCTTTAAGGTGCTGGCGGATCCACTGAGACTCAAGTTGGTACAGTTGTTGATGGACGGCCCCGAAGACGTGAGTAGTCTTGTGCATCTGTCGGGCGCCAACCAAGCCAATGTCTCTCGTCATCTTTCGACGCTGGCCCGAGCCGGGATCCTGAACCGTCGGAAGGTAGGGCTACATGTTTATTACGAGATAGCGGACGATTCGGTCCTCGAGCTCTGTGAGTTGGTGTGCGGCAGTATTGAGAAGTATCACGCCAGTCAGGCGGAGGTCTTGCGCTCGTAAGCGTTCCGAGACGCTTAGCCGAAGATTTTCTGCGGCGGTGCTTTCTTGGAGGTCTGGATCTTCTTCCGCACCTCCGTCTAACTGATTAGAATCGGCAACCCGAACTTCAGGCTCCTACCTCCCCCGGTGCGGTGCCTGGTCGGCTCCCGTTGTTGAGCCCCAGTTCTCCCGTCCTGAGACTGGAGGCGAACTGGTCCTATACTTGTCTCCTTGTGATCGACGGAGAAGGGGCGGGCCGAATCGAGCGCGGGGGCGATCCTCAGGGCGAGAATGAACATCGCCGGGCGGTCAATGCCTGGATCCTGTACGACTGCGCGAATTCTGCCTACTTCACGACGGTGGTGGCGGCCGTGTTTCCTCCCTTTTATCGCTCGCTGGTTCTGCAGGCGGGAGGATCCGCCGCCGATGCGACGGCCTACTGGGCCTACACGACGTCGGCGTCGCTGGCGCTTGTCGCCGTATTGGGACCCATTCTGGGAGCCGTCGCCGATCTGGGGGGCGGTAAGAAAGGGTGGCTCACCCTCTTTGCGGCGGTGGGTATCGTATCTGCCGCATGTATGGTTTTGCTGCAAGACGGGAGTTATCGTCTTGCTTCCTTGTTGTTTGCGGGGGGAACCGTCGGAGTCACGGGAAGTCTTGTGTTCTATGATGCATTGTTGCCGCATGTGGCAAGACCCGACGAACTTCACCGGGTTTCCGCCAGAGGATATGCCGTGGGCTACCTGGGCGGGGGCATATTGCTTCTGTTCAACTTGCTGCTGATTTTGTTTCCGGAAGCCTGTGGTCTCCAGAGCAGGGAACGCGCCATTCAGGTCTCGTTTTTTTCAGTGGCGGTTTGGTGGGCAGTGTTCACGATTCCTCTGCTGCGCCACGTTCCGGAACCTCGCGTACCTGGGAAGCCGATGTCGTTGCGGTCGGCGGTTGCGCAGGCTTGGCCTCGTCTGCGGAACACGTTTCGTCACCTGCGACGCTACCGGCAACTTGCACTATTCTTGTTGGCTTTCCTGGTGTACAGCGACGGGATCGGTACGATCATCAAGATGGCGACGGCGTACGGAGACGAGCTGGGAATCAATCTTGGCGACCTGATCGGTGCTTTGCTGGTCACGCAGTTTGTGGGGATCCCCTGTTCCTTCGCTTTCGGCCGGCTGGCCGGTAGAATTGGAGCCAAACCGGCGATTCTTTGCGGCCTGGGTGTCTACACCGGTGTGTCAGTTCTCGCCTTCTTTATGCAGACGGCGGCGCACTTCTACCTGCTCGCTTTGCTGGTCGGTATGGTTCAGGGAGGGACCCAGGCGTTAAGTAGGTCTCTGTTTGGGTTCATGGTGCCCCGCCACCGCTCGGCCGAGTTCTTTGGTTTCTTCAGTACGAGTGAGAAGTTGGCGGGAATCGTAGGGCCCTTTCTGTTTGGGTTCCTTGTCCACCAACAGGGCGAAGGCCGCGCAGGCATCCTCCTTTTGGCGATCTTCTTCGTAGTGGGCGGTCTGCTTCTTTCGTTTGTGGACGAGGCCGAAGGCCGCCGGCTTGCCCGGCAAGAGGAAGCGTCTACCGGCGGCGTTGACGGAGGGTAGGGAGCTTGCCGCAGGATTCGGCAGGAGCGAAAGTCCAAGCTGGATCGGCCTTGGGGATGAATGTCGAGCACGCGTTTTCGAAGCGTCCGGCCGGCCTGTATATTCCTGCCGTCTTGTGTACAGCCTTTGAAAGTCAATTCTTGACATAAGGCGAGTAAGGGAATAACGTGTGGATCCGCGTGCCAATTCAAGTTCACGTAGGAAGGATGGTGATGTTCCAATGAGTGATGCTATGTTGCTGGCGATTGTGGCAGGCGGAATGATTGTTGCGGCGAGTATCGTCGCTGCCCTGCGGGCGGCGACGGGCAAGCAGCGGTCCCGTACGACGATCAGCGCGTTCGACCAGAAGTAACGCCGCCCTCCCACGCCGAGGACAGGCCGTTCTATAGCTTTCGAACCTACTTTGTTTCCGATCCGAATTTAGGCTGGAATAGGAAATGATCTGTAGCTCGGCCTGTCCTCCACCCCTTGTCGGTGGGCTTTCCGAGTTGTCGCCGAGTCAGATCGTTGGTCTTCCTATCCCAGGGTGCATTCGGCCGTGTAGGAAGCCGGCTCCGTCGGGTTGGAAGGGATGTAGCGTCGGAGCTTTCCTGAGAACCAGGACCAGGCTTATCAGCCGGCGAACTTTTTACTACCGCCGTGTCTCCGCTCAAGTGCGTTGCTAGGTTCCGGTGCCGACCGATGAATTCCCGTCGCGAGTTTGGTTTCGCAGCGAGGGGTCGTCTTTTGCCAAGGTTGCCAGCCAATTCGTCAGACATTCTTCGAGGTTGTCACGGCACCGGCGATAGACGGCAAGATCTCCGCCGATCGGATCGGCGATTTCCTTCAGCCTTCCAGGTTTGCTCGTGTACTTCCAGAGTCGGACGATGCGGTCCGCCGCCCCGGGTCGTCGCATCCGAACCTCTCTGGCGTGTTGCGGCGCCATGACCACGATGAAATCGGCTTCATCCAGATGCCGAACGCTCAAAGCTCGCGAACGATGGTGTGCCAAGGACAGTCCAAGGGGAGCCAGCACTCGCTCCACAAGCTCAGGAACGGTTTCTCCCTCGATACCCAAAGTGCCGGCCGACTCGATCCAGTCGATGGTCAGGTTCTTTGAAGCGGCGAGGCGCCGAGCGAGAGCCTCGGCCATAGGTGAACGGCAGAGGTTTCCGCTACAGACGAACACAATTCGCAAGCCGCGTCGAGCGGGTGAATCCTGGGCAGCCGCCATGGGGTCTCCGTTTCTCCGACGTTAACAAGATACCAGCTCTCAGTCTGACAGATACCTTTGGACCCCATTGCTATGTTGTCGGCGTCTCTTCCATCGGCAGCAGTGATAGATGGGCCGTCCTCTGAGCCGGCGCGGCAAAACGAGGGGATAGGGACTCGGTTGATCGAAGATTCCAGCGGTTTCGCGGAACTGAATGTTTGTTAAAACGCAGAACTACGAGCTTTGCGGCTATTCTGGATGAACCGCCGGCTTGCCCGACCGGTCGCCGCTGAACTTCGCATCGTCTGCGTTACTGGAAGGCTCGGTGGCGCGGCCGGGGTGGATCCCCTTACCACCTCGCTCGGGCGGATTTAGACAAGGACCGTTTCCTGTGTTGAATCTTGCGTCGGGGGGACATAGACTGACTCTAAAGGAAGAAACTGAATGGACTTGGGAGCGCTGGAAACCCTTTACCATAAGTGCTTTTTCAGTTGTCGATTCGACAACCTTTCCAGTAATTCATTTCAGACTACTTGCCGGGGTTATTTGCCTGCCGGACGTTCTTCGTCGGCCTGGGCGACAGGGAACTCATGTACCCCGGGAAGAAAGGAGGCTTAGATGTCTTGGACGAAAGCCGTGGTTCCGTTTTGTGGTCTGCTTGTACTGGTGAGTTGCACCTTCCTATCCCTCGAAGCTCAACAGAGTCCGACCTATGCTGAGGAGTACGCTCTATACCAGCGGGCTCAAGCGGAGACGAATCAGCAAAAGCAAAAAGAACTGGCGCTCGAGTTCGTGCGCACGTACAAGCAGTCGGAACTGGACCCACACATCAGTTACTTGTATCAGCAGTATCTGAAGACCCTAAAGGATGGGGGGCGGTGGCAAGAGCTGGCGAAGGCGGCGGAAGAATTCCTGCAATACCGGCCCGCCGATGCATCGGCGGCTGCGCTGGCGGTGGAAGCTTACCAGAAGTTGGGGCAGCCCCAGAAACTGGTGGAATTCGGCACTCGTCTCTATAACCAGAATCCCAACGCACCAACGGCCTACCTAGTGGCCAAGGCGTGCCAGTCCGTAGGAGACATGGCCGGTTTCGAGAAGTGGGCCGAGCGGACCTTACGGCATGATCCCGACAATCTGGAGATGCTGGCGACTTTGATCCAGTCCTCTTGGACGGCGCAGAACCTCCAAAAGGCTGCTGAATATGGGCAGCGGGCGCTGAAGGCGCTGGCCAACGCCCCCGACAACGAGGCGAACAACCAGGTACGGGCGTTCGCTTACCGGGCGATAGGGGAAAATGCATATATTCAGAACGACTTTCCGTCGGCCCAGAGTGCTTTTGAAGAAGCCGCCCGACTTGATCCGAAGGTGGACTTTGCTCACCTGCGCCTAGGCTACTGCTATTGGCGCACGGCGCAGCTCGACAAGGCCATCGTTTCGTTTGCCCGGGCGGTGGCTCTCTCGGGCCCCGGCGCTCAAGAGGCGAGGCAACAGTTATACACGTTGCTTCGGCAGCGCTTCGGAAACACCAGCGCAGCGACGCGGTACATTGACGCCGCGAAGCAGGAACTGGGGCTGAAGTAGAACGCGGCGACGTTTGCATCCCTCGGGTGCCGAATTGCAGCGTCGCCAAACTAAGACAAGAGCGGGGTTCTTGGTATACTACGGCCGGCCGGGTCGGGACGTGGCGCAGCCTGGTAGCGCACCTGAATGGGGTTCAGGGGGTCGCGAGTTCAAATCTCGCCGTCCCGACCATTTTAAGATCGGCTGACGGGCGGTGTCGCCTTCTTCGATATCGCTTCTGTGTCGCTCCCGCGCTTTCAACCCGGACCTTGGGACGTGGGGTGCCAGTGAGCCCTTGCATCGACGACTTGCCGTGAGCTTATTTTTTTCCGCGATCCCGCCTTAGGCGACGATATTCTTCTCACAGTTTTCGGGCCAGAGTTTGCAGACCGAACACAGCTAGAAAACCGACCAAGGGGAGTAACAGAGCAGCCGAGACGCTTGCATGATTGGCGACGATACCGGCCACCCAGGGTCCCAGCATTCCTCCCACCAGGGCTACCGCCATCAAGCCGCCGATGACCGTGCCGGAAAAGGCGGGATATCTGGCCGAAGCTTGGCCCATGACGGTGGGGAAGATGAAGGCCGTGCAGAATCCGATCAATCCGGAAAGGAGGAAGCCGGTCTTGAGGTTTCCCAAGGTGACCAGAAGCATGAGACCCAAGGAAGCCAGCAGGGAAGCGGCTTGCACCACCGAGGCCGGTGACGTCAAACGAAGCAAAGCACCGGCGGCCGCTCGGCCCAGGATCAGCGCTCCCCAAAAAACGGAAAGGTAGAAAGCGCCTTGAGCCGGGGTGGCGCCCAGCCGATCGACGGCGAAGGTTGACAGCCATCCGCCGGTGGTCATCTCGTTGCCCGACTCGAAGAACAGCAAGAACGCCAACACCATGAGGAAGGGTTGGCGTAGGAGAGCGGTCACTTCCGAAAAGGGGAGTCCCTCGGCATGCTTGGGAGCTGGAAAGGTCTGGAGGAGAAAAACAAAGGCGGAGATTGCCGCCATGCCTGCCGCAGCGAGCAGGATAGCGGTGAGACCCCATCGTTCCAGCAGCGAGCCGATGACGAGGGGGATCGAAAACGCTCCGAAACCAAAGAACATGCCGAGTCGGTTCAGAGCCGCAGCTTCCTGTTTCGGGTACAGCTCGGCAACCATGGCATTGGTACCGACGTTCAGTCCGCCTCCCCCCACCCCCAGAAGGAAACTGAACAGGACACAAGCCGGATACGTGGAAGCCTGTGCCAGACCTCCCAGGGAAACGCTACATCCGACGGCGCAGATCACGAGAATGGTTCGGTATCCGGAGCGGTCAAAGGCCCAGCCTCCCAGGACCGTGCTCAGCAGGCAACCGAAATTTAGAAGAAGAAACAGGCTGCCCGCCTCGCTGGGATTCAGCCGAATCGTCTCGAACAGGGTAGGCAGTATCGCTCCCAGCGTGGCAAGGGCTATGCCGAACACGAAGATACCCAGGTGTGCCGACCACGTCAGGGGGTCTTTCCAGTAGTGACGCATGGGCTTCCCATCCCGTTTGTCGGAAGATGCTCAAGAACGCAAGCGCCGACGGTACGCGTCATACACCTGCTCGTTGTGATCCGGCGATACCCCGGCGACGTTGGGCGACACGAAGGTGTGGAGGGTGACACCTCGACGGACCAACTGAGCGGCCGTC